>Ga0224501_10002347_pt1 | contig 14868 bp, 15 predicted proteins | sample SF_Oct11_sed_USG_4_FD_169105 | JGI IMG/M metagenome (GOLD analysis project Ga0224501, IMG submission 169105) | Sediment microbial communities from San Francisco Bay, California, United States - SF_Oct11_sed_USGS_8_1 | ecosystem: Environmental > Aquatic > Marine > Sediment | place: USA...
CCCCATGTTGGAGCCGATCCAATGGAAATGGACCCTATGAAAATCCTCGCCCTCGATGCCGCGACCTCCGCTTGTTCGGCGGCCCTGATGAAAGACGGTAAGGTTATCGCCCGCCGCCTTGAAGTCATGAACCGGGGCCAGGCCGAAGCCCTGATGCCCCTGGTGATGGAGGTTATGTCCGGCAACGATTTTGCCGGGCTGGACCTGCTGGCGGTCACCACCGGGCCGGGAGCCTTTACCGGTTTGCGTATCGGACTCGCCGCCGCCCGCGGCCTGGCGGTTGCGTCCGGCCTGCCGTGTCTGGGGATCACCACTCTTGAGGCCGTGGCCGAAGCGGTGCCGGCGACCGAGCGCGAGGGAAAAAGAGTGATGGTCGCAATCGCCACTAAACGAGCCGATCTTTACCTGCAGCTTTTTTCACACGACCTGAGGCCGCTCGGCGATCCTGAGGTCCTGCCGCCCCAAGACCTGGGCGCGTTCATGATGCGCGCGGACAGGAACGGCCCGTCCTTGCTGGTGACGGGCGATGGTGCCGTGGACGCGATCGCCGCTTTGACCGAAGCGGGCCTGGAAGCCGCCGCCACCACCGCCCCTGGATATCCCGACGCCGCCTGCGTTGCCGCCATCGCCGCTCGGCGCTGGCATCCGGGAGACCGGATCGGGCACCCGCTTCCCCTTTACCTGCGGCCGCCGGAGGCGTCCGTGCCCCAGAACGGCGGACGCCGTCGGACTCAATGAGAACGGCGGACGCCGTCGCATCGTCGAAAACGGACTTGAAAATCCGCCGGAACCGGGGCGTGTTAAGGTTATGACCATGGATATAATCACCTTAAATCCCTTCCATGCGCCGGCGATCGCTCTTCTTCACGGCGGCTGCTTCAGCCATGGATGGGATGAAGACGCCATGTCCAGCCTGATGGGGCTGCCGGGAACATTCGGTTACGCCGCAATCGAGGAGGGCGAGCCCATGGGATTTATTCTCGGGCGGGCCGCCGCCGACGAGTTCGAGGTTCTGACCCTGTGTGTGTTGGCCCAAGCTCGCCGCCGAGGACTGGCGAGTGGACTTTTAAGCGCGGCCCTGAACGAAGCCCGGCGCCGGGGCGCGGTCCGCGCCTGGCTGGAAGTGGCCGAGGACAACCCGGCGGCGATCGCATTTTATAAAAAGCAAGGCTTTGCCCTGTCCGGGCGGCGCCCCGGGTACTATGCCGGGAACGAGACCCGGGAACGCACGGACGCCCTGGTTTATTCCCGCGGACTTGATGGCGGCTGAGGATCGGCCTATTTATGGCCCGCTCGGGATTCGCTTTATTCCTTGCGGATAATCAGGCGGTGCGGGAGATCAGGCGCAGCATCCGGGCCGGAGCTGGTGCCGTCCAGGGCCTCCAGACTCAAGACGGTGTCGCCTTGTTGGGTGACCGAACGGGGAACATTTTCCAGCGGTTCCCGGCCCCGGAGGCGAACTTCAAGTATTTGACCCGCCGACATGCGCTCCAACTGAAGCTTAGTCTTGACAAAAGTCAAAGGACAAACATCCTCAGTTATGTCAATAACAAAGTCGATATTAGTCAACGTCTTGTCATTTTCATGCTTTTTCATGAGATATTCTTGCATTTATACCAATTAATTATTATATATTTAAAAGTAATAGAAATACCTGGGAAAAATAGATGGCCGAAACAACAAATCAAAATGAACTGTTGGAACTAACCACGGAAATCGTCGCTGCCCATGTTGGGAATAACACGGTTGCCCAAGGGGATCTTTCGCAGTTGATCCAAGAGGTATACAAGACTTTGGTATCCGTGGGAACGGCCTCCGCATCGGTCGATCGTCCGCGCCCGGCGGTGCCCGTGAAAAAATCGGTGACTCCCGATTTCATCATCTGTCTGGAAGACGGCAAGAAGCTGAAAATGCTGAAGCGGCACCTGAAAACGGCTTACAATATGTCCCCCGAGGAATACCGTGAACGGTGGGGATTGCTTCCCGACTATCCCATGGTGGCGCCCAACTATGCCAAACATCGTAGCACCCTGGCCAAGAAAATCGGCCTTGGAACCAAGCCGCGCAAACGGCGCAAATAACCTGAAGGTCCTTTTCGGTGTTGTTCCGATTACCTGACTTCATAAATTTTAATGAAATTGGCGGCAAGCCGCTGGAATGAGTGTGGAATAATAGATGTCGCAACCAACACGTATCGAACAACTCTGTCTTGACAAGGGTATGAAGATGACCGGCCAGCGCCGGATCATTGCCAAGGTTTTGTCGGAAGCCGAAGACCATCCCGATGTCGAGGAAGTATACCGCCGGGCCTCCGGGATAGATCCCAAAATCAGTATCGCCACCGTTTACAGGACCGTGCGCCTGTTCGAAGAAGCGAATATTCTGGACCGCCACGATTTCGGCGACGGCCGCTCACGTTACGAGGAATCGACCGAAAACCATCACGATCATCTGATCGACATTCAATCCGGCAAGGTGATTGAATTTCATAGTGAGGAAATCGAAGCCCTGCAAAAAGCCATTGCCGAGAAGCATGGGTTTGAACTTGTCGGCCACAGGCTGGAACTGTATGCCGTTCTCAAGAACAGGCAGGGCGGAGACGGTTCCAAGTGACAGGGGAGTGCTGAGTGCTACCTTCGGGTCGGCAACGACGGTTGGAACATAAACCTGGTGGCCACCGCCGCCTTATCGGTCAATATCAAACACCTTTTGTAACAGCTAAAGCCAAATTGGCAAAAAAACTACACATCAAAACCTACGGCTGCCAGATGAACGTCTACGACTCCGCGCGCATGGCGGATGTCCTGGCGCCCCTGGGTTATGTCCCGGTAAGCGATGCCGCCGGCGCCGACATGGTAATTCTCAACACCTGTCACATCCGCGAGAAGGCCGCAGAAAAAGTCTATTCGGAACTGGGCCGGCTGAATGTTCTCAAGGATGAAATGAAACAGGGCGGCGGGCGCATGATTCTGGCGGTTGCCGGCTGCGTCGCCCAGGCCGAGGGCGAAGAAATGATCCGCCGCGCGCCTTATGTCGACATGGTGTTCGGGCCGCAAACCTACCATCGCCTGCCGCAGATGGTCGCCGAGCTGAGCCGCCATGCGGGTGCGGTTCTGGATACGGATTTTCCGTCCGAACCTAAATTCGATTCTCTGCCCGAAGCCGCCGCCGTCCCGGGCGCGACGGCCTTTCTCACCGTTCAGGAAGGGTGTGATAAATTCTGCACCTTTTGCGTGGTGCCCTATACGCGCGGCGCCGAATATTCCCGACCCCCCGATTCGGTTCTGACCGAGGCGCGGAAACTGGCCCAGGCCGGCGTCCGCGAAATCACGGTGCTGGGCCAGAACGTCAACAACTATCACGGCCATTCCCCGGATGGTGGGACGTGGACGCTGGGCCGTCTGATTGCCGGTCTTGCCGGCATCGATGGCTTGGATCGACTGCGCTACACCACGTCCTATCCCGCCGATATGGATGACGACCTGATCGCCGCGCACCGGGATATCCCCGAATTGATGCCGTTCCTGCACTTGCCCGTGCAGACGGGGTCGGACAAGGTTCTTGCCGCCATGAACCGGCGCCATTCCGCCGATGATTACCGCCGCCTGGTGGAAAAGCTGCGCCGGGCGCGCCCGGATATGGCGGTGTCGTCCGATTTTATCGTCGGCTTCCCCGGCGAAAGCGACGCCGACTTTGAAGCCACCCTGAAGCTGGTGGAAGAAATCGGCTTCGTGCAGGCGTATTCCTTCAAGTTCAGTGCCCGTCCCGGAACGCCGGCGGCGACGATCGAAACCCAGGTTCCGGAAACCCTCAAAGCCGAAAGGCTGGCAGTGCTTCAGGATATGCTCAACCGTCAACAGCGCGCCTTCAACGAAAGCTGCGTCGGGCGCACGCTGCCGGTTCTGCTTGACCGTGTCGGCCGCTACCCTGGCCAACTGGCCGGACGCAGCCCTTATATGCAATCGGTCCACGTCGATGCGCCCCAGGACTTGCTCGGCGAAATTGTCGAACTTCATCTGGTCGCCGCCCACGACAACTCGCTTACCGCCCGTCCGCTTCCGTCGACTCCGGATGGCGCCGGCAGCATTGAAAGGGTTTACGCTTGACCCCACCCGTGAAACCTTTTGCCACCGCCGAGGAAAGAACCGGTCCCCGGGTCCTGCAATTCGACGATAACTCCCTCGCGCTGCAACTGTTCGGATCCCACCACAGTCATCTCGCGAGAATCGAACAGGTTCTTGAAGTCGTCCTTAATGCACGCGGCAACCAAGTGACCATTACCGGCCCCGCCGAACAGGTGGAGGATGCGGTCATCGTGCTGGAAGGCCTGTACGCCCGCCTTGAAAAAGGCATGAATGTCGGGGCCGAAGAAGTGGACGCGGTTCTGCGCATGTCGGGCAGCGAAAGCGGCGACGTATCAGACGCCGACCTTACCATCAAGACGCGCAAACGACATATCTCGCCGCGTACGACCGTGCAGGCGGATTATCTTCGCGCCATTGACCGTGCCGAGCTTGTGTTCGGGATCGGCCCGGCGGGAACGGGCAAGACCTATCTGGCCGTGGCGAAAGCCGTTGAAAGCCTGATCCGGGGCGACGTGGACCGGATCATTCTTTCCCGGCCCGCCGTCGAAGCCGGCGAACAGCTGGGTTTTTTGCCCGGAGACATGCGGGAAAAAGTGGACCCTTACCTGAGGCCCCTCTATGACGCCTTGCACGACATGATGCCCGGCGACCAAGTGGTCAAGCGCCTGGAAAACGATGAAATCGAAGTCGCGCCTCTCGCCTTCATGCGCGGGCGTACTCTGGCCAACGCCTTTGTCATCCTTGATGAGGCGCAAAATACGACCGCCGTTCAGATGAAGATGTTTTTAACCCGCTTGGGCGAAAATGCGCGCATGGTGATTACCGGCGACCTTAGTCAGGTTGATCTGCCGCGGGGGACGCGGTCCGGGCTGCGCGACGCCGTCGATACCCTAAGGGGCGTAGGCGGCATTGAAGTCGTCCGTTTTACCGAGAAGGATGTAGTCCGCCATCCGTTGGTAATGAAAATCGTCAAGGCCTATGACGAACGCGAAGGTCGCAAAAAAGTAGGCGCCCGCTATGAAAAAGACGCGGCAAATGGCGTTAATGGCAATGGGGCCGGCGGCGATGCGAACGGCAATGGCGCAAAATTATGAGTCGCAACCTGATTATTGAAATTTCCATTCCGTATGACGGCTGGACCCGGTTGTTGAGCGAGGCCGACGGCATTTGCCGGCGGGCGGCCCTTGCCGCTTGGCAATTGGCGCCGACGGAAGAGAGCGGCGCTGCCGAAGTCAGTCTAATGTTAACGGACGACGAAACGATCCGCGGGCTTAATCGGACTTATCGCGGCAAGGATCAGGCGACCAATGTTCTGTCGTTTGCCGCCCGTGAGGGCGATGCACCGGAAGTCCCCGGCGACGAACCCGAATTATTGGGCGACATCGTTATTGCTTATGAAACAGTGACGGAAGAAGCCGGGAAAGAAGGCAAGGCACCGGCCGATCACCTGAGCCATCTTGTGGTGCACGGCATGCTGCACCTTCTCGGTTTCGATCACCAAACGGATCGGGACGCAAGAATTATGGAGCCGCTTGAAATCAAAGCGCTTGAAGCGCTCGGTATTTCCAATCCCTACCTTTCGGCGCTGGAAAATAAAGAGGCCGCCGGATGAAGAACGCGCCATTTTCAGAACAGCTCCGGGTTAACAGCAACGGCAACGGCAACGGCGACGGCGACGGTTCTTCGTCGCGGGCCGGGCTGCGGGGATTTCTGCGCAACCTTTTCCGTATCCGCGGCGGAGACGGCTCGGCCCGCGATACCCTCAAGGAAATGATCGAGGACCGCGAGGAAAAAGAAGTCCCCATTGAAGAAGAAGAGCGCCTTTTGCTCGCCAATATTCTGGCGCTCAGCGGCCGCACCGTCGAGGATGTCATGGTTCCCCGCGTCGATATTGTTGCCCTTGAGGCAGGTGCCCCCTTATCGGAAGTGATTGAAGTGATGACCAGCAAGGGCCATTCGCGGATTCCCGTTTTCAGGGAGACCCTGGACGATGCCCTTGGCATGGTTCACATCAAGGACGTTCTGGCGTGGCGGGGAAGCGACCGCTCTTTTTCGCTCAACCGGGTTTTGCGCAAGGTCCTGTTCGTGTCGCCGTCCATGCAGGTCCTGGAACTGTTGCTTGAGATGCGGGTCCAGCGCTCGCACATGGCCTTGGTGGTTGACGAGTACGGTGGCGTCGATGGTCTTGTCACGATCGAGGATCTGGTCGAGGAGATCGTCGGAGAAATCGAAGATGAACATGACCGGGAAACGGAGCCGGTCATTAATAAAAGACAGGATGGCACCATTGATGCCGATGCCCGTACCGAAATCGAAACCCTGGAAGCCATGATCGGCCCGTTTGTCACCGAAGAGGAAGGCGAGGATGTGCATACTCTGGGCGGGCTGGTGTTCACGCTGGCTGGGCGGGTTCCCATCCGGGGCGAGTTGATCGGCCACGCTTCCGGCGTTGAGTTCGAAGTGCTGGATGCCGATCCCCGTCATATCCGCCGTCTCAGGGTTCATATTCCCAGCGCGTCGTACGGGGACTGCGATGCGCAGGATTAAAGCGATTTTTACCGCGTAAAATTATGACCCCTCAACCCGCCGCATCTATTTTTCAGGGTCCGGGAGACTGGGTGCGGTCGGTCCGGGGCTGGCGGCGCAACCTGTTGGCCCTGATGCTGGGCGCCGTGGCCTCCGCCGCGTTGCCGCCCATTTATCTTATTTTCCTTCTGGTCCCCGCGTTCACAGCGCTGGTCTGGCTGATCGACGGCGCCAAGGGGCCCGGCGCCGCGTTTGCCGTCGGGTGGTGGTTCGGTCTCGGACATTTTTCCACCGGGCTCTATTGGATCGGGAATGCGTTACTCGTGGACGCCGCCCGTTTCGGTTGGCTGGTGCCGTTCGCCGTCATGGGGCTGGCCACCGTCATGGCCGTGTTTACCGCGCTCGCAACCCTTGCCGCCCGTCCCGCCTTTGCCGCCTCGGCCACTTCCGCCGTTTGGGGAGCGGGACGGATTCTGGTTCTCGCTGCCGCCTGGACGAGCCTGGAATGGGTGCGAAGCTGGATCTTTACCGGCTTTCCCTGGAACCTGCTGGGCTCGGTTTGGCTGGTGTCCGACGCAATGATCCAGTTTGCCGCATTTGCCGGCGTTTACGGCCTCAGCTTGCTGACCGTGAGCGTCGCCGCCATGCCGGCGGTTCTGGCGGATGGTGCCGGCCGATCCGCGTGGCGCCCCGTTATCCTCGCTTCGGCGGTCTTGGTGGCGGTCTGGAGTGGCGGCATGGCGCGTCTTGGCGGTGCTGAAAGTGGAAACGTCGACGGCGTTCGCCTCAGGCTGGTGCAATCCAACATTCCCCAGGCGAAAAAATGGATTCCGGATCTGCGCCAACGCTTTTTCAAAAAACACCTGAACCTGAGCGTGGCTCCGCCCGCCCCCGGTGCGCCGCCGCCGACTCATGTGATCTGGGGGGAGACCGCGGCCACCTTCTTTCTCGCCAACGATCCGGTCAAACTGGAAATGATCGCCGCCTCAACGCCCCCGGGCGGGCTGATCATAACCGGCGCGCCGCGCACGACTCCGGAAGCGACCCGGCCCCGTCGCGTTTGGAACAGCTTGCATGCCGTGGATGCTCAGGCCCGGGTGATCGGAACTTATGACAAATCTCATCTGGTTCCCTTCGGCGAATACGTTCCTTTCCGGAAGTTTCTGAAAATGAGTAAAATTACCGCCGGCGGAACCGATTTTTCCCCGGGACCCGGCAACCGCACCCTGGTTTTGACGGGGTTGCCGCCGGTTGGGCCGCTGATCTGTTATGAGGTGATCTTTCCGGGCGCCGTCACCGATCCCCGGGACCGGCCGGAATGGCTTCTGAACCTGACCAACGACGGCTGGTACGGAAATTCAAGCGGACCCTATCAGCACTTTGCCGCCGCCCGTCTGCGCGCCGTGGAAGAAGGGCTTCCCTTGGTCCGGGTGGCGAACACGGGGATTTCCGGAGTCATTGACGCCTATGGGCGGACGGTGGCTCGGCTGGGCTATGGTGTTGAAGGTACGCTGGATTCCGATCTTCCCCGGGCATTGTCCGGCTCCACCCCCTTTGCCCGCCTTGGAAACTGGCTGACGGCCTTGCTGATTCTGGCCGTCGGCGGCGCTGGAGCGTTGAGCCTAAATAGAAAAAAATCTTAGGAAAACGCCATCCTTTGCTGTTGAACACCATATTATGAATCTATAGGGTGTCCGGGTCCATTCCTCCACTGGAGGTAGCCGAGTAATACAGCTATGCCCTTAAAAAGTTGAGGGAATTCTTATAGTAGAAGAAGGCGTTCTCAGTAATGATCACAACTAATAATCAAGAAATAAAACCAACTAAAACCAAAAAAAAGGCAATAACGAAACAACGGTTCAAAGAACCGGGCATGCGCGAAGACGGCTTTCCCATTGGGACCCCGCGGCCGGTAGATGTTCATGTCGGAAGCCGTCTTCGGCTGCGCCGGACGCTAATGGGGATGAGCCAGGAAAAACTGGGCGAGGCCGTCAGCCTGACCTTCCAGCAGATACAGAAATACGAACGGGGCGCCAACCGTATTGGTGCCAGCCGCCTGTATCAATTGAGCCTGATCCTGGATGTTCCGGTGTCATATTTCTTTGAAGAAATGCCGGATGGAATCGCCGCCCGCACTCCCGCCTCCTCCCTTTCCTCGCCGGATGGGCTCAGCGATCTGGATCAGGAACCCTTTCAAGCCGATCCCATGGCCAAACGCGAAACCCTTGAGCTGGTCCGCGCCTATTACCGGATAACCGACCCCAAGGTGCGCAAGCGTTTGTTCGAACTGACCAAGTCCGTGGCCAACTCGCAGAATCCTCAGGATTGAACGCCGCAACCCGCCACGCAACTCAGGCCATCCACTGAAAACCCTTGACGCTCTCTTAAAAGCTTGTAACAAAACCCGCTGCCAACCACATATAAAGGGTTGGACGTGGATGGATTTGGACTGCTTGCCGCCACGTAAAAAAAGGCGCTAAGTGGGCTCGTGTGGACTCCCTCCCTTTCAGGCGGGTGTGTGATCGATGAAGCCCCTGGTCCAGTTGGACGCAAACCATAGAGCAACCTCTCTTCGCGGCGTTGGGGGAATAAGTTGCTCTAATTGTTTAATGTCGATTAAATTTTTGCCATTGAATGAATTCGTTTGATGGCGGTTTGATCTAGACTCGGAGGGCTCTAATTGTGGCACTGAAAAATTTTCTCTTTACCAGCGAATCCGTTTCCGAAGGACACCCAGATAAAGTCTGCGACAGGATTTCCGATGCCGTTGTCGATGCATATCTGACCGGTGATCCTCTATCCCGTGTTGCCGTCGAAACCTTGTGCACCACCAATCGAATTGTTCTCGCCGGCGAAGTCAGGGGACCGCAAAGCATCACCCACGACACGATCGAAGAAGTCGCCCGCGCCGCGGTCAAGGATATCGGCTATGAACAGGACGGCTTCCACTGGAAGAACGCCGAAGTCGAAGTCTACGTCCATTCACAATCTTCCGATATTGCGCAGGGCGTGGACGCCGCCGGCAACAAGGACGAAGGCGCCGGCGATCAGGGGATCATGTTCGGATATGCATGCCGGGAAACCGATGTGCTGATGCCCGCGCCCATTCATTATTCCCACAATATCCTGAAATCGTTGGCCGACGCGCGCCATTCGGGTGCGGAACCAGGCCTCGGCCCCGATGCCAAAAGCCAGGTCACCCTGGAATACAGGAATAACAAACCGGTGCGCGCAACGTCGGTGGTGGTTTCGACCCAGCACAGTGAAAACCTGAGCCAGGATGAAGTCCGCGAAATTGTCCGCCCCCATGTGACCGGCGTGTTGCCCGAAGGCTGGATGTGTGACGAGAGTGAGTTCTACGTTAATCCCACCGGCCGTTTCGTGATTGGCGGCCCCGACGGCGACGCCGGCCTGACCGGCCGCAAGATCATCGTCGATACCTATGGCGGCGCCGCGCCCCACGGCGGGGGTGCGTTTTCCGGCAAGGATCCAACCAAGGTCGATCGTTCCGCGGCCTATGCGGCCCGCTATGTCGCCAAAAACGTGGTCGCTGCCGGATTGGCCGAAAGGTGTACCCTTCAGCTCTCCTATGCGATCGGGGTGTCGAAGCCGCTTTCGGTTTATATCAACACCCACGAAACCGGAAAGGTGGATGAGGCCAAGCTGGCGGCTACGTTGCAGGAGATGGTTGACCTGACCCCTCGCGGCATCCGCGAACACCTGAAGCTGAGCCGTCCCATTTATGCCCGCACCGCGGCCTATGGCCATTTCGGACGGGCGCCTGAACCGGACGGCGGTTTTTCATGGGAAAAGACCGACTTGGTGGCCGACCTGAAGTCCGTCTTCGGCAACGGGTGAGCGACGCCGCCGACCGCTATTCCTGGCATGGCCGGCGACATGGCCACAAACTGCGGCCGCGTCGCCGCGCCCTGATCGAAACTCTGCTGCCGAAGTTGGCCGTCGAATGTCCGGAAGGCGGCGGCCTTGACGCTGCGGCCCTTTTTGATTCCGGAAAGGAAGACAAGAAAGAACTGTGGCTCGAAATCGGCTTCGGTGCCGGTGAACATCTTGCGGCTCAGGCCCAGGCTCATCCGGATGTGGGCTTTATCGGCTGCGAGCCTTTCGTCAACGGAATTGCCACGCTGCTGGGCCTGATCGAAGACAGGAACCTGGGCAACATCCGCATTTATCCCGATGATGCCCGCCTTCTTTTTAGCCATCTGCCAGAGGCCGGGTTCGAGCGCGTCTTTATCCTGTTTCCCGATCCGTGGCCCAAAACAAGACACCACAAACGACGGCTGATCTCACCGGAAACCCTGGACCATCTGGCCCGTGTGATGAAGGACGGGGGGACGCTGCATTTCGCCAGCGACCATATGGAGTATGTGCGCTGGACCCTTGATCATGTCACCCGCCATCCGGCATTCCGGTGGACGGCCAGCTCGGCCGCCGATTGGCGCCGGCCCCGGCCGGGAACGCCTGTGACCCGCTATGAGAAAAAGGCCACGGATAGGGGGCTTAAACCCGCCTATCTCACCTTTTGCCGCCGCCCCCGAAATACCTCTGAGGGCTGACCCCCCGAAGCGGCGGGCCCCGGTCTGGCGCTCGAAAAGCGTGTATTTTCATGGAAAAATGGGGCCGCAAAGGCGAAAACTCTTGTTTTCACGCCGGGACAGGGTATATATGGCGCACGTGAATATCCGAGATTGGTCTTATTGAGGATTGGTCCAGTACCAAGACCTGATTAGGGCGGGCCAGCTGGCCCGCTTTTTATTTAGGCCCGGCTCAAACGGGGGCAAACATCTCCGTTAACATTGGCGCCGGGCGGGAAGCAAGACGGGTGGATAAGGGAAATACAGGCCTGACCGGACGCATTGAGGAAATTATCGCGTCCACGGTTAATGATATGGGATTCGATATCGTGCGTGTGCAGTTGAGCGGCGATCATAAGCGGCGTTTACAGATCATGGCCGAACCCCAGGACGGACGGCCCATGGTAGTCGAGGACTGCGCCGATATCAGCCGCGCCGTTTCCGCGCTTCTCGACGTCGAGGATCCAATCGGGGGTGCGTATGACCTGGAAGTCAGTTCGCCGGGCCTGGATCGTCCGTTGACGCGGGCAAAGGATTACGAACGCTTCGCCGGGTATGAAGCAAAGGTGGAAATGACAGGGCCGATCGACGGACAGCGCCGGTTTCGCGGCCGTCTTTTGGGCCTTAGGGATAACGTGGTGCAGATCGCGGTCGAGGGGGAAACCCGGGATTTGCCTTATGAGGACATACAACGGGCAAAGCTTGTTCTAACCGAAGAGCTGATTGCCGCATCGAAGGAAAGCCAGATACAATGACTACACCCCAGGAGGCAACCGCCGTTCACTCCCGGCCGGAATTGTTGCAAGTGGCCGAAACCGTCGCCCGCGATAAGGGAATTGACCGGGACGAAGTCCTGGAAGCCATGGAACAGGCGATCCAGAAAGCCGGGCGGTCCAAATACGGCCACGAGCACGATATCAGAGCCTCGATCAACCGCTCCAACGGCGAGATCGCGCTGGCGCGGTATATCGAGGTGGTGGAAAAAATAGAAGAAGAAGAAAACGAACCCATTCAGATCACCCTGGAAACCGCGCTCAAAAGCAATCCCGAGGCCAAGGTCGGCGATTTTATCATCGATCCCCTGCCGCCGATTGATTTCGGCCGAATCGCGGCGCAGACCGCCAAGCAGGTGATCGTGCAAAAGGTCCGTGAAGCGGAGCGCAAACGCCAGTACGAGGAGTTCAAGGACCGCGTCGGCGAGATCGTCAACGGTATCGTCAAGCGGATCGAATTCGGCAATGTCATTGTCGATCTTGGCCGTGGCGAAGCCCTTCTCCGGCGCGACGAATCCATCCCGCGCGAACATTTTAATACCGGCGACCGCGTCCGTTCCTATATTGTTGACGTGCGCGAGGAACAGCGCGGCCCGCAGATATTCCTGTCGCGCACCCATCCCCAATTCATGGCCAAATTGTTCGCGCAGGAAGTTCCGGAAATCTACGACGGCATCATTGAAATAAAATCCGTCGCCCGCGATCCCGGGTCGCGCGCAAAAATCGCGGTGCTGTCTCACGATTCCAGCATTGATCCGGTCGGACCCTGCATCGGCATGCGCGGCTCGCGCGTCCAAGCGGTGGTCGGCGAACTGCAGGGCGAAAAAATCGATATTATCCAGTGGTCGCAAGACCCGGCGGCCTTCATCGTCAACGCATTGGCGCCGGCCGAAGTGGCGAAGGTCGTGCTTGACGAGGAAAACAACAAGATCGAAGTCGTGGTTCCCGATGAACAGCTCAGCCTGGCCATCGGGCGGCGCGGTCAAAACGTGCGTCTGGCTTCTCAATTATCAGGTTGGGATATTGATATCCTGACCGAAGCCGAGGAATCCGAGCGCCGCCAGGAAGAATTCCACAGCCGCTCGAAGCTCCTGATCGACGCGCTGGATGTGGATGATGTGATTGCTCAACTTCTGGTTACCGAAGGATTTTCTTCGGTCGAGGAAGTCGCCTATGTCCCGCTTGAGGATCTGACCTCGATCGAGGGCTTTGACGAAGAAATCGCGGCGGAGTTGGGCGAGCGGGCCAGAGCGTATCTTGCCGCCCGGGACGAAGAACTGACGCGCCGGCGCAATGAACTGCAGGTTTCCGACGATCTTGCTGGAATTGACGGATTAACGCCGACCTTTCTGGTCGCTTTGGGCGAGGCGGAAATCAAAACCCTGGACGATCTTGCCGATCTTGCCAGTGACGAGTTGCGCGAGATTGTCGGTCTGGACGCGCTCACCGAAGACAAGGCCAATGAAATTATAATGGCGGCGCGCGCTCATTGGTTCGCGGATGAGGACGCTCAGGCCGAAGAGTCCGCCGCCGAGGACAGCGCCTCTGGAGCGTAAGCCGGGGTGCGGACAGAATTGTTATGGGAGTCCGGATGGACATGAACGAAGATCTGGCAATATCTCCTCCGGGCGGAACCGGGACGCACGGCAGTCCGCTCAGAAGGTGCCTTGCCAGCCGTACCGAACGGCCAAAGCATGAGATGGTAAGGTTTTCCGTTGATCCCGACGGGGTGCTGGTCCCGGATGTGGATGGCCGTCTGCCCGGTCGGGGTTTGTGGTTGCTGGCCGATCGGGATATGCTACAGAAGGCGTGCAAGAAAGGCTTGTTTGCCAAGGCCGCGCGGGCATCCGTGAAAATTCCTGACGACCTGGGCGAGCGTATTGAGCGACTTTTGACGCAACGCTGCCTGGACCGGATTGGCCTGGCCCGGCGCGCCGGTCAGGCCGTCGCAGGTTTCGAAAAAGTCCGCGCCATGCTTAGGGGCGGCAAGGTCGGCGTTTTGTTGCAGGCCCACGATGGCGCAGAGGGCGGTCGGTCCAAGGTGCAGGCGCTTGATCCGGGCGCGCCCTTGATTGATCTGTTCGACGCCGTCGAACTTGGCGCCGCTGTGGGCCGGGAACATGCGGTCCACATGGCCGTGGCTCGGGGACGGCTGGCCGAGGAGTTGATACGGGACGCAAACCGGCTGCGCGGATTTCGCAAGTCGGACCCGACCCACGAAACGAGTTCGGCTCAAAGGCGCCGGGCGCATTAAAATCGGTTGAAGGCACTGGAAGCTATTAGAGAATGAGTGAAACCGAGAACACAGATAAGAAGAAGCCGAGCAAGCCGCTAAGCCTTTCCAGGCCCGGCAAGCTGGAGCTTAAGAAAACCGTCGAAACCGGACAGGTCCGACAGAGCTTTTCTCATGGCCGGTCCAAGATGGTGACGGTCGAGGTGCGCAAGAAGCGGACCTTCGCTCCCGATTCCGGCGGGCAGATGGCCGAGGTGCGAAGCGAGCCCTTTGCCGCCGGCAGCGCCGCGCTTACCGAGTCCGCCCCCGTTGAAGCGGCTGTCGAGGAAATCCAGACGTTCAAGGATGAGGGTATCGATCACCTGACGGAAACGGAAAAAGCCGTCCGTGCCCGGGCCCTGGTGGATTCGCAGAAAAGGCTCGAACGCCTACAGGCGGAAGCCGAGCTGGCATCAGCGCAGGAAGCGGAAGCGAAAGCTGAGGCGGAAGCCAAAGCTGAAGTTGCGGAGGCCGAAGTAAAGCCCGCTCCCGATACGGTCGAAGTCGAGCGGTCGGTCGAAGAAGTAAAAGAGCAGGAAATACAAGCGATCGCCGCTACTGAGATCGGGGTCAAAAAACTCAATGTTCTTGAAGAAGAAGAAGAAGAAGAAAAAGGAGAG
>Ga0224501_10002348_pt1 | contig 14868 bp, 13 predicted proteins | sample SF_Oct11_sed_USG_4_FD_169105 | JGI IMG/M metagenome (GOLD analysis project Ga0224501, IMG submission 169105) | Sediment microbial communities from San Francisco Bay, California, United States - SF_Oct11_sed_USGS_8_1 | ecosystem: Environmental > Aquatic > Marine > Sediment | place: USA...
GAGAATCAATCTTCCATGCCATCCACCCCACCGACACAGCCGGTCCCTGAGGTACAAACGACGACTCAAACAGTGCCAGGTAAAACTCAACCCGTTCGTGTGTCTGGAGCCTATAGTGGTGATGAAGTAACTGAGAGGTCTGCCTGTGCACAGAGCGCAGAGATCAATACACAGACTGCACACTCGCTAACTAAATCAGGCTCCTCAAGCTCAACCACTCAGATTAAAACACCAAGCTTGTTAGCTTTGCCACAAAGCTTAGTAAAAGGTTCAAAGACAGAAGTACGGAGCTCAGAAACAGAGAGAAGAAGTTTACTAACAAGTACACAACAATTAACTAATGGTGCACAGACTAAACCTACCAGTGCGGGAGCTTCTACACATAAGGCCACACAGGGGAAGCAATCGGGACAGTTTGGTATTAAACGAAGTCAAGCCTCTATACGGGCAGAGAAGGAGCGGATTATTGCTGAGAAACGTAAAGCTGCGCTGGAAAGACTCCGGTTATCCAAACAGAGTCAGCAGGGTAGTCAGCCAAGCTGAAAACCGTGATACTGTAACTGTTTACAATGTAAACCCAATTGCCTTCTTCATTGTAAATGGGAATTTATGTGTATGAGGAGTTTTTGCAAATCCCGAATTGATCTAATGCTTAGAGTATTATCAGCCATGGAGTATCAGGATATCATTATCTGCATTTTGATGTACACTAGTACTTATCGGTTCAGTAGTAGTTAAAAACTAATTGAGGCTGTGAAGCAGCTTATTGTTTCATCAAAATAAAACAATACCAATACCATTATGAAAAAGTACGGTCAACTTTACCCATCGCTGCATCAAAGCTAGTTGGACATGCATCTGGCAAGTCTCTTCTGGCTTGGCATCCAACTCCTGCCTCTTCTTTCCCTCGCATTGAGCAAAACACATGGAGTTGATGGATAGGAGTATACACAGCCGCCGATAGGTCCAATCTTCGGTCAGTAACATTGACTCGCCGTATTTAGAAGCTTCGCTCGCCCACCCACATGCCGAAAAACCAAGCCAGATTTTTGCATTCAATACAAATATTAGGAGTTGTTACCCCTTTTCAGCAAAGCGATTAGATCCGTTATCTGCTGTGCCAACATTATGCTTCGCCAGCGCTGTAATATATTTGCGCTATCCCTTAGCAACGTCTAAATATGGCCGCCGTTTAGGTCTGATTCCTCTACCGAAAAACACACTTCTCCCTTTTCTGACAAGACACCTGTAACCCAGGACAAAGAATTTGAAAGACAGACAAGTGAGTAATCTTTTATCCTTCCAGTCACGAGATTGACAAAGGTGCATGAGAAAAGGGAACGTGATAGATCACAACATGACAACAGTCGATCAGTCAGTGACAACCTCTATATGTCGTTGGTTGAATTGGTTAACTGCGGAACAGGGCTCTGCACGAGCTTCATTACGCTCCATTGGAACAGAACCAACATTTTACTGGCCCGGAACTGGGATAACTGCAGATGTCACACGAGCATGGGACCATGATAACCTCAAGTGTTATGCAGACGCTGGAAGTTATATGTATTGTATGGTTTCGTATTGTATTGTATCGATTCATATCCAGTCTCAAAGACCACTGAACTGTACTCTCAATACCGAGCCTTCATCATTGTAGCAAAACATTAGTAACATCTATCTCTTGTAGTTCATCATGCAGTCCTCGCCCCGCTCTCCCAACCAATCCAGGAAGCAGTTGGCTATAACTGCCGCACGCACTGTAACATGTAACACCATAGAAGCCCCACTCGACTTCTCCTTTTATAACATGACGACACTCCAAGGTGAGTTTCCTGCCTTCTCAGCTAAATAGTTACGTAAGCTTTTCTCCTGAATTGCCCAGGTTAAATTTGCCCAAAGTTAATTGTTTCAAATTCATTGTTTTACTCGGGCACTGGGACAGCCTATTTAACGGACCCCCTAAGCCTGATGCTCGTTGGAGTGGTAGGAGCCAGGAATTATGGGAGGGGCTCATTCTCACAATGATTGCTTAGCATAACTAGGACTTGAACTCCGGGACATTCAATCTTGGTGCACACGCTCTAGCCATTGAGGCAGCCTTACCTTCCATCCCCTGACCATGTTCTTCTGATTGTGCTTTATCCCAATTTTGCGTGGCCTTGTCCATTTCGATTCTATATACAACCTCCACCCTGGTCCATGCCCACATGAAACAAGCCACATGCATACATCAGTCTCCGTTATACATTACTTATTTACATCCTGCTGTTGTAAATATAAGTTTTTGTCCCGTGTTCTGAAATTTTGATGTGTATCACTCATTTCTGACAGATATAAGCAGCTGGGATCCTCGACAGGGCTACGTGCCTGTCCATCAGAGCACCAATGGTACAGGTTAACACGCCTCTTTGCTCACCAGATTTACATTTCCCTTGTATTCTCCGTATTAGTGGTGCAAATCATCTGTCAACAACAAAATGGCAGTCAGGTAGCAGTCCCCATGGCTCCCACTTTGATCGTCACCCCTGAAAAATACAGACATATTTTACTTCTAGCTCTTGTGATCCTAACAATGCTATCATCTCTTGAATAAATTTGAATTGTTTAGTATTTCCTTCTCACTTGCCCAGTTTGATTTCCAGTCTGGCCAAAAAACTTTCTCTTTTGTAACATCCTCGTTGGTTTTGGATTGTGACCATCAAGTTACCTTCTTTGTGGAACACACCGGTGAAAACCTTCTGATGACTTTTTCCGGGAAGACGCTGAGTCAAATACTGGGCTAATTTCTGCACTTCTCTCAGGTGTTCTGTCTTGTGAGAACAAAATTACTTGAATTTCAACACCCCTGCTTGTTAGTTATTCAATGCATATGAACTATGATTCAATGCTGCCTATGAACTGCCTGGGGTTGACAGTTGATTTGTGAGTTTACAGACGATGTTATAGTTCTCTGTTGCGTGCTCTTTGTTAATCACATCATCATTTCCCATTCACATTACCACGTTCATACATACTCGTACCATTCCAGCCTAATTCATTTAAAAATCTCTCATCGCAGGGCAAAATACAACAAATTTACTCAGCTCTCCTTGGCTAGTGCTGACCCCTGTTAGTTGGTTCACTATAGCATGACACAAAGCTTCCACATTTATATTGAATTAAATTAATATTTCATAGTTATTCACCAAATGATAGTTCTACTTTTCTATAACCTGGTCAATGGCCATACAGCCATACATGTATCAGGTGCTGTGTAGGCAGCCATACATCTAGCAGAAGCTGTGTAGGCAGCCATACATGTAGCAGGTGCTGTGTAGGCAGCCGTACATGTAGCAGGTGCTGTGTAGGCAGCCATACATGTAGCAGGTGCTGTGTAGGCAGCCATACATGTAGCAGGTGCTGTGTAGGCAGCCATACATGTAGCAGGTGCTGTGTACAGCCATACATGTAGCAGATGCTGTGTAGGCTGCCATACATGTAGCAGGTGCTGTGTAGGCAGCCATACATGTAGCAGGTGCTGTGTAGGCAGCCATACATGTAGCAGGTGCTGTGTAGGCTGTCTAAAAGTTCGAGAAGACCTAGCTGTAGATGAACGCGTAAAGGCAAAAGTTTCTGGCTCCTAAAATGAGTAAACTAATCACTAGACTATCATTTATGAATCTCAGCACAGAATTATTTCTATAGTGACCAGTGACATAAAGGCATGTCCCTTTATCTCACAGTAGTGACGAGATCACAGAGATAATGTTTCTATATTCCCCTTAATCCATTTTGCTAGTGAATATAGAGTCATGTCCTCCTTGTCTGGTGAAGGCGTTAGACTATTCGTACTAACTCACCTGGTCCTTAAGTCTAGTCGGCTAGTGACTTCCCATGACTGTGAGTCATTGCAAATTGGGTCTCTCATTGCAATGCTCCAAGTCAAATATTTGCAGTTTTATCAAAGTCTTCGCGTCTCCTGTCTCGTGACTGTATGACCTTCTGTATCACTGATCTGTCAACCTCATATGATTGTGACTGAGTTACAATGATGTGACTGTGAATTCGGTCACAATGACAAAGCTCGATAGCTGTACTTGTGACTGCATCCCGCTTGTCAAGATATCCTATTGATGTGTCTCGTAATATTTGTTTGTATGATAATGGCGTGCTGTAATTTTAGAAGTTACAGACAATGAAAGCAGAGGCAAAGCTAAACCACTTACCAGTAGCAAGTAAGTTACCCGCATTGAGTGGCTTTGGTTGTGCCGTGGCGGTGTCACATGCAGATTTCATGGTTCAGCAATATGTCCATTCTGCCTCACAGACATGCAAAGAGGTTTATTCTGCTGTAAAAGTTCAAAACTAACTTCTCTATAGATACTCAAATCACACTGATTTTACAAGATAGCGGGATAGTACAGAGGTAATGCGCTGGGCTCTCAACAATGCGAACCTGGATTCATACCTCAGTCAAAATGGGTTCCCACTGTGAATGTGACCTCCTTATTTATTCCTAGCTCAAAACAAAAAAGCCTTGCTATGAGCTGGAGTATTGATACTGATTTGCTCGTGGTGCCCCGTGCTAAGCCATCATTGATAAAGGAGCAGATGTCTAGCGTGGCACCATCACCATAATGGCAAATATTATGTCATATGAGAAAATGACACTGAATTTTTATTTCAGGAACAGCACGAATCGCAAGTCCAGAAGCAAATGCTTCAAACTAAATAATAACTGCCTACCCGACGTTAAGGAGATTAAAATCGTAGCGGCGGAGTTGTTTGAAAATGTTGATGACATCGCCTGGTTGGATTTGTCCTTTAATGAGCTCACCAAGATTGATGATGTAAGTACCATCAGCTTCAGTTGGTGGATAGGATAGTGGGATAGCTCAATGGTAGAGCGCTGGGCTCGCAACCGTATGTGAGGGCCTGTGTTTGAATCCCGGTCATGGCTGACTCCCGTTGTGAGTATGAGCTTTTCATTTTAATCCTATAGCTCTAAAACAAAGACAGCCCTAACTATATGAGGCAGGATGTTGATACCTGCTCTATGCAAAATCCACTGGATAAAATTTTGTGGAGGCTTGCGAGTGAAACTTTTCTCCAGTGTTTAGAGTTATTTAGGAAAACTCTCTGGTCACGTGACACACATTTTTATAGCACTTGACTTTATGGCGTAGTGAGGAAACTGTCTCAACCAATTGTTAAGTGAACGTCAAAGTTTTACACTTACAGATTATCTTGGATTTCCCAGACCTGCAGATTCTTTATCTCCATGGTAACGCCATATCAGATATGAAGGAGGTAGAAAAGCTCACTATGCTGAAGAACCTTAAGAAGTTATCACTTCATGGTAACCCATTGGAAAATGAAAAGGTACGTTATATGAAGAGCTCATTGAAGGTTGCACAAACTGTTATCTTACCTTGATTTACTAAACAGCCACTTTTAAAATAAAGTGTATTTTGCTTAATCAAAGTTACATCTAAAGTAGCCGCCTTTTTTGCATAAAAGCATCAACTCGTTTGAAACCTGTGAAAACAACAATTATCTGAGGCATTAATTTCTTGAGCAAAGGCACATATGGTTGGGCCACTTTTAAAGGATAGTTGAGATTCCAGGCAAAGTTTCAGGCGAGTTACATGGGGCGATATATGCGTTTATAAGAGCCGCCAGACCCCAGCCAAGGATTAAAAAGGAGGGCGACTATTGGCTGACCTAATTAAATAGAAGAGTAGAAGAGAAGAAATTAAGTGAAACGTCCTACTTAGTTGAGCAAATGTAGGGGGTAACCATCGCAAGTCATTTTACTTACTGGAAGAATCAATATGGGTCACCTACTTCGCTGTAATTTTTGTCGTTGACTCATTACTGGGGCTAGGACAGCTACTGTAGTCTTGCCACGGGGTCCAAAGATGAGATTTGATTGATTTGAATAGAATCTCGCTAGGGGCTATATAGTTTCGGGCAACAGAGTCGCTCAAAAAGTTTTTTGATAAAGCCCTCAGATGGTTTTGAAAGAGGACTATTTCTCAGCTCTGATAATGTCTCCTTGTTAACAAGAGACCACGAAACCTTTCAACGTCCGCACAGGAAATGAATCATTCTGAGTAAAATTATCTATACCGTCCATTTATTACCATATCTGATCTTTCATAATAGGTGCATTCGCGTGCTCGGGTTTTTTCTCTGCTAAATCTGCTAAATTGTACAAGAGCGCGACCGAAAAGCGCGATCCAAAAGAGCATCTTTCAGTCGCGGTCCGTGACCGAAGCACGCGAACAGAACCCCGCGACCGAAAGTAGGCATTAGCCTAGTAGTTCAGACGAATGTCAAAGTTACCGCAAAGAAGCTTGATTACTACGTTGAAAGAACGAATCACGAAAGATCGTTCAGCTCTAAACGACCGAAATTTAACTAAAATTTCGGTCGTAAGCACGCGAATGCACCTAATACCAAATCACATGGAGATCCATTACAAACATTCCCTTTATAGGTAACTCCTAGTCAGTCTGAGGTTTGAAATTGTATCTATTTGATACATCTACTTGTTTTTCATACGCACAACTAGGTTGCATAAATTTACAGCACATGCATAGGAAGAGCAGGTTGTGACATAGAGACCATCTGATATTTTCTCTTTGTCATACTTATCATCTCTCATTGTATGTATCTCTACAGCACATCTTAACTAATTAGTGTCTTGTATAAATTATACTATCGATTTTAGACATGTGGATCTAAGTGTCTGCTCCAACTCCTTGTGTTCGCGTCCACACCAATGATAGCGTGTCATCCTTGGTTACTGTAAATGCCTCTGCCCCTTTGAGGCGCTTCCAAGGGGTTCTGCCACACAAGACGATGATTTTTCGTCCGAATAATCTTCGACGGTTTCGCAAGCGAGTCATCTTGCAGTTGTGTTCTTTTGTTAATTACTCATTGGTTACGATGTCTCACTTTCTTGCAGGGTTATAAATACATTGTGATGGCGATGTTGCCTAACCTACAGACTTTAGACTTCAGCAGAATAACGAAAGCGGACAGAAAAACAGCATCTACGCTTGAGGGCATGAACAAAAATGTCAAGAAAGGTAAAAAGAAGTCCAAAGAAGATGAATAAAGTACATACTGTAGGTACATACTGTAGGTGCATCAGTGACACGCGTTGTCACTGAGTGCATCAGAGGACAATTTAACTCAACTCCCCAATTCATCATCTTCTTGGTTTAGATAGTGAAGATACTGTCATTTTCAGTAGCCATTTTGATATGAAATTGAAGGTGTACAACAGCGCGTTTCAGAGTTTTCAATCTCTGCACCACATATATGACTAGATATATCTGACTAGGTTTTTCTGTACAGATAAATACAGGTGTTCAGATACGGAATAAACAAATCATCATTGTATATTATTGTATTTTTTCTACGAAATACAAACTGAAAATATAAACTAAACCTGCCATGATTTGCAAGACACCTATAACTACACAGGTTTCAGTAACGATGCAAATTAACAGCCGATGTATCTGCAGTGACCCAAAGGTGGCATTCTTTGCTTTACTGGCCCCTGCATATGTATCAGTGATGTCACCGGAGTAGAATAGCAGAGTAAAATGACACGCATCACATCACACGTGCTAGGCTTCGATCTGATGCAGATTATAATACTGATTTTTATGTGCGCAAATAATCACTGCGACAAAGCGCCATATTTAAGTGATGATACAGGTGAGGATCTGATTATGAATTGGTTCCTGGTGCCTTGATGATAACCTGAAATGGAGGGAGATGGGATTAGTTCAGTAAAAAAATAGCAAGTATCATGTATATAAAACCCATATGAACTGGATCGAGAAAGAAGGCTCCCAACCTTGAAGTTATCTCCCTATGGAGTGCACTACAAACCACACTAGGAACAGGTCATTGGCTTAGTTACAATCCAGTTCAAAGACAATGATCTTGTCTTAAAGTATTGAAGCATATTCTAATACTGGGCAGCTATAGATGTACAACATTCGCTTTCTAGCAGATCGAAGTCTAGGTTGTAGTTCGATGTTCGAGATGTTTGAGTTTCGGGTCAAATACAGCAACCAAAAGTTGAACCGTCCATCTATTGCTCAATTTCGAGGGAAGTTCTCTCAAGACCCTTGTCCCGGAGTCCTTGGTTCAAGATCAAAGGGTGTGGAAATCAAATCCTAGTCATGTTGAGTCCCCAATGTGAGGATGAACCCCTCGCATAATTCTCAGCTCCAATGAGCCTCAACTTAGGAGATCCATTAAACAGGGCGGGTGTAGCTATGGAAGATATCTGTCCTAGGCTGTCCACTACAATTCCATATATTCACAACACTTACTGTCTTCCTCTCGGTGTATTGCTCCAATCCATATTCTCCCAGCTCACGTCCATGTCCGGACATCTTGAATCCACCGAACGGTGCAGCGGGATCGAACACATCATAAGCATTCACACTAAAAATGGATTCATTACAAATTCATAATAATAATAGTTGGCTGGCGGCCACAATGTGACAAAGACTGCAAGTAATGAAGCTGCAAACCCGGGCCGGGTATGCATAGTGGGAGCTGGCCATGTCCAGAACCTGTATGAAGCATAAGCATAAGCATAAACTACAAGAACCTGAATATCTGATGACCCTGTATGAAGCATAAACTACAAGAACCTGAATATCTGGTGACCCTGCATGAAGCATAAACTACAAAAACCTGAATATCTGATGACCCTGTATGAAGCATAAACTACAAGAACCTGAATATCTGATGACCCTGTATGAAGCATAAACTACAAAAACCTGAATATCTGATGACCCTGTATGAAGCCTAAACTACAAGAACCTGAATATCTGATGACCCTGTATGAAGCATAAACTACAAGAACCTGAATATCTGATGACCCTGTATGAAGCATAAACTACAAAAACCTGAATATCTGATGACCCTGTATGAAGCCTAAACTACAAGAACCTGAATATCTGATGACCCTGTATGAAGCATAAACCACAAGAACCTGAATATCTGATGACCCTGTATGAAGCATAAACTACAAGAACCTGAATATCTGATGACCCTGTATGAAGCATAAACTACAAGAACCTGAATATCTGATGACCCTGTATGAAGCATAAACTACAAAAACCTGAATATCTGATGACCCTGTATGAAGCATAAACTACAAGAACCTGATGAGGGGTAGTCTTGGAATGTTAGGGGGGTGAATTACATCGGATTTCAGGCCAGCTAAAGAAAATAATGGTTTGAAAATATTGCATTTCTATCTTGTCGATTGTTTGTTTACAAACTCGGAATTCCATGGGTCAAAATGAGTGGTCAATTCAGCCACCCCTCATAGTGAGGCTTGCTTTTGTTTTGAGCTAGGGTTCAGATGTGAGGAGCTCCCGAGCAGACTGCCATGACCGGGATACAAACCCAAATCCCACGATTGTCAGTCCAGTGATCTACCATTGAGCTATCCCCCTATCCCAACCCATTGCTCTTGTTACTAGAGCAGAGCATGCAGCCTCACTAGATGGTTCCTGCTCTTATTTGGTTTGTCAGTCTCATAGTTTTCTCCAGATCACGAGTGAATACGGCAGCGGCGAGACCGTACATTCCACCGTTAGCTTTCTCTACAACCTCCTCGAGAGTCTTAAACTTAGAGATAGCCATCACTGGGCCGAAAATCTACAATGATAGGGATATAGAAAAATCCTTGCTGGATGATTTGCTTGCTCATGACATTGTGAGCAGAATCAAATCGAGTCTGATCGAGAATAATTTAATTTAATATACGCCAATTGAGTGTACTCTAAATTAATTCGCTCTATAACAATACAAAATAATAACAGTGATAATAATAATATACGCTGGAGTGTATAAGAGCGGCAACCGCCCAGTTGCTGCTTAAAAACTGCTCAAAATAGCCGTCAAGCGAGCGTCATCTTCCGGCAGTCCAGCGGCAGCCAGCTGATCCTGCATGCGCTATGCTCGAGTGTCAGGCAAGCGGCAATCAATTACAATGCAGATTCGAATTTGCCATTCGCCTTTGAGCTAAACACGGGAGGGCAGAAATCTATCCGAAGTAGTCAAGATTAACGCTCTGATTGGTCACTGCGTCATTGCCCGGAAGAATAGTGCGTGCAGCAACAGCTGACAGTGGCACTGTGCGGCTGGATTGGTGGAAGTTGACGCCATTTGAGCGGCACAGACAGCGGTGCCGCTGCCTGCCTGCCGCGCCACTTTCTGTGCCGCTTTCCGCTCAACGCTGCCGTGCCACCCGCGATAATAGAACAGAAGCAATATAATATCAAATGAATTAGCTCCATGTATAACAGAATTTATAATACAATAACAGAATTTATAATACAATAACAGAATTTATAATACAATAACAGAATTTATAATACAATAACAGAATTTATAATACAATAACAGAGTTTATAATACATTAACAGAATCTATAATACAATAACAGAATTTATAATACAATAACAGAATTTATAATACAATAACAGAATCTATAATACAATAACAGAATTTACAATACAATAACAGAATTTATAATACAATAACAGAATTTATAATACAATAACAGAATTTTTAATACAATAACAGAATTTATAATACTACATTATAACAAGTCATTCCTACCTCCTCTTTGGCTATTCTCATATCTTCTGTGACATCAGAGAAGACAGTTGGCTCAAAGAAGAACCCTTTCTCTCCTTGTTTTGGCTGACCTCCCACTCCGAGTTTGGCGCCTTGAGCAACTCCACTTTTAGCGAGGTCATGAATCTTGGCCAGCTGTTCTCCATCCACCTAACAATGACCCGAATTACACAAATTAATGACAGTTCCTTATGATGTGGGCTAAATAATAATGACCCAAACTATGTAATACATGGATACTGTCTGTGCCTCCATATGGGTTAAACTTTGATCAGAACAGATTTTCATCCCTTATTTCTCACTTTTCTGTGATTTCTGTGATCACTCATGCTGAAGCTTATCAGAGAGCCGGTTTATTAGTATCTGGTAAGTGAGCCGACAAACACTGGCTGCTGACTAAGGGATGATCGTCTATTGTCAAAAAGAAGATTTGTCAATGAACTACCATGGAAACTATCGAAGGAATCTGGTGAGAGCAACCACGGAACAAGTGTGTTAGCCCACGGCAGACTCACACTCTACCAATGAATCCGAGCAAAACTATTTAATTGGGTTGATAGTGATTCACAGTCGAATCACCGCATACAGAGTATTGCAGTAAATCTCTTTACAGAGATTTGATGTGGAAATTAAATTTGGACAACTCAATTTTAGAAATAGGATTCGTGCATATATGAAATTCTACCATTTTTGTATTTCTTTTGTTATGCGTATTTTGGCACTTCTTGCTCTTGTTTTATTGTGAAGTCATGAAGTTACATGGTCCACTCAGTGTAGTCTTGAGAAAAGAAAAGGTTAGATAATCTAAAAGTGATTATTTCACCATAAAGCTGAGTCGTTTATCTTGAGTTGGTATATAGACTTCTATGCCTAAAGGGGTTATGATGAATGTTTGATTATGAATGTTTGATTATGAATGTTTGAGATCTTCAAAGATGAAGCTATTTGATATACAGTGAAACTTGGATACCTCGAACTGCAAGGGACCACCGGAAAAGTTTGAGTTATAAAAAGTTTGACTTATGAGTTATGCTCTTCCTTTGCTTTGGCCGTGTGGCCACCGTAGTGAGTCCATTTCACTCTATTATATTCCATTTGATGTCTAAATTTTCGAAAATTTGCAAGATTTTCTTCTCAAGTGAAAAGAAAACAATGAAATTAATTTTATTACACAAGAATGTAAACACATCCAGCCACCGAAATGGTAATTTTATGGCATTAACCGCAGTTTATCAGGTCGAGTTATAACTAAAAGTTCGAGATATGCCCAGCAAATTATGATTACCCAGGCAGGGACCATGAAACTTGGTTTGAGTTAAGCAAGTTTTCGAGTTATCTGAGGTTGTGTTAGCCGAGTTTCACTGTAATTATATGAAGCCCTAAATAAAAAATTTCAATTAAATAAAGTAATAACTGGTGTCAGTGGTAGGGGTTTATGGTAAAATAACTGGTGTCAGTGGTAGGGGTTTTATGGTAAAATAACTGGTGTCAGTGGTAGGGGTTTTATGGTAAAGATGAAACCCTGAGACTCTTTTCAGAAACAGTGATAAGCTGAGTAAATAATTTATCTGTTTACGACTTGAACTGTGACAAGTATTATGGTGTAAATTTCTCGTTTAGACCAATGGGAGTTTTCTAACCTACACCTGGTATTCTCCCACGAAGACAACTGGCATGTTAGTATCAATGACCGGCAGGCCACCAACTAGATAACAATAAAGACTCAAGGGTGAATAGCTGTTTTAAACCGCCATTTTGCACCCAGTTATGGCTGGATGATTTACATTATTTTTTGCAGATAATTTTTGAGTTATAAAGATGTATGGCTCCTGTTCTAATATGATCGGAAGAAATTCTATTTAGATCGATGTAAATTTATTCGGAGTAAACATTCATTTGGAGACATCACTACAAAATGTTTTATTCAACCATTTCAACACGCTTTAACACCTGCATAGTAGGTATGCGATTTGGGCAGCCACGATTCAGAACCAGGCGTAGATAATAGAGAAATAGGTTGTATTACTGACCTGGGGTCCCTGCTCTGTGGTGAGATCAAATGGATCACCGAGTTTTCTTGTCTTGGCCCTTTCAACACTCGCCTCAACGAATTTATCATAGATTGACTCCTCGACGTACAGACGAGAGCCAGCACAGCAGCACTGGCCCTGGTTGAAGAACAGCGCAAAATGGGCCATCTCAACTGCATAGTCAACTAAAAACAGAAACATTTCGCTATCTTTGGCATTGGTCAATCCTGGGAAACCACAGTGTAGCTTCTGGTAAAGTGTAGTAAATTGAGGCAGTGTTGAAACTGCGGAAGCTGATCCCGGGGTTGACTCAACTCTACCAGGATACATGCTGATAGGCTAATGTTCACCCTGCGGACTCGAAGAGGCCAGATACGTCATGAGGAAACCTGACTTATCCATAAATTTGTTTAAACTGAGGGAGTCGCATATGAGTGAGTCTCACTAGCCCATCAGGGATTGTTACTGCAAATGTCCTGGGGCTTCAGGTATCCGTAATCCTAAGCTAACAACCTGAAGTGAAAAGATGGCTAAAGGTTCATACTGAGAAAATTCCAGCCAATTGTCAGAAGCGAACTAACTGAGCTATCTTGGGTTGTTATGACTCCAGCAGTTTAATTGGATCACTCAGACAGTACTCACAGTCAGCGTCAGATAAGATGATGTTTGGACTCTTTCCACCTAGCTCCAATGTGCATCTCTTAAGAGTCTCTGAACATCCGGTGTGAATAAGCTGACCTATTTCGGTACTTCCTGTGAAGGCGATTTTATCGACGTCTGGGTGTCTGACCAGAGCCTGTCCTGCTGTAGGTCCGTATCCAGGGACTATATTCACCACTCCTGCAAAAAGAGCCTGACAGTGTGAAGAGCATTGATATAAATTATATAGATCAAAAACCAGTGTGCAGTACAAGGCTGACATTCTCATTGAGTCCTTGTGTTATCAAAATTCCTTGAAAAGAGAAGACAACTCCAAGAATAAGATGCTCAATAAATCGAAACTGTCTTTTAAAACAACTCGAAAAACACAGTAGCGATTTCTGTAAATATTACATCTAATCATGGTGCACAACCATTGGTCAAGGTGATCGAGATAATTATTCGCATACCTTCAGGGAAGCCAGCTTCCTTCACTAGATTAGCCACATGATTGGCTGAAAGTGGGGTCTGCTCCGCAGTCTTCATAACAACCACATTTCCCATCGCTAGAGCAGGACCGAGCTTCCATGCTTGCATAGCTAGTGGGAAGTTCCACTAAAACATAATTTATAATATTTTAATATATTAATGACAGGATAGCTTAATGGTAGATTGCTGGGTGCGCATGCAATCACATGGGTCCAACTCCGGTCATGACTGGGCCTTGTTGTGAATATGAGCTCCTCACACACATAAATTCTATCTCAACAAACACTTTTTTTTAGAGAGGACAGATGGGCTGTCACAAATCCCCCTAAATGAGTATGAGGGTCGTATACCAATACAGGTGCCCTCAGGTACCCCTGCCCTCAGGTACCCCTGCCCTCAGGTACCCCTGCCCAAAGATTGCCAGGTCATGGGGCGAAAATACCCAAAGCAATCAGTCAGGGGTATCTTTAAGGACCACTATTAGGTTGAGCGTGCATGGAGAACATACCGGAATAATCTGACCACAGATTCCTACTGGATCATGCTTCGTGTATGCGAAAAACTGTCCATCAATAGGAATTGTCTGTCCATGTTTCTTATTGGCCCATCCAGCGTAATACCTGCCAACAACAATGAATAAGTTTTACTATAACATTTTAACATACACAATCATACGTTGATTGAAAAAATAATAGTTTCTCATTATTTTCTAGTCGAGAGGTCAGTCATGGCCTTTTATGTTCAGATCCGGAGTAAAAGTGATCAGCGGCCATGTTTGAACATAGACTCCGAGGCGCAGCACGAACTGAAGAAACATTGATTTTGTCATGCAACTGAACTTCTAGTTTGGTAGGCTCCTGTTGAGAGCTTGAAAATTACTGGTTTGACTGCTGTACAGGGCGTGTGACATCACACACTTTTGAAGTGCTAAGCGCTAAGGCTGCGTGTACACGGGCGGGTAATTCGTACATGCAGCTTCAGTCTATGGCTCGATAGGATATATCCAACCACTCTATAACAAACCTCAGGATCAGGTTAGGAT
>Ga0224501_10002349_pt1 | contig 14867 bp, 11 predicted proteins | sample SF_Oct11_sed_USG_4_FD_169105 | JGI IMG/M metagenome (GOLD analysis project Ga0224501, IMG submission 169105) | Sediment microbial communities from San Francisco Bay, California, United States - SF_Oct11_sed_USGS_8_1 | ecosystem: Environmental > Aquatic > Marine > Sediment | place: USA...
GCCGTTTTCACCGATGGTTCCTTTGTCTATATCCCACCCAACACGCGGTGCCCCATGGAGCTATCCACCTACTTCCGGATGAACCAGAAGGAGACCGGCCAGTTCGAGCGCACCCTGATCGTGGCGGCGGAGAACAGCTATGTATCCTATATCGAAGGATGCACAGCTCCGCAGTTCGACACCAGGCAGTTGCATGCCGCCGTGGTGGAACTGGTGGCCCTGGATAACGCGGAGATCAAGTACTCCACCGTCCAGAACTGGTACCCGGGAGACAAGGAAACCGGCGTCGGCGGGATATATAATTTCGTCACCAAACGCGGAATCTGCAAAGGGAAGAACTCCAAGATCTCCTGGACCCAGATCGAGACAGGATCCGCAATAACCTGGAAGTACCCAAGCTGCATCCTGCGGGGGGACAATTCGGTGGGTGAATTCTATTCCGTGGCCCTCACCACCGGTCATCAACAGGCGGACACCGGCACCAAGATGCTTCATCTGGGGAAGAACACCCGATCCGTAATCATCGCCAAAGGGATAGCGGCGGACACATCCTCCAATGCATATCGAGGAAGAGTGCTGATGAGCCCGGTGGCGGAGAAATCGCGCAATTTCACCCAGTGCGACAGCCTGCTGGTGGGGAGCAAAAGCTCCGCCCACACTTTCCCCTATATCGAAGGGGGCAACTCCACCTCCCGAGTGGAGCATGAAGCCTCCACCTCGAAGATAAGCGAGGAGCAACTGATGTACTTCATGCAACGGGGCATATCAAAAGAGGCGGCAGTCTCCACCATCGTCAACGGATTCTGCAAAGATATATTCGACAGGTTGCCATTGGAGTTTACGGTGGAAGCAGAAAAGCTGCTATCCCTTAAACTTGAAGGGGTTGTCGGCTGATATTTCAACAATTGACATAATCGAGGAAGAGATAAAATGCTTGTGATAGATAACCTGGTGGCGGGATTCGATGGGATGGAAATCCTGAAGGGAATCAGCCTGACAGTCAACAAAGGGGAGATACATTCCATAATGGGGCCCAATGGCGCCGGGAAAAGCACATTCTCCAAAACCCTGGTCGGGCATCCGGAATACCCGGCCGCATCGGGAACAGTGACCCTGGACGGAAAGAACCTGCTGGAAATGGAACCGGACCAGCGCGCCCGGGAGGGGCTGTTCATGGCATACCAGAATCCGGTGGAAATCCCCGGTGTGAATAACGTCGAGTTCCTGCGCATGGCCTATAACGCAAAACGCGCCCACCTGGGCCTGGAGGAAGCGGACCCCTATGATTTCGAGGAGATCATTCGGGAGAAGATGGGGCTATTGAGCATATCCGGAGCCTTTATGGAAAGGGACGTGAACGAGGGCTATTCCGGCGGGGAAAAGAAAAAGAACGAGATCCTGCAGATGGCGGTGCTGGAGCCGAAAGTGGCGATCCTGGACGAGATCGATTCCGGACTGGATATCGACGCTCTGAAGGTTGTGGCGGAAAACGTGATGAAGCTAAAAAACGAAAATACGGCCCTGATCGTCATCACCCACTATCAGCGCCTGCTGGATTACATAAAACCGGACTATATCCATATCCTGAGCAACGGGAGAATAGTTAAATCCGGTGGACCGGAGCTGGCCCTGGAATTGGAGTCCACTGGCTACAACGGTTTCAAGACAGAGGCTGCCTGACATGAACGTAACCGCGACAAAAAGACCTACACCGGTAAAAACTCCGGATGACATCATGGCCGACTTCCGGGAGCTACTGCTTAATGGCTGTTTTTCCAAGGATTTGGCTGGACTCAATGCAGTGGGCCTGGAAAATTTCAACCAGATCGGTTTTCCAGACCGTAAAAATGAGAAATTCACATATCTGGATATCTCCGAAGTAGCCAACGCCGGATTTCATCTTCGCAAGGAGCCATCGCAGACCACCGCCATACAAGTGGAGGACAGGCTGTTCCCTTCAACGTATAAAAGCAGGGTGGTTTTTGTGGATGGGGTGTATATGGAGCATTTATCGGACATTTCCGCCGTCCGGGACCAGGTGGAGTTGCTCCCACTGAACGATGCTTTCCTTCAATATCCGGAAATAAAGCAAGGTACCCTGCAAAGGGCCATTGCAGAGGATGATCCGATAGCCAACCTGAATTCCGCGTTTGCAATGAATGGAGCGTATCTGCGGATAAAGGATGGTGAAACTGTTACCGCCCCTGTGGAGGTACTGTTTCTTGCCGCCAGATATAAGGCCGCTCCCCTTTTCACCACTCCCAGGATGGCCATCGATATCGGCGCAGGCTCCAATGTGGATATTATCTTCAAGGATACAAAAGAGCATGGGCCATATATGCACAACGCCGTGGTGGATTTGACTGCAAAAGAGAATTCCACGGCTTTTATTTATCAGTTTGGTCTGCACAGCGGCACTGCCTGGAGGTTTTTCAAGCTTAATGTGGATCAATACGCCAAAAGCTCGGTGAAACTGGTCAACATCTCCACAGGCGCCAGGATATCCCGCCACTCTTATGAATGGAAGCTCAAGGAGCCAGGGGCCACCATGGAGATCAAGAGTCTGGCAGCTCTTGATAAAAAGGCCAAAAGCCACAAATACGCCAGGGTTCTGCACCAGGCCCCGGATTGCTCCAGCCGATTGCTTTTCAAGAACATGATTAATGACGAGGCCAGAAGTTCCGTCGACAGCACCGTGATAGTGGAGCCGGGGGCCAGCGGGAGTTTCTCTGAGCAACTGATCAGAAACCTGCTCATGTCGGACAAAGGGCGGGCGGACAACAAACCGAACCTGATGATCCATGCCGATGATGTGAAATGCTCTCATGGCGCCACCATCGGCCAGCTGGATGATGAAATCCTTTTCTATCTCATGTCCAGGGGGCTCTCCCGCGAGGACGCCACCTTGACCCTGCTGAATGGATTCGCAAAGGAAGTGACCAACTCTATCACAGAACCTTACGCCGCCGCAGTGGTGGAAGAGACTATCCTGCAGCGGAGGGGAGAATGAGAGCAATGGCAAAGGTGAATGAAATAGACACCAGAACCTGGCCGCAGGTGGATTTTGCAAAGATCCGGGACCAGTTCCCCGTTCTAGCCTCCACTGTGCGGGGCAAGCCCCTGGCCTATCTGGACAACGCCGCCACCACCCAGAAACCTTGGGCGGTTATCGATAGAATGAGAGAGTTCGATAGCCGCGAATACGCCACGGTCCGCCGCGGCGCATACCGCTTTGCCGAGCAGGCCACCGAGGAATTCGAAAAGGTCCGTGGCAAGGTGGCCCTGTTCCTTGGGGCCGGTTCTGCGAAAGAGATTGTCTTCACCAGCGGGGCCACCATGGGTGTCAACCTGGTGGCCGGATCCTGGGGGCGCAAGTTTATCGGTCAAGGGGACGAAATCATCCTCTCCAACCTGGAGCATCACGCCAATATCCTCCCATGGCAGATGCTGGCCCAGGAAAAGGGAGCGGTGATCAAGGTCATCCCCGTGAATGACGCCGGTGAGCTGGATATGGAAGAGTTCGACCGCCTGTTGACAGACAGGACCAGACTTGTGGCGGTGACCCATGTGGCCAACTCCATCGGAACCATCAACCCCGTCCGGACAATCTGCGCCAAAGCCAGAGCGGCTGGCGCGGTGACCCTGGTGGATGGAGCCCAGGCCGCCCCTCATATGAAAATCGATGTACGACAGATTGGATGCGATTTCTATGTCCTCTCCGCCCACAAGATGTATGCCCCCAGCGGACTGGGTGTTCTCTATGGCAGGAAGGAGGTTCTGGAGCAGACTCCCCCCTTCCTCACCGGTGGTGACATGATAGAAAGGGTGACTTTCGAAAAATCGACTTTCGCTCCCCCACCCCATCGGTTCGAGGCTGGCACCCCTGCCACCACCCAGGTCATCGGCCTCGGAGCAGCCATCGACTATTTGGACTCGGTGGGGATGGAGCATATCGAGCGACAGGAAAAGAAGCTTCTTGATTACGCCACCGAACTGGTCTCCCGAATAGAGTCCGTTGATATCGTGGGGAATGCCCGAGATAAGGCGGCTATAATATCCTTCACCCTGGCCGACGCCCATCCTCACGATGTGGCCACTATCCTTGACAGCGAAGGGATCGCGGTGCGGGCGGGCCACCATTGCGCCCAGCCCACCATGGACCGGTTCTGCGTGCCGGCCACCACCAGGGCGTCATTCTCTTTTTACAACACTTTTGAGGAAGTAGAGCGGCTGGCCGAAGGAATCAAACAGGCAACCGAACTATTCAGGGGGTAACCATGTCCGATATCAACGAACTGTATAAGAGGTCGATTTTCGATCATAACCGTAATCCGCGCAACTTCCACGCCATGGAGAACGCATCCCACTCCTGCGATGGATATAACCCGCTATGTGGAGACAAGGTGCATATCTATGTCAGACTCGACGGTTCCGACACGGTGGAAGATGTTTCGTTCACCGGCTCCGGATGCGCCATCTTCAAGGCCAGCGCGTCTTTCATGACCAGCGCCATCAAGGGAATGACCCAGGTTCAGGCCAGGGAAACGGTGTCCAAGTTCCTGGATATGGTTACAGGGTCGTCAGATCCGGAGCCGGAAGATAAATCGATGGGGAAGCTTTCCATATTCCAGGGGGTACGCGAGTTCCCATCCCGGGTGAAGTGCGCCACCCTGGCCTGGCATGCGCTCACCTGTGCTCTGGATAAATCCACTGACGGCGAAAAGGCCTCCAGCGCGACGCCAGATAGCGAAGCCCGCAAGGACGTGGTATCCACTGAATAATATTCGGTTGTGCCACATCCAGATAGAATTCCATGGTTTTGAAGAAGCGCCTACAAACCGGTCCACAGCCCTCCGAATAATAGCGATCCTCTAATAGAAGAGCCACTCAAGCGCGCAGAGCCACACAAGAGTTGCGCCAATCATGCGCCAATGCTCCGGCAATAATGTCACGGACATCTTCAATACAAATCCGTCCCCAATCGCTGGAAAGGTACTAAATAAAGATTCGGAGTAAGGTATCTTCCACATCTCTCATATTGGTATAATATGGATAAACTATCAACCAATGAATGATGATAGAAATGTTGAAGAGCTATTCCATACATTTCCCTAAAGTCGCATCACTGGTCCTGGCTGTAATGTTCCTGACGGATACAATCATAGCGGCCCCGGTCCATGCCGAAAGTGTCCGCAAGCCCACCCCCTCCGGCAATGATGTGCTGGTGGTCTATCACTCCCGTGGTGGAGCCACAAAATCGATGGCCGAGGAGATCGCCGTCTGGTTCGGCGCCCGGCTTGCGCCTATCGAAGCCAGGGAATACAGCGAGGACTTTAACGGATGGTGGAATGCCAATAGCCACGCCTGGAACGAAAAAGAAGCGAATATCAAGCCGAAGGGAGCAGACCTGTCCCGCTATAAGCTGGTATTCCTCGGCTCCCCCATCTGGTGGTACAGCCCCTCCCCCCCACTTTGGACCTTCGTGAAAAACAGCGATCTCACCGGATGCAAGGTGATTCTGTTCAACACCTTCAATAGCGAATTCGATCAAGCGAATATCGAAAAGTTCGCCAGGTTGGTGGAGGAGCGAGGGGGGAGACTGATCGACCATATCTGGATCCGCCGGGGGCGCAGTTATTGGCAAATGAACGAGAAAGATTTGATCGAGGAGACAAACAGGATATTGAGCGAAAAGTCCAACGACTGGCAGAAGTGAGTCCCCTCGCCCGAATCATGCCGACGTGGTGTGTGGCGAGTGCGTGAAGATGCGGCACAAAAGGCGGATTTCTTCTATACTTGAATGGTCGGTATGTTTTGATGAGCTGAACTGGCGCCAGGGATCAAAAATAACCTGTGATCCTTCTATCCTTTTGTATTTTTAGATCTTACTAATATGCAACCTTTGAAATATCCTAAAATCCCAGTTTGTTTCCCATAAATGGCCAATAATTCGACCAAAACACCTTGTCATGAAATCTGGATCCTCCACTGATCCAAATCCGGAAAGACGGTTGGCCAAGGTTCCCCCCTTTTACCAGGCTCAGGTCAGGATATGGTTTTTAAGAAATGTCACCTGGAAATAGAAATTCTGTGGAACGGTCGAGACTGGATTGGGAACCATATGGCTTTGTGGCAATGATTCTCTTTCATGGTCTCCGGGATCGAGGTGGACTGGCCCCCTTTCAGTCAGAAATAGGCATTCAGCAATTTATATGAATTGGAGATAAATGGGTGAAACGTTCTGCAAAAAGTAAGGACCATTTTTCATATACGAATTGAATCAACAACCTTGAGGCCACGAGCGCTGCAATCATTTTGCGTTTAAGATAACGTATGTTTTATTACAGAAATGCAGGATATCAGCAAAATCCCGCTCGTATGGGGATTTGCTGAGGGAATTTACGAAGTTATATCCAACCATCCGCTTTCTATTTGTTTTTATAGATGTTATATTTCCGAGAATTGCTGATATTCTCTGATAATTAAGAATATGCCACGTATTACTCAAGCATATTGATTTTCAGGACATATTTGTCTTATATATCTTTCTTTTTTCTATTCCTTCAAAGTGGTGAATACCAAGAAAATAGAGAAAGGCTTGAATTCGGCGAAATCTCCATATCTCCAGGCTGCGGCCTGGCACAGGATGGATATTGTGGAATTTATGATTATTGTGGCGCGAATCGCAGATCTATCGTTTATGGCGGGGCATTTATGGCGCTAATTTTCATTTATTAGAAACATAGGCCTTTTAGTCTTTATATTACAAAGAGATACGAAGACACAGATGCGCGGAAAAATGGAAAGGAAACCGTAGCAATGCGTCCGGAAGGATCAGGATTTATGACCGGAAATCTCCAGCTCATCCTGGGAAAGGACTTTGTCTATATTTATCAATATCTTGACCTCGTCATTGACTTTCGCCATCCCCAATATGTAGCGGACATCGATCTCCTCGCCAAAGGCTGGAGAGGATTCGATATCTTCCATATTGATATCAATGACTTCTGAAACCGAATCGACAATCACCCCAACCACCATCTCGGATGTCTCCACAACCACAATACACGTTTCTTTTGTATAATCAATGGTATGCATCCGAAACTTGGTCCTAAGATCCACGATGGGAATGACTTTCCCTCTCAGGTTGATAACCCCTTTGATGAATTTGGGAGCTTTGGGAACACGAGTCACGTCCATGATGCCGATAATTTCCATAACCTTTTTTATTTCAAAGGCATACTCCTCCCTTCCTAAAACAAAGGTGAGGTATTTTCCCTCCAGATCCCTGGAGTTGTGGAATGTCCCGTTTACGATGCTGGCGGCTATATCAAGGTTCATCAGTTAAAGCTCCTACAGTATTTTAATTCATAAAGCCGATATTAGCAATATATTACATTCGAAAATATCCAGGCGCACCCGCGGCCAGATATGCATTCGTCAGCTATCTGATTTTCCCCTTTCCATACAATAAGTTAGCTATTCGCCTCTCCGCCTTTTCATATAATATGCGCATCAAAGACTTCCTCCCGTTTCCGGGCAGACGATAAAGATAATCATCCTTAAGCCGGGTCACCCGACGCAGCCCATCGAGTGGAACCGCTTCGCTCTCATCATAGCTCGGCCTGACTCCATAATATACAGCGCTGTATCCAGCTTCCAGCGCCATCTTCTCCGCCTCCGGGCTCCCAATCCCAAATGGAAAACAAAACCCACGGACTTCCTTGCCCAACCGATTGTCCAGTATCTCCTTGGAGCTATTAAAACAATTAGTTACGCTCTTGAGCCGCTGATCCGGAGTTTCAGTTTCCAGCGCGGCCTCCCCGGCCAGCCTGGCATATTCCCTTTTAAGCTCGCTCTCCCAATTTCTGGACGCAAAGAAATCCTCCCCCCCCTTTTTATCCACCCAGGAAGTCAGCGCCCCAGCCACCTCTTCACTTTCAAAAACCCTGAGACTCCCCGATAGCCTTGAATTTGTTGTATATATGGGTGCGCCAAGCCCGATATCCCTTTGGGGACGATCTTTACCCAGGCGATGGGGAATCGGCCAATCTATCTTTTGAAAATTACTCCTGATCTGGGGGGTGAAAAAACAACTCACTCGGGAACTGTCGAAAATCAACCAGTGATAAAGCGAATGGGATTGGATATCGACCACCTCTGTCATGGCCTCCAGCTGGCGCCAGGAACAGAGCAAAGAATCTCTCTCCGGTTGCTCCGGATCAGTCTCGCTCAATTCCATCTGATCGATCTCCCCCGGCAAAACGAAAGCCACCGCCTTCATCTGGTACGCCCGCAGCAATGGAAAGACCACAGTCCAAAGTGACAACAATCCATCGTCAAAGGTCAGCATAACTAACCTGTTCCCGTTGGACTTGCCATTTAAATAGATATATTCATCACTATTGACAGTATCATATCCATTAGTTACCAGATAGTTTAGTTTTTGAATAAGATCTTCGCTGGAAATGTTGTGAAATGAAAAGACAGGAATATCTTCTGGGACTGATTCCTCGCGGGATGAAGTTACAAAACCTGGATAAAGATTATTTTTATAGTTGTACCATTCCGCATTAATCTCAGCAAGCTGGTTTCGTTTCTCAAATATATTCATTTCCCTATTCGCTATCGATCAAAAACCGAACATATCACCCAACTGAATCACACTGCGAATCAATACAACTTCTCCCCATCGCAAAGTATACAACAAAGCTCTCCAGGGGATAGCGGCTCTCTGCTACCCCCAGCTCCCAACAATGGCGGCCAACCCCATCTATCCATTTAATTATCTTTTATCATTGATAATATGGCCCTTACATACTTCAATACTTACAATATTGTTTTATATTAGCATGATAATAGTTTATCTTCAATATATTTGGCCCAATGTGGTTCTCCCATACCGCATTTCAACTTTTCAACGCTTTATTATCGCCCTTCATTATGTTTTCCAAGGGCTGGGGGAGTTGTTTTCGCATGTTCAATTCAATCCATTCGCACCTCTGGAAGGATGCCAATCTGGTGGCGCTATTGCTATTTATCAGAATATCACGCCATCATATTCGATGGTAGATAAATCAGGTATGATCGCCGAAATTGAGATTCTATAATAGCTGTCCCCTGCATTCCTGGCGGAGACTTGGAGCGATTATTCTTCTGCTCAAGCGAATTCCGGTGTATATTTCTATTTTCAACTCAGGCAGTAGATATATAGAATGATCGACTTTTTAGGCGGCCCGGGAATACTCTCGCCAAGAACCACCCTCGGCTCGGACATCAGCCTCTTCATGGCCATGGGGTTTATATCCATGTTCCTCTTCGCCGGATACCTGGCCAGAAACAAAAAAGGGTTGGCCCACCACCGGATGATCCTGGCCTCCATGGTGATGATGGTTTTATATCTGGCCTACTACGCCCAGGTGCGCTACATGGGGCTGGCCAGTTTGTCGGACCAGATGAAATATATGGGCGGATCCGATTTCTACAACACAGTCCTACACCCCCTGCTGATGGCTCATTTGGTTGTGGTCTCCATCTCTCTCTATTTATCGGTCTATATGGTGATAAACGGATTTATGGCCAGGTTCCCTCTGGATGATGGATCCTTGACCCTGAAAACCGGTTTCGCCAAACCATCCAAGGTTCTTTGGGGAATTGGGCTGGCCTGGTTTGCTTTCCTGGTGTGGATGACCACCCTTTCCGGCAGACTCAGCTCATCCCACACCGTCATCTTCCTTGTTCTGGGGTTCGGCGTCCCTGCGGGGGTTGCGTTGCTGATTCACTTCGCTCTGCCCAAAGCGGACAGGCGCCACCGTATCGTGGGCAGAGTATGCCTGATGTTCTTCGGCTTGATGCTGGCCACCACCACCACCACCTATTACCTGCTCTATATCGCAAAGTATTAGGTCCGAGTTGGCCAAAGCTCAGACAGGCAGTTTCTGTCCGCCGGAGAAAAGAGCGTGTATCGCTTTCAGGAAGGCGCTTTGCTTCTGGGCGTTGGACATGAAGGGGGCGCGAGAAATCTCCACCTGAATCCAGGGGGTTCCCCCGGAATGCCGCTTGATAATATGCCCTCCCCGGAAGGGATGGTTGACGGATACCTTTTCGCCGAAACTTGTTTTGAAAAGGTCCGCCACCTTCCGCAGTAGCTCCTCCGAACATGTATTGCCCGCGTTGCTCAAGCAGACATGGGGTCTTTCCTGGCCATGGTCCGGCCCCACCGGCGGGCCAAACGCCGCCATCGTATGGCAATCGAGGCATAGTTTTGCTTTCGACTTCAGTTTCTCCAGATTGGCATGATACGGTTCGTAATATCGGTCAAGAAGGATACGGACAACTTCTTCTGGCAGCTTTTCTTTATAGACCGGAACTCCCCAGCAGGTATGTGTCTTCACCACTCCATCCTGGGTCATGTCGTCAAAAGCCCGGTTTAGGTCGACAAAAGCCCTGGCGATTTTCGTGCTCACAAAAATATCAACCTCGTTTTCAATGTCGTAAATTTCCGATGCCCCCTCGTCGCCATCTTCGATGATCTCTTTTTCCGTAAGGATGTGGAATGGCACAACCTCCGGAGGAACAGCCAGCCCGCCATGGGGGAGTGAAATCAAAACCGGCAGGGTCATATTCGCGGCCCCTTGGCGGAGCCATCCCTGCGAGGATCGGCCACTCCAACGAATTCTTTTCCCTGGCGACAGACCATCTGGACGCATCCGAGGTAGAATGAATATGGGTCACGGACATCGATTTGATACCCGTTCCCCTCCAGAATGCTCATAATGTCATCCCTCATCCTGGTTCCCTCCAGCGACACCTTTCCATCGATGGAACAGTGCAGACGAGGGGCGGAGACAGCTTCGAGGGGTGAATGCTTGCGGAGCCGGAGAAGGGTCTGCAAAATCGATGAAGTTATCCTTTCGCTTCCAGGCGATCCAATGGCGGCCCATGGTTTTCTGCCCACGAAAACTATGGTGGGGGCGACACTGGCCCACGGCACGGCATTCGGCCTTAAATAATATGGATGGTTGATATCCTCATGTTCAAAAGCGCTCATGTAGTTGTTATACAGAAACCCAAGCTCCGGGGCCGCAGCACAGGAACCATACACCCGCTCGATCGACTGGGTGAGGGCGACAACGTTGCCGAAGCGATCCATGACGGAAAGATGGGTGGTCTCGCCCCGGCCTTCTATTTCCGCGGTGATCCTCTTCCCCACTTTGCCGGCGTAGTCAAGGCTGAGCATTCTGCTGTTTTGCACCTGGGGGAAAAAGTTGGGATCCCGAGGCCGGTCCTGCCGGTCTATATTCGCCTGCTGGATCACTTTTGCGATGGCCAGAGCCCCTTCCGGAGTATCCAGATCATGAAAGCGCGCTGGCAGACTTTTGAAAATATTGAGCATTTCCACCAGCACCCGTCCCGCCCCCGGAGGGGGGAATGAAAGGATGCGCCACTCCTCGAAGCGGCCGGAAATCGGCTTTCTTTCTATCGGGTGGGGGATCTGCGCCAAATCATCCTGGCGAATCAGCCCTCCGTTGGCTTCCATATCCTCATGGATTGCTTTAGCGATTTTTCCGCGATAGAAATCCTTGACGCCGCTTTTCGCCAACCGGCGCATTGTTTCGGCCAGCACCGGCTGTTTGAAGATCGACCCGACAGGATATGGAGAAACCCCCTTTTTAAGAAACAGGTTCGCGGCGGAACCGTTCTTTAGCTTTTTCAATTCACGTCGGGTCAGCTGGTTATTCAACTCGGAAACCTCAAAACCGTTTTCCGCCAGCCTGATGGCCGGGCCAAGGGCGCTGCTGATCTTCTTTGTCCCAAATCGCCGGAGAGTGTAATCCAGGACAGCCGGAGTGCTGGGCACGGTGGAAGCCCGGCGCCCTGTCAGCAGTTCTTTTTTCTGGAAAACGCCGGGCACGATACGGTTGGGCGCCCGGGACGACCCGTCCAGGGCGATGGTTTTCCTCAGATCCGCAATGTAAAGGGTCATCATGGTTTGTCCGCCAAGCCCGGAAGCGTATGGCTCGCATACTCCCAGAGCAAACGCCGCCGCCACGGCCGCGTCTATGGCGTTGCCCCCCTCTTCCAGCATTTCCACCCCTGCTTCCGTGGCTTTGGAATGGGCGGTGGAAACCATCCCCAGCCTGGAAACCGAAAATCTCTGGGGTTTGGCTATTCGATGGCTGGAAGGATCCAGGGTTTCAGTATCCAGTATCATATGGCGCTTTTCCGACATATTACTATTTTCTGTTTATCTGTCTGGCCAGATATTCGGCCAGCAACAAGGTTCTCTGGACCAGGCTTATCCGGTGGACAGCTTCCTGCGACGTGTACAGGTCTGTGGCTACGGGACCTATGCCGCATAAAACTTGCGCGTCCTTTGGGGCCAATCCTGCCACCGATGGCCACAAGGAGGACTCCGATTCCAGAGGGATGTCCCACTTGGCTGCGATCGTCTCCATCTCCCTGACAAGCTGTTGCGACTTGCGGGTTTTTGCCATGGGAGGCCTGTCGGACGCCAGAACAAGCTCCCAGCGCAACCCTTTTTTGCCCAGGATATCCCGCATCTCCTTCTCCAGCTTGTCGGCCACTTTCGTTGTGGGATAAGTTACCAAAAAACTGGCGATGACTTTGTGGGGAGTCAGCATCGGCATGGCCTGGGTGGAGACTTCCACAGCCGAGACCGCTATCCGGTCTTTCCGCGAAGAGATGCTGGCAAATTTCTCCATCTTTGAAAAGAACCAGTGCAAGACTTCAGGCTGCTTGAGCACCTGCCCCAGCCGTCTTGGCTTTCCTTCCACAGAAAGCCGGTAATTTCGTTGCCCCCTGCGCTGGGTGATGATCCTGCCTGGCACATTGCCGGGACGAAGCACAATGATGGTCTTTGCCTTGGCCATGGCTTTTGCGATAGTTTTTGCGCTGTATCTGCAATCCAACCCCTCATCGGAATAATATAGAACCCCCAAGGGAAGCTTTCTCAACAGACGATGGGCCCGCAGCGACCGCAGGGCGAATTCCATCATCACCATTGGCGCCCGGGATGTGCCCACCCCTTCCCCATATATCCACTCCGGATCCTTCCTGAACACCGGACCTGAAATGAAAGGATTCAGCGGCACATCCATATGGCCGACGAGCAATATTCCTTCGTCACACCCTTTCACTGTCTCCCACAGCCAGGTGGAGCGCTCATCACAGAACTCTTTGTTGGCTTTCATCCCCATCTGCGCGAATAATTTTCCCAGCTCCTCTATGGCGCTGTTTTGGGCCATGGCGTCGGTGGTTCTGCTGCTGATACTGGTCCACTCCTCCAGCCGCTTTTCGATATTATCCCTTCTCCCCATCAGATAGTTGACGGCTAGCTCATCGGGGGATTTGTGGGCAGGAACCGCCGGAGGAGGAGTGGGGGTGCCAAAATATCTGGCGCTCGCCTCCTGCACCAGTCGATTGATCAATGCGGCGAAATCCATTCCCAGATATAACGCCCCTTCTATATATGAGCCATGCTCGCCAAGACTGGGAAGCGAGTTGACCTCCAGAATGTAGATGTTTTCGTCTTTATCGAGCCGCATATCCACCCTGGCGCAGTCATAGCATCCGAGGGCGGAGAAGGTTCTGAGCGCCAGATCCTGCGCCCGGGCTATGGTTTCCTTTTTCAGGTCCGGCGGACAGACAAGCTTTATGTCCCGGCCCGACTTTCGAGTCTTGTCCTCGTGGGTGTAAATGTTCGGCCCCTCCCCTCCAAAGCGAAGCTCCACAGGGACGAACACCTCCGCGTCCACGTTGCCCAGGATACCCACGTTTATTTCCCGGCCATCAATATATTGCTCCACCAGGACGGCCTGATTGTATTCCTTGAAAATGACATCCGCCGCCTCCCGCAGCTCCGCGTCGTTTTCAACAATCCTGATCCCAAAGGAAACCGCCTCGTTTTTCGGTTTAACGATGAGCGGAAACTCCATATCCAGCGGCTCGAAGCCTGGCCCGTTTATAACCGCAAAATCGGGAGTGGGGATGTCGTGCTGTTTGAGGATCATTTTGGCGACCACTTTATCCAGGCAAAGGGAATGGGCCAGCGGCCCGGAGCCGACATATGGCACCCCCACCATCTCCAGGATTCCTGGCACATGAGTGTATCGCGCCTGTCCCTGGATGCCGTATGACAAGTTGAACACCATGCCGGGAGTCTCCCCCTTCATGGTTTTCGGCATGAATTTTTCCAGGTTGTCGATCAGTTCCTTGTCCCCTTCCAGGGCTATGGCCTGGTGTCCCCCTTTTTTAAGGGCGTTCAGGATCCGGTCTATCGCCTTTTTGCCATACTTCTCCTTGTTTGGTTGCCCAAACAGGTTTATGACGTTTTGACTCTCCCTGTTGTATACGACAGCTATTTTCATAAATATCCAAAAAGATCCGCTATATTCTGTTTTTCGTCATGCAGTCATCCCTATCCCAGGGCAGGTCGTGTTGTCCTCTATCCACTAATTTAACAGACAAGATTGCCATCAATATACAGAGTATCAGAAGAGGTTGATTATTGCTCATGCTTCAAGGAAAACAGCCCCCTTTTGTTGGTCTGGAAACCTGTTTTCTGGGGACGTCTTCTTTCTGGGAAATCAGGCTATGTTCCAAGGAATGGCATGCAAGGATCGCTGATGGGAATGGCTTCCCGGCTCCGGCTTCAGGAAGTTATTGTAAAAGAATTTCGTCTTAAATCCTGAATAACCTTTTCCTTGATACAAACACATATCACGCTATATTTATAGACTATGCTATAATTTTCCAATACATAGCGCTATACACTTCAGTATCGGATTTATTTTCAACAGGTTATATATAATAAATTGTCTGTATACAATATAGTTTCATATCAC
>Ga0224501_10002350_pt1 | contig 14863 bp, 16 predicted proteins | sample SF_Oct11_sed_USG_4_FD_169105 | JGI IMG/M metagenome (GOLD analysis project Ga0224501, IMG submission 169105) | Sediment microbial communities from San Francisco Bay, California, United States - SF_Oct11_sed_USGS_8_1 | ecosystem: Environmental > Aquatic > Marine > Sediment | place: USA...
TCCCTCGGATAAGAAATATAAAGAAAACTATGCCCACCACCACGCCCTGGCCGAAGAGCTGCGGGCGCGGCTGGCGGTTGCCCGCCAGGGCGGCGGCGATAAATACCGCCAGCGACATGAAGCCCGCGGCAAGCTCTTTGTACGTGAGCGCATCGACCGCCTGCTGGATTCCGGTGCGCCCTTCCTTGAGCTCTCTCAGCTGGCCGCCTGGGACCTGTACGACGGCAGCGCATACGGAGCCGGGATCGTCGCCGGGATCGGGCGTGTGGCCGGCCGCGAGGTGATGATCATCGCCAATGACGCCACCGTCAAAGGCGGCTCGTATTACCCGTTGACAGTCAAGAAGCACCTGCGCGCCCAGCAGATCGCCGAACAGAACTACCTGCCGTGCGTCTATCTGGTCGATTCAGGCGGGGCCTTCCTGCCCCTGCAGGATGAGGTCTTCCCGGACGCCAACCATTTCGGGCGCATCTTCTACAACCAGGCCCAGATGAGCGGTAAGGGCATCCCTCAGATCGCCGCCGTGATGGGTTCGTGCACTGCCGGGGGCGCATACGTCCCGGCAATGAGCGATGAAGCCGTGATCGTCAAAGGCACCGGCACGATCTTCCTGGGCGGGCCGCCGCTGGTCAAAGCCGCCACCGGCGAGGACGTCACCGCCGAAGAACTGGGCGGGGCGGACGTGCATACCCGTCTCTCCGGGGTGGCCGACCACTTCGCCGAGGATGACGAACACGCCCTCGAGATCCTGCGCAGCATCGTTGAAACCCTCAACCAGCCCAAGAAGCTGGAGGCGGAAGTCGCCCCGCCGGAAGAACCGCTGTACCCCGCCGAGGAGCTGTACGGCCTGCTCCCGGCCACCTTCCGCGAGGCTTATGACGTACGTGAGGTCATCGCCCGTCTGGTGGACGGCAGCAAATTCCGCGAATTCAAGGCGCGCTACGGCACCACCCTGGTCTGCGGTTTCGCCCGCATCCACGGCTACCCGGTGGGGATCATCGGCAATAACGGCATCTTGTTCAGCGAGAGCGCCGTGAAAGGCGCCCATTTCGTCGAGCTGTGCGAGCAGCGCGGCATCCCGATCCTGTTCCTGCAAAATATCACCGGGTTCATGGTTGGGCGGGAATATGAAGCCGGGGGGATTGCCAAAGACGGGGCCAAACTGGTGCACGCCGTCGCAGCCTGCACCGTCCCCAAACTGACGATCATCATCGGCGGCTCGTTTGGGGCCGGCAACTACGGCATGGCCGGGCGCGGCTACAACCCGCGCTTCCTATGGATGTGGCCGAATGCCCGCATCAGCGTGATGGGCGGCGAACAGGCCGCCAACGTGATGCTGACCATCAAGCAAGAGCAGCTGGAAGCGGCCGGGGAAGACACCCTGGACGAAGCCGGGCAGGCAGCGCTGAAAGCGCCGATCCTGGAGAAGTACGAGCATGAGGGAAACCCCTACTACTCCACCGCCCGCCTGTGGGACGACGGCATCCTTGACCCGGCCGAGACCCGCACGGTGCTGGGGCTGGCTTTATCGGTGGTGCTCAAAGCTCCCCGCCAGGGGGAGGGTTTTGGCGTGTTCAGAATGTAAAGAGCAGTGGGTAGTGGTCAGGGGGCGGCGGGCAGTCTTTCGATTTTTATTTTGAATTGTAAAATAGGGCGATAGATCAATATAACCGCTCACTTTTTGTGCTCCACCCATTGATTGCGAACTAGGTAATCATTTTAATTCTTTTCAGTGAGCCAGTGCTCCCACTTAGTCTTATCTACCGATTTTCCCATAATTCCCCACCGCCTCCACAGACCATTAATTCCTTTCCCCCATCTCCCCCTCAGCATTTTGGGGTATTATTCATGTAACCTTCTCTCTTCCGATACGTCAAAACTACAGGACCCAACATGCCGGATGATGCCAAATTATTGGATGCGCTGCGTACACGTTCCCCTGCAGCATTCCAGGAACTCTTCGATCTTTATTCTGACCGTATTTTCAGGCTGGCTGTCAGCCTGGTAGCGGATGAAATGGAAGCTGAGGAAATCGTCCAGGAAGTATTTGTCCGCTTTTTTGAAAAGATTGACCAATTTGAAGGACGGTCAAATATCGGTACCTGGCTTTACAGGGCTGCACATAATGCCAGCATAGACATCCTGCGGACAAGAAAAAAAGCCCAAACATCAGTTGAAATCGATGCCCAAGAAATAGAGCTGCCAATGCCGGCCAACTTTTCGGCATGGCGGGAAGTCCCCGATGATGCGTTCGACCAAAATGAACTTAAAACCCAGCTGAACCAGGCCATGAACAAAATGCCGAAAACCCTTAGCTCTGTGTTTTTAATGCGAGACATTGAGGAATACTCCACCCAGCAAACAGCTGAGATATTGAATATATCCCCTGGTGCGGTCAAAGTCCGTCTGCACCGCGCCCGCTTGCTGCTGCGAGAATATCTAGCGCAATACTTTTCTGAAACAGTTTGATTTTTGGAGGTTTCCTTATGGAATGCCACGATCTTGTAAAATATTTATCCGATTATATTGAATCTGATCTTGACGAAGAATTAATTGGCGAAGCCCAGGCCCATCTAGCAACCTGCCATGACTGCCGGGTAGTTCTGGATTCCACCCAGCAGATGATCTTCTTGTACCGCGAGCAGGGGAAACGCTCAATACCGGCACAGCGGCGCCAGAAGTTGTTCAACCAACTCCAAAATATTTTTCTGGAAAAAGATAACAGCTCGCAATAATCTCTTATTTTATTGTAACCTTTTTGGCAGCCGTACGTCTAAAAGACAGATTGGCAACCAGGCAAAGGAGCGCAGCGAATGGATTCAACCACATCCAAAATAATGAAATTAGCAATGGTTTGTATCCTTTGCGTTACGCTTATCACCCTGCTTGTGATTGCTATTGAAAAACTACCCTAACATTTTTGGAGGCTTTCCACATGGAACTTAAAAAGAATATGAGCAACACCGACCGCATCGTCCGGCTTGTGATTGTAGCCCTGATTGCAGGCTTGAAATACGCCGGGATAATCTCCGGTACCTTGGCAACAGTTTTAATTGTATTGGCAGTCATATTTGTTTTCACAAGTATTTTCAGCATTTGCCCACTTTACCTGCCTTTCAAGCTGTCCACCCGAAAAGAAAACTAAAACTCTGCCCCTCGAACAGTTACATTTATGATCGATCCATAAGCATATCCAAGGCCTATGGATCGATTGCTTTTAATTTCATCTTACACCGGGAGATCCCTAAAAAATTATAATTAAGCATTCAGCCAGTTGATCCATTTTTTATTGCTAGGTCTACTGCCCGCTGACCGCCGTTTTTCTCATCAGGCATTCATGTAGCTGCCAGGTTCTGTGTGTAGAATATTTTAAGGGCAATCCCTCAGGCCTTCACCATAGGCCTGTACCAATCTATCCGCACGATTTTTTCCGTTTTTTTTGAGGAGCGCCACGCGATGAAAATATTAATATTGGGCGGCACCCAATTTGTAGGCCGCCATATCACCCAGGCCGCCCTGGACGGCGGCCATCAAGTGACCCTCTTCAACCGCGGCCAGACCAATCCAGAGCTGTTTCCCGATACGGAGAAATTGGTCGGCGACCGCAGCGCAGATCTATCTCCGCTGGAAGGCTATAAATGGGACACCGTGATTGACATCAACGGCTACCTGCCGCAGGTCGTGACCGAGACGGCCAAGGCCCTGGTGGATCATGTCTCCCAATATGTGTTCATCTCCACCGTTTCCGTATATGCAGATTTCAGCATGCTGCTGCATGAAGATTCCCCCCTGATCAAACTAGACCAGGCCGGCCTGCAAGACTCGGTACAGAACAACTACGGCGGCCTCAAAGTATTATGCGAGCGCGCCGCCGAAGCGGTCATGCCAGGGCGCGTGCTGGTCATCCGCCCGGGCTATGTGATCGGCCCCTATGACCATACCGACCGCTTCACCTATTGGCTGGCGCGCAGCGCGCAGGGCGGCGAAATGCTTGCCCCCGGCGGGCCGCAGGAAAAGGTGCAGGGGATTGACGGGCGCGATCTGGCTGCCTGGACGCTGCGTATGGTGGAAGCCAAGCAAACCGGGATCTACAATGCCACCGGGCAGACCATTCCCACCACCTGGGGAGAGGTCTTGGAGTGCGCCCGGCAGATCAACGCCAGCGATACCCGCTTCACCTGGATCAGCGAGGAATTCGCCAGGGAGCATAACCTGTTCAGCGGCCGGCAGCTGCCGATGTGGGATGCCGGCCCGGAGCATGCCGGGATCCGCTTCCTGCGCAGCGAGCGGGCCGTGAAAGCCGGGCTGACCTTTCGCCCGATCACAGAGACGATCCGGGATACCCTCGCCTGGCATGCCGGCCGGGGGGAGGATTATGAATTGAAAGCCGGCCTGACCCCCGAGCGAGAGAGGGAACTGCTGCAAGCCTGGAAAGAAGCCCAGCCTGCCCAGGGGTAAAACGCTTTAATATGACGGGGGTATAATTTTCATATTCGACCAATCATTTTCCAAAGAAGGAGAGAAAGATGTCCGAACCCACAACCCAGTTTGTCGTTTTGCATACCCCCGGCCCCAACTGGCAGCATGGGACGGACTACCGCCAGCAGCCCGGCGCCATGGCGCATGCCCAATATTATGCCCAGCTGCACGAACAAGGCAAATTGGCGATGGGCGGCCCGTTCATGGCTCAGGACCGCGGCGGGATGATGGTCACCACTGCGGATATCACCCTGGAAGAGATCGAGGCCTTTGCCGCCGCAGACCCGGCCGTGCAGAACGGTTTGCTGGAATATGAGGTCCTCCCCTGGCGGGTGGTGATGCGGGCGAGATAAGGAGGTATGATCATAATCAACGGATCAAAGGAAACTTTGAATCGTGATTACAATTCGCTGCCCCGCGGCCGCAAAAAAAGAAGATTATCTAACTCCTGATTCCTATCGCCCTAATCGCCTGGTCACCCGAATCCCCAATCTAAAATCAACAATACCAAATCCTCCAGATCACACTATAATATAGCCATGCCCCCTGCCTCCCGATCCTCAATTTCTCCCTTCAAAAAGATCCTGGTCGCCAACCGCGGCGAGATCGCCGTGCGTATTTTCAGGGCCTGCCATGAAATGGAAATTGCCTCCGTGGCAGTATATTCCGAAGCGGATGACAAGGCTTTGCACACCCGCATGGCCGACCAGGCCGTCTTGATCGGCCCGCCCGCGCCGGGAGAGAGCTACCTGAATATCGAAAAGATCATCCAGGCGGCCCTGGAGAGCGGCGCGGAAGCGATCCACCCCGGCTACGGGTTCCTCTCCGAAAACGCCGATTTTGCCCAGGCGGTGCTTGACGCCGGTCTGGTCTTCATTGGACCTTCGCCTGAAGCGATCCGTGCCATGGGCGATAAAGCCGGGGCGCGGGCCTTGATGGATAAAGCAGAGGTGCCGCTGGTGCCCGGCTACCAAGCCGGGGATGATGACAAGAGTTTGGCAAAAGCCGCAAAGGAGATTGGTTTCCCCGTACTGATCAAAGCCGCTGCCGGGGGCGGCGGCAAGGGCATGCGTGTGGTGCAGCAAGCTGGCGGCCTGGCCGAGGGGATTGCTGCCGCCCGCCGCGAAGCCCAGCATGCCTTTGGCGACCAGCGCCTGATCCTGGAAAAATACGTGTCCCAGGCTCGCCATATCGAGTTCCAAATCCTGGCAGACCAGCACGGCAATTTACTGCATCTCTTCGAGCGGGAGTGCTCTATCCAGCGGCGGCACCAAAAGGTCATCGAAGAAACCCCCTCCCCGCTGCTGGATGCGGCCCTGCGCGCCGAGATGGGCGAGGCTGCCGCTGCCGCCGCAAAAGCGGTAGGCTATACCAATGCCGGGACGGTTGAATTCATCGTTGACCCCCAGACGCGCCAATTCTATTTCCTGGAGATGAACACCCGCTTGCAGGTTGAACACCCCATCACGGAACTGACCACCGGGCTGGACCTGGCCCAATGGCAGATTCGCATTGCTGCCGGCGAAAAATTTTCTTTCACGCAGGCAGATGTCCATATGCACGGCCACGCCATAGAAGCGCGCTTGTACGCCGAAGACCCGGCCAACGGTTTCCTGCCCGCCACCGGGACGCTTTACCGCTGGCAGCCGCCGGAAGGGCCCGGCATGCGCCTGGACAGCGGTGTAACTGCCGGCAGTGAAGTCAGCGTATATTACGACCCGCTCCTCGCCAAGGTCATTGTCCTTGGCGAAGAACGCCAGGCAGCCATTCGTAAATTGAAGGCTGCCCTGTGCCAGACCGTCATCCTGGGGGTAACGACCAACCGCGAATTCCTGCTAGATATTTTGGACCATGAGGAATTCAAAGCCGGGAAAGCCACCACCCACTTTATTGAAGATCATTATGGGGAATGGAGCGCGGCCAAGCCCGGCCAGGCCCCAGTAGAAGCCCTGGCGGCTGCCGCCCTTGCCGAAATGTTTGGGGCCGCCGCCCCGCAAACCAAGACCGAGAACGGCGGCAGCGACCCGTTCACCCCGTGGAACGGCGCTGACGGCTTCCGTATGGGAGGCTCCCGGTGAAATTCAATTATACGGTCAATGGTATCCAGCATACTTTTACCCTTGAACAGACCGCCGGCGGATACCAGATGACCCTTGGAGAGCAAACTTACCAGATCGAGGATGTCCGCCTGAGCGCCGGGCGGGTTGAATTCAAATTTGAAGGCCGCCGGCTGCAGGCAGATTGGGCAGCCGAATCCCCGCGCAAACGCTGGGTCTCGGTGGAAGGTAAAACCCATATTGTCTCAAAAGCGGCCGCCCAGCGCCGCCGGGGAGAAGAAGGGGTAGCCGGAGAGAACCAAGTATGCGCGCCCATGCCGGGGCAGGTGCGCGAGGTGCTGGTAAATGCGGGCGATCAGGTCACGCAGGGCCAGCTGTTGATCCTGCTGGAAGCCATGAAGATGGAGATCCGCATTTTATCGCCGCGTGCGGGGACCATCGGGCAGCTTCCGGTTTCCACGGGCGAGCAGGTGGATAAAGATGCGCTGCTGGTTGAAATTACGGATAGTAAGTCCTAACACTTTGTGAAAAAATATTTCACTTTAAAACAAAAGAAGGACATGGATCATGTCCTTCTTTTTTATGGATAGATTGGTGATTATGGCACAAAGACCTGGAAATCAAACTGCGACACGTCGGTCTGCCCGCCTTTGTAGCGAGCGGCGGCAACCACGGATATCGGGGCGAACCCGCCCGGCAGTCCGGCTGTGGAATTCTTGCCGGTAACCGTCAGGTACAACCTGGCAGAGCTGGCATTATGGGCAATATCGCTGCCGGCAAAGAACACCCCCCGGCCTGGATAATACTGGTCTGGCAAGGCCATGGCAGACAAGAAGGGCATATCGCTTTCTACCAGAACTTCAAAGGTATAGGATTCGCCGACGGCCAGTTCCAGCACCCCGCCGGGCGGCGGGTTTAAGAGTGTAAAAACTGTGTTCGCTGCGGCGGCCTGCACCTGGACCGTTAAAACCACTGCCAAAAGCACAAAGACAATAAATAATTTAGGCGCCTGTTTCTTCATGGAGAACTCCTCGGTATGTATTTGTATCACCATCTTTATTATAGGAGCGCCCTGGCCGGGCAAACTTAACAAATACGCAAACAGTACTAAACTACTAGCAGGGTCTCAATGACCAATCGCATTGATTCTAAGCATAATCAACAGACTAAAAAATGATCTTCCCACCCTGCGTGCAATTTCCCCCGTTAAAATAAACTTTCGTACTCGACCTTGGGGAACACGGTTAATTTTCCACCAATGGTAGCATCGAGGATTTCCCGCCCCGCATTTTGATAGGCCTGGCGGGCCATGATATAGCCGATCTCCGAGGTGTCCAGATCTGGCAGCTGCCAGCGGAAACCCTTGCCAAAATAATTTGCGTCAAAATGGTTGGGGTCATCCCCCTGCGATACCACCGTGGTATTGGGCGCGCCCTTGGACGTAAAGCTGTGATCAACGCCGATCAAGATCACTTTTTCAAAGCCCATATGGAAAGCCAGCTGCATGGCAATATAGGTCACGGTAGCTCCTTCCCACATGCGGCCGCGGGCGTCTGTTGAAAACTTTGGTCCGGTATAGGTTGTATGCAGAAAGGTGGTATCCGCCGTAGGGGTGAGATATTTCCGCGCCCGCCAGGAGAGGAACTTGGGCACCGGCAGCTCACGGATATCCTCCGCACACTGCTCGATCACCAGGTCATTAATCGATACAAAATAACTGGTCTCGAATCCCCAGTCCTTGAAAGCCGGGTAGATACGGTTCATCCCAAAGGTGAATTCCCCGCGCAGCTTGCTGACATCGGTAAGCTTCAGGCTGGGGCCATTCCCGATGATAAAACAGCGCTCCCCTTGATGTATGTTTTTCAAGGCCCGCAGGTTGCGCTTGCTTGCCAGCCGCCAGGGATGCAGCGCCGCCAGCGGCCATTGGCGGGCGTGCTGCACTGCCAGCCAGCTGCTGCGGGCCATCCGCCACAACGGTTCGGGGGTATAACGCTTCAAAGATTCTCGCATACTGGCTCCTAGACTAAAAAGGCTACGCCGATTCCGGCGGCCAACATGAGCGCCAGACCGGGAAGCAAGGTTTTTCGCAACGCTGGCGCGCCGCCCATGAGCACAATACTGCTCTTCACCACGGTATTGGACATCGCCGCCAGCACAATCGCCTTGGCGGCTACGGCCAAGTCAAGCGCCCCCGAACGGCTCAACTCTGCCATCGTGAGCGTGACGGCATCGACATCTGCCAGGCCGGATATAATGCTCGACAAAAACACGCCGGTATCCCCAAAATACAGCTGTGCCGTACGGGAAACCAGCAAAACTACCCCGTACAGCAGGCCAAACTTGACCGCCGCGCTCAGGTCAAACGGGTTGGAAAAATCCACATCGCTGGATTTTCCGGCCCGTTCGGAAAGAAACAAATAGGCGCAGTAGGCCAGTCCTGCCGCTCCTGCAGCCGCAACCGGCAGCCACACCACCTTGAGCAGCGCCTGGTTTACCACTCCGACCTCGACCAGCACCCTGGCAAACATCACCGTCCATGATACCGTGATCGCCAGGGCGAACGGTTTTGCCAGACCGGTCTCCTTGTTGCTGCGCTCTGAAAAGCTCAGCGTAACGGCCGTACTTGAAACCAACCCGCCCAAGAATCCGGTCAGCCCAATCCCCTGCTGCGGTCCCACCCACTTGATCAAGACATACCCTAAAAAGCTGATCCCCGAAATAAATACGACCATCAGCCAGATTTTGAAAGGGTTCAAGACGTCAAAGGGCGGGGCAAACAGACTCTGGTTGGGAAGCACGGGCAGTACAATCGCGCTGATCACGGCCAACTGCAGGGCGGCCATAATATCTTCACGCGTCAGGGCGCGCACGAATTGATCGGTTTCTATTTTCAATGACAGCAAGGCTGTCGTGGCGATCCCCAATGCAGCCGCCAGGGTGAGATATCCCCAGTAGGATATGGCGCCGATCCCCACCACGATCATGATCGCAACTTCTGTGGTCAACCCGATATGCCCTTTGGTCCCCTGGACGTAATAGGCGATGGCGGCAAAAACGCCGATCGGGAAAATAACAGCAATAAATCCGAGAGGAGAGCCCAACAGGTCGGCAGTCATGGCAGCCAGACATCCGGCGGCTCCCACCAAAGCCAGCGTGCGCTCCCCGGCAATGATCTCGCGCCCCACTCCTCCATGGGCGAACTCGCGCTGCAGTCCGATCATAAACCCGATGGCGATCGCAATTCCAAATCGCAAGAAAAGATCAGCATGTTCCATAGCACTTCTCCAATATTATCTTTTTGACAACTAAACAGATTGGATATCTCATGATGCATTTTTTTCCAATCTGCCGCGCAGCATGATGAACCCAATCAAAGCCAAAAATGAGAAAATACTGCCGGCAAGAAAGGTGGCCTGAGGACTATACCTGTCCCACAACCAGCCCGCCAAAACACTGGCAATCAACATAGATATCCCGGTCGCCAGACCAAACAAGCCGAAGGCTGTACCCCGCACATCTTCCGCAGCGGTATCCGCCACCAGAGCGGCAAACAGCCCCTGGGTAAACGCTAAATGGAGGCCCCATAATGCCGCTCCAACAGCAACCAGCAGCACCGAATCGGCCGCCGCCAGCACCAGTTCCGCCAGGACCAAGACCAGCAGCCCTGCTCCCAGGGGCGCCATGCGCCCAATACGGTCAGACAGCCGCCCAGCCGGGTATGCCCCCAGAGCATACACCAGGCTTAGGATCACCAATATAAAAGGGATATATTCCGCCGCCAGCCCCACATTCTCGGCCCGCAGCAGTAAAAACGCTTCACTAAAACGAGCCAGGGTAAATATAACCCCCAACCCCAGCACCCCAAAATAAGGCCGGCTTAATTGTGAAAAAGCAGAAGGCTGGATGGGAGATTGGCCGGCCGGCGACTTTTGGGTTTCCGGCTCTTTTACAAATACCACCAGGATGGCAACGGCTGCCAAACCAAACAGACCGGCAATCCAGAAGATTCTACGGAAGGCATTTCCGGTCGCCAGCATCAGCGCCACCGCCAGAAAAGGGCCTACAAATGCGCCCACCGAATCTAAAGACTGGCGCAGACCATAAGCCGCCCCGCGCAGGGGCTGCGGCGTGAGATCTGCGATCAAAGCGTCCCTGGGAGCGCCGCGCAGCCCTTTCCCGAAACGGTCAAAGGAACGGGCCGCCAGGGCCATCTGCACGCTGGCAGCGGCAGCGAATAAGGGCTTGCTGATCGTACCCAGGAAATATCCCAGGCCGGCAAGAAATTTACGCTTCCCCAAGCGGTCGCTGATCACCCCCGAAAATACGCGTGTGACCAGCGCCAGACCTTCTCCGATGCCTTCAATCATGCCAATCGTGACTGCGCTGGCCCCCAAAACCGTCACCAAAAATACCGGCAGCAGACCATGGATCATTTCCGAGGAAATATCCATGAACATGCTGACAAAACCTAAAGCCCAAACTCCGGAGGGGATTTCCTTTGACCGCCTAAAAATCTTCATTCCGTACTCAACCGGATCGTTGCGCCCCCATCCACGACCAACTGCTGACCGGTAATAAAGGATGACTGTTCATTATCCGCCAGGAAATAGATCGCCTTGGCGATTTCAAGCGGCGTTCCCACCCTGCCCAGCACAGTCCTATGAGCCAGGTCCGCTTTGCGTTCCTGCAGCGAGCCGCCGGCCGCATGCCCGCGGTTCAAGCCGGCATCCAGCATGGGCGTATCAACCGCCCCGGGCAGGACGGCATTCACCCGCACCTGGTCTCCGGCAAATTCAATTGCAAGGGCACGCGTCAGGGCGCTGAGCCCGCCCTTGCTGGCGGCATAGGCGGCAATGTCCTTGGAAGTCGCTGCAGCATGCACCGAGGAGACATTTACAACCGCTCCCTGGACTGCTTTGAGCAAAGCATATGCCTGCTGGGTTCCGTAATATACCGCCCGGAGGTTGACATCCATCACGCTGTCCCAATCTTTGATGGTGGTTTCCAGGAACGGCTTTATAATCTGCAGGGCGGCATTGTTCACCAGGGCATTCAAGCCGCTAGAAATTTTCCCAACTTGCTGAAAAACAGAATCGATCTGTTTTGGGTCGCCCAGATCGGCCTGGATGAAACTCCCATCCGGGGGCAGGTCAAAGCCCGCCGCATCGCGGTCCACGCCGATCACGCGCCATCCCTGGCCGGCAAAATATGCCAGGGCGGCGCGGCCAATCCCGCCATTTGCCCCGGTGACCAGGACAGTGCGCTTCTCAGACATGGGAATACTTCCCGGGATCCAGTTGGTCTGCATCCAGCCCCAGGCCGCGCAGCAGGTTGCGCAGCGTGCTCCAATGCACGCGTTCCCAGGCGGCCGGGCTGGAATTGGCATTATGGGGAGCCAGCATCACATTGTCCAAGTTCTTCAACGGGCTGTCTGCCGGGAGCGGTTCTTCCTCAAATACATCCATCGCTGCCCCGCCAATCTGTCCGGCCTGGAGAGCGTTTATCAAGGCGGGTTCATCCACCAGCGGGCCGCGGGCCGCATTGATCAATACTGCGCTTGCTTTCATCTGCGCCAAGCTGGTTGGATTGATAATATGATGGCTGCTCGGGTTCAGGTCGCAGCTCAGGCAGATGTAATCAGCACGCCTGAGCAGGTCCTCCAAGCCGGTCATTTCGACACCCATTTCAAGGATAAAATCTGGGGCAATCGGAACGATATCGTTGCCGAGGATCTGCATTCCAAAAGCGCGTGCCCGCCGGATGACTGCTTTGCCGATATTGCCGACCCCAACCACACCCAGGGTCTTTTCACTCAGGGTATGCCCGGGGATCTTATCCCATTTCCCAGATTTCATATCAACGTCCATCCAGGGCTGGCGGCGTGCAAAGGCCAGCAGATAGCCCAGCACGGTATCGGCTACCGGCAGGGTGAAGGCGTTGGGAGTATTCCCGATCATCACCCCGTGTTTTTGGGCAGCCTGCTGGTCAATCGAATCAATCCCCGTCCCCCATTTAGAGATCACCTTTAACCGCGGCAGGCAGGCTTCAATCACGCGGGCGGTATAACGGTCGTCCCCGCAAATCGTCCCGTCAAACTGCCCGGCATATGCCAGCAGGTCGGCTTCTTCCATGCGTTCTTCTACCTGCGGCACGATCAATTCAATCCCGAAATCGGCAAATACCGGCCGGAAGCGGTCTACAAAGGGGATCATGTAGGGGGCTGTGAGCAGTATTGTTTTATCCATAAACCTAATTTTACCGCTAAGTGGGAGATGGGATGTGCAATTTTAATATCGTAAATGTGATCAGGAGCGGGCTGGCCGGGATTGGGAAGTCCGGTTTTAGCTTACCGGCTGCGCATTAGAAAATCTGTGATTTTAAAATCAATTTCCTCATCAATATCCCAGGCTTCAGAGGCATCAATTTCAAACATCAAAGGGCAGTATCCCAAGCGGTTCTGGCGTGCTTCCAGGGTTTTGCGGTCAAAGATATAGATGCAGGAATTTTCTTCGTAGATCGGGGGCAGATCTTGGGTGCGCAGCAGCACGTTGGGGTCATGATTGACCGGCGCGCCGTGCTGGTCGTAGATCCGGGTCTGCAGGCGGGTGACCGAAAAAAGCGAGTCATACTGGTCACGCTGCGTCAAAAATGCCTGGACTGCCGCCGAAATCGTCTCGCTTTTCAGCAGGGGATTGGTGCTGTGGGTTTGCAAATAATAATCCGCCTGTACCTTGGCCGTGTCATGCAGCAGGATCGTATTCATGGCGATCATGTCATCGCGCAACGCCTGCGGGCGTTCCAGCACGGTCACCTGGGGAAAGTTCTCGGCAGTACCCTGCATGATGGTTGGGCTGTCGGTATCCACGACCACTTCGGCAATTTCGGGGCAGGCCAGCAGGGCGGTAAGGATATGCTGGTAGAGCGGCTTGCCGGCCAGGTCGCGGTAATTCTTACCGGGTACGCGCTCGGACATATGGCGCATCGGCACCAATGCGGCAATACGAATATTGGAGGGCATGGAGAATGTATTCAAATCAATTCCTTTATACGTAGTATACCTTTTTAGTTATTGACCTGCAGACTTGCTGCCCAGATCACTTTTCCCCTCAGGCTTGGAATACGCCAACAGGGAAGCGCCTTGCCCGGCAGAGGTTTTTTCCGACAAGATCCCCGGCGGGTAATAGAACTGGCGGTGTAACTGCGCATCCACCTTGCCGGAATAGCGGTAGCCCTGGTAGGTGCCCCAATACTGCATCAGCCGGAACCAAACAATGCTGCCAAGCTGGCGCAGGAATATGCCCTGGCGCAGGGCCGCCCCGATATCAGAAAAGATCATTCGACCAGACAAACTGAGGAAATATCGCAAATTGAAGCGGCTTTGCGGCAGGATCTGGCGCATGGCGATCGCCTCCCGCCGGTAGCGGTTGTATACCTGCCCAAGGGTTTCGTCATGCAGGTGGATCACTTCGGCGTCGGCGATATACGCAATCGCATGCCCTTCTTCCATCGCCCAGCTTCCCCAGGCAAGGTCTTCCAACCCGGTCAAATTCTCGTTGTAGCTGTGTTCTTCCCACAAACTTTTGCGGATGGCGGCGTTGGCATTGTGCAGGAAGGGATGTCCCTGCCGTTCGACCGAATTACCGGGAAAATACTGCGCAAACCACTGGTGTTCGGAGAACTGATTGCTCTCTCCGCCACGCTGCCTGCCGTAGCTGGCGCCCACAGCGGGCTCATCCAGCGGGGCCAGCAGCCGCTCCAGCCAGTCGGCCCGGACCGGGTAGCAGTGCGCGCTGGTGATCACGATCAAATCGCCGGCAGCCGCCTGAATGCCCAGATTGAGCGAGCGGCCAAAGGTGAAATCTTCCGGCTTGATATCAACGATCTTTACCGGGTACTTCTGGGCAATCTCCCGGGTTGCGTCCGTGGAGCCCGAGTCAACCAGGATGATCTCCACATCTTGGAGCGTCTGCCCGACAATGCCTTCCAGCAAACGGCCAATATGCTTTTCTTCGTTATATGCCCGGATCACGATGGAACATTTAGGGGACAATAGTTCTACCACTCCATATCTTTTTCGTAGCCCAATTGTATCAGCATCGTTCCAGCCTGCTCTTTGAACATAGCTTTATGCTCCGGCAGAAAACGCTCCTTCCAACCGCCTGCTTTCCCGCTGCGGAAGGTTGGGGATTTGTGGGGATCGATTGCGGCGGCCAAAGCAGCCACGGCAGCCTCCCGATCTCCCCGGTGCTCAAACCCCCGGTTAACCGCATGGTCAAATATCTTTCCCAAAACGGCGTGTTTATCCTGGATGAATGCCTCAAACTGCA
>Ga0224501_10002351_pt1 | contig 14861 bp, 13 predicted proteins | sample SF_Oct11_sed_USG_4_FD_169105 | JGI IMG/M metagenome (GOLD analysis project Ga0224501, IMG submission 169105) | Sediment microbial communities from San Francisco Bay, California, United States - SF_Oct11_sed_USGS_8_1 | ecosystem: Environmental > Aquatic > Marine > Sediment | place: USA...
CACCGACAGCCAGGGAGCTGGTACAAAGTAATACGCATAGTCCTGTAGGTCCGACGATGATGTCACAATCTGCAAAATCACGATATCACATTGAGAGAGCAATACGCACTTAGGCAGTCGCATTGTGACCTCACGAGCGCAGAGTGTTCTGGGTAGATGACATAATAATGCCTTGGGAATTCGGTCAACGTGTCATGAAGAGGTCTTGACAAAGATCACTAATGACGACAGGTCGGAGGGTCCCCTGCGTGATTAATCCGCTAGTAAGGGGTTTCTCCGGTGATGGCAAATACCCGGAACTTTTAGGATTATGTCTTTAGTAATAATAAGTTAAAAACATCATAGTATAGGCGCTCCTTTCCATCACTTCCAACCTTTGAATCAAATGAAATAATATACTATAGACATTGATGGTGTAAATTCAAGCAAACGAATGCTATCTAATACACTGACCCTACTCAGTCGACTGACTGCCAGCTGTACGCAGCCTTTGTATTCATCTGGATGTTTCTTCACTAGGGCCTCAATAAGACTGACGGCAGCCGTCACCACTCCCATGTGCTGATCATTGAGTAGATGCACCACGCGAGACGCCCATTCACCCATCTGTATCACATCGGGTGAGGTGCGGATCAGCTTGAGCAGAGTCAAGGCAGCGCTCTGTTTCACTGCATCAATGGTGTCCCTAGAATGGTATCAATAACAGTTCTCTCTCAGATAGATAACCAGCACCGCCTCATTATCTTTTATTCATGATGGCCTATCCGCCGATCATACAGCTATCATACATACATACAAATCAATGATAAGCGCTCAAGTAGCAACTTCGCCAAGTCAAAACCCTCACTGCAAATTTTAGAACTAGTGATTGGTTACAACTGAAAATGCGCCATCATATTTCAATATGGAAGATAACGCATTCTGTACCCTGTGTGGAGTGCGACTTACCGGACACCCAATTCAATGAACCTATCACCCCATTGTTGAGCCCACAGACCTATCTTTCTTTATGGTAACTCTATGACTGAACCTGTGTTACTTACCCGGAGACAAGAACCTTTGGGATCTCGTTACCTAGCCCCTCAGCCATATCCCGGCTACCAATGTTGGCGACACACTGCAGAGCCAAACACACGTGTACCGGGTTACGCGCGTGCAAATCATTTTTTATTGCTTGGATAACCAGCTTCATCAGCTCATTGTTGGCTCCAACCAACACAGAAATAAATAAGTAACCCTGTAGAGGACAAGAGTGGAGTAGGTTATATTGCTGGGATCCAGAGCAGGGTTTATGAAGGTGGTATATGATTAGCGCTTTATGAGATATGGATCACTCACTATTTGCTTCTCGGTGTACTTATTTGAGCTGAGCAGATTAACTGCCTCCATATGACCAAAGTCAATATCATGGCCGAGAAGGAAGATGAAAAGCAATTTACACACATATTTCTTCTTGTTGTACCCATCCAGTGTTTTATCTCCTGTAAAATATTACGGGTTTAAGCGCACCGGGATACTGCTGCATTATGCATAGGACATTGGTAGCAGCATAGCACATTACAGAGATGGGAGCCAAAAGTTCACCTTTGAACTTGGATCGTATGTTCGCTAGTTCCTTGTTTATTCGTTTAATTTCTGCTTCCTTGCTTTTGCCTGCAACAAATTGGCACAGACATTAACACTACATTGGATGAAATGTGATTATGGATCCTGGCTACAGATCAATAACCCTTAGTGAGCCAATATGTAATCGGTCTAATTGCTTCGGAACATTTAAACTCAGAGAATGTATGCACACGTTTATGAGCTGCAGAATAGTCTATCAACATAAAAAATGTCTTAAATTAATATCAATACAGCATGAATACAGTTGTCCGTTAGGTCTCTCCAAACCAAAATCTGCTGCATGTATGGCTTTGTATAGCTAAATCACCCAAATGTCATTTAATTGTATGCAGTGGTCGCGGAGGGTATGATATTTGGGCCACTTCACCAGTACTCACAGTTTCTGATGTCGGATATGAAAACTGCCAAGCCACGCATGGCTTCCCCCTTTACAGCAGGCATGATGGAATCACTGCAAACAAAATGACAAAGCTTTCGTCAATATGTTTGCAGACAGCAGTGGTGAGGCCTTTATATGATGAGGTAGCCGGTGAACGCGAACTTTTCATCAACTAGCGCATAGAGCAGACTTTTCCATCTTGCAGATCATGAACAAACCAGCGTATCTGTTCCTTTGCTGAAGGCTTCCTATATTTAAGGTAAAATCATGATAGCTCAGTGGGAAAAGAATTGTATCCCATTGCCTGTCCTCTCCATGGCCTGGGTTCAATTCCCGGCTGTGGTGGAGTATTTCAAAGGATTTCTCCCTGGCTGATCACACGCATGTGCAAGCAGAAAGTCCTGAGCCAGTGTGGCAAAAATGTCTCAATCTCCCCTCAATGGCACCACACAGCCTGCGGACATCGAAGAGGAAGGCCAATCATGGACAGGCAATGGCTGAAATAAAAAACTGTAACCATAACAGAGCTCCAGTGTCACTAATAACCCACCACTAAACACACTGAGTGACTGAGTAAAGCACTGACTTAGTTAGTGACTCTTTTTTATACTAGTTCAGAGAGTCAACAGTACACACTACCGGGACTACATGTATGATGTACTATTATGTCTATAACTATGAGTATGAGTATGATAGTCATGATAAGGTTCTACAACCATTGGACGTACACATGTGCAAAACAACCAACTAAATGAGTCAGAAATGAATAATAATTAATCATACATGGTCTTGAGAGTTGATATTGATAATGATGGTGAAGTTGTGAGGTGGACCAATTCAATGATTGAATTGATCGTGCATTTGATTCAATCAATGAGTTTGGCCTTGAGATTAGTCGGTCGAGATAGTGCTTCTAACCAACAGGGTGGAACAAATTACTCAGAAAATGGATCGAAGGTGAGCTCTACACTGGAACTAGACGTCTCATTGAATCGATTCTGTGGAATTGGTAGTGGATTGGGGGTTGAACGGGACGAGGAAGAAAGAACATGATTTTCCTTTGGCGAGTACTTGAGTTGATGTTTATACTCGCTGCCGGACTGTTTAGGCCGACAAGGACAAATGGGTAGGTACCTTCTTGGTTTTACCCGCAAATTTAATGGCAAGCACAACAAACCCCTGCAGTACCTTTTTTCTTTGGATAAGTCAGAACTCGTTCCAATAAAATTAGATGAAAACTGATGTTCTTATATCGATAAGCAAAATCCACGAAATCCTATCGGAAATTCGCCATTTGTCGTCGAAATGAGGTCAGACCACCCACAATGACGGACCCATGTATTTTTACATCGGAGACTACATGACTTAATAAAAAATAGAAAAACAAATATACAACCAGAAATATTTAAAGCTACCGATATTAATCATTATTTTTGCTTCATACTATCGACTATCTTAACATAACCAGTTTTGGGTCAGTCGTCATAACAACGACACAAACCGGATGTAGATTGCTTATAGCGTTTTTCTTAGCGGTTGGTGTTTCTCTCCCATCAGCCGTTTGCTTTACAAATTTGACAAGTTGTACGTTATTTTCTAGAATGTCACATAATTCACGGAATAAGTTTATAGCTCGAACTGTTGTCTTTCGCCATTCAAAGGGATTGACGTGTCAAACCCAGTGACTTTTTGTGTCTCTGTGAATGTGGCAGTGTTCACTGTGACTCACTGACTGTAAAGTTGCAAGAATCGTTGATCACTTGAGTTGATGATTGTGTAGTATGTATGAATAATCATCGACATCTAGACCACGACTCTGGTGACTGTGAATTAGCAGCTGAAGTTTGTATTTTAAGGAACTTCACAGTTTTACTTTTCAACCAATGTTATTGAATAGATCAGGTATATTGTTAGGGAAATGTTGTGGACCGTGGTGAAAACCACCAGAATGTCCTGCTGTCTAGCAAGTGACTAACAGAAGTACAGTCCGATAAAGCTGATGCCAGCACAGGCAGCATGTCAGGGCTATAAAATTGTTTGGCTGATTGTAATACCTTGTTTACCAGATAAAAATAATAACACTTACATGTAGGTACCATGCCGTCCAGTGAGGATCGGCTAGACAGGCGTGGGCGAGAGCCCAGTCGTGGTATAAAAGCTAAATTAGGTACCACGGATATTGTCAGTTATGAAGACTTGCTGATTGCGCAGTATATTGATGGCATGAAAAAGGGACCAGCTGTCAATGGGAAATCTGAGTAAGTATAGAGTTTTGTTTTATCAATACAGAACACCACCATGGGAGCAATTTGATAGAAAAACTTTTAGTGTCCTGTACCTCTCATTACTATCAAAATGAGTCAATAAGGTTTTAAGCCTAATTGCCACACTGATGTGATTATGTCATTTCCTGTGTAAGGAATGTACCCGTGTATGGATTCACTATTTATACTTTGTATTTTGTTACAGCTTTTTACTCATTCAGGGTAATCATAGCAACAAGCTGCTCAAGAGATTTCTGTTTACAGTTGCACAGAGAAAAGCTGTCATTGAATGTGGAGTGTTCCATATAATGTTGTTGATTAGTTGTTGTTGTTGTTGTTAGTTGTTGTATGGGTCAATGGAGCCCAGATATTGAGTGGATTGGTCATATTTTGTTTGCTATGTACAAACACTTTTGCTATAGGAGCTCACCATATCTCGGGCGTTATCAGACTTTAGAACAAGGTCTCACCCATCAGCATCATCTGAGGCCAACTTCTGGGAGGAATGAACGGCAGTCACAGTCAGCATTTCCACAAAGGTATAAACATACCACTGAATATATGAAATGGGAATTTTTTGTTCAGTGCGGTTCAGTTTATTATTGATTGGTATTCTTCAACCAATCCTGTTGCTGATTGTCTGAGTCTATATCAGTATATTATTTAGTTGAAGTATGTGTGTGCATAGACCAACGTGACTAGTTACAAGGTCACAATATTCTGTTTATGAAACAATATTCTCATCATTTTAAACTTTATAACGCAGGCATTGTTCCGGTTTCATGAAAGGATTATGAGAATATTTAGCTGGGCAATGTGTAGCTGACGAATTGATAATCCACTTGTTAGTAGTCCATTTGTTGTCTTTGGCAGGTTCCCTGATAATAAAATTGCCCTTCAACACCTTTTAGCAGACGAAATGGTCGACCGGGATCCAGCGGGAGTCGCGCTCGACCTCACAGTGCAGTAGCTAATGGCCAGAAACCCAAAATCGATGCCAAGTTTATCGCTGATCCTGATCTCTGGGACCCAGCAACACCAAGAGAGGAAAAGTCACAGCGAAGAAGTCAAAGTCTCCGAAGCAGGCCCAGTAGTGCACCTCAGAGGTCAGCCACTCATTTTCAATCTGTCCACATTCATTGCCAAACAATGCAGGTTTATCATTAATTAGTTTGCTTCTATGGGGACTACTCGACTTTGAACGAATGTATACGCAAAGTTTTTCATTTCTTTTTAAAAGCAATGTGTCTTTTTGTGGTTGCTGATTCCTAGCATCATAATTGATGAGTTATTCTCATTTGGGAAGATAATTTCATGAACAGAACTCATGTGGATTTGGTTGGTAATGTTATGGTATATCTGAATCTCGTGACTTCGTGACTGTATATGTTAGTCATATGGCCTCTGGTTGGTTTGAGATTTACCGAACTACAGCGAGGTCTCATCCTATCCAAGCCCTATTCGAATGAAATTCCATGACATTGTGGATAGATAGTGCTTTGGGCCCACATCCAAAGGGCCCTGGTTTGATTCCCAGTTCTAATACCACTTCATCTTTCACTGTCATTTGATTATAGGATTGGGATGCTAAATTCAGAAACTTTACCAGGACCATCCTAGAACCAAGCCTTTGGGTTAGTATTGTTGCCTGCGTAAAATGATTTTGTCTTATCTGTAGGCCTCATTCAGCTACCAGGACTTATTCTGGTCTCATCAACCAGGAGTTTGAGTCTGCAAAACGACCAAGGAAACGAAGGCCAGTGTATCAGCGTCAGCCATACATCATCAGATGTACCATCTACAAAAATGGGGACAGAGATGTGTTTGCCCATGTGGCAGCTCCCAATATAAAACAGGTTATATGAATACCTGGTCTGAAATAGCCATTGTGTGAAGCCTTGTTTTTTGCATTGCCATCTGCTATGCTAAATCATGCAATTTTAACTCCCTCTTTCCCCGTTGATTAATGTCTTGTCGCCGCATTGGTCATGTTGTACTGTAGTTGGGTTCTACGGTGAGGGTCTGCTGAAGAATGGCTGACTGAGACAGGTTATTTCAGCATTCAATCCAAGCATCAAATTATTTGCCAGCCACTTCTTGACGTTGACCATCTACACATTTTAGGGTCAGAGTGGTCAAGTTCTGATGACCATCTACGCATCCTGGCATTGGGGTGGTTGGGTTCTGTGGGGGCGCAGTCTGATCTGTACCCGGACAGGGGAAGGTGGCAGCAGATAGAGATCTGTTGGTGTTAAGCTTCCTGGCCCGCCCTCATTGCTCCGTTGTAGCTCTCCTATTCGCTTCACGGGTACTGGTACCTCTGTAGACAGCATCAAATCTAACCCTTCTGATAGCATTTACTAGGAGATTCCAACTATTCTATCTATTCTATTTATAGAAGTATTATAAAACATATTTTGGATTTGAAGGTCATTATAACACCATATACTTAGATGTAGCTCTCATCTTAATTGGGTTATTGTAAAAAGTATACATGATTGAATGTCTTTTTCAGTTATTAGAGGCCTGTACAGTGAAGCTAGGATTAAACGGGGCGGCTCGCCGACTTTTCCTTGAGGATGGCACAGAAATTTACGAGACAAATGAGGTTCCTCGAGACGGGGAAATCTACGTCTCTAATGGTGAAAGTTTCAAGAACCCCTTTACGTCTATTATGAGTAAGCGATCAGCAGTAAACGATCCTCACTGTTACCCTTATTTGTAATAAAATGCTGGCGAAAATTTCTTTTGTGGTTCATTTTAAAAATTCAAAAACATAAGCTGAATAATAATTGGATGTCACAATCAATTCAATAAAACATCCATATTTGAATAATGAAATCAATGACTGGTATAATAAAAATATTATTGTTATGGTTTTTAATTCTTTATTATTGTTATTTTATAGAGCGGATTGAACAAAAACCATCCATGAAGTGGACACTCACTGGCCTGACTTTGACAGAAGATGAGCCCAAGAAGATTAAAAAGTCCAAGTTTCTTCTATCGAAGAGATTTAAGAAGCAGGTTGCCTCCACTCACAGGCGTGTAATGGTTTATCTAAATGGTCAGCATACTAACTGCATTGAAGTGGTCACTGATCTGAAGAGTATGGATGATGTAAGTTTACTCATTTTCATGTGCTTTTAAATTCGATTGAAGCTCAATCAGCTTAGTGGTTAGATTACACGATCTGCGTACAGCGAGTCTAGGGTTCGAATCCCAGGAAAGTGAATGATGGTGGCGGGAAGGGGATCCGACCTCAATTCGCTCTAGAGATCCAACAAAGTATCCTTGGTGACCAGGGAGCAGATCTACTGCCCGGAAGCAAAAAAAGTTTACGACGTTGGTTACTTTGGTTAATCTGGTTGAGAAATTAATCAGTTGTCATTCGTTATGCTCCACTTATCAACCAAAAGCAGTTTTTGGGCTGTAAGTAAATGTCTTATTTATCATCTAATGCACAGATAACCCCACTGAAAAATTATGTAGATGATTTACCTTTCAGTTCCTTGAGTCAGTGACCAACAGACTGGCTCTACATAGTCATGCACGAATCATCTATGACTGGTATGGTAAAGAAGTGAAAGACTTGCAGAACAGTGAGTAGCTAGTCTTTTGGTAGATGGATAATGACTATTGTCCTTTTGCTATTAGGTTACTTGGAAGTCATAAGATATGGATACATGGATAACATCACTAAGTCATTGACTTCTTGTTATTTTGTCAGGGATTGAACTGATACTCATTATGCCCTTAGGCTTCTGTCGTTTAGCAATCAACGAATTTCATTTGCTGACTAAGATTATTTAATATAGACTACTGATAAACTCAAGTCAGACAGGGTAATAAGAGAGTAACAAGATATCGGAGTTCAGCGAGCTAAATAGTAAAACACACTAGTTATATGTATGCGTGAATGATTGCAAAGAGTGGGACGGAGTTAGCAGATCATCATAAAACCCTATAGAAAAATGATTCTTTGGAGTGGGCTTTTAAAAAGCGTTGCGATTCGAATCCAATGATTGAGTCACTGACCAACTTGGTACTTATTATTTACCAACTGGCTCGAATAGTCCATAAATGCCAAGCCCGAGCCTGGTCCTTCACTCCTTGTTTCTGTTGTAGTTCCACAGTTAGATGGATGCCTTCAGGAGCAAGGAGCGGCTCCAGTGTTGGGTCCAGTATGGGCTTCCTGTGGCAGCGGTTTCAGTCCAACAGGCGCTGTCAGCTTCCTCGAAGATATAATGAGCCACCTTAAGACGAGACAGAAAGATCTGAAATACCATAAAGCACAGGTATACATGCATGCAACCCTATAATATGTGTTACTTGAGCATCAATCAGTGAGGTAGTGAGATAACGGATAGGCTGAGGAGTTTTGCTTTCGTACCCATAAACGGAAAACGGCCCCGTATACCGATTTCATTGGCGCGCAAATGTGGAGGTACCTTTCATTCATATGAAACTGCTTCCCATTTCTGTATGATGATACCTGATCTGTTTCCTTTTTTCTAGTTCATTCAAGTAAGTCTGTTGTAGTTTGCAGACAATCACTGATATTTCGATCAGCCATTGTCTGTCCGTGGTTGGACTTCGGCCTTCCTCCTCACTGTCCACAGATTGTGTGGTGTCATTGAGGGGAGATTGAGCCATTTTCTGCCACGCTGGCTCAGGACGGGTTGGCAGAGTGCGATCAGCCAGGGAAAAATCCCTTGAAATACTCCGCCGTGGCTAGGAATTGAACCCGGGCCACGGGGAGGACAGACAGTGACCTATCCCGCTGAGCTATCATGACTGATATTATGAAGTAATAATATATCAAAAATTTTGCACTCAGTTTGCACGCTGAATCACTACTAATACTGATCCAAAGTGGGCATGTTTTCACTGAGTGAGCGACTGGCCCACTGAGTGAGCGACTGGCCCACTGAGTGAGCGACTGGCCCACTGAGTGAGCGACTGGCCCACTGAGTGAGTCATTGTACATTAGTAGATGGAATTGCTTTAATTCCGGTTCAGTAGTGGGGTCGCAACTCCGTAACCTCCCTCATGACGACTGAACCTCTTAACTTCTCTAGCCATAGTGGTTGCGTTCTGTCAACAGGAAGGTCAAATGGTTATACGCGGCGTTTGAATTTTGACCTTTCTCCCGTACCTTTATGTACCACGTATATGTGTTGTATTGGACTCGCTGGTCAGGTAAAGTTGGAAGTTCATGTAATGAATTACTGGAATTCCGCAGTTTCTTTCTACAGCTTCTTCATGCTATGAATGAAGAGTCTGATCAGGTGGAGTTGATGATCATGCTGTCTATGAGTAATGAGGAGCGTGACAAGCATCTCAAGATGCTAAACAGTGACCTTGACATGATGAAAGTGACCTTGAAAAAGATGAAAGATATTCACACAAAAATGAAAAGCAAAGCCGCTGATGAGAAAGTAAGTACTTGACGATCAACAGTTTCCTCAAATTCATAATAAAATCTTTCCTCAGTGGCACTATACAACCTGTGGACATCGAGGAGGAAGGCCTACCTCCAGCCACGGACAGACAATGGCCGTTTTTGGACAAGCTGACGTAGCCCTAACGCGTTGGGTAGAAGAGGGTTGTATCTTTGTTTTTTAATTCGAGCAGCCCGCATCTTAGCCAAGTAGGCTAAAATCATGCAAACTAAATAAAAAGCGAAAGTTCAACGCGTTAGTCTGTCTGAACAACCATACAAAGGAGTCAACATATTTGTCTCGCTATCGCGCAATTAACCCCGAGTCGCCTTGTCCTTACACATTCGAGCAACTTTTCCGCTTGGGCAGAAGACTCCAACGCACATGTTCCGACAATACAGCGCGTTGCCAGTGCGTTGGATTAGCTAGCGGCAGGGCAACTCGCAACGGATGTTGGCCTGTCCGAAAATGCCTAGTGGCCGAATAAATAAAATTAAAATAAAATCTTGCATTTGATATTATGTAGCCAAACCTATACAATTGATAATTTAATTTTTTTGAACTGAGCACGACCTAGACTATTCTCTGGATGATGATGTTCGGCCTTCGCTATAATGTACTGGCATATTTTAGATAATGAGCGCCAATGATATAAAGCCTTTTACTTGAATATTTTTATGTAATTTTCAGCGTATCAGTTTATCCATTCAAAATATTTGTATCTAATCTATTTATGAAAAAAGATCATAAAAAATAAGTATGTACATTCTTTTATAGAACACAGGTAGTTCTTACACAATGCAGCATATTAAAGAGGTGGATATGAAAGATTCGGTGGTGGGTGGCGTTGGACTGAAACTCAAAGTCTTCAAAAATGGTGAATACGAGATACCTACTGTTGTGCACTTCAACACTCGACAGGCATCACGAGGAATCAAAGACAGCGAACTAGTTTTTGAGAGAGTAAGTATCATGTATTTGTGAATACATGTGCCATAATATTGTACTAGAAGCGTTCTCTGACATGTAGGCGTATAATAATCGAAATGTATTTATTATAAACAAATGGCTTAGGTTGATTGAACCCCAACTTCCCAGGACCATCCGATCAGTATTCTACCTTGAGAGAGCGAAGCTGGCCCAGGGCTTAGTCTGGTTCTACTATGCCAACACTTACAAAGTAGGAACTTCATTGCATGGGATAGCTGGAATAAACAACTGATACTGGGGACCTTACTCATTGACCTGACGGTTTTTTCTTAGTTACTTGACCAGTGTGCTCATGGATTGGGCTCAACAAATCGGAGCGGTACTAAGTTTGCACGTCGGCTGTTTGACTCTGTTGGTGATGAGATCACAGATGTCCATAGTCTCAAACAGGAACAGGAAGTCTTTCTGTCTATGGGAGAGCCATTCAAGATACCTTACGGTAATTTCCAATCATCATTTCTTTAAAATAAAATTCTACTCGGGCACTTAGCTTTCCTATTTAATGGATCTTTGGAGCCTGAGACTTGTTGGAGCGGTAGGAGCTAGGATAAATGTGAGTGACCTTACACTCGCATCGGTGGCCCACTTGCATATTTAAAACTATATGGGACACCTCAAGATCTAATTTTCTATCCTCTTAGTTCTCTATTTTTACAGGGATGCAGCTCCGCAATTATTGTAGTGATAACGAGTATGATTTCCTGTAGCCTTTTTCATCTGTCATATTTGACGGATGTAAGGAGTACCGCAGACATTACCTCCACAAGTCATCCACTCAACATTTCCCAGCAAGGGTCAGAGACGGTTGTACCTGCATGCATCATAGAGAAAGAAGCTAATTCAATGGGTGACTGCCCTTTGAACGCCTCCATTCAAAACAGTAGAGGGCGAAAGACATCATTTCATCCCACTTTCTGTTGCTGAAAATCACCTACCAGACCAGATTTTTTGTCCCTTCTTAAATTTTTTAATCACATTTCCTCAGGTAATGAGCAGTGCTTTTTGTCTTCTTCAGTTGTCTGTCTGCAACCAAACTTTGAGCCAATAAAAGGAGTAACTATAAATTACCCGCCTGAGACACCACAGAGGAACACGGCTATTAGAGGACAAGGAGGAATTATGTTCAATGAGACCACCAAATCAGACTGGGATGCTTCGCTGGGTTTCCCTGTGGAGTATAATTGGACAGTATGTGATGAGACTACAGAGCCAATGGAGAGAGATGATATTATGAGCTGTAAAGAGATCGATGTCAACCTTCATTTCCTTGTCAACAAGGTGTGTCATGTCAATGCATGGGCCAATTTTTAGTTAATGTTTGAAATACTTGATTCAAACACAGTTATACAAAATATTTTTTTATGAATTATTTCAAATGGGTTATGGGGTTGAAATTTTGTGATTACCTGAATAAATATGTTTACTGTCTAATCTCACATGGGGTGCTGGGCCTCACATGTAGAGTTAATGAAAAAGAAAATGACTTAAAAGTTGGCATACCAATAAAAAGATTGGTTTAACTTTTATTGTGCGCTATTGTAGAACAATAAAGATCAAGTGCTTTACCCAGAGCTGGTGATAGCTGACAGAAAGAAGAAGGGCTCTAATGAGCTGTGGCCAGCTGATGCCCAACAGTGGGTCTTCCACGAGGTAAAATATTGGCTCATGCAAAAGCATCTTTGATAAACATTGTTGGATAAGAACCTTTCCAAACAGGATTGGGACCCAGAGATATAGCACCCAGTACATTTTTCTGATTTCGTTACAAGTATTTCACATGAGAATGCAACTCTCTAGAACCTGTCTATTTTAAGAAGCCTTTGTGTAGGGCTACAATTACTGGTCTCATAAGTTGTGATGATGGTTCCAACTTTTGAGTATCCACTAGGCAAAATGTTTTTCAATTCTCCCTTAATATGGGGCAAGCTTACTAGCTAATTAAGCTTCCATTTCCCGTACATATTATTACTGTGTTCTGACCCGCAGGATGGATATATCACCTGTCGCGGGTTTCCTCAACTTGTTCTCGCTGTACTTGATGCCCGGGTCGATTGCGCTGTACGATCCAGAAATAAGACACGGGTTATGGGCCATGCTGTGGGGCTGCAAAAACGTGAGGAAGGAAACCCTAGTCAGCTGTGGAGGTTTGGTAATGACGGATTAATTCGCTCTGAGGTGAGTCCATTGATCACTGCACAAATCCTAAGATTAACGTTAGTGCTATTAACGTATTGACCAAAAGAGTTGTGCTGTTTTTCATTGAACATTCAATCAACTAATGATACAGAGCTCAGCGACGTGTCGTTGCACAGCTGCATCCTAGATAAATGGAATACTGCGCAGAGATATTTCGGTGGCTAGAGTGTTTGTCTCAAGATTGAATAATCCCTAGCCATGCTGTTGATAATCTCTCACGCAAAACTAAGGTTCACTGAATAGGATGGCCCAACACCAGCATAAAAACATTTTATGGCCGGATCAGTGAATTTAAAATTCATGAAACTCCTACTTTGTTGTTGCTGACAAAGTTAGCGTGTAATTTCCACACTCTAATTTACAGCTTTCAGTTGCCCAGCAGTATATGGTAGGTATAGACATGCACCTAAAGAGGCTGTTTAAATTTGACCTTTTTCATCAAATAGCATTCTGAGGTGCAAACTCGCGTAGAAATTTTTGTTGCTCTTCTTTTCTTGTTCTTTACTTATATATAGAAGCACATGAAACTCTTGATCTGGTGTTAAGCCATATATTGTGTGTGAAAGCATGAGGACTGTATATACCTTTCTCCCTTATCCAGAAAATGTTGTGAAAAAACCGTAGAGTTCCAGTGTTTGATAATAGAAACACCAATCAATGCCTTCACAGTTCACACTACATAAATGTATACTTGCATATTATAGTCCCGAGGTGAACTCATTTTGACGTATTTGGGATCACGACTGAGTATGGATGAAGACGAGTTGATCAAAAATGAAGTGGAGGGAATACCAAATGGCTTCAACATTTATCTGGCTGTTTGTGAAAGAATACCCGGCAAAGACAGTGACCTCCAGAGGTTGGTCTCGCACATTTCCTCGTGCCCAATATTGGCAAAGATAGTGAGTGACTGTGGCCGTATTCTGTTACTAAGCACTGGCCATCAGCTACCGGCTATCTGGCCTGATAAACCTTTTTCTCATTCAATTGTCTTACGCACTTGGTAAGTTGACTACAAGCCTCTTGACAATCAGATATTGTCGACTTGATACAGATTGACTCTTGGACAAAAAAGATTCCCATATAATATCGTTCACTTTTTTATTTTCATGATTGAGTCACTTTTAATCACCCAGTGACTCTGTCTTTTAACCATGCGAACATCTGGTAGTTGTTTGACACTAATCGCATATCCGCGAGGGCTCAACTATTACTCAATACCTAGCTGACCAAAATTTGATCCACTCCGTAGACAATTAGCTATCACTCTAAGGGTTATTGTCGATAGCTGACTAGGGAATTGTTCGACCATCAACAATGTATAAACTGACCATAGTCATCTGCATGTGGCAATGTCTAACAAGTCTTGTGTGCAATGACGTCCTGTGAGTTTCCCATTTATTTGCCAGGTTTGCCATGAAACAGGAAAGATTTGATAATCTAGGCCAGTGGAAGCACAATGATCATAATCTGGTGACAAACCCAGAATACAACAAGCTGGCTTATTCCTGGCCTGTCAAAGCGGATGGTGAACTGAATGATAAATTCGATTGGCCAATGGAATTTTTCTTCATGGCTAGAGCCCCTTCTATCAAGAAGAAGGAGTCAAGCGCTAGTGGACGTATGTTTATCTTGTGTTGCACACTAAAGTCATAAACTGGACATATGCACTGCATACAAGGGGGGTTGAATTTAGATAAATTTATATAAGATTCTTCATTTAAAAGTTCATCTGACTAAGTAAGCGACCCATTACATAGCATGAGAGGGCTCAAAGTATCATAAAATGACAGTTTTGTCTTAAGTCTTTCACTGCATAGTGGTTGAATGGAAAATAAAACCAGCTGAAAATTAAGCTTGGTAGGAGAAAATTGAGGGACATCCGAAGGCTGGATTAAATCAGTACTATTGATCAGTAAAAGTAAAGGCTGTCCCATAGCCAATGGCCATTGAGGAAGTGAC
>Ga0224501_10002352_pt1 | contig 14859 bp, 13 predicted proteins | sample SF_Oct11_sed_USG_4_FD_169105 | JGI IMG/M metagenome (GOLD analysis project Ga0224501, IMG submission 169105) | Sediment microbial communities from San Francisco Bay, California, United States - SF_Oct11_sed_USGS_8_1 | ecosystem: Environmental > Aquatic > Marine > Sediment | place: USA...
AATCTTAGGGTAAGATATGTTCTTTTAGACTTCCTAGTTGCTGGTTATAGATGACTGTGATAGTTTTAGGGATAAGGTGGTTGAAGGGGAGAACTCCTTAAATTTGATGCCATATCAGAGTACATGGTGGGGAGTCGCTAACAGTCATCCACTGATTCGTTCTAAGAAACCAAAGACGGAAGCTCTAAACCATACCGTCACAGATCTGTATTGGCGCACCATTCTCCGGATACCTGCTGACACCTGTACCATTCCATCAGTTTCTGTCATGTCATAGTGCTACCCTCTTTGTAGAGTATAGCCCAGTATTTTGCTGTTGGACAGTACACTACTAGGATACCCAATTGTCCTAAGGTGCCACCCCATCAGGCTTCGTTACTGCTCGGACTTCCGGACAGACCCAGTCGCGATGCCTTTGTCGAATTTTTTATGGCCAATAGCGAACAGGAACTCAAGTAAGTGTGAATGCTTTCTGCCCGACAAACGGTCGGGTGTCCGAGAGAGCGTCCGAGTCCGGTCGAACCAGGCCTTTTCACTCCATTTCTGAGGGGGGTTAAACATCCGTCTCGAGCATCCGGTCCGAGGTCGATCGGACGTCTGATGGAGTGAAAAGGCACATAAGTCTCTGGTTTGCTCTGATGCTTCATCAGCATTATAGCATTCTAGTGTTATTCTTGTCATGAAGCCGGTGGACTGATGCATTTAAATAGCCCGGATCAACATTCCTAATTCCATGATAACAATAAACATCATAGTCACATCACTACTAGGGGCTCATGACTATGATTCATGAACTGAAAAATAAAACTATGGTAACTAATGGTTATATCTAGTTCACATGTCCATAGAGTGATATATGGTAATGTCATCGTTTGTTTGTTAGAGCGTGTGTGATCGCATTGTGAATAGTTGGACAGCTCAATTGCTAGAGAGCTAGGCACAAGATTGAAAGGTCTTGGGTTCAAATCCTAGTTATGCTGAGCGCCCACTGTGAGAATGAGCTCCTCACATAATTCCTTGCTCCTTCCGCTCCAACAAGCTTCAGGCTTTAGAAATCTGGTAGATAGTGTTCGGGTTAAACAATAGATAAAGTGTTTTGTCTTTTTGTAGTGATTGGATGGAGAAAATAACATCAACGGTAAGCGAGAGTAAAAAGTAAAACGTAGTGTCCACTACACCAAGCCAGGATTTCCCTCACGGAATATCCTGCGGGTTTTCTGCATGGAGTTAGTTATACCGGGGATGATAACTCTCTGGTACACTCCACCCAATAATGTGTTCAATTATATACTGTGATGATACTATGCTCATAACTGCGCCAGTCATTGTTAGATATTATTAGGGCAATATTTCTATTGGTGAGATAGAGATGGGCTCCTGTTATACAGCGTATATCTTCGCTTGATACTTTTCACGTCTATGTAAAGCTAAACAAATGATGGAATTAAATAATATTCTTATGCTTTGGTTTTTATGACCTGAATAAACAAAGTTAATGGCTGCTGGCTCCTTCTCACTCTATGAGTCTGGCATGGTGGCGTCTCGCATCTTGGAAGCATCTCTTTGATGCTCAGATATTTATCTTGTAGTTGCCTCCCCCATCCCAGCAACCTGCACAGAGCGGCCCTCCACCAGCCTATCAGCCTGCAGCGGGTGCCCCACCACCTGTAGGGGGTGCTCCGCCGCCAGTGGGCTTCGGTGAGTTACTCTTATGCTGTTAATTTTCTTTGTTGTTTACGTAAAAGGTGTAACTGGGCCTAAGAATACAACTGGTTAGGAAACCAGGTGTACTGTTCTCATTGCGACCCTAGTGTCTATGCAATACAGAGGTTCAGTTTCCTGACCGTGACAAGAATTGTCAGAAAACGAGCTAAATCATTCTGTATGCTCAGTTGTGTTCTGCCGAAAGACGATGGCATTCCTGACCGCAATGGAAAGACAACTGGCCAGGAAGTTAAATGAGTTGCCTCTGAACACGCTGATGTGTGTATATACTGTCTCACAGCCTCTAAGTCTATGGTCACAGCAGTACAGACCCGTACCGACTGCCCTGTCTGTCTTTGATTGGTTCAGAGTGATCTTTCGGTACTTGATTGGTTCAGACTAACCTGCCTGTATCTGGTTATGATGGCTGCATGGTTTGAACTGGATAGAGCCTGGCAGCTAATTGCCAGGTTACATTACTATACCAGCGATAACCAAATCAATTCAGCGTAGAATATAATAATCGGCATAAACTTAATTCAACACTATTGTGGACAGGACTGCATTAGTTCCTAATTGAGATTATTTGAAGGCAGCATAAACGCGCAGTGAATGTGTGATGGCATCGCATCGCAAAATGATGCCAATGGAAACTTTGCACGTGTGAAGCTGTAATCGTTGGATTGAATATTCTTTTCACTGAGCTAGTGTCTGGTTGCTTGAAATGGGACATACTGGGGTGTGAGAAGTTAGGGTGGAGTGCGGAGAGATAGGATATTGTTGTGGGGCTTAGAGTTACACAAACTAGAGTAGAATAGGGTGGGTGGGATGAGACGAGATAAACAGCATAGAATAGTATGCAACGTGTACGAACTAACAGACCAGTTGTCATTGCAGGTGCCATGCCTCAGCCAGGAGGGTCAGCTTCATTCCCACAGGCTTACCCGCCTCAGGGCGGAGCCTATCCACAACAGCCATACCCCGCACAGGGCTATCCTCCTCAAGGGTACCCCCAACAACCTGCGGCCTATCCTCAACAACCTGCAGCCTATCCACAGCAGCCATACCCACAGCAGGGAGCATACCCCCAACAGGGAGCTTACGGACACCAACAGGGTAGGTACAATGTATGCGGAGAACAAACTGTGCTATGTGTTGCGCTAATTTAGTTGTTAAAATGTCACTGGTTAAATGCATGTTTTAAATGTATATTCTGGAACCTTGTCTGAAGACAGTGTAGTAATCATGCAACCAGATTATTCAGGTTAGATGACCTCTCCTGTTCACTTTGGGCTTTGGTTTGTTTTGCTAGGTTATCCACCTCAAGGAGCATATGTGGGCGGCGGTCCTGGGGGACAACCTACTCATCAAGTCGTCTATGTCAATGGCAAACCCAAAAAGAAGAAAATTATGGGAGTCAACAAAAATACCGCCGTTGGTAGGTTTTATATGCTCACCTTCTTGTGTGTAAAAACACATTGTTATTTTGAGTTGTTTACCCATGAGTATAAACTATTTGACTAGTTATTCATCATAGAGTGAGCCCTAAACCCACCGCTCGGTTCTTATGTTGCTCTTAGTTGACTGGAGTCAACCATGAAGATGCGACCAAAGGAAATTTGTCTGTTGACTCTTGGATTGCAGCGGATATTCATCTTTTTCACGATTTTTGTGATTTAGTCATTTTGGAAGTTTACAGCGAGCTTGGTTGCTAACATCCGAACACTGTTGTATATCTTAGAGCTGCCATTGAATATTCGATGCACTGTCAATGGTCGTTTTGTTGTGCTCCATACGTGTTATTACTAAATGATTGTAGAAACAAATTTTGGAACTAATGCTGGATATTTTCTATTTGGAGTTGTTTCCCCATGTTAGAAAATTGCCTAGATTTGACAACTCTTGTTTGTCTTGTAGGTCTTGCCGGCGGGGCAGCCGCTGGTTATATGTTGGGTAGAATGACTGGAGGAGGTTTTGGCGGTTGGGGGCACGGATTTGGAGGTGGATGGGGTAGCTGGAGCTCACTAAGTAGCTTCGGTTCTTTTGGAAGCTGTGGCAGCTTTGGCAGTTGGGATTGAGGAACTTACTTTGCACTGTTATAATGGTACCCGATATGCATAGATGGCTAACCTGATGTAATTGGCCGTGTCATCACAAGCTAGTTCTGCTTTGTGCGAGTTCGCTACGACCCATCCAAAGGATAATACTCCTACTACTCTTCTATTCTACAGAATCAAACCCTAGGTCCAAACTCTTATTGGATCATGTTTTGATCACCTATCTGCCTATCTGTACGTGATGGACTTCATTAGAGTACACTAATTTTTTATTGAATAAGTTTATTTCTTTTTATTGTGAATCTGTGCTACTATTGCTATGATATTGTACAAAGAAATCCTCAAAAGACACACAACACATAGTCTCATGATTGGAACATGAAGTGAGAGCATGCTGTTAGTTTGGCAGTATGGAAGTAGTAGGCACACCAATTGCACCAATAACTCTTCGGCTGTGAATAGTGGAATAATTGGCGGCCATTCACTTGGTGAGCACTCCCAGAATGTCATCATCCCTCACCAAAGTGTATTCCTAAAAATGTGAAAATCTTAAGAATTCAGAACCGGAGTTAGCAAAGAACTGAACAAAGAATTTTTCAGTGACATGAAGTCACTCTCTTGAGATGGTAGTAAATGATGTTTCAAGACCAACTTTAAAGTTAAAAACGGCCCGCGTGTTTTTTGCTGTCTGTGGTCAAACCAATGGGTTCTCAGTTCAAAGTTGATTCACACTGTTTGCCAAGGTTTCCGAATTGTGGTTCTTTAAGTATAGGACCGTGTAGACCACTACCATATGCCAAACCCAGTGGTACAAACCTGGAGATCGGCAAGGGCGCTTGCCGTAGAAACTTTTCAACCAACAGACTACTTGTAGAGCCCCTAATAGCCAGGCCTCTAACTGACAACCACGGAAATTCATGCTTAATGACTGTTGTCTATTCAATTCTTTCCCGGATTCAACAAGCCACGAGTTTCTTTGTTCATAGCCTTGAACTCCCGGAGGGGCTCTATCTCGGCCATTCGGCTGCTAGACGGAAAAGTTTACACGGCAAGTGCCTATCTCCGGGTTAGTACCACTGAGTTTGGCATGTGGTAGTGATCTATGCGGTCCAATACTAAAAGTACCACAATGTGGAAGCATTGGCAAACAAGTTGAATCAACTTTGAACTGTGAGAACCCATTGGTTTGACCACCAACAGCACAAAACACGGGACCGTCTTTAACTTTCCCGACTATAGTTGAATTGGCTTACCTCATCATCAAGTGTAACCTTGGTGCCGCCATACTCAGGCAGTAAAACTTTTTCTCCTACAGTCACAGTAGGAGGAATGAGAGACCCGCTGTCTGATTTTGTTCCTGGGCCCACTGCGACCACTTTTCCCTGCAGCACCTTTCCTATTGACTTCTCTGGCAGCATAATGCCTCCTTTAGTTTTTGTTTCTGCTGCGAGACGCTGGACAAGCACTCGGTTGAGCAGAGGTCGGAAACTGGCAGCCTACAATTTTTCATGGTGATAGGTGTAGAGTTATCTTCTCTCCATGCAAACCACCGCTAAATATGGGGTAGACAGTCACTTGTAAGTTGTAATGTATGACACTTTCCCTGTTGGATGTTTATCAAATACCAGCAGTTAGATTAGAATCCTGGCTTATGTGAAACCTCTGTTCAACCTGCCTTTTTACAGTCGATTAAACGTTACAGTAACAATTTACATTACTCATTTACTGACCAGTGATCACACTTCAAACTCAAAGTTCAGTCTAAATAACAAAAAATAATAAATATAATTAATTCAGTTTGAGTTTTGGCACCAGTCAAATTCAAAACAACAAGACCTTTTGATCTGGGCAAGTCTAGTCGCCAACTGTCTGCTCCGGCGGGCTTCATCACTGTCTTCATCACTGTCACTGTCAGTGTAACTGTAAGACTAACTAGACTAGACTCTACTCACTACGTCTACTGTCTACATACCATGATACTTTGATACTGATAGTGATACTACACTACAGTGAGTGAGAGTGACACTGACTGACTGAGTCACGAGTGAGTCTGACAAGTGACAGTGAGTGAGTCTACTCTAGAGAAGTTAGTTACGTTAGTACATACTACATTTATAACTATAACTTGTATATGCCATACTATGCTATGAGCAGTATAGCAGATAGCAACGAATGCACTATTATTACGAACCATTATGATTCGGAGCGAGAACAGTGAACGAGTTGACTTTCTTCTAACAGGCTTTCCCAGGCACGTGTGGTAGCAAGCTGCTGATTGACGGTAATGTCGCTCCAAACTAATGTCGCAAACGACCCTCGCATAAATTTTATCGTATTGTTTTGTGGATTTTGGAGAAGTAAATCGAATTGAATTATTATTCTCATAGCAGATATAGCTTCAGGAGGCGTTTGGCAATATGTTCACTTTCAAACAAGCATGTTCGGACCAATTGCATAAGATTTTCATCATATTCTAGAACGTTCACGTCGAGCCGCCTGACGGCAAGCCTCGTTTCCGAATCAGTCACGCTTTCCAGAAATTTCAGGTACGTATGGCGGAGTAGGTTGCCAGTCGCGAAATCAATTTTTGCACACATAACGAAGGTGAAAATCGAAATGTTTCGCTAGATTTAAGTTATATATATCATTGTGGGCGGTCTTTTTCAATTCGGCGATGGACGCATTCATGCTTTGTTATTTAATTCCTTCAAGTTCAACATTACGACGCCGGCATCATTCGATTCACAACCCAACTTGCCGGTCCAGTACCGGTTGTCCGAGCATCCCGGCTCAAGTGTATGACTAATAACTGTCAACTGCCGGAGCTGATTCGGCGAAGTGCTTTATTAGTTACTATCAATTGAATTTTGTAGGATTTCCAGACTCTTCCAGTTTCAATACAACACCCAACATGTACAGCCGAGTTGCAAAAGCTGCTGTCAAGACTCCAGCGAAATCTCTACACAGGCAATATGCCAAAGACATTAAGTTTGGTGGAGATGCGAGGGCTATGATGCTGCAGGGTGTCAATCTGCTAGCTGATGCAGTCGCTGTCACCATGGGACCCAAGGTTAGTCACTTTCCTTAGTCTGTGTTACCACTTACCTGGATTAGAGAAGATTTACATCTTTAGATGGTCTACAGTGATTTCCATTTTAGATTGCTATGCGTCGAATATGGTAATGGTGAAGAACGTTTTAATAAAATTCATTTATTGCAGGGAAGAAATGTGATTTTGGAGCAGAGCTGGGGCAGTCCCAAGATCACCAAGGATGGTGTGACTGTTGCTAAGGGAATCGAGCTGAAAGACAAGTATCAGAACACTGGTGCTAAACTCGTTCAAGATGTCGCCAACAATGCTAACGAAGAGGTATGTTCCTAGTTCCTACGGGTGATTGACAAACTACTGCGTTGCTGCAGTTTATCACAGACACAATAACCATAACCTCTTCATTCAGAAAACATTAAAATTCGGGGAGTTTTCCTTTTGAACGGGTTACTATAGTGGGAAAGTTAAAACCGGCCGCGTGTTTTTTTTTACTGGTTGTAGTCAAACCAATGGGCTCTTACAGTTCAAAGTTGATTCAATCTGTTCGCCAATGTTTCCCCATTGTGGTTCTTCTAGTACAGGACCGTGTAGACCACTACCATATGCCAAACTCAGTAGTACTAACCTAAAGATAGGCACTTGTCGTGTAAAATTTCCGGTCTAGCAGTTGAATGGGGGAGATAGAGCCCCTCCGGGGGTTCAAGGCTACGGACAAAGAAACTCATGGCTTGTTGAATCCATGAAAGAATTGAGTAGGCAACAGTCATTAGACATGGATTTCTGTGACTGTCAGTTAGAGGCCTGGCTATTCGGGGCTCTAAAAGTAGTTTGTTGATGGAAAAGTTTCCATGGCAGGTGCCTATCTCCGGGTTAGTAGCACTGAGTTTGGCATATGGTAGTGGTCTACACTGTCCTATACTAAAAGAACCACAATGCGGAAACATTGACAAACAGATTGGATCAACTTTGAACTGTGAGAGCCCATTGTTTTGTCCACAAATAGCAAAAAACACCAGCCATTTTTAACTTTCCCCGACTATAATTGGAATCATAAATGTTACAGATAGTCTAGATTAGATAAGTGTCCCTTACGATGAGCGGTCGCTCCCATGACATTTGTACATACCAGATAGCCCCCTGGGTTATCCTGTTTGCTGTCTCACTCGCTGTTGGTGAATGACTGTCTCCGGCTGGGCATCCGATTACCCCGTGTTATCATTGTAGGCTGGTGATGGAACCACCTGTGCTACTGTGCTAGCCCGAGCCATTGCTACTGAAGGTTTCCAGTGTCTGAACAAGGGCTCTAACCCAGTGGAGATTCGTGTCGGTATCATGAAGGCTGTGGATACTTGCGTGCAGGAACTGAAGAAACTATCCAAGGCTGTCACCACCCCAGAGGAGATCTCCCAGGTACGGCTTCATGGCTGCCGCGAATATCTATTCAACCCATCTGATTTTGGTACTAGTTGGCGCATTCGTGCAGTTTGTGGATAGACAACAGTTATCGCCCATCGGAAAGAAATCTGTGCACCGAGTATATTCAAATGTCAATGTCACCACTTTAGTATGGATACTGATTAATAAGGGTGAATACGATTGATTCGTCAATTGACTGCTGTAACTCTCAGCTGATTGGTTTTAGGTCGCTTCAGTGTCTGCTAATGGAGACCGTAATATTGGTAACCTGATCTCTGAGGCCATGAAGAAGGTTGGCCGCACCGGCGTGATCACTGTGAAGGATGGCAAGACCACCACCGATGAGTTGGAAGTTATCGAGGGAATGAAGTTTGACCGAGGCTACATCTCACCATACTTTATCAACCAGTCTAAGGGTGAGTCTGCTGAACCCTGCTAAAGTTTTGGGAGGGACGGCGTAGGGTCAGGAGCTGCATGAACTGAGGGGCTCGGTGGATGTGTGGTTAGGTGGGTCTAAAAAGACTGATTTGTTGTTATTTGTGGTTTGACATCTAAACACCTATCCACAGTGCAGCGTTTAGTACCAGGTCTTCTGCTAAGTAACGCAGTCGCCTCAAACCTAGTCGTAAACAACCTATGTAAAGTTTGCAAGACAGGCTAAAGACAGCGAAAAGAGGCCCGAGTCAAAGTGAAATGGCACTGCTGAATTATGAAATGTCAATAAATTGGTTAATGTGACCAGAAAAATAGTTGAAACTTTTCACAGCATGAGGCCTTCTTGGCTTCCCAGAAGTCCCCTGTTGAGATGATTGATGATTTTATGGTCTAATTGATGTTATTGCACAAATAAGCCTGACTACCATAATTTCTCTGTCAATTTTATCTTTGGTCAATTTTTTTGGGATCAGCGAGGATAGTTCACTTCTCTCCCTGCACTGATCAATCTGATATGGTTACAAGATTGCTCAACATTGTGCTCAACAGCTTGTTGCTGAAACAAAGTGTCCGCTATGGATGTGTACGGGATTTCTTTGTTCAGTTTAATCTTGATTGTTGAGAGTTGAATGAATGCGAATACAATCACCGACTTGAAGTTGACCAGATTGAACCCCTCTATTATTCCAGGTGCCAAATGTGAGTTTGAGAACGCGTACATTCTGTTCAGTGAGAAGAAGATTAGCACAGTGCAGAGTCTTGTGCCCGCACTAGAGTGCGCCATGCAGGCGAAAAAACCCCTGCTAATCATTGCTGAGGATATCGATGGAGAGGCCCTCAGTACACTCGTACTCAACAGGTCTGTGTGTCCGCCATCACAGTCCCATCTTTCTGTCTGTGACGAAACGCTTTTGGGAACACGAGAGATTGGCATAAGATGTCTTTTGTGACCCTGCAGGGCCCACTATTTAAGCAACTAGCCAGGACCTAGTAATGACATTTTAAATTGGGCAGGGTTATTCTGAAGCTGGTCTAGCCAGACATTTAAATCTAAATTCAGTGAATTTGTTAGTAGTTTGTGGTCATGCTCTATGCTGAGGTTTTGAGAAAGGACCTAGGAGGGCATTATTTACGAGATGGCTCAGTTGGTACAAGCCTGTATCCTGAAGCCTGAAGGAGATGCTTTACTATTTGGATAATGTCTTTGTTGCAGACTGAAGATTGGCCTGCAGGTATGCGCTGTCAAGGCTCCAGGTTTCGGTGATAACAGGAAGAACACTATGCGTGACATGGCCATCTCTACCGGCGGAATTGTATTCAATGACGATGCTGATCTGCACAAACTAGAAGATGTACAGCTGCATGACCTTGGTCAGGCTGGCGAGGTCATCGTCACCAAGGACGACACCCTGCTTATGAAGGTTTGTCTTTTACTTCGAGACACCTCCTGTGTGTATGTATATGTGGTAAGATACTGCTCGGTGATTCAGTGTGAGGCTCTGTTCTAAAACATGGTTTATTTTGTCAGGGTGGTGGCAAATCCGCTGACATTGAAGCTAGAATCAACTCTCTCGTTGATGATATCGAAGCCACAAGCTCTGAGTATGAAAAGGAGAAACTGAATGAAAGATTGGCCAAACTGTCAAAGGGAGTGGCTGTGCTCAAGGTGAGACGATTAATTTTTATCAGATACAGAATCGCCTACTGATTCCAGGTACACTAGCTCCCCCAAACAGTCTCTCGTCACTCAGTCCCACTGGCCCTACTGTCTTCTACTGATACCCCTAACCGCGTTCTCTATTCGAACCTCTTGAACTGAAATGTCAGACCTGGATCTGGAGTGGCCCTGGAGTGGCTTTACTCCCTTGCTCTTACGTTCAACATGGACACATGTCACTGCTTTTCTGAGTATAAAAAGTTTGGATTGTTTTCGGTATAAATGCATAATGATAAAAAATAGCTTCTCCCATTAATTGTATACTCCCTCTTCCCCTGTACCCTGACAGTACCCCCAGTATATACATGTATGTATACCCACATTTACCGTTACTATAGATCGGTGGATACAGTGAGGTGGAGGTATCAGAGAAGAAAGACCGTGTTACCGATGCACTGAACGCCACACGCGCCGCTGTAGAGGAGGGGATTGTGCCGGGAGGTGGAGTAGCTCTTCTCCGCTGCCTGCCAGCGCTCGATGGCATCAAGTGTGACAACACTGATCAGGAAATGGGTGAGTGACAGCGCAACATGGAGTTATCCTCTCTGATTCTGACCAATAACATGCAGAGCGATGACATGGCGTAGTGACGATGCATGGCCAGCTTATGCATATAGTTGTCTTCGTGGACTATTTTCACTGTATACCATGGGAATACTTGTCTAATGTATGCGTATTTGTTTCTCGATTCAGGTGTGGAAATTATCCGAAACGCCCTGCGAGTTCCAATCACCCAGATTGTTAAGAACACTGGCATCGACCCAACCAAGGTCGTAGAGAAGGTTGTTAACTCTGCAGACCAAAATGATGGCTACGATGCCCTCACTGGCAAACACTGTAACATGATTGACTCCGGAATTGTTGACCCCACCAAGGTATGTAACGCCACAAAAGAGGCGTCTTTGTGTCTCCATGACAAAACAGTTGACAGGGGTGGTGCAGAAATCAGAGTACTGAGTCTTGAACTTCACATTCCCATTTAGTGCGAACCAGAAATGAATCGCTAGAATTCCAGTTCCGTATCGGGGTATGTGTCCCGCAAACCATCAGTATTAAAGGGGTTATGTCACGGTTGAGGGTAGACGCACAGTTGTGTTTTCCAGGGAGGCAACTCCACGTTCATTGCAGCAATAGCGAGCGGTCTTTTTCTTTGACATGGCCCCTTTAACGGAAATCCTTGTTTACAAAATAGTCCATGTTATCTTTATACTTTAGGTAATCCGCACAGCTCTGGTAGATGCTGCTGGTGTCGCCTCTCTTCTTACTACAGCTGAATGCGTTATCACAGAAATCCCTAAGGAGGAGCCCGCTATGGGTGGTGGAATGGGTGGAATGGGTGGAATGGGAGGCATGGGTGGTATGGGCGGCATGGGAGGTATGATGTAAATGCACGGCCTGCCACTTTTCAACTCAACACGAAAACAACTGGAAATATACTAATCGAACTGCAGTGAAAGAGACGCTGTCAATACATCATGTGTGCATGTACTGTATGCTCATTCCATAGTGCAATCACTGAGCCAAGTTAGGAAATACTGATGCACAACCTGTGTGTAAATTTTTTTGTATAGAAACTGAGACTGCCAAAGTATTTACATGTACCGTTAAGTACGTATGGTGTTACCAATCATAGGTAGCGTGCCAATAAACATAAAAACTGTGAACAAAATCCCAATTAGTTTTGTGTCGGGTTCTCGTACTCCGTGGGGACTGGTTAAGACTGCCTCCCTAAGTACAATTAATTTCGAAAGGGTTGTTAGGGAGGGCGCTGAAGACCTGGCGATGCATGTTGAAAAACCTTGGGAGGCTAATGAACAAACAAACTTGCTATGTGGAACTTCGAGGCAATTGAATTTTGGAATCCGTAAACAATTCATCCGTTTACATTCTCAATGAGTCGTACGGAGTTTGCCAGTTTACATTGGTCGCCATTTGATAAGGGACTCTGTTGAATAACCTGGTTCTGTATTATCTGGCCGCAAGTAGTGGGGGAGGGTGAAAATAACTAGTCCCGTTGCAATTCGGGGCACACTCCGATGACAGGGTTGTAGAAAAACGCACGTTCAGGGAAGAAAGCTATAATAATGGAATCCGTAACGATAAAGTAACAAAGTACTGTTGGTAAAAAACACAATCGGCTATTCCAAGGGATTTATCCACAAATTTTTGGGCATGTTTTGATTTGTGTATGCTGTAAACTGATCTCTGTGCGGAAAAACAGATAGCCAGGAAAGCTGCCAGAGGCCACTCACTTAGCACTTGTGTGCTGGCAGGAAAAGCTAGCAATCCCCAAGTTGTTTATAGAGTTTCAGTAAATTACTATGTTACCTGTGGTTAAAACAGTAGGAAATTCAATGTTTGCAATCTTGTATATTAGTATTGTACGAGAGTACGACTCGCTCACAGAATATTAGAATATTTCGTATTCACACTTCTAGCTTTAGTCTGCAGCTATGCACTGAAAAACCGCAGTTAGATGGCCACAAACCTGTCAGACCATCTATCCGTCCTATCATTGTGGAAACCACTGTGGTTTGGTAGAAGAAAACAAGCCTCAATAGCTTAAATAATGTGAAATCTGTGGGAATACATTATTCTAGAACTCTTTGTAAACAAAACAATCTGATAAGCACAATGTTGGCATTCAATAAACACAATTCTAAAAAGGTAGCTATAAACACTAAAACATTCTAGGTTCTATAGACCGCATAGCTAGAGTGGTGGCCAAGTTATAGTGAGCCGTATCGGCCATTAAGCTGGTTTCTCTCATCTATGAGCTGGAACCGGTCTACGATTACCAGCCAGATCCAGTCTGGGTGATGGTAGTACCTCTCTCTGCTGTCTGTAACCACACAGAGTTTTACATTGAGTAGCTGAACAACTAATTCGTCCAAGGGCGACCGAAGGGCCTTTTAACCATCAGCTAGCACTGGAGTCAGAGTATGCTAAGATCATAGTGGGTCAGGTCAGCAGCTTGGTCGATTTTTGGACCCTGGCTTTAAGACTCAAGTTCATACCTAGCATGCCGACAGGTAATCCATCCATAGCCAAACCCAAAATACCATCAGTGATGTTTCTTTACGAGGGAGGATAACTCTTTTATCTAAGCCTATTATCTGGTCGTAACACTTTGGACAGTTTGTACTCACCCACGAGATTTTCCAGGCGAGAGTCGACTCGGTGAGAGTCCCCGACCTAGTCCTAGTGGAGTCGATGAGGTTCTGGTGGGAACTCGCGGAGGCGAGTCGATTGGAATGTACGGCAATTGGGAAGACGGGCGAGATTCACTTTTACTACCCCCAGAGCGAGGGAGTCTCTCGTGACTATGAAGATCAGGAACAGCATTCAAACTGCTGATCTGTAAATAAAATGATTACCATCATGATTATAAATCTATGAAATGTGTTTGTGATGACATCCGACCAAAATGTCACAGAAACGCTTAATCCACTTGAAGAAATTCGAAAGTATATGGACAGACACTGCCTGCACTAGTATGACCAGTGAACCTTTATGTCACTGGCACAGAGGAGTCTTAGTTCAAGGTTAACGATGCCAGCTTTCTTGTGTAATCCAGTATGTCATACATAGTTAGGTTAAAATATATAGGGAGGATAACTCCAGGGAGGTGCGCATGGTTAAAAACGTGCGAAATACTCTGTCCACCGGAAAACGAAAGACCAGGGGTCGCTTTTGATGAGATTAAATTAGCTTTCCTAGGTGATATTAACTTGAGCTAGTAATGTTGGGCGACCTCTCTCTGTTAAATAGCAATGTCATCAACGGGTTGTGCTACCTGCGCAGTGAATGATGAATGGTGAATAGCGCGGTATAACACATTAGATAGGAAAAACAAGCATTGTGGCTGCACGGGCCATGATTTATCATGAGCCAGCAGGTGCAGATAGCATTCGCTCAGCCACCTCGCCATAAAGTATAGTCGCCTGTGAAGTTGTTACAGTTGCTGCTCAAACGACTGGACCTAGAGTCGCACCTCCTACGTTGCCATACTGCCATACAGCTTGCACTTTGCTTGTACAATTATGTAAATGTACAATGATCTCCAAAACACGAGTTTCGAACTGAATGGACACCGTATTTAAAGTTGGGCACTTCTCAGCGCCTGTTCTTATCCATACCTTAGTTGGAATAACATGTGCCGAGTTGCAGACAGCTGCGTGTTCAAGCTTCAGATTAGAGATAATATCTTGCTGCTCATCTATCCTGGTCTGCAGATCAGCAGCGGCGCGGGCAGTGCCATCCAGTGATGACACGAAGCACTCAACCATCTGCTGCAGTGCGTGCATCTCTGAGGTTGTCCGTCCAGTTGGCAGGAGATGATTTGAGAGCAGAATTGTGCCAAGATCAGCTCGGGTGATGTCAGCCTAGAAAACAAATAGTTTGTAAACTCATAGCAGCCCAAATACAATGGCCATGCTCAAGGAAGATTCACCCTTGTAAACAGGAGAGCGCTTGGAGTG
>Ga0224501_10002353_pt1 | contig 14859 bp, 7 predicted proteins | sample SF_Oct11_sed_USG_4_FD_169105 | JGI IMG/M metagenome (GOLD analysis project Ga0224501, IMG submission 169105) | Sediment microbial communities from San Francisco Bay, California, United States - SF_Oct11_sed_USGS_8_1 | ecosystem: Environmental > Aquatic > Marine > Sediment | place: USA...
TGGGAGTTACCTGGGAGTTACATGGGAGTTAACTGGGAGTTAACTGGGAGTTAACTGGGAGTTAACTGGGAGTTAACTGGGAGTTAGCTGGGAGTTAGCTGTGAATCAACTGAGATAGCTGTGAGCTAGCTGTGAGCTAGCTGTAAGTTACCTGGGAGTTAACTGGGAGTTAACTGGGAGTTAACTGGGAGTTAGCTGGGAGTTAGCTGGGAGTTAGCTGGGAGTTAGCTGGGAGTTAGCTGGGAGTTAGCTGGGAGTTAGCTGGGAGTAAGCTGGGAGTAAGCTGGGAGTTAGCTGGGAGTTAGCTGGGAGTTAGCTGGGAGTTAGCTGGGAGTTAGCTGTGTGTTACCTGGGAGTCAGCTGTGAGTCAGCTGTGAGTTAACTGGGAGTCAGCTGTGAGTTACCTGGGAGTTAGCTGAGAGTTAGCTATGAGTGAACTGTGAGTTAACTGGGAGTCAGCTGTGATTTACCTGGGAGTTAGCTGAGAGTTAGCTGTGAGTTAACTGGGAGTTAGCTGTGAGTTACCTGAGAGTTACCTGGGAGTTAGCTGTGAGAGAGTTTTACTCGCTGTGGGTTAGCTCTTAGATGGCTTCCAGTCACCTTTGAGGGTTAGTGCATTGACCAAGCACCACTGGGTTATAAAGACCGATACGTGATTTCTGTGCTTTTTTTAACGTTATAAATGTGAGTGTGAGTTGTTTACATATTTTAGATTTTTTATCCTGATCTGATTGATAAAACGAAGGCCCCGGAATATTCCGTGGTCCCAATAGATGATGATAAGGACTTCTCTGTGTTAAAGTTTTCCGCAGGACCCCCATATGAGGTATGTACTGGTTATAGAAAGGGAGGATAACTCTAGCATACTGCTCTATGACTACATTATATATCCCTCCTCATAGAAGATTAGCCGAGTTCCTGGCAGACGATCGGTCAAAGAGACCTCTCAGGACTACCACAACTGAAATACCACACTGGACTGTGAGTTGGTCTGGACCAAGTCGACTCCCTTGTGAACTCTATATGCTCCTGATCACCGTCGGCAGACAGGCCCCCTCCCGGATATGTGATGACTATAGAATATTGATTAGCGCTGACTTCTCACCAGCTGGTTACACAGCAAAAATAGCCAAGTCCAATGCCTAAATAAACAGATGACAGCTACCCATTTGTGTGCTTTGTGAACATGTAGCAATCGGGTTTTCTATTTTTACAGGATATAGCTTTCAAGATAGTGAACAGAGAATGGGAGTACTCTTATAAGCATGGCTTCAAATGCCAGTTCCAAAATGACATCTTCCAGCTCTGGTTTCACTTCAGGAGATATAGATACAGGAGATAGGGTTGATGACTCACTAGGGGAAGTCATAGCTATAGTAGTCATAGCTATCGTCAGACCGGCCTGATTATATCAATAACATCATCACTGGAGTAGATAATACTGTACATATCAATCTACTCATCAACTGTACATATACTGCACCTTACGGTGTTAAAAATACAAATAAATAATACAGCCCTTATTGTGACTGTGTCCTTGCAACCCTTCTCCCTGAAGCCTCTGATTCTATAGAATGTCCATGTTGTTGATTGATCAATAGAAAATTGTTCCTTAATGACGGAGTGTTGACCTCTAAACAGTATTGATGTTGTCAGGAATTAGGCAAGAGTTGATGCCAACTCCTTAACTAAGTTAGCCTAAAGCTTGGGTCAGTCAACTCATACAATAAATGCCCTTACTCTCTGGCTGATAGAGTCATTAGGCTGATTTCATCTAGACTCTAGAGGCAGCTTCTGTAAACCCTTTAACATAAAGCGATGTTGGCCTTTCGTACAGTCTTGACACTTTGATTCTAGAGTCTAAAAGGTGATCATTAACCTTTTTATAAGGCTGCTCTAGCTCAAGATGTAGATCTCTGGTTGTAACCTTTGAGGAAGTGAGGTATATTAGAGCAGATTTCATAATGAGACTCTGGAGTAATTTCTACCCTAAATAATGACTGCCTGCTGACTCATGCTGCCGTAAACAGGATGCCCAGTGAGAGTATCTGATGCCAATATCCAGACACCTGGGCACTCGTATGGCATGCATATGGTATGGCGCATTAGATGGGTACTACTTACCTCTCTTTATCAATATAGGTCAATGCTATATTAGAACTTTTCAGTTTCAAAGCTGAAAGATTGAAGAACATAAAATACAAAATTATAGAAAGGAAGAGCGAATATTTTCTTGCCATCTCTACGGGCTTACATTATTACCAATGTAGATTTGATACACTTCGAAGGGTATATCTACATAAATCTGTATTTATAGCATATGGATACATAGCTAGCCCTGAGGATTTATAGCTATATACTTCAGTGGTATTAAGCTGGAATATCCGGCCATGCTTTTAAAATAGCTTTCTAAGCATGTGGGCTTGTAATCATTTGTCTAAAATTGGCTAATAAAATTATTTAAATCAGTTTTCTGCTTCTCATAACTGTGATTAGTCCATTAGAAACTCATCAAAGGGTCGGCGTCTACCAGACGTACATGTATGTATAACTTAACACTCGGCAGAACTGTATGCATGTATGCACAGACTAGGTGAATCTAGAGAGATCATCAATCAGTATCACCCTTCAGATTTTCGACCAGTAGCTCATTAGTACGGGTCAATTAGCAGGAATTACGCTTGATCTCAGTAAATCTATGGGTTTTTAACCCAGACCTACGAGAGTTAACCTTCATTCGCGTTAGGTAGTCTAGCTAATCCTTGTTTGGGGAGGGGTTTAGGCCACTTTGTACTGATGGATCATGCACCTCTTCTGATCACACTTAATAATAATAAAAATATTGAGGACTATTCCCAACCAATGAAGTATGTACTTAAATAATGCCTGTAGGAATACAATTGATTGAGCTGTGAGTCATGTTGGTAGTGTTATCCAATACCACAGTATTTGTGCTATCCTAATACAAGCTTATTGATTTTCTGTGTAGTTGCTGTCGGCTGCAGTCTGAACTAGTGCAATTCTCTCGCTGACTCTATACTCTGTAGTAAACCAGCACTCGCAGTCACCAGATCCATTCACTCACTCTGGTCTCCCAGGTAAGCTAGCTTATAATAACCAGCACTCGCAGTCACCAGATCCATTCACTCACTCTGGTCTCCCAGGTAAGCTAGCTTATAATAACCAGCACTCGCAGTCACCAGATCCATTCACTCACTCTGGTCTCCCAGGTAAGCTAGCAGTGACAACGAGTCTACAACTACGTGTTGAGCAGGCTTAGTTTTGCTGTATCTCCAAGAGCGATTGTGAATATAATTTTTCAAATATGAATACCGGAGTCGGAACTCTAGCAGAATATCATATATTAGTTCTGTTTTGTTATCTCCCAGTTGTAGATTAACGAGATTGTTTAAAGATAGTGTTATTCCATGGTTATGTATGATTACAATAATTTTTTATGTTGTATAATGGTATGCGTGGTCAGTGGTGGCATTTCCACGCGGACCAGCATGCATGGGTGCCTGCTCACTAGAGGTTACATGGATCATAAAGGGATAGGGGCGGATAACTCTATGCACAGGATATCCCATTATTTTTTATTGAGTTTCATACGGGGCTCGAACGTCCACACCTGGATTCATTACGCCAGCGTGTTTGGGTTGCCTAACCATTGTTGTTGTCTTGCTATCATAAAGGCTTAACTATGCAGGTCTTTGTACAAAAACAGTGTTACCAAGCAAAATGATTTGCTTAGTCAATGCCTCTTTGTGTTTTTGTAGTAAATTGCTGAACAATATTTGTGACTTAATTGGTAGTCATTGCTTAGGAATTTGATATTCTCAAATATTAACAAGTTCACTCTTTGTGCTGAAAGATTAATGATTGAAAGCCAACACCACAAGCTCTTGATCTGGCTAGATTCGATCAAATAGTCAAACTCACTATAGGCAGGTGGATTGAGTTGGTGTAAGACTATGCTATGTCACCTCTCTATCAACACATTGTTTCAATATATGACAAATGATAAGTTTGTTTCAAATTGTTAAAATGCAAACGGTTTCATCTTTTATAGCTTGTCTGATGCCATGCACAGGTGTTGATTTCCGCACATAAGCCTAAATAATGCAGCCATGTGTGATCGCACTTATATGGCGATACAAGGTGGCCATAAGGTCTCTGTGGGAGGCGAATGGCTTAGTACTTTCCAATAATATCTCCACATATCTGTTCTGAGTGCCTATTCATAAATGCATGTCACTCTCACCAGTACTCAATAGAGAACAGGAAATTATGCGGAAGTCAATACTTAGATGGCGCTTGAAGAGTCAGCCATGGTGATATACATGCGGGCACGCGCATGTAAAAAATGGAGTCCCAGATAGATCCTCCCCGTCCACCCAACTGCTTTAGTAATATCAGTATTGTTATGTGAAATGTATAGTTTGGATACATGTAGCGAAAACTGACCTCTCTGGGTGTAATAAGTCGAGTCGGGCTTCTTGTCTGGGTTATTGTATTATCTGAAGTACTGTGCATGGCTATATACATATAAAACGTCGGTTTTCATACCGCTAACACCAAATCAATAATGTGACTCCAGTTGATCTTACAAATGCTCTTAATTCCTCTAACAAACATGTAATCGGATTTATTCATAGTGCGGTGCTGTATCTTCATAGACATAGTAGCTCTGGACAAACTATCCTCTAAAGTCTAGAGTATAACGTAGATAGTGCTTATTATGATAACTCCACTAGCTGAATATTTCATACAGATGTTCCAGCTGACACATATGGTGACTATGCATTATTTAATAGACCAGTACCTCTCCTATATCTGCATAGGTGATTTCTAGAGGTTTAATTAATATGAAAGACATACTACCAACATGGCCGCTTCATAATTGGATTAATGGCTTTTCAATCATGGCCCCATACCCAGTCAACCAGCCTGTAGCTGCGGCTCAATAAAGCAACCCTAGGTCAGAATGAACCATCAGAAATATTGCTGCCTTGAATTCAATGATCTCTCAAACTGAGTTTCTATGTATTCACCTTTGAATAGACCAACTCATTCATTGCTTTGTTTTAAGATCCATTAACAGAGAGGTACTCAATGCCTGAACACACAACTAAAGTGTTATTCCCTGCACCTAAGCTATGGAATTGTTTCTGTAATGCATGGTGGCGGTTGGTGGGAACTTATCACTTGCATTCATCAAGTTATTATGCCCATCTCAGGGCCATCGACCCATTACAGAACAATGAGTGGGCAACTCCATATGATAATTGACAGCGCATCACCGACTGTATCCCCATGGTGACACTGGAAACGGATAGAGGCCTTCGGGGCTCAGCAAACTTGTAGGATACAGGAGGTGGTTTCCTTATGGTACCTACTGCCTATTTGCGATATGCCAATGTGACATGTGAGTCAGATTGCGGCCAGGAAAGGGATGCATTATATCCTGGATGAAATATAAGTTTCAGCCAATAGTTCTGCATCGCATGATGTATGAGTCTCCCTAAATAGCTAGAGCCCACTGAATCAATCATGTCATGGTCATTATGCACGCTGCTGCTGGGCCTCCTATATTCAGACAGATCAATATTAAGTTATTGGTTGGTAGCCATTTTAGTAATAAGTGGAGAGTGTCACTTTTACACTTAGCTAGGTATAGAACCCACACTTGAAAGAATGGAAATTGGTGATGAGTGTTTGTCAGTTGAACTGAATAATTGTCAGCCAATTCAATTTACCCCCCAAGTAACAGGTCACAAGGGAGTTCAAACAATTAGAATGCTATGTATGCAGGTGGTGGAATGAGCATTTTTCGTTTGCATTCCGATCTCATCCTGTCAAAAACAATGTTAGTCGGGTATTCTGAATTCTGAAGTTATAGGATCCCTGGAGACAAGCGGCAGTCGTCTGATATAAGGCTACATTACTGGTAATTTGGTCTGTGGTTTGTCTCCCGCGGTGTACCTAGTTACTTCTGCTGTCACTCAGTAACACACTTGCGGGCCCGGAACTCCCACAGACCCAGATCTGGGTTAGCCGCCACCACCCGGTTGAGACGCCGCTTGAATTAGTTCGCCGCAGATTTGGGGACTTGGTTCTTTCGACCTGTTTTAGTTTGAGTAGAGAGTTGTGGTGAACCCAGCCACCTGATGGGTGTAATCATTCTGCAATCATAATAATGTTCCAGGGCAAAAACCCTGGTTTTTATACTGCCACTGTCAGGATGCAAGTATTTGCCCATAACAATAATGCCAGACCAGCGCAGAGCGAGCAGTCAGCATTCGGGGATAGTGCCCGCCGGTCTGCCACCGCAAAAGGTTCGGGTTTTACCATCCTAAAATATCAACAAACTTATGAATCATCGGGTCAGAGAGGATCCCGGGTGACTTTTTATTCGACCCGACAATCGCTTATCTCAACAGATAAAGACTGATTGTAATTGTGTTTGGCACTCAAAGATGCATTGTATGTCTAATTAAGCAAATCAATGGGCCTCAGTCAAAACAAGCAGTGTTCACAGTTCCATTACCAGTGGAATGTGTGTGTTTTTGACCACAGGGAGTTATACAAATCATCATACAGGTAGGAGGATTTTGCTATATACATTTTGGCCGGTAGCATGCGTTACAATTTGCGAGACAAGAACTGAGCCAGTTTTTGTCCTGAAAGGTTTCACTGATGGGAACAGTGAGATAAAACCCTGCAAACGGGTCCTATTCATTTCTCAGTGCTAAGTCTAAATCAGTCTTTCTTCGCACCGTGTTAACCCACCAGTGCAGCGCTCCGAGTCTAGCCTCGAGGGCCTGATAATCGTGTAACCAGCTCAAAAGTAGACATTCAATCGGGACGGGTCCTAATGGGATTCAATACACCACAGTTCAAGTGATTTGATGTTTGTTTGGGCTGTTTCTGGGCTTTGTGTAAGCTTTTTCTCACAAATTGTATGCACACTTTCTAGTTGTGCAGCGAGCTTTCTTATTTGCGACAATCAATGAAGCTGCCCAATCTCTAGTTGCTGAAAAATATAGAACCCAGACTTGCGATTCTTATTCTTATTGTTAAGTCCACGCTATTACCAACACACTCTGCTGCCAATGATGTAATGAGCAGGCATTATACAGTTTGGCCACGAATTTATAGCTGGGCATGATTTTGGCTGCTAGCCATATACATCTGATTTCCTGGCTGTCTGAATCATTGCGAGAGTATTGCGCAAGCTGAGTGCATGCTACTAGACCAGTCACTTAGTTATTAGTTATTGATAAAGCAAGAAGTGATATCGCTGAAGCTGAGGTTTGTATTGTTTTTCCCTGCATCTGCTCGAGATGAATTGTATTTGAAGTGATCTTTGTGGACAGAGTTCGTCCTGGTTAGCCGTTTCACTGTTTGGTTGTGTGAAGTGGGTTGTTTTAATAGAGCTCCGCTTAAACTGCGTGTGTTTCCTCTTTTATACAGCGGTGTGTTTTAATGTTTAGAATCGCTATTATTCATTGATTGTAAGGCGCCTCTATCAATCTGGCATGCCATTCTCTGCGATACCGTTCTCCTTACCGCACTATTACAATGCCAGTCTCTTTGTGAGATTAGCTCATGTATTTTTCAGGCTATGATCACTTCATACGGAATCACTTCATCGTAAACTGCCTAGAGGGATAAATTCTAGTCGGATTAAACTCACGAAGTTGGATATAGTCTTTGGAGTGCTGTCTTTTGGATGGCTGCCATGGATTGCCCTCAGATGTATAACTCTATGGAGGTGGAATATGACAGCGATGAAGATACGCAGGATATAGGGAATGAGCTGAATACCTGGCTTGCCCAGTTGAACGAACACCAGGTAGGTGCCTCTACTGTGTCTTCTAGCGGTAGTAACTCGGTACTAGCAAGTATGAGGTTGACTCGGAAATCAAAACTAAATTGTAATGCCATCTGTTTTTAAAGGTCCATTGCGAATCCAATAGTGGAATTGATAAGATGACATCACATTTCTTAAAATCAAGCTAGGATACTTTTATACAAAGACTGGTACAGTGTCCATATATTGCAGTATGCAGATATGTGGATTTATTGCACTCCGAAAACTGTGCTGACCAAGTTCCACAGCCAGTATGGAAACCAGGTTCTCACTTTAAGCTCCAGGTCAAGCTTGTTGAAGTTTTTTGTCATGAACAGGTCCTAGGACCAAGATGGAAAATGTAGGCTAACTCTATGGGTTTGATACCTTCCCATGGTAAGAGTTAGTTGTCTGAGTACCCTCTAGAAAATAGACGATGAGTTTATCGGTCTTTTCTAGGTTTGTATTTCTCCATTCTTGCTCTGTCAGTTATTTGGTTTATGTACAAGAACCTCTCCCTATACACAAGTTAGCTGGTCATATAAACACCAGTAAACTCAACTACAGAGGGTATATATAATATTATCTCTATGGGGACTAGCAGGGGAATTGACTAGCATGTCTTCAAGTAGTTTATGTGTAGTGAGAACAGGTAGTGTCCCAGCGTAACTGTAGTGATGATTCATGTCTAAAGAACACTAGGTCCCTGTGGGATACAATCAGGCTAAGTGTTGCTGAATGAATGATAGGATTGTAACAAGAAGTCCATAGTGAAAGGCTGGCTTTGTGTTGGGCCTGTACTGTATGTTAGTACCTTGTACTCAGTAATGGGGTATTTTATTAGTATGGCGTAGACTGACCTTGCTGTGGTCATATTGGTTTGCTACTTTTCCTTCTCAGCCAATCCAGTTACTGATTGAGCTAACTTATGGGGTCAGCATCCTCCACTGCCTGCTAAAATGATCCAGTTTTCTAAATACTCTTCAGTATAGAAATGCAGCAATTTCAGCTAGCTAACTTTCAGTTTGGCCTCTAATTGCATCATAACTCAAACCGCATTATTCGCAGAGATGACATTCTGATCTGGGACTAGACACCAGCAAACAAGTGTCAACACATAGCCAAAACTATCAATTGAGTCACTACTTATGGATGAGTGCTAAGCTCTGTGTACTAGTACGCGTACAGTAATCTGATATACCCTGGTCACGCTGTGTGCGGTAAGCCATGGCTGATTTAGCTCACACTGCTGACACAGCCAGTAGATAGTGGCACTGTCAGGAGAGCTGCTAGTTTATATCACGGCATAGATTCATGCATGCATGCGTGCTGTCAATAATCATCACGGAGATCGGAGATTGGTTACTAACGTCTGTCGGCTGACTCACACTCCTCAGCCTTTCCAACCTAGGATAATTACCCCTCTATAGTTACTAATTACACCCCCTATGCTGCCAGTGCTGCTGTCGGTGTTGCTGCAGGTGTTGTTGCTATAGGTACCAAGTATTAATATTCAGGAAAACTCGGTTGGGTCCGAGTTCTTATACTGATGACAAGAAGCCAATTTCCAACCAACTTCACATTGTGAACTGAAGCCTGAATTATATATTATGCTCAATTATCTAACATGGGTTGAACCCCATTTCCTCAGGGCTTCGAGATGATCAATATCAAAATTCGTTGTCAACATAAGCAGTTGACCTCTTTCTTTTCGGACGTGTCTCGATATCTCCTGAGTAAAAATCAATGATTGGACATACCTTCACCTTGTTTCTTATAAAGGTAAAGCTGTATACCTTGATAATAATGTCAGCACATGGTATTGTGCCTGCTGCCAGTATATTCATGTCATCATCACCTTCATTGTGTTTTTAAGAAAGGCATAACTAATCAGAATTGACTTTTGATTGAAAACTGCAAATTATATAGACATAGACCGCCAGCCAGCGCAGGTCTTACCATTGACATATGTTGCCAAATTATCGATTCGATGAGGTAAGTCAGCAATTACTGTATGATCATGCAATGGAAGATGAAGCTAGTTAGACCCATCACTAATAAAATCACAAGCTACTTTCCAAAGCAAGCTTTTACACAATTGCTGATTACGTAAGAGAAGTCTGCACGAGGCCAGCCATCAGTCTACAGAGAACTAGGCTACAAATCTGGCCTGGTCTCAGTCGGTGTACACCTATAATCGTATATGGGAGAGAAGTGGTGTTTGTTTTGGGTCATGGCCATATATTTTATACTGGTACCACCTGATGACAGTGGTGAAGCAGGGAGTTCAGTACCACAAGCAGCTCGCTCCGAATAGTAAGCACTAACGTTTTAACTTCGCCAGTAGTGAGTCCTCTGGGGAGAATATAACTAGGTAAGTCAAGAGGCGTACCGGAATGATCTGGCAGGGGTACACGACTCTGGATGGCCTGATTTTTCACATTAACCAGAAGATAAAGTTTCATCATTCTTACTACACACATCGAGATCAATTTTTTAATTTTCGTCTTCTGCTGACCGTCTTCCTATATGGGGTCACCGGTGCTGATTCTTTAAGTCCACATCATTTGAGGTTGCCATAATTTTCACAATCGGATGCCCTTCCTGACGCCAAGCCTTTTCCCTCATCCAGGCTTCCGACTTTTACCCTCACTGCGAAGTCAGTATAGCTTTTCCTAGTTATGAATACTAAACATAATGCTTGCGTATCAGCCACCAAACAAGACTATCTTCTCGATGAAATGAATGAATCATCTTGAGGCTTGTTGTATATCAAAGCTTGGCCTGTTGGAGTGTTTTGTTCATTTCCTGAGGTTGTTGGTCAGTTCATTGAGTGGTTAGAAGGTCATTGTGACTCATGCTCTCGCGAGCACTTGGATCTGCTTGTCATCGCGGTGGTCAGAACCACATCAGGTGTTTTTACAGCCCCTGCTATTATATACCTGTTGATTTCTGTTATATCTAGCTGAGCCGGTGCCGCTGCCACAAGAACCTAAACTATAGTCATTGGATTAAGGCCTGGAATTATTAATGAAGGAATTACAAAGCTGTGGCATTTGCTTGTTAAAACCTGTCCAATTCTATCTGGCACCCTGAATGCTAACAGCTTATCTTTCCAACACTTAGTCACTCTCGTTGATAGAATACCTGGGAAAATCAATGGGAAAACAACGGAAGCCGGATCAACGTATGTTTGTATTGTAGAATCAGCTCGGCACACCGGGAGTAGGGAATACTCTGTTATCCCAGTCCGCTACCATGGAGAGCTTTAGATGTTCTGTCATTATGGATCTCGATGGTAAGTTATCACTTGACAGATATGCCTTAAGAAATCTGAGCAGGGAGTTTTGGTAGGTGTCGCAGCAACATTAGAAACCCAATCAGGTAAATCAACCTGACTTGCTCATGACAACCGTGACATTTGTTTTGATGTCGATCCATCATGACAGAGAGAGTGTCAAGGTACATAATGGGCACCTTTCACAGCATAACGTCACTTGATTCCGAGATCAAATAACAGACAGAGACTGTATTTTTATGTCAACTCAGCTGTTGCTTTGCGAAACTTCCTAATGTCCACATGCCAACCTTCGTCATTGCGCAGGGCTGTTGGTTTTGAAAATAAAATAACCAAAATGACTGTACGCAACTAGCACGTTTCAGACTTACAGTCATCTGTTCAGTGCACGTCATTTCAGTTTTTTGTACTTCGAATATGGTGCTGGAAATTTGTTATCCTACTCTATTTTAGTACCACCAGAGCACATTTCTCATACCAATTCCCAGAAAAAAAAACTTTTTTTATGAACATCAAATCCTGGTTTTTCTCAAATCAGCTATAAAATGCTTTTCGGTCAGTTATTTAAACCCAACTAGGATTCATTGCCTTTATCCTCTGGCTTGACAGGCATGAATTCAGTGAAGTTGGTATTCCCACCCGGCTTTAAGAACTTATGACCGCTGGTACCAGTAGTCAGACTTCAACTAAGGTACATTCAAAATTGAGGGCTGTCTGGATTGACACTGGCGCCTCTGTTTTGCACTCGGCCACAGTGTCATGTGAAGTTAAGTTGGAATTTGAATCTAAGCAGTGATAATTGGTCCTCAGATGTGAAAGGAGTGGTTTTCAACTCAACTTCCATCCGCACCGGGAAGTTAAATCACCTGCCCAATCGAGAAAGACATTACAAATGGGAGTTGTCTTCCCACAATGACAACGGTATGACAACTCCGACTATATACAAATTTGCCCCACAGTTGATAGAATCGGGTCATACTTGCTAAGTCATTGAGATGAATGTCATAATGTACAAGTCGTCCCATGGTACGACCAGAAAACCCAGTAGATGTGTTGTAACAGCATTCACCAGCTTCTTGTGAGGGCCCAGTCTTGAGCTGAAGTCTATTTCTCTTTGGCTGGAGTTAAACGCCCACACCTGACACTTAACAGCTATCGTTTCCATTGCGGCAGGTTTCATTATTTTTTGGCAGTTGTTTACAGTTAAGTCAATACAGCATGGTAAAACATGCATGCCATAAGGCAGTCTGCTGCTAGCCATATGCTAGTGTTCATGCCTTCTTTGTTTGTGTGACCTTTAAAGTAAAATGCGGATGCAGTGCACTTCTCTTTGACTATCTGATTAGCCATAAAGATTTAACTTTTAGTCTTACATCTTCACGGCCAATGCATCAGAGAATTTAGACAAAGGTTTTATGTCATTTTGCCGCAGAGAGGATGACTCGATGTGTTTCGCCCTCTTCCGCTTTTGATGCACAGGAGAGCTATTCTTTTCCTACTTAAAAAGTTGATCTAAACATACTACATGCCGCGCCCTATCTCTATGTGGAATTGTCCACCACAGCTGGTGTGGCAGCTATCATTTTCTCCTAGCAGAGAATGTGTTGGGGAAATAATTGGTCCCTTAGTGGAACTAATCACTAATTATCATGGTTAGAAACCACAATTTGATTAGTCAGCTCTATACAGCTGCACCAGTCAATGCATGACAGAGTTTATTTATGAAGCTAATGATGCTTTCTTTTAGACATACAAAAAATGGTTTCATATTGCTACCATGGGGGTCTTCCCTGGGAAGATTGTAAGCACCAATGGGACACTTTCACCCCGGGGATGTTTACTGGTTATTGTGACCCGGTATCCCTCTGTGGAATAGCTCTCCCTAGGTAGATTTGCGTGTCTATGGCAATGCAACACGTGCTGACAATTCTACTTTTATTTATGTACCCCGCAACTCCTATATTGAGTCTGTGGCATGTGTGAGCATTAGCCAATCCCGGGTGAGATGTTGTGCGAAAAATGTTGCTCCGTCCATTGTGCACCTGTTCCCGATCTCATATGGTGCAGTAAAGTTACACATAGTTGATAGTTGTTTGAGATACCAGAAATGTGTCTTTGGTATTCATGGCAGGCTGGCTTAGTTTTCTATTCATGTAAACGTTGTCAGTGGCCCAGAGTTCATGCAGATAACCGCAGACTGTGCGACTGGTTGCGTGTTTCACAAAACTCTGTTGCTTGAGAGTAAAGGACTTATCCATCTGTGCTCACAACTCACAACTCACAACTTAAGTAAAGCATGGTTGTGTTTGGGGTTAATGAATCATGGGCAATGTCAATTTATAAAATAAGCCCAAACAAAAAACACTCTAGTAAAACAAGAACCCGGTGAGTTACATAATGAGCTGGTGTGCTGCCGATGGCTAGATTACAGACTAAACTGCTGCCGCTATTGACTATCTATAAGAATAAGCCTTGGCTAACACTTAACGTTTCATATTGTCATTACACACACTGACTGCGGTACCGAGCACCGATCAATATCGCAGTGGTAAGGCGACACGAAGGCGTGACTGTCCCAACGCTGGATTATAATGTCTGTTAGAGGAAGAGTTTATCTCGTGTTACTCCAGGATGGTGAAGATGAGGGTAGGTGATGCTCTGTGGGATACGTAATACCCTACACTTGTCTCAATATGTCTGCAGTAACTGCTGTATACTCAAGTGTTGGTGAAATATCATGGAATACTGGGGTATTTCATCTCCAGACAAACGTGCTGGGGGTTATGTCAGACTCAGCTTCATACTGCCCAGGCACCATCATGTCGCTGCTAATAACCATCCTAACTAGCTGATCATGTAAACACTGCAATTGATGATGGAGAAGTGGCCAAGGACATCACAAGGTTGTTGCCATAGGATAGATTTTAATAGGAGAAAATGTCATAATGCATTACAAAGTAGGTGCAAGACACTCTCTGCATATCAAACAAAACTGCAAACACTTTATATATTTTGTGTTTTAGTTGAAAGTGTATGTAATATCTGTTTTGAGTTAGTTGGGCGTTCAGTAGGTCATTGTGTTTTGATAAAAATGCCGATTGCCTTTTTGTCGGTATTATTTGATCTTTCATCGATTCGCTGTGTACCCCCAGTAACCCGAGACTCTTGCTATTCAGGTGATCAATAGAATTTTTCAAGACTACGAGACACCGGCAACACTCTAAATCTTACTATATCGTTCTCATCCTATTCTCCAACGGACGAACGACCATTGGCTGTCATTTATACATTTGTTATTGAAGTGATTTTAGGTCACATGTCTCTAAGTGTTCTTTCAATTGTCTCATCAAGCTTCTTTTTATCTTATCTTGAATTGACCCTAGTCTGGCAGTCCCTCCGAGTTAGAATCATGTAGTAATCACATACTTACTCATCATACAAAGTTCTGAATAGGTGAATCCCAGATTTATCATCTCTCTCTCTCTCGCTATTCCAGGGGGCGGAAATGGAGGTGATCTTGATGATATCATAAATGATCTTTGCGCGTTGGAGGCAGAGCTTACTGATGCACAGAGGGAGCTGCATGTCAAACCTCCGCAGACGGATGGGGATTCAGGGAATGTAGAGGATATGTACTCCACTAGCGGTACTCTTCCGGTAAGAATTTCGTTATCCGTTTTACCCTAGAGCTATCCTGCTTAAGGAT
>Ga0224501_10002354_pt1 | contig 14857 bp, 15 predicted proteins | sample SF_Oct11_sed_USG_4_FD_169105 | JGI IMG/M metagenome (GOLD analysis project Ga0224501, IMG submission 169105) | Sediment microbial communities from San Francisco Bay, California, United States - SF_Oct11_sed_USGS_8_1 | ecosystem: Environmental > Aquatic > Marine > Sediment | place: USA...
TTTCCTTTTCACAACATTAAAAAACCTAATCAATAGGTCACGTGCAAAGATTCTTGAGATTTAGAAGACTGTCAAGATAAGATGATGTGAAGCTAAACATGAAAAAGCACATTTTTATTTAGTTTTTCTAACATGGTTTTCTGAACGCAGTTCTTTTCGCCAAAATAGCTTAAGTCTGGCTTTTTTCTCAGTTTACTTAGTTGTTGTGACCAGAGTCAGCATGAACTATTCGGATTTGATAATTGTTAAAGAAGTTCTTCGTATTGATCCAGCAGATATAGAGTCTGACACAGAGTTGACTAACTGCATCGCAAGCGGAGACGGGCTGTTTGACAGTATTTTGAAGTTTCATGGGTTCAAGGTGCCATTAAGCTCGCCAAATTCTTACGGCTATGTTTGCGCTGTGGGCTGCGGAAGTTTGACTCAGTCTATTCTTATTGCTATTATCTTGGCGATCTAATAGATGTATAATTTGATGCCTCTGTTCGCTAACCATTCTGCTTCTGTCGTGTAATCCCAGCCAAAACCTAAAGTCAAGATACCCATTAAGACGCTTATTATTGCTGTAGCCCGGAACTTGTCAAGCTCGAAACTTTCATTTTGAAGCCAGTGGGCACAATCTTTCAAAAAATCCTTATTGTTTTTTGCGCGTGTCGTCAGCGTTTTGTCTCAATGTATTTGGCCGTATGTAGAGCGCTTCCCAGCTGTACTCGAACCAAGCTCTTTATGGGTATAACCTTGTAGGAGAGTTGTTTCTCAAGCTCTTTGTTCCATTTTGTGATGTGTTGCAAAACTTCTTTCTCAACCTTCTTGTTTTTTGTGTCTTTGACGCAGCGATAGAGCATTCCGAAAGACAGAAGACCGTAGAAGTGACTAATCACGCATGAATCAAACTTTTCGGCAACAGTTGCTTTCCGTTTTAGTTTCGGATCGGTTTTTGCCCAATGTTTCTGTGCTGCTATAGTATCTGGGAAACGTTTCAGAGAATCTTCAATCGCGTCTATGAATGGTTTCTTCTCTTTGTTGCCTTTAAGATTCGCTCTCACTTCTGAATACTTCTTCTTGACGAAATTGTAACGATCTTCTGCAAGCATTATGCTGTATTGAACTGCTTCTTTTCTTATCACGTCTGATTCAGAGGTATCTCCAATTCTCGGATCATAATAATACGGCATCTCACACACTAAGGTAAAGCTTCTAGCAACTCTTCGAGCATAGTCATCGCTGCTCGTCCCGAAGTTAATTATCTTTGCAGGGTCTTTCTTCGTATGCTTCTTCAAAAACTCGTATGCCTCCACCGATGTTGGCATTTTGAATATCGCTTCTGCAAGTTTTTTCATCCAAGGTGTCTCTGGCTCGCCTAGATGTAAGGGCAGCTTTTCTTTTTTGGCCAGATTCTGGAACTTCGAGTAGAGCGGTTTGCAGGGTGATGAAACATAGAAGTAGACTCCGCCGAAGCCAGAGTTGTGAAGGCTATACATGAACCGCGGCTTCGCATCTTCAATGATTCTCATCAATGCTCTTGTTTCTGGAATCGGCTTGTCCCAAACAAGCGTTTTGTACTTGATAGGGAAAGTCCATTCAATCTGCTGATATCCCGGAGGGCGATAGTAATTCAAAGCATAATTAAGCGGAGTAAAGGGTCCTTTGAACCATCCCTCGTTAAGCCTTGCTCCATCTGGATCTATACACTTGACTATGTACCACGTGAAGTCGAGTTTGTCCAAGTCTTTATCTTCAGCCAGTCTCCAAGAGAGATATTCAAGTGTCATGCTTCCGATAGGCTCGTTCGGGTGAGGAAAACCAAACAGTAGAGCCGTTTTTTCCCCTTTGCCGATTCTTAATGCCTTTATCTTCTCTCCTTTTCGTGAGCTGCCGATCTCGAAAATCTTTACTTTGTCTGGATGTTTATGAGCGAGTTTTTCAAAGCTCGCGTTCAATTCGTCTATCGTGTAAAAGGCTTTGTAGTCAGGGACTTCCTCTACAACGTTCTCAAACATTTGATTTCGCCCAAGGGAGAATATCAACCAATGACATAAAGAATTTGCTATGTAGTGCGTGTGCAAATAGCGTAAGCTCGGCAGACAGCGTTGTTTTATATATAAAAAGAAGAAATTCTTAATTACATGCTTAGATTTGGGATGGAATGTCAATGAACTACGGTTACATGGGTAAGATTTTAAGGGTGAATCTTAGCAAGGAAGAAATCTCTTTTGAGGAACCGGAAGAAGCTTTCTATCGCCGCTACTTCGGTGGCAGAGGCCTAATAGCGTATTTTCTCCTTAAGGAACTTGAACCAGGGATAGACCCTTTGACTCCTGCTAACAAACTAATTTTTGCCTGTGGTCCCGTGACTGGTACACCGATCAGCGGCAGTGGCCGTAACAGTGTAGGCGCCAAATCGCCTCTCACCGGGGCATACGGAGAAGCAGAAGCTGGAGGTTTCTGGGGCACTGAACTCAAACGTGCAGGGTTCGACGCGATAATAATCGAGGGCAAAGCAGCTGAACCTATCTTCATATGGGTTCACGAAGAGAAGGCGGAGATCAAGGATGCGTCTCACCTGTGGGAAATGGAAATCAAAAAATCACAAGAAACGATTCGAAAGGATTTGCAGGACAACTCCGTAAAAGTGGCTCAAATCGGACCTGGAGGAGAAAAAATGGTGAGATATGCCTCGGTGATAAATGACATGAACCACGCGGCTGGTCGCTGCGGTATGGGAGCGGTCATGGGCTCAAAAAACCTGAAAGCGATAGCTGTTAAAGGAGTTAAAAGAGTTAACATCGCAAACCCAGAGAGCCTCCGACAACTAGCCCAGTGGATGGCACGCAACGTGGACGACGTAGCTCACGGTCTGCACACCTATGGAACGGGAGCTTTTATTGATGTCTCTGAAGAGACAGGTAACCTACCCGTCCACAACTTCAGAGACGGCAAGTTTCCCAACGTTGACTCCATTTCGGCTCAAGCAGTCAAAGAACAGGTGCGAGTTGGAATGGGGACTTGTTTCGCCTGCGCTGTGGCCTGCAAAAAAGAAGTCAAAGTAGAAGAGCCGTGGAACGTGAATCCTGCGTACGGAGGACCCGAGTATGAGACCCTAGCTGCCTTAGGCTCCAACTGTGGAGTAGACGACTTGAAAGCCATCTGCAAAGCGAATGAACTCTGCCAAAAATATTCTCTGGACACGATAAGTACAGGGGTGACCATAAGCTTCGCCATGGAGTGCTTTGAAAAGGGCTTACTTGGTAAGGAGGATACCGGAGGCGTAGACCTGAGTTTCGGAAATGCTGAAGCTATGGTTAAAATGGTTAAGATGATCGGGGAAAGAAAGGGAATAGGCGACCTTCTGGCTGAAGGAGTGAAAAGGGCTGCTGAACGTATATCTAATGGAGCGGAGAAACTCGCGGTTCACGTCAAGGGGCAAGAGGTTCCCATGCATGAACCGAGGTTGAAAAGAGGGCTAGGCCTCGGCTACGCGGTCTCCCCAACCGGGGCAGATCACGTACACAACATTCATGACACCTTTTTGGAACCGAAGATTCCCGAGCGATACAAGAGCCTCGGAATCTTGGAGGCTGTTCCCACCGAAGATCTGGGACCCAAGAAGGTACGTTTATTCAAGTACGTTATGACTTGGCGCAGCCTCAACAACTGCTTGGTAATGTGCCTGTTTACTCCCTGGAGCGTTCAACAGAAAGTTGACATTGTACAATCGGTAACCGGTTGGAACACCACAGCATTTGAGCTGATGATGGTCTCGGAAAGAGCAAACAACCTTGCAAGAATCTTCAACATCAGGGAAGGTTTCACGCAGGAAGATGACTGGCTTCCCCCAAGGTTCTTCTATCCCAAAACATCGGGTGCTCTCTCTAAAACCGCGGTCGACCCAGAAAAACTGAGAAAGGCTAAGACTATCTACTATGATATGATGGGCTGGAATGAACAAGGAGTGCCCACACGAACAAAGCTTGAAGAACTAAACATAGCCTGGGCAGCTGATGAAATTAACGTGAAATAGCTCTCACTCAGTAGAAATAAAAAAAAAATAAAAACGGCATCGCTTGACGGCCTAAAAGGTTTATATCTATAGTCTTTTAGACTTGACATAATGAAGAGGTGGACTTGTTGGCGAAAGTTATTGTCGCTTATGAGTCAAAGTATGGTAACACCAGACTTGTCGCAGAAGCAATCATAGAGGGTATGAGAAAAGTTGAAGGGATAGAAACTGTGCTTAGTGAACTCAAAGAAGCTGACCTCAACAAGGTTCCCGACTATGATGCAATTTTGATAGGTTCTCCGAATCATTTGGGTGGACCAACAAGGGGCGTCAGGAAGTTTATCGACAAGTTTAGTAAACTCAACTTAGAGGGAAAGCTGTTTGCTGTTTTTGACACATACCTTGGAAAAGACTTCGAAAAAGCAGTGAAGAAAATGGAGAAGAGAATAAACGAAAAGGTTCCAGGAATGAAACAGATAGCTCCTGGGTTATCGATAAAGGTTCAAGCGATGAAAGGCCCCCTTGTGGAAGGAGAGCTTTCTAAATGCAAAGATTTCGGAAACAAAATAGCAACTCAAATTAAAACTTGATCACCTACCTCAATTATGCGTGCGTTTTCACAATGAGTTAGAGAGTTCTGCAACCTTTTCTTTGATCTGTTTGAATATCTTCTCTGTGTATCCATGCGGCAAGAAGTATGGATCGTCAATGTTCCACACAACTATCTTGCTTTCGCATTCTGTACATTTGCTTGTGACAAAGTCTTTGTGTTCTGGTTTCATAGCTATGATAAGATCATACTTGTCTAGGTCTTTTTCACTTAAGCCTTCAGGAGCTTTCTTGAGATGGTTTTGAGCGTTTTCTCTTGCTAAGTATTTCTTAGCAACTTCAGAGATTACGGTTGCGGGGTCTATGCCTGCGGAGTCTACTTCGATCTCTGGTTTGAGCTTCTTCAGCAGGGCTTCTGCTACAGGACTGCGATATGCGTTTCCTGAACATACGATCAGAATCTTCATGCAGGTCACGCGAGTTTCTAGGTTTCTGATTATAGGCTGAGTTAAGATTTTATAAACTTAGGAGGCTCATTTATGTGTTGAGGCAGTTTGTTATGACCTGCTATTTTAGGCATATTCAGCAGATTTTCAAGAAAGCTGGAGTAGAGGTTACAGCTGAGAACAAACGACAGATCGATAGAGTCATTCACGAGATTGTTAGTGTTGAGTACAAGAATTGTCCAGCTGCTTGGAGAGAAGTGAAGAAGAGAATAGCAGAGGATGAAGAGAGTTTCGTTTCTAAGCTGAAGGAAGCACTAACCAAGCATGTGTAAGCGCGCGCAATATTTAAACCAAGCTAAATGTTGGTATTAGCGTTAGGTTAAATCAACAATGTATTCGAACAAAGAAGTTGAAAAGAAAAGAAAGAAACTAAGAATCTTCGATGAACTTTTGTTAGCCTTTGGAAGAAACAAAATAATATTCAAGCAACCACATGATGAAAGGCACTATACATTGAAGTTTTTGGAAGGGATATTAGACGTTCATGAAACCATTGAAGGAAGAGAGAAATTCGATGAGAAATACCCTACTGAAGGAAGAGAAAAATTTGATCTAAAGGAATTTTCTGAAGTGATAATAGAAACTTTAAGAGAAGAATTCCCACACATTTTAAAAGAAATCGACATAAGCGATCCAAGATACATGAACGTTGAAGTTCTCATTCTTCCGAAAAAGGAGATGTCACGAGAACTCGTGCAAAAAATAACCACAATTAAACGTAAAGAGATGATGATTGAGGAAAGTAAATTAATGGATGTAATTAAAGACTTAATCGTGCCTATGGAAGACTTGCAAAATTATGATCTCAAAGCGGCATATTTGGTGAAAGAAGGTGAAGAATCTTTCTTGTATCGAATAAATGGAAAGTATTTTCTTATTAAGTGGGATGATCTGGATGCGTTAATCAAAAAGATATTTGAAAAATCAAAGATGTCTGTGAAATAGCGCGCGTTATGTATTTAGGCGTTGACAGTTTGGGCAGATGAAGCTACTAGTTGAGCCCGTCTTGATTTTCTGTATAGTTGTCTGGCAAGTAGGGCAGGGGCTGCCGGGTTTGTAGGCGATTTTGAATTGTTGCTTGCCATAGCCTCCTTTGTTGCCATAGAAATCTTTCTCATAGGCTAGTCCGCCCAGTTGAATACTTTCTTTTAGCGCTGATTTTATGGACTTGTAAAGGGCTTCGATATCCGTCTTGGCAAAGGATGAAATTTTTCTTTTTGGGTGTAGTTTTGCGTTGAAAAGGATGTCTTGGATGTAGACGTTGCCGATGCCTGCTATGTTCTTCTGGTCAACGAGGAAATTCTTGATGTTGCCTCTTCTCTTGCTGAGTAACTGCTTAAAAAATTCCAGCGTGAACTTTTTGTCGAGTGGTGTTATGCCCAGTTTTGCAGTTAGTTTATGTTCGCCAAGCTTGTTTTTGGGCATGAGATGTAAATAGCAGAACCACCAGACCCGGATGGTGAAGCCCGTTTTATCGTGTAGAGTAAGCTTTATCTGGTATTTTTCTGGCAGTTTGTCGCCCGGTTCAAAGTGTATCACGTCAGCGCCCATACCTGGATTAAACACGATAACATGGTCTGAGTCAAGTTTGATGAAGAGCCACTTACCCCTGCTCTCAACCGACTTGACGGCTTTTCCGATAACAGTTTTCTGAAACTGTTCAAAAGACATGTTTAAACATTTAGGATTAGCCACTTCAACTTCGGAAATTTGTTTTCCCACAATTTCATTCTTTATTTGTCTGCCAAGAATGGTTAACTCAGGAAGCTCCATGTCAACACTTCTTTCTGTGCGGATAGGTCATTGACGACGTTTCAACATTAATACTTTTTCACACAGAGCATGTTTCGCTAACTCAGCTGGCATACAAAGAGATAATGTTTGAGGCAGCAACCCGAGCCTACGCCGATGCCAACGTGAATCCCCGCAAAGACATTGACGCCTTCGTTACTTGCGCCGAAGACTACTGGGACGAGCGCCACAGTTATCTTTGATGAGTTTGTTCCAGACCAATTTCGCACGCGAATGTAAACGAGAGTAAGCTGCTCAGATTTTAGTGTAAGCAGTGTGCTAGTTACCAACCCCGCACTTCAGGGTTGTTGTCAATACCATACCTCTTCTTGATGAACTCGATAGTCTTTTTCATTGATGCTTCCAAAGATTCTAACTCTTTTGGATCCTTCTGGAGACAAGCCCACTCTGGAACCTTCTGTCCTGGGACTGCCACCGCATAGCAATCTGTCAAATCCCCTTTTCGCTGTTCTTTCGGCACAAACTCAATTTTCACCTTTTGCCCAATAAAGAGTTCCTTTGGGGGTATATGCAGCATCATGGCTAAAGTAGTATCAGCACCATCTATTTTGACCCAACCCATTGAGAAAGGTAATTGGTGCTCAAAAGGAGCTGCCGCGAGGCACTGCACGGTAAAGGTATGGATAACACCTGTCAATGGAAGATCTACCCATGCGCAATCAGCTACTTTACATTTGGGATTCCAACAATGAGCCCTGGGAGGACAGTATACCGTGCCGCACTTGGGACATTTTGTTCCTTTCAGCTTTCCTTCTAATAACCCTTTAAAGAAAGGTGAAACCAGCCCATAGCTGTGGGAATATAGCGCAAAAGCGGCGCGGTCTATCACCATGAATTCTTTAGGCTTTCTCTTTAAAGCTTCTTCAACTGTACCTCCACCCCAAGGGCCCTTTAGAATCTGATACCCTTTAATTGACCATAATCCTGTATTAACTATCGGTTCCCAGTATTCATGAGCGGCTGTTGAGTGATCCTCTACCATCGGATAATGCTTGTATTTTGCTTCACGCCTTGTACGCTTTATTTTCCTTACTCTTAATTTTTTTTCTTCAATTCCAACTTCTGCCATTTATATTCTCTCCTTTTAATCGCTTTCGAAAATTACCACTGCCCCCTGACAACCAGTTCCACCATGCCCGGTAATAAGCGCTTTTCTTGCATCTTGAACCTGTAAACCGTCCGGGCCACATTTTTCTTTTATCTTTCCAGCAAGCTGCCAATATAGGAAGAGCGTATAATAAAGACTTGTAGCACCTACAGGGTGCCCTGAAGCAGTCAAACCTCCACTGAGATTGGACGGACATTCACCACCATATTCAACTACTCCTTCCCTTATCAGGGTTTTTCCTTCTCCTCTGGGAGAAAGCATCAAATCTTCCCATAAACAAAGTTCAACGCCGTCATACGGAGCGAAAAGCTCTATCAGATCTAATTCTTTTAGTGGATTGGTTATACCCGCTTGGGGATATGCCCTTTTTGCAGCTATATGCAAAGAGGCAAAGTTTGCCATATCTGGATAAGGTGTTTTTATCGGCTCAGCAAAGTCAGGATATATCTTCGCCTCGTCTTTCATCCCTTCGTAGGCAAAATCAGCCGTTCTATCTCCTGGCCTCATCGAATCTGTCCCTAAACCAACACCCGTTATCCACATAGGTGTATCAGTGAACCGGCGAGCTTTTGATTCTGTTGCCATCAATAGAACACTGGCCCCCTCACTCATCACAGCACAGTTTAGAACTCTATAGGGCCAGCATACTAGTCTGTTCTTCCAGTAATCATCCAGTGTTATGGGGGCAGTACCGTGCTGGCTCACCCACTGAGAATAGGGCCAATGAAGGGAATTATTGTGGTTTTTAACGGCAATTCTGCCAAGATCTTCACAGGTTTCCCCAAATAATTGCATATGTCTGACTTGAAGAGCGGCATAGAACGCATTGTAATATCCACCAACTGGAAAGTCCCAATCAGTATCTGCAGCTGAAGCAATCATTTCATTTGTTGCCGCAACGGAAACCTCGCACATCCACTCCCAGCCAGGAATCAATATAACGTCAAACATTCCTGATTTTATCATGTAGTAAGCATTGACTATGGCATCTATTGATGTGGATCCACCGGACTCAACTCTGTAACCTGGCTTATTATGCAAGCCCAAATAGTCCTGTATTATCCAGCCCATGCACAGCTGCCCGTTCAAGTGATCGCTAAAATAGCTCATACACAGTGCATCTATGTCATCTGCCGTTAAGTTAGGCACGTTCTTGAGCAACTCTTGATACGCTATAGCTACGCCTTCTTCTGCATTCTCCCCATGCCAAAGATCAGGGCGAAATACACCTCCATCGCAAATAGCTACTCTTTCGTCTCTAGTCATAATTCACACGACCTGAATTTTCTTTTAGACGCCACTCATCGATATAAATCTAACGTAAGATAGAACACAAAATATCTGATGCGCAAAGTCTACGACTGGGTCATCCGAAAATTCGAGGCAGACGTGAGGCCAAGCATGAAGTTATGAGACAACAGTTTCAAATTGGCTTGAACTTGAATCCGTAAACTTCTTTTCCATCTATATTCCTTAATAAACCCCATATGGGTCTCAACTTCATTCCTATGGTAACATTTTCTTCCGTAATTTGCCCCACAGCCCTTGCTGCATTCGCGAATTCTACAATACCAAGCACAAGTGGCACACGTTCGATGCCCTCTGGCAACGCATATAGTTTCGTAAACGTTAGCAGAATACACTCATCGCCTAAGCAAATTTCTTCGAACATTTTTCCTCCACAGTCTGGACAACAGGCACGTTTGGGATAGAAGACTTTACCGCAGCCAGTACACTTGACTCCCATGATTCTTTTTTCCATATTCAGCTACTCCTTTCCATAACAAAAGCAACCATGTTACTTGCAAAACCGCCAGAATTACATGAGAAAGCTTTTTCAGCACCCGCAACCTGCCTAGCTCCAGCCTCGCCGCGCAGTTGCCATGTTAACTCGACTATTTGAGCAACTCCAGTTGCGCCTATGGGATGCCCTCTCGCTTTTAATCCACCAGACACGTTAATAGGAAGCTTTCCACTAAGAGATGTCGACCCCTCTTCAAGGGCTCTATGGCCAGTTCCTTTCTTAAAGAAGCCTGCATCTTCACTTTCAGCTATTTCAAGTATGGTGAAAGCATCGTGGAGTTCAGCTACGTCAATGTCATCTGGTTCAAGCTTCGCCATATTGAACGCTTGACGAGAAGCTTCTCGCAGAGACCAAAGAATTGTAACATCTTCTCTTTCGTAGACTCCGAGATTATCGTTTGCTTGGCCGAAACCGGCGATAACGATAGGTGTATCATTAAATTTTCTAGCTTTCTCAGTACTACATAAAATGACCGAAGCTGCTCCGTCGGAAACTGGACAACAGTCGAAAAGCCGCAATGGTTCAGCGACAATTGGATTTTTGACTTCACCACCCTTAGCGTAAAGTATTTCATCAAGAGTGACGCGTCTATGTAGGTGAGCATACGGATTTTTGAGAGCATTCGAATGATTCTTAACAGCAACCATTGCCATATGTTTCTGTTCAACTCCATATTTACCCATGTAAAGCCTTGCGAACATCGCAGCTAGAGCAGACAACGTAACTCCTTGCATATATTCAGCTGGATGGTTCATTGTCGCGATAATATCTGTGACCCTTTCGCTTGAGGCATGTGTCATTTTCTCTCCGCCTGTCACCAAAACTAAATCATGTGCTCCAGACGCAACAGCTAAACAAGCATTTCTAACTGCAGAGCCACCTGAAGCCGTGCCATTCTCAATTCTGTCAGCAGACGCAGAGCGCAAGCCAAGCTGATCTGCAAGTGCAGTTGCAATTAAAGTTTGATGGTTAAGCTTTTCTGCAAGCATGTTGGCTACGAAAAGTGCATCAATGTCGCTTTCTTCAATGTTTGCATCTTGGATTGCCTTAAGTGACGAATCTATCAAAAGGTTCATCAAGGTTTTATCATCACGCCTTCCAAACCTTGTCATTCCACAACCAATTACAGCCACATCTCTAAACATGTAAACCCTCAGGCTCAACTTCACTCTTTGAATATTAGCCGCATTTGAAATTATTAATCATGTTGTTTAACTGACGGTTGTGACGCTAAAACTACGTAAGATGCAGATGCTGCGGTCATGAAGAGCGCTTTGATGCTTCTGTTCGTTGTCTTTCTGTGGGGTTCATTGTTTTACTTTGCTTAAACTGGTAATAACAGAGCGGGACTGATTTTTTGTGTACATGTCATTACTAACGTTGCGAAAGACAAACTTTATGAGAAAATCAGGTAAGGATAACTTTTTAGGTTTCTGCGAATATGTTAGGATAAAACATGGAGGCTTCAATAACGTGTTTGATGAACGTAAGCTAAAGGAAATCTCAAAGGAAAGACAAAGATGGGAAACGACAAAGGTGCCTAATTGGATTGAGCGGCATCCCGAGAGAAAAAACGAGTTTTCCACCCTTTCTGGAATTCCAGTTAAGCGGTTGTACACGCCTGAAAACGTGAAGCGCCTAGACTACATGAAAGATTTAGGTTTTCCTGGTGAGCATCCGTTTACTCGTGGTTTACATGCCACGATGTATCGAGGTCGCCTATGGACTATGCGCCAATTCAGCGGCTTCGGCACTGCTGAACAAACAAATCAACGCTTCAAATACCTACTCAAGGAAGGCGAAACAGGACTCAGCATCGCGTTCGACTACCCAACCATAACAGGCTACGATTCTGACAATCCTCTGGCCATGGGCGAAGTCGGTCAATGTGGCGTAGCAATATCATCTCTTAAGGACATGGAGATTCTTTTCGACGGCATCCCACTACACAAAGTGAGCACATCAATGACAATCAATGGACCAGCCGCTATGCTTTTAGCTATGTACGTCTCCATAGGCGACAAACAAGGCGTACTGCGAGAGAAGCTGGACGGCACAACCCAAAACGATAATCTCAAAGAGTTTTTCGCCCAGAAACTTTGCATCTTTCCACCCAAGCCTTCACTGAAGCTGTCTACCGACATCATCGAATACTGCGCACGTCATTTGCCCAGCTGGAACCCCATAAGCATAAGTGGCTACCACATACGTGAAGCTGGCTCAAATGCTGTGCAAGAATTAGCGTTCACCTTAGCTGACGGCATAGCGTACGTGGAATCAACGCTTGAACGAGGAATCAAAGTAGACGAGTTCGCACCCTTTCTTTCTTTCTTCTTCGCTTCACATAACAACTTCTTTGAGGAAATTGCCAAGTTCCGAGCTGCACGAAGGCTTTGGGCAAGAATCATGAAGGAACGTTTTAACGCACAGAATCCCCGCTCCTTGTGGATGAGAATGCACGTTCAAACCTCGGGCTGCACCCTAACAGCCCAGCAGCCTGTTAACAACATTATACGAGTTGCGTTTCAGTCTTTAGCCGCTGTTTTAGGCGGCACCCAATCACTGCATACTAACTCTTTTGATGAAGCTTTGGCTTTACCCTGCGAAGACGCTGTGAGAGTTGCGCTGCGAACGCAACAACTTATTGCGTATGAAAGCGGCGTTACCGATACTATTGACCCATTGGGCGGCTCTTACTATATAGAGTACCTAACTAACGAAATGGAGGAACGTGCCATGCGGTACATAGACAGAATAGACGCCATGGGAGGAGTTGCCTCTGCAATAGAGAAAGGATTCTTCCAAAAAGAAATAGCTGACAGCGCTTACAAGTATCAGAAAAAGATTGAGCGTAAACAAAGAACACTGGTTGGAGTTAACGACTACACGGTTGAGAAGGACTGGGTGCCCGTCGAACTTTTGCGTGTTCATCCCAAAGTGGAAGAGGAACAAGTAGCCAGACTGCAAAAGATGAAGAAGGAAAGAGATAATAGGAAAGTGAAGGAAGCTTTAGACAAGCTGCATGATGAAGCTGACAAGGACAGAAACCTTATGCCAACCATAATAGAAGCCGTAAAAGCCTATGTAACCATAGGTGAAATAACCGATGTCCTGCGAAGCGTCTTCGGCGAATACCGCGAGCTCATAGTTGTTTAGGAGACGTGAATACAACATGACCACAGAAAGAAAAATTCGAGTTTTAATCGCCAAACCAGGCTTAGACAGCCACGACAGAGGCGCAAAAATTGTCGCCCGTGCACTAAGAGATGCTGGAATGGAAGTCATCTACACGGGGCTGAGACAAACACCTGAACAAATAGTTGAAACCGCACTGCAAGAAGACGTCGACGTCATAGGCTTAAGCATATTATCTGGTGCCCACACGACCCTCTTCCCAAAAATAATGGAATTCTTAAAAAATAAAGGAATGGACACCGTCCTCGTTTTCGCTGGAGGCATAATCCCCCAAGAGGACGTTCCTGCCCTAAAGAAAATCGGCATAAAAGAAATTTTTGGACCAGGAACCTCAACCAGCGTGCTCGTAAAGTTTGTTCAAGAAAACACAAGGAAAAAAATAGCAACTGGATGCTGACGAACAGTGGACCAAATTGAACAACTCGTCCAAAGCGTGCTTCAAGGCAACCGCCGCTCCATAGCCAAAACAATAACTCTAATCGAAAACAACGAACCCGAAGCTCAAAAAATAGTATCGATGCTTTACCCAGAAACTGGCAAAACCCACGTGATTGGTGTAACTGGACCTACAGGTTCGGGAAAAAGCACCCTTATTGAAAAACTGATTAGAGAGCTGAGAAAAAGAGGCAAAACAGTTGGAGTGGTTGCAGTTGACCCGACAAGCCCCTTTACTGGCGGCGCATTCCTAGGCGACCGAGTCCGCATGCAAGAACACAGCACAGATGAAGGAGTTTTCATCAGAAGCATGGCAAACCGCAACGCGCCCGGCGGGCTAGCTAAAGCCACAAAAGACGTGATACGCGTTTTAGATGCCTCAGGCAAAGACATAGTCATCGTAGAAACTGTTGGAGCTGGACAGTCAGAGGTTGAAATCGTTAAAGTTGCACATACAATAATTGTAGTTTTGGCACCTGGCTTAGGCGACGACATCCAAGCCATAAAAGCTGGAATCATGGAGATAGGTGACATCTTTGCTGTTAACAAAGCCGATAGACAAAATGCCAACAAAGCCATAAGCGACATCCAAGCTATGCTGGAAATGGACACAGAAAAAACTGGCTGGAAACCTTCTGTTTTAAAGACAACAGCCCTAACAGGAGAAGGCATAACTGAACTTCTTGCCATAATCGAGGAGCATAAGGAATATCTGAAAATGGGTGCCCTTGAAGCCAACCGCAAAGAGAATGTTGAAACAGAACTTGCTGAAGCTATAAAACAGAAGATAGCGGAATCGATAATCGAAGATTTGAAACGTAAAGGAGAATGGGAAAAACTCACACAAAAGATCTTGACAAGAGAAACGGACCCATATTCTGCCGCGGATATGTTACTGAAAAAGGCAAAACGCAACTAGCAACAATCGGGAATTCAAAATGACTAAACCAAAGTTAGAAAACGGGCTAGTTCAAGTCTACACCGGCGATGGAAAAGGCAAAACCTCTGCTGCCTTTGGAGCAGCATTACGCGCCATTGGACGTGACATGAAGGTTTACATAATTCAGTTTATCAAAGGCGGATTCGACTACGGCGAACTATACATTGTAGAGAAGCTTCCAAACCTTAGGTTGACCGCCTTTGGACGAGGCAGATTCGTCACTGAAGTTTCTCCTCATGAAGAAGACGTGAAGCTGGCTAGAGAAGCCTTTGAGCTGGCTGAAAAGGTGGTTCAAAGCGGTGAATACGACATGGTCATTCTAGACGAAATCAACGTAGCCCTAAACCTAAAACTAGTAAATATAGATGAGGCCTTGCAGCTAATCAAAAATAAGCCAAAACATGTAGAGCTAATTCTAACTGGACGTTATGCGCATTCAAAAATAATTGAGGCAGCTGACCTCGTTACTGAAATGCGCGAGATTAAACATCCATTTACACAGGGTGTA
>Ga0224501_10002355_pt1 | contig 14855 bp, 12 predicted proteins | sample SF_Oct11_sed_USG_4_FD_169105 | JGI IMG/M metagenome (GOLD analysis project Ga0224501, IMG submission 169105) | Sediment microbial communities from San Francisco Bay, California, United States - SF_Oct11_sed_USGS_8_1 | ecosystem: Environmental > Aquatic > Marine > Sediment | place: USA...
CCCTTAGAACCGCGGCCGCAGCCTCTAAATCTTCCATCCTCCCATTCGTACAACTGCCTAAAAATGCCTGATCGATCTCGATTTTTCCCACTTCAGCAATCGGCTTTACATTATCCACGCTGTGAGGACATGCAACTTGGGGTTCAAGCTTAGACAAATCGTATGTGTGTTTTTCTATGTATTGAGCATCCGGATCGCTATACACTGCGCTATAATGTTGCTTGGCCCGACCTGCAAGGTACTTTTCTGTTATCTCATCCGGGGGCACGATTGCGTTCTTTGTTCCCATTTCCACCCCCATGTTGCACATCGTCATGCGGCCGTCCATCGTGATATTACGCATGCTTGGGCCTGTGAACTCTGCAGAGCGATAGTTTGCGCCTTCTGCACTCAAATCCCCAATTATTTTTAAAATAACGTCCTTTGCCATCACTCGTCTAGACAACTTTTTTTCTAGCACAATTTTGATGCTCTCGGGAACCCGGAACCACAATTTTCCAGTCGCGAAAACGGCAGCCATGTCAGTCGCGCCTACGCCTGCCGAAACACATCCAAGCGCGCCGTATGTTGTCGTGTGTGAATCAGCGCCCACAATCAAAAATCCGGGCAGCGCAAAACCTTTTTCAGGGACAACTTGGTGGCAAATACCTTCAAATATGTCGTAAAAGTTTTGAATCTTTTGCTCAGAAGCGAATTTCCTTAACACCATATGATTCTGCGCCGCATCTATCGAATTCGCTGGAACTTGATGGTCGCACACCATGACAATTTTGTTAGGATCCCAAACCTTAGCGACGCCTATCTCGCGAAATATATGGATAGCTAAAGGGCCTGTGAGATCATGTACCATTGCCGCATCGATTTTTGCATCGACGATTTCACCCGGGCTAACGCTTTTTTTATCCGAAGCTCGAGCAAAAATTTTCTCAGTTATGGTCATGCTCATGTGAACACGTTCCACCAAATGTTTCCTTTGTACCGTTTAACTTTGTATTCTTAGATTTTTACATATATAATCTTTTTATTTACCCAACCAAAGGGTCGGAGATACTTAGATTTTCGGCTTGGCTCTTTACAAGACATCGAGGTTTTATCGCTACTTTAAAATCGCTCCCTCGGCTGCGGAGCTGACGATGCGCGAATAAAGCGCGAGGTAACCTTTCTTAATCCGCGGTCTGGGAGTTTTGAACCGTTCAAGTCTAGCCTTAATCTCAGCCTCGGGCAAAACCAGTTCTAGCTTGCGCCGTTTGATATCAATCAATATTTTGTCCCCATCTTGCACAATGGCTATTGGGCCACCTTCTGCAGCTTCGGGTGCGACATGTCCAATGCAAGCGCCGTGCGTGCCGCCCGAGAACCTACCGTCCGTGACAAGCGCGACTGAATCACCCAACCCCATACCAATGACCGCAGCTGTCGGGGCAAGCATCTCTCGCATTCCCGGACCCCCCTTTGGCCCCTCGTAGCGGATGACGATGACATCACCTTGTTTGATTTGTTTGCTCAAAATGGCCTTAGTTGCATCCTCTTCGCAATCGAAAACGCGTGCGGGGCCACGGTGATGTAACATGCGCGGGCTTACTCCAGCGTACTTAACAACCGCACTCTTGGGCGCGAGACTGCCATAAAGGATTGCTATACCGCCCTCGCTGTGATAAGGCTTTGTCAATGGTCTGATAATTTTAGACTCGTAAAATTTCGTAAATTTCAAATTATCTCTAACTCGACGTCCTGTAACTGTGAGCGGGCTTCCTCGAACTAATTTGCCTAGTCTCTTCATGAGTGCTGGCACTCCGCCCGCCCGCTCTAGGTCAAGCATAAAGTACTCACCGCTTGGTCGCAGATCGCATATGTGCGGTGTGCGATGGCTGAGTCTATCGAACACGTCCAAACAAAGCTTGATGCCGGCATCGTGAGCGATCGCGAGTAAATGGAGTACAGTGTTAGTTGAGCCCCCAAGCGCTAGGTCAACAATGATTGCATTTTCGAATGCTGAGCGAGTCATAATCTTACGAGGCGTTATCCCGCGCCGTAACAACTCCATAACTTGTTTGCCACTCTGCTTCGCGAGGCGTCTCTTTTTAGCGTCTATAGCGTGCGAGGTACCAGTCCCCGGCAGCGACATCCCAAACGCTTCGGTCAAACATGCCATGGTATTCGCAGTGAATAGGCCAGCACAGGAACCACAGCCAGGGCAGCATCTATCCTCTATCTCTCTCGCCTCGTGCTTGCTAAGCCTTCCAGCTTTAACCGCCCCGACTGCTTCGAATGCACTTATGACATCCAAACGTTTCCCCCGCCACTCCCCAGGCATCATCGGCCCTCCTGTAAACATAATTGCAGGAATGTTAACTCGTGCGAGGGCCATGAGCATGCCAGGCACAATTTTGTCGCAGCTTGCAATGGAGACTACCGCATCGAAACGATGAGCTTCCAACATGAGTTCTAGGCTGTTAGCTATCACCTCTCGTGAAGGAAGTGAAAAGCACATACCTCGTGTGCCCATAGCTATACCATCACATATGCCAATGGTATTGAACTCGAAAGGTGTCCCCCCAGCCGCACGAATACCAGCTGCAACTGACTCGCTCAGTTCTCGGAGGTGCAGGTGCCCGGGGACAACATTGTTGTAAGAGTTTGCTATCGCTACAAAAGGACGTTCGATGTCTGCGTCGGTTAAACCATCGGCTTTCAGAAGTGCACGTCGGGGTAAACCTTCAAGACCTGAAACAACCTCCCGGCTGCGAAGTTTCATCCGCCCAGCCTCCTAAAAGGCTTCATCGTTAGGCCTTATTTAATTTCCTGATACAAAAATACGTTCATCACTTTTCTATGCCAGCCCACTTTCGAAGCTCCTTGCCAACCTTTTCTATGAGGTGAGTCTTGCCTTCCTCACGCATCTGCTTTAAGTTGGTGCTCCCCTTCTGGCTTTCAGCGACCCATTCCTTCGCGAAACCACCGCTCTGCACATCCTTTAGTATCCTGCTTATCGTCTCCCTCACCCTTCCGTTTATGATCCTTGGGCCTCGCGTCCGCCCGCCGTACTCGGCCGTGTTGCTGACTGCGGCCCACATACCCTCTAACCCATGTTCGTAAATCAGGTCCACAATGAGCTTCAGTTCGTTCAAACACTCAAAGTACGCGACCTCAGGCTGGTATCCCGCTTCGATAAGGGTCTCGAACCCCGCTTTTATTAATTCTGAAACCCCTCCACACAGCACGACCTGTTCACCGAAAAGATCCGTCTCGACTTCCTCCTTGAACGTGGTTTCGACGACGCCTATGCGGGTAAGGCCCACGCCCTTCGCCATAGCAAGGGCAATTTCTTTTGCCCTACCGCTCACGTTCTGGGCCACCGCAAGCAACCCTGGTGTCCCGGAGCCTTGCTGATACATCCGGCGCAGGAGTGCCCCCGGCGCCTTCGGGGCAATCATGATCACGTCGATATCTTTGGGCGGAATAATCTGTTTGAAGTGGATATTGAATCCGTGACTGAAGCAAAGCACCTTGCCTTTTTTCATCTGTTGAGAAACATGCTCGAGGTAAACTTGTGCCTGGTACTCGTCGGGAATAAGTATATGGACGATGTCCCCTCGCCGCGCAGCTTCGGCGATATCATAGACCTCAAATCCATCGGCTACTGCTTTATCATAACTAGGGTCCTTTATGCTTCCAATAATTACTTTGCAGCCGGAATCACGGAGGTTGTTGGATTGCGCCTGTCCTTGGTTGCCGTATCCTATTATCGTTATGGTCTTGTCGTTAAGCACACTCAAATCGGCGTCTTGGTCGTAATAGATTTTCGCCATACCATCACTCCATCATCTATCCTACACGCGATATAAGAACTTGTCCCGAGCGAGCGACCTCTTTCAGTATTTTTGGGCCCAACGCATTAATTACACGTTCGATTTCGTCATGCTCTCCGCTGAGTTCAGCAATCACCATATTGTTCTTGGACTCAAGCACCCGACCACCCGCTCGCTCGATCTGCTGCACCATCTTCAATAGTTGCTTCTTGTTTAGTTTTTTTGTCTTTAACAGCGTCACCTCTCGAACGATGCTTCGCTCAGGCTCGATTACCTCAACACTCACGATGGGCTCCACGCGGACTAACACCCTGCGCATGAATTCGGCCATGCGGTCATCTTCCTTGAACATCAGGATAATTCGTGCCAATCCGGTAGGTTCGATTCCTACTGTGATAGAATCTAAGTTGATCTGGCGCCGAGTGAAGGGGCGTGATATCCGCATCATCACACCGGGGACGTTTTCACAAAGTACAGAAAAAATTCGGGTTTTCATCTTACTCACCTATGTTAACATCTGGTCGATTCTTCCTCCCGCTGGAACCATCGGCAATACATGTTCGTCGGGGTCAATCGGGATGTCGAGTACCGCTGGCTTTCCACAACGCAGAGCCTCGCGCAGCTTTGGTGCCACCTCACTCGGTCTTGTCGCACGATCGCCCCAAGCGTTGTATGCTTCAGCGAGTTTCACGAAGTTGGGTACCTTACCAAGGCAGGTAGCGGAACGGCGCTTTTGGAAGAACATGTCTTGCCACTGTTTGACCATTCCCAAGTAGCGATTGTTGAAGATGCACGAAACAACGTTTATCTTGTTCTCCACAACCGTCGCCAGCTCTTGGGAGTTCATCAGGAAGCTTCCGTCCCCCGCGATGTTTACAACATCACACTTAGGACGCGCAACCTTTACGCCCATCGCGGCTGGAAATCCGAAACCCATCGTGCCTAGACCACCCGAGGAGATGAAGTGTCGGGGCTTCCGCACCATATAGAAGTGTGCGGTCCACATTTGGCACTGGCCCACCTCAGTCACTATGATAGCATTCTCATCAAGCACGCTCATTATCTCCTTGATGACGCGCTGTGGTTTGATGGGAATTTCATCGTAGTCCATTCGAGGAGCAAGATCCTTGCGCAGCTTTTTTACTCGCCTGATCCATTTGCTTGTCCGTCCTCGTCTCGCGTGGGAGCGAAGTCCTTTGATTATCGCAGTTAATGCTCGCTTCGCATCACCGATTATCGGCAGATCAACGCGAACATTCTTACCGATTTCAACTGGGTCGATGTCGATGTGGATAATCTTAGCCTTTGGGGCAAAGGAGCTTACATCTCCAGTAGAGCGATCGCTGAAACGTGCCCCGACAGCGAGTAGCACATCTGACTCGGTCACCGCGAGGTTTGCAGCCATCCGTCCATGCATCCCCAACATTCCTAACGCGAGCGGGTGGTCTTCAGGTATCAATCCTTTGCCCAGCAGCGAAGTCGTCACTGGAGCACCGAGCATCTCTGCAAGCTTAACCACCTCGGCCGAGGCACTCGACCATATCACGCCCCCACCCGCGTAAATCACTGGTTGTTCAGCCTTGGTGAGCATGTCAACCGCCTTTTTTATTTGTCCAGCCTCAGGCTCCAGCTTTGGGGACTTCTCGTACTTGATTTTGGCGGGAATTTTGAAGTCGGCCTTGCTCACCTGCACGCTTTTTGGCACGTCAATGTGCACGGGGCCAGGCCTGCCCGTGATTGCAATTTTGAAAGCAAGCTTTACGACGCTTGGTAACTCTTCGGCGCGGTGGATGATGAAGTTGTGCTTGGTTATGGGCAACATCACGCTGAGCATATCTGCCTCTTGAAAAGCGTCAGTGCCTAGAGATTGAGTTGAAACCTGTCCACTTATCGCGACCACGGGTGAGCTGTCCATGTAAGCATTCAGGATGCCCGTTGTGAGGTTCGTCGCCCCGGGCCCAGAGGTCGTCATGCAAACTCCCTGCTTCCCAAGTGCCCGGGCGTATCCATCGGCCGCGTGCGCCGCGCCCTGCTCATGTCGCGTTAGAATGTGCCGGATTTCGTGCACATCATAAAGGGCATCATAAATCGGAATTACCGCCCCGCCCGGGATGCCGAAGATGTGCTTTACACCCTCTGCCTTCAGCGCCTCGAACAGCGCTTTTGAGCCCGTTAGCTTGACCATCTAATCACTCCTTAAAAGCTATGATTTCCTTCGTTTAAAACTAATTCCTTTCGCTCGGAAGCCTAACGAGAATAGAGAACCTAAACTTTCGGCGGCCATTTCGGGTTTGACCTATGAGCTTTGCGCTCTCTTTGATTTCGGCCCCCAACTCTAATTTGAGCATCGACGCCATTTGCCTCGCCAAGCTCACCGGGTTCACGTAGAGATCGAAACCCTCCCGCCGCTCCTCGACGTTGGCGATGAACGCATTTCGCTCTCGCTTGCTTGCATTCATGGCGAGTCGCTGAAGTATTTTTTTGACTTCAGAGCTCTTTTCCTTCGTGAGCTTCCCTCGCACTTGCAGGATCGCCTCGTAGTGACGAGCACTCTTGAGGCCGCACACGTCGCAGGTACTTCGCTTGAGCATAAATTTTATATTTGCTTCATCGAACTGGGGCTTAACCTGAAGCTCGTGAACTTTCCCTTTTACCCTGACATTTATTACTCTCTCGGCTAGTTTTGGCTCGACCCAGAGCTCGAGTTCAGGCACCTCATGTGGGTGGACGAACTTCATCCCCGCGTCACTCAGGCGTGCAACTTTTAGGTTCGAGAGAACGGTCGCTCTAATTGCGTTAGCGATGGCGTCTCCCTCGCCCGCTTCATGCCATCTCTTTCCGAGTAAGTGGGCTCCACATCGTCCGCAGACCGTGACCTCAAGCTCCGCCGGTGCTTGGAGGAGACGGTTCTCCTCGGCGAAGCAACGCTGGCACATGCCTTTGATTAATGGCCCTTGTTGTGCTTCGAGTGCGCCGCACTTGTAGCAAAATCGCTTCATGAATACCAGATTTGTTTTCACTTGATAACTTAAACTCGCTGCCCTAAAGCGGCATACCTATGTCGGCTGGTCGGGAATACGGCAACTTGCACGGATTTTGTTATCCTAAGGGTTTATTCGACAAACTCGGTGCAAAAGTTTTTAAAAAGCTTGGGGAGTCTTCAAAAATAAAAGATAATAGGGGCGGGTTTGCGTTTTGCCTCTATTGCTGTTTTACGCCGTTATGGCACCTGAGATGATTACTACTATGATTAGAGACGCTAGGGACTTAAATGCCCTAATTTTCATATTTTTTTAATTTTTCGCACGTATTTTAGTTTTTTACTATTTAAGTATTATTTAATATGTTTAGTTAATTTTTAGACATTAATAGTCAATTTTTTTATCAAAATTTTTTAAAATTTGAGAAATAAGTAATAAAAAACTTATTTTGAATGATGATTTTTTTGCTTTTATAGTGAAAAAAAGTATTTAAAACATTAAAAATATAGCGAAATACGTAAAAGGAGGATGGAAAAAGGAGGAGGATGAAAGTATGAAAAAATTTTTTGGATTAGTTTTGATCGTAGTGTTTGTCGTTGGATTTGGCGCGTTTGCTGCTGTTGGGCCAACATCCGCGCAGACTTTAAGCTGGGATTTCCAGTGTCACACGCACACCCACCCATGGTTGGACCAATTAACTGATGATGAAATTCGCGCACAGTATGAGATGGTAAACGACGCATTCACAGCACACGGTCTAGCCACTCCAGAGCACACCGCGTATCCAGGCGGGAGAACTGACCATAAAGGCAGGGTCAAAGGAATAACCGCAGAGTACCGACTCAGTGGCAGAGTTGTATGGGGTTACATGAGCACCTTCCCCATAGAAGACTGGTACACACTGAGGGCAGCGCAATTAAAAAGCAAGACTAAAATGAGTGACATTCAAGGATGGATAGACGACTGTGTGGCGGACAATGCGCTACTGGTCATATTGACCCACGATGTGAAAGCAAACCCCACCGGTTATGGTTGCACGCCAGAAACGCTTCACGCAGCGTTGGACTACGCTCTTGGAAAAGAGAACGCCGGCTTGTTGGAAGTCGTGACGTTAACGGAGGCGTACGACTACTGGAGCACTGCACAGGAAGGCGCGGCAATGGTGGTCTTCACTTTCGATGACTGCTGGGTGACCGACTACGAAAACGTGTACCCGATCTTTAAAGACCACGGAGTTGCCGGTACGAGCTACCTCATCACGGCCGCGATAGAAAATGTAGAATGGGACGACACTGAAGATCGCTTAACTTGGGCAATGATCGATGACATGGTAAACTGGGTTTAAATTGGAGGTTGAAAAGCGGGGGAGATTTGATCTCCCCCTTTTCTTTTTTTTGAAATTTTTAGAATTTGATTTCAAGGAATAATAAAGAAAGAAAAAGTGTTATTGGCCTAAATTAAGATTTAGTTTTATCTGGATCTATTGGGTTTCAAGTTCTCAAATACAATCTCGCCGCCGACAATCGTCTTCGTTACATTTAAGTTTTTATCTAAAATCACAAGGTCCGCACGCTTTCCAACTTCGATGCTTCCGATTTCATCGTCGACTCTTATGTCCTTGGCGGGGTTTACTGTCATCATGGTTACGGCGTCCTTAAGTGGTATCCCAAGTTTAAACACTAAATTGCGTAAGGCTTTATCTAAAGTTAAAGTGCTTCCAGCTAGCGTACCATCGGGAAGCCTAACTTCGCCATTCTTCACGTGCAATTCATATCTGTTTTTGTATACGCCATCGGGCATATCTGTAGCCCGTATAGCATCTGTTACGATGATAACTTTATCTTTTGGCTTTAACTTGCAGACTAACCGGGTTATCGATGGGTGCACATGAACAAGATCCATAATGAGCTCCACCGAAACTTTGGGATCTTCCAAAACAGCCCCCAAAATTCCCGGTTCTCTATGATGACACTCACGCATGGCATTAAACAAATGAGTAGCATGACTTGCTCCCGCTTTTATACCGCCCAACGCTTCTTCGTATGTGGCGTTTGAATGGCCGAGGGATACTGTAACGCCTAGTGAAGATGCATGTTTTATAAGTTCGATTGCGCCGGGTACTTCAGGAGCTATCGTTGTCAACTTAATGGATTTTTTTGATGCATTCCAGAGTTCATCAAACTCATCTATACTCGGCGTTCGTAAATTTTCAGATATCATTGCGCCGGGTTTTTCTGGGCTTAGGAAAGGGCCCTCCAAGTGTGCTCCAAGCGCTCTAGCGTTTGATCTCTTGCTAGCATTAATCGTTTTCAAAGCCTTCTTTATATGATCGAGAGGAGCTGCATCCAAAGTGGGGCAAAAGGCAGTTACCCCATGATTTACTAATGATTTTCTCATCTTATCCATTGACTCAACCATGGCATCCATCACGTCTACGCCTGCGATCCCGTGGATATGTACATCTATAAAACCGGGAACAATTATCGATTCGGAGAAATCTGAAGAAATTTTTTTATTACCTCGCTCCCTGTGTTCCCGGACTTCTGTTATTATACCGTTCTCTATCGTGATAACGCCATTTTTTATTTTTTTATAAGGAGTAAGTATCTCGCCAGCAGATAATGAAAAAGACCTCAATTGATTATCCCCATCAAATTTACATACGGTGAACTGGGCATGTTAGAGCTTGCCCTAGGGGGTTCAAGTAATTTGTTTTCACTTTTATATCCTCGTTGGCAGTTGGTTCCTGTTTATTAAAAATATTTCTGCCATAATCGCTTTTAAATGAGTCTATAGAGCATAAATTTGAAATAAAATTTTAAAATAAGTTTGATTTTTATACGAAAAGTTCCGTAGTACACAAACTTTTTATAACTTAGACAGTAAACTACTGAAGAACTTGAATTCAGAGGGCAAATCATGACAGCTGATCAATACTTTGAGGGTATCAACGAGGTTCTTAAAAAAATTCGTTCAACTCAATCCGAAAATATTAAAAAAGCCGCTCGGGTCATGGCGGATTCTATTGCACAGGGGGGAGTTGTTCACGTGTTCGGCAGCGGGCATTCAGTGATACCCGTCCTCGATATCTTCCCCCGCTATGGCAGCTATGTCGGCTTTCATCCGTTGATGGATCCGCGGCTGATGTGGTTCAATATAATCGGTCCAGGAGGAGTTCAGGAATTACTCTGGCTGGAGCGTCAAAAGGGCTATGCCAGCATACTTCTCAAACGCAATAAGCTTAAGGACAAAGACGTAATGTTGGTTTTTTCCCACGGGGGGGTCAATGCGGTTCCTGTGGAGATGGCACTCGGGGCCAAGAAAGCAGGTCTATCCGTAATCGCGGTTACTTCGATGGAAAATCAGAAGAAAGTTTCCGCCACTCATCGCGGAAATAGGCTATGCGATATAGCGGATATCACGATTGACAATTGTGTGCCGCTGGAGGATGCACTGGTGAAAATAGAGGGGCAGCGAGAGCCATTTGCGGCCGGTTCCACGGTGGCTGGAGTTGTCATCGCCATGGCTTTGGTGGCAGAAGTGGCAAAAATCCTAGTTGATAAAGGCGTGCCTCTAAAAGTTTTTGTCTCACCAAATGTCGAAGGAATACCCAAGAGCCATAATGAAGAAGTGTTTGAAGCCTACCAAAAAATGATGGAAAGGGAAGAATAAAATGGCAGATTTCTTTCCCATTTCCGTGTGGTACGGTGAAGATAAAGCGCGCGCCCCCATGCTTGCGCCATCAACTGAAGAAAGTTACAAAATCGCCCGGAAAGATGTCGAAAACATAAAAAAACTCGGTTTTAACACCATAAGATACTGGGTTGACTGGACAACCGTGGAGCCTAAGCCCGGGGTTTGGAATTTGGACTTCATAGATCGTCTTATGGATTTGGCAGAGGAAAACGGGTTAAAGGTAATCATCCAGCTGTACTTGGACTCGGCACCCAACTGGATTGCCTCTTTATACCCAGATTCACGCTTTCAGGCACAAAGCGGTGCTGTGATCGACTCGCAGGCTTCACCAGGGTTTTGTTGCGATCACCCGGATGTCAGGAAAAAAGCAGAGCTCTTCATGCAAAAAGTGGCCGAGCGGGTGAAGAACCATCCAGCTTTCTACGGCTGGGATGTATGGAGTGAGCCACATGTAGCCAGTTGGGTCTGGCTCGACTGGCTTCCTAGATCGATTGGTTGGGTCTGTTATTGTCGTCATAGCCTAGAGCGATTTCGTCGTTGGTTGGAAAAACGTTACGGCGACATAAGTAGCCTGAACAGAGCTTGGTATCGTGCATATGGAGACTGGAATGAAGTAATTCCACCGAAGTATGTGATAATATCAACTTGGCGGGACCTTGTGGATTGGCAGCTCTTCACCATAGAAAAGCTGGCAGAGGATTTGAAGTGGCGAGCCCAAACAGTAAAAAAAGTCGATCCCAGTCATGTAATTTCCAGCCACTCCGCCATCAGTTCAGTTTTCGTCCCACCTCTAAATTGGTATGGTACTTCAGATGATTGGGAAATGGCCAAACAAGTTGACGTTTGGGGGACATCGTTGTATTCAAAGCACACCGGCAAAGGTATGCCGCTTGATTCCGCATGGCGTGGGGTGGCTCTAGATGCGACTAGGTCTTCTTCTCAGGGGAAGGATTATTGGATTGGAGAACTTCAGGGCGGAGACGGTGTGGAGGGAATTCGCTTTGGAGAGCCAGTTACCCCTCAAGACATACAAATGTGGGCTTGGAGCGCAATAGCTAGAGGGACAAAAGGTTTGAACTTCTATGCCTGGTACCCGATGAGCTGCGGGTATGAAGGATCCGGATTTGGGTTGATAAACTTGGACGGGAGCATAACAGAGAGGGCTCGGGCAGCTGGAAAAGTCGGGGAAATAGTCGATCAAAATATGGATTTATTTTTAAACACCAAGACCCCACAGGCGGAAGTCGGTATAGTATACGACATCTATTCCTACATCATGCTGGCTTGCTCTAGAGAACGAGCCAGTGAGATTGTAAATATTGTATCTTCAGCGTTAACGGGTACCTATCGTGCCCTATTGGAGGAGAACATCCCAGTAGATTTCATCCACATCAATGATTTTGTCAGAGGGAACGTTAAAAATTACAAACTCATCTTCATGCCTTTCTCCATCATGATGACATCTGAAATCGCTGAAGGTGTGAAGGAGTTTGTTCGTCAGGGGGGCAAGCTGGTTGCTGAGGTCAGGCCCGGGTGGAGCGATGAAAGAGGACAATGTTCCGAGGTGATGCCGGGTCTTGGTCTGCACGAGGTTTTCGGTTGCAGGGAGAAATGGATGCGCAGGAGGGAGAAGCCGAAGTTGATTGTGAAATCGGTGGGGGAGGTCATGCCTTCTTTATCGGGGAAGATGGAGGTTTCGGGATTGGTTTACGAAGAGGCTTTGGAGCCATCGAAGGATAGTGCAAAAATCATGGCGCACTTTGAGGACGGTTCACCGGCGATGATAATTAACAGTTATGGTAAAGGCAAAGCGGTATTGATAGGCTCGTTGGTTAGTGAGGCCTATGAGCTGGATCGAAGCGAGGAGAACGGAAAGTTTCTGAAAGCTTTCCGCAAATGGGCGGGTGTCGAACCTCTGGTGGAAATATACGGGGGCAAGGCGGAGGGGCGGATACTGGAAGGCGCAGGGTACAAGCTTTTATTTGGTTTTAACCACGGCAGCGGAAAAGCCAATATAGTTTTTCGCCTTCGAGTTCCAAAGAGGAAGTACAGGGTTTTGGATCTTTTCAGGCAGTCAGAGGAGAATTGGAGCTACGAAGATGGACTCAAAATTGAGCGAGAGTTAGAACCCCAAGGGGTCTGCGTGCTAAAAATAGAACAGGTTTGATTACTGCCATGCCTTGCACATACTTTTTATATTTTTTTAAATACTTTCAAGTTTAGAAGCCGCTGCTTCGTCAATAATAAATGTACAGTTAGGATGGGTCTGAAGAATCGATGCAGGTACCTCTTCTGTTACTGGCCCATTAACTGACTTGGCAACCGCATCAGCCTTTCCCGCACCGCTTGCTAGGAGAATGATTTCCCTCGCCTCCATGATGGTGCCAGTCCCCATGGAGATGACTTGGCGGGGTACTTCATCAATGGATTTGAAAAATCGCACATTATCTTTTATCGTTTGCTCCGAGACGTTCACGACCCTAGTTCTAGAGTCGAATGGTGAACCCGGCTCATTGAATGCTATGTGCCCGGTGGTTCCTATACCTAGGAGTTGGAGGTCGATTCCCTCAGACTTCTTAATGGCTTCTTCAAACTCCTCGCAAGTTTTCTGAAAGTCGTCTGATAGACCATTCGGTACATGCGTATTTTCTCTTTTGATGTTTACATAGTTGAAGAGTTTTTGATCCATGAAATATCGATAGCTTTGGGGATGGGTTGGTGATAACCCAATATACTCGTCTAGGTTGAAAGTCACAACCCTTGAGAAGTCAAGTCCTTCCTCTTTGTGCATGCGAACGAGCTCGCGGTAGCAGCCAATAGGAGTACTTCCGGTGGCTAGGCCAAGAACTAAGTTTGGCTTGTTCCTTATGGCATCTGCAATGATTTTCGCCGCCCTCTTGCTGATTTCATCATAGCCCTTTTTGATGGAAACTTCGATCGGCATGTTGTTTCGGCCCTCATTTTTTTCCTAACCCTCGCATAAATAAGTTGCGCCAACATTAGAATCTATGAATAAGAAGATTTTTGGGTTGTCTAAAGTGCTAAATAGTTCCAATTGATAGATGCAGAATCACTATCTGGGATGGGGGCTAAAAAAACAGCCAGGTATATTATGAAAAAAATTTAAATGTATTTTGTATTTCATTTAGCAGACCCCCACAATCCTTGTAATCGCGAAATTCGCTTTTTTGAGCCAAAACTTACAGATATTCTAGGGGAAAAGCGCGAGGCGAAAAAGAGAAAAAAATTCGCATGTGGTTTTCGGCATTAGACCTGAGGATATCTCGATCCATGGGGAAAGAAAACCAAATTGCTACGAAACGAAAGTTTATGTAGAACCTCTCGGAAATGAAAATTTGGTTACTGTAGAGATGGGAAATACTTACTTAAAAGTAAGAACTGGATTGAATTTTAGACAAGAAATAGGTGAAAAAGCGTGGATGGCCTTTAACTGGGATAAAGCCTACTTTTTTGATAAGAAGACGGGAAAAGCAATTATGTGGGGATTAAATAAATTGGCAAATAGGAGATAAGTCTGTTTAAATGCGACTCATGCAGAAAATAATTTAAGAGGCGCACACCATCGGCTTGTACGCCCACCATCTTCTGTCAAGTATGCTCCCCATAATCCACATACTCAGATTCGGGGTGGGTATCTATCTCCAATCAATTTTCGATGGTTTTGCTAGGCACCCGTCTTCAGAAGCCTTTCGATCTTCTCGATCCTCCTGCCACCTTCTCCCCAACTCTTCATCGACTTGGGCAGGCACCGATTTGGGTTCCCATCGTGCTTGATGAGCCCGGACTCTCTTTTCTGCGGGGTAAATACCGGTAATTGATGAACTTATCTCAGAGTTAGCGATAGAAGTTTTTTTGGGCAAAGAGGTCGCATCCATAATCTTTTCAAGTTACTGAGATTACTTAATTGCTTTTCTCTCCGCGACGACCTTTCAGGTAAACGAGCAACATTTTCTCCTTCTCGTTCCACTCGGCTGGAACCCTTTTCCTTCCATTCACACCGGCTTGTCCCATGAGTGAAGTGCATGAAACAAAAAATCCGTTCCCCTCTGCTTTTGAAATCAAACTCCGCTGTCCTTTCGCGACTGGTTTTATCCCAAGTAAGCTCGTTTTGTCGTCTATGTACAGTTCCGCTCCCTTGTATCCTTTGAAATGTCTGGCGGCCCAAGCGAATATGTCGATACCTATTTTATCGATGGAAACTTCGTTTTGTGTTGACCTCCTGTGAATAGGTTCCCACTTCTTCAACTTTCCCGCAAATTTTCTCAAATATTTCACCTCCTTACTTCAAACCCAGCTTTCTCTTCATCTTCTCTATGAACTCTTTCGCCTCTTAAATAAATTCCTATTT
>Ga0224501_10002356_pt1 | contig 14852 bp, 15 predicted proteins | sample SF_Oct11_sed_USG_4_FD_169105 | JGI IMG/M metagenome (GOLD analysis project Ga0224501, IMG submission 169105) | Sediment microbial communities from San Francisco Bay, California, United States - SF_Oct11_sed_USGS_8_1 | ecosystem: Environmental > Aquatic > Marine > Sediment | place: USA...
TCTGATGAGCCAAAAAAATTTGCCTCGTCATCCAACCTTTAAACATTTCGAGAGAATTCAAATTTGAACAACAAAGAATTCCCAGGCTACCTTTGAATCGATGGCAGACGTTTCTGCTATTCTGTCGGCTGTAATCCTTGCGAATGTTTCAGGATTGATTTAAGCGGGCTGTTTGGCTCCAATGACATTAAGGTACGAGCTGGAGAGACAATAAAGATATCACTGGGAATTCTGGGAAATCCCAACCCGACTGTCTCATGGAGTAATGGCAGCAAGTTACTAATGGAGGGACCCAGGGTGAGTGATGAAGGTGTACTGAGTGCGGGTGTACTCTGTGTGGGGTGGAGGAGGCTGTACTATGTACTTTTGGTAAACAGAATCAGGGATTCGTTTGATCAAAAAAATTGTGAGTTTAAAATCAATTTTACAGAGATTCGTGCAGACAGCCATATTTAAGTAAGGTACGTGAATACTCTGTTTCAAATGAATGGAATACTAGTTCACAGTCAAGTGAAATTTTAGTAATAATTTGTGTGACTTCTTTCAAGAAGAGTAGCTTGTTTCGGCTGGTGGTTTGGGTTGGTAATGAAAACACCTAAATTAATATCTCTGTGTGTAAGGCACGACTCTTACTCCTGAACCACAGGTATACTATGTCTCTAGTCTATAAACTCTTCTATTGAGTTTGCGCTCTTAGCTTAAACTGTGAGATCTTATAAAATCTGGATTCTAGCTGATTTTCTCACTGATGTTCTTAGCTATAATGTATTACACGGAAACCACTGAATAGAATTCTATAGATAATAGTCTTATTACTGATAGGGATGAGAAGCTGATTAACAGTATCTGGATGGCAGTCACCACTCGGTAGCTATCACTACCAAAATTAAATCCTATCAGAACAACAGAAACAAAGAAATGACTGAATGTAGTTCAGTCATCAAAAAATAACTACTAGGGTTAGTAGGGATCAGCGGTGGACATATTGAGATGAGGCCATCCTATCATCAGCATTACAGGAGAACAAAGACAGAACTGAGTGACATTAAGTAGTTAGTCTAACTACTCACTGGACTCGGTGCTGAGTGACTAAGTGTGAATATTGAATGTTTTTCAGACGACAATCTTCCAAGACGACCAAACGATAAGTTTGACAACGACTCAAGCAGTGAGGGAAGATGGCGGGCAGTACACCATCAAGGCAGTAAATAAAGATGGCGACTCTGAGGAAACCGTTAATGTGATTGTTCTAACGTCACCCACCGCTCCGGAAGGACCGCTCGAGGTGAGAGCCCGGTCACCCACCGGCTAGTCTGTCACCGGTCGGACAGTCACTTAGCGCGAGCAGTTCTCTGGTATGATACCTAATAAGGTTTAGGACTGAGGTAGATATTGATCCAGAATGTGAAGATTTCTCTGTGAAAATCAGTGCCTAAATCTTCCTTCTGGCCAGAGAGAAGGATATGGTACCCTCTGGTTTCCACAAGACAGCAGTGCACAGCTGAGCTTTAGTATTCACATGTATTTAGGTTCATAGTCTTGTCACCCAGTAATTCACTAACCACATCGCCCGACTGTCTCTTGGCACGGTCTCTCCTATTGTAGGTCAAAGATATCTTTGCGACCCACTGTTCTCTCTTCTGGAAACCTCCCACTAATGTCTGCGGTGCTCCTGTCACCGAGTATATCGTGGAGATGGACGAGGGCGCCTCAGGTGAGTCGCTGATGGCAGTATAGTAATTTCAGACTTACACCGATACAAGCGGAGAAAACTTCGCTCGATAGATCATGCCATGGATTATATCAACTGTTAAATTATCCAGATCCATTTGCAGCAACCACCGCAGGCAATAATTTTCAGTCAATGCGGGTTATCAACAGGGTTTTCGGTTTTACTGTCCCCACAACCCAAACCTCCTGTGTTATGATTCTAGTGGGCGAGTAGGATTTCACTTAGCCCCAACAAATCTTCATGATTCACTTTAGCTACAATACCCAATCGAGAAAGGGAAGGTCCACCAAAAGTTTTTATCAAATCAAATTTATCCCGCTACCATTGCTACCAGTCAATATCAAACTGAGTATTATTATGCTGATACTGATCAGTGACTATTATTATGCTGATACTGATCAGTGACTATGAGTTCATCCACAAGAAACTTCCAAATCAACCATGCCAAGCACACACCCTTCATATAATCCTTTACAGGCAGCTGGGTGCCAATGTCATGTGTTGTGAATGGCACAACAGAACTGACCTCTCTCATCAAGGGACTGAAGGAAGGCAAGAGATATAAGTTCCGCGTTAGTGCTAAGAATGTTTACGGTACTAGTGAACCTCTGGAGGCTGACAGCATCACCGCCAAGAATCCCTTCGGTACGCTTTCAGTTTTGCTAGAAAACAACACAACGCTATATGCTGAGAAATACAGTTTCTACTGTATCTGTGGTATAAGGCATGCCAAGTCAGTGATAAAAGTCCCCAAGTGCAATAATGACCATGAATAATTTATAGAAAAACTACTGAATGACACAGCAGCATGACCATCTCTCATGCTGTGACCTTGTGACCCTAATGTTATAATCAGTCAATCCTTGCAGATCGACCGAGCGCCCCTGAGAAACTGGAGATCTCCTCATTCAACGAGTTTTCCACAACTCTCAGCTGGAAAGCGCCCACTAGTGATGGTGGTAACCCCATAAAGGGATATCAGGTGCGTTACTGCAGTGAGGTATATCTGTGTCAGTGCTATAGGCTTATCCTAATCAGGGAGACAGTTTGGCGGTCAAAAGTGTGGGTGTGGATTCAACTTCTCACATGATCTATTTGCCGTTTTCAGCCTCGAGTAATGGATTTTACTGATGGTATTCTTCTGCAGGTGGAGAGGAAAGAGAAAGGAAAGGAGTGGGTGGTAGTAAACCAGGATCTGGTGATCGACTGTCGATACTCCGTGCCCTGCATGGAAGGCAAAACATATGACTTCAGAGTGGCCGCAGTCAATGATGGAGGAGAAGGAGAACACTGCAGACCCATTACAGGGCATCTCTGCAGAGTTCCCATCGACCCAGCTAGTAAGTTACCTTGGATATCTCTGCAGAGTTTCCATCGACCTGCTAGTAAACTGTTACCCTGAATATATCTGCAGTGCCCAGCCTATAAATTGCTCTAGATACCTATGCAGTGTCAGGTAGTTTACCTGGATATCTCTGCAACATCCAGCTAGTAAGTTACCCTGGATATCTCTGCAAAGTCCCCATCAACTCAGAAGCGCTCAGTTTCCCTGGATATTTTTGTTACATAACTGTTCCGTTTGTAGGTGCTCCAGGGCAGCCTGTTATCGAAGGCATCACTGAGACTACCGTGGATCTGAGCTGGAGTCGTCCTTCTGATGATGGCGGCGCCCTCGATGGTTATGTGATTGAAGCTAAGCTTGAGGATGGCGAATGGTTGGAAATGGCCACTACAGTTTCCATGTAAGAAACCTCACTCCCCTGTTGTAGACTCGAATCCAATGATTCTACTCTATGGTGCTATTTTTTCGCCCGGTCAGCCTCTCCCAGTGGAAATTAGCAATCATATGATGATCTGGGTCCAGTCAGATACCTGGTCTCTGACCCGTGAGCCTAACGCATCTGCCTGAGATCGAACTGAGTATATGGTATATGGCAAGCTTGAATATCAGCCGCTCCAGAACAAGTCCCCAGCTTGGTGTGCTTGTTAGAGGGGTTAAGCCATGCCTAAATGTGTCTTCACTTGTTGGCAGATCCTGAAGCCTACCATGAATAAATGGTGTATCGATCATTAGGCTATTAAGTTTTAGCAAATTGATCCCGCTTTTCAATTTGGCCCATTTGGGCCGTAGTTATTCCAGACACCGATATTCAGTTTTTTTGGGAAAAACCACTCGCTATCGCTGCAATGAATGCGGAGTTGCCTCCCTTTAAGAATGGAGAACACAAAGTCTCCGGAACAACAAAACAAAAATAGAGAAATGAAAATTACCCAGAATGCCTAACACAAACTGCCATCATAGACCTGGCCACAGCCATACACAGATTAGTATTCACTATTAGGCTAAGATATTGCAGTGGCAAATAACTAAACCTCATATGAAGTTGAGTGGAGGGATGTGGTAATAGGTATGCTGCATGACATCATGTCTCGGGGTCTCATGTTATTTGACGCGAAGTTGTCTCATCGAATGGTTTGGCTTTTTTAATTTTAGGATAACGACAGTAACTCTGAGATCTCTAAAGACTGGTGGCAGCTACCAGTTCAGGGTTAGAGGTGAGAACGCCGCCGGACTGGGAGATCCTAGTAAACCGACCACTCCAACAGTCATTGAGGAACAACCATGCAAACCAGAGTGAGTCTTCATGCCCATTCACAGCAGGGGATTTTGCAGAGTTACCCGCTGGTCAGACATTGGATACCCCATCAATAGCTCACCTAATACCCCATGAAACAGCAGAGAGCTTAACTCCTGATTCAGCCCCATACACCAGGCATACATTTGCTGTGAGGGTATCACAGCGAGTGACCCATCTCTGTTACCATGACCCATTTTTTTCAGGTTTGATTATGATAATCTCATTAACGATGTGACGGCTCGGGCTGGTAACACCTTGAAGATAGTAATCCCAATCTCCAAGGCGTGCCCAATACCTAAAGGGGACTGGACTGTCAATGATAAGGACACGGACAGCCGTGCCGAGTGCCAGGTGAGGTCGCGAATTTCTCTGTCAAGGTAACTTCTCAGTTGGTCCGTATTCGAGCAACACTAATCAGAGTTTAATTGCTCCGTCTATGTGTCTCCGTCTACGTGTCTCCGTCTACGTGTCTCCGTCTACGTGTCTCCGTCTACGTGTCTCCGTCTACGTGTCTCCGTCTACGTGCCTCCGTCTACGTGTCTCCGTCTACGTGTCTCCGTCTACGTGTCTCCGTCTACGTGTTTTCGTCTACGTGCCTCCGTGCCTCCGTCTACGTGTCTCCGTCTACGTGTCTCCGTCTACGTGTCTCCGTCTACGTGTCTCCGTCTACATGTCTTCGTCTACGTGTCTCCACATTGGTTTTGAGTGAAGCGTTTTCCGCAACATATCAGAGTCATGCGGTTTTTGGAGATCAGCCTTTGCCACCAACCATAATTGGATAAGAGTTGTGTTGCACCTGATATTTTAATTGTATAAGAGTTGTGTTGCACCTGATATTTTGTATTGGCCGGTGGGAAGACCCGCAGTAGCTTCCACTGATAATGCCTAAGACGCGGCAGAGCAGGGCCATAGCTACGCCTACAGTCTCACTGTCTGAACCCAGGCTAATGAGTTGGATTCTCAGTAACTGTAATTTTAAACTTACCCTAGTGTGAAGGAAGAATTTACAGTTCATCTGTAGATAACCCAACCTCAACTGACATTACTGCGTTCAATCTGAGTGGCTTAGTCCTAGTCTCAGAACTCACATAGGAAGTGAGTGAGCCATGGTTGTGACCAGCCTACCATCTCAGACGCTGAGTTCTACATGGGGCCAGTGTAAGAAGTTATGCCACGCATATCTCACATTCCATTACTATTGACTAGTAATCCTACACTACTACTCAGCAGTAAATGACAGCCTTTCCCTCATAGGCCCGCCTTAGTATATGAACCGATTCCTCCATACCATAATGAGACACATGAAAACATAGTTTTGTTTCTCTTGACATGAAAATACCCATAGGATCGAAATGTTTTCAGATAGAAACCTGTTGCTTAAGTGAACATAGGAGTTAAGGTTTGTCGGTTTCTGTCTGGGTGGAATTATGTACGGCTACTGCACTCTGCTATCAGCTGCCACGCACTCACTGCCAGCTGTTAGTTGTAATGTAAATCCCCATCCCCATGCACTGACTGGAAATATAAAACATTTATATTATCTGCAGGTGACTAAGACTGAAGCTACACTGTCTATCCCCAAGTGTCTGCGTTCTGATACCGGCAGATACACCCTGGTGCTAACTAACCCATCAGGGTCATCAGAAATTAATGTCAAGGCCACAGTGCTCGGTAAGTTACGCCCTCACGAGACGCCCGTGTGAAGTACTCTGTAAACTGCAGAGTTCCTAGATAAGTTTCTATTGATATTGTTTAATATAAGAAGTTGCCATTGTTTGAAATTAATGTTTATAGTTTTAATTATATTTTAGTATTAATTTGATACTATATGATATTATTGTGGTATTTTAGATGCCCCTGGTAAACCTCGCGGTCCATTGGTTGTGAAGGACATGATGGGAGACAGCTGCGTTCTCAGCTGGAATGAACCAGAAGACAATGGCGGTTCCAGAGTTAGCAACTACGTGGTGGAGAAAAGGCCCGTAGGAGGAGCCAAGTATGTACTGCCAGAGGGTTAGACTGAGAGTGTACTGCCTGGAGGCGGAGCTAAGGGTGTACTGCCAGAAGGCGGAGCTAAGGCTGTACTGCCAGGGGGTTAGACTAAGAGTGTACTGCCAGGGGGTTAGACTAAGAGTGTACTGCCTGGAGGCGGAGCTACGGGTGTACTGCCAGGGGGTAGACTAAGAGTGTACTGCCTGGGGCGGAGCTAAGGGTGTGCTGCCTGGAGGCGGAGCTAAGGGTGTACTGCCTGGGGGTTAGACTAAGAGTGTACTGCCTGGGGGCGGAGCTAAGGGTGTGCTGCCTGGAGGCGGAGCTATGGGTGTACTGCCTGGGGGTTAGACTAAGAGTGTACTGCCTGGGGGCAGAGCTAAGGGTGTGCTGCCTGGAGGCGGAGCTAAGGGTGTACTGCCTGGGGGTTAGACTAAGAGTGTACTACCTGGAGGTGGAGCTAAGGGTGTGCTGCCTAAAGGCGGAGCTAAGGGTGTACTGCCTGGAGGCGGAGCTAAGGGTGTACTGCCAGGAAGCGGAGCTAAGAGTGTACTGCCTGGAGGCGGAGCTAAGGGTGTAATGCCTGGAGGCGGAGCTAAGGGTGTACTGCCAGGAGGCGGAGCTAAGGGTGTACTGCCTGGAGGCGGAGCTAAGGGTGTACTGCCAGGAGGCGGAGCTAAGGGTGTACTGCCAGGGGGTTAGACTAAGAGTGTACTGCCTGGAGGCGGAGCTTAGGGTGTACTGCCTGGAGGCCGAGCTTAGGGTGTACTGCCTGGAGGCGGAGCTAAGGATGTGCTGCCTGGAGGCGGAGCTAAGGATGTGCTGCCTGGAGGCGGAGCTAAGGGTGTGCTGTCAGCAGATTTAGCTCCTTCTCTTGTATCCTGACCTGTGCCAGGGGCATGCAGACATTACTGAGCAGAGTCATTGTCTCAGTGTTTCCCTGGTTATTGCTCCATAGAGAGGGTAATTTTATGGGCGCACCTTTTTTTTAATGTCATTGAGGGTGTTGTGAAAGTAAAATTTCCGTCCAATTCTGGTCCAAAACCCAGCTTGCTACCGACAAAGCTACTAAGCTATCGCTCCGTCAATCATTGTGATAATTCCCTCACCAGGTGGAGTAAGGTTAGCAGCTTCTGTCCCGGAACTCACACTGGAGTAAAGAACCTGGATGTGGGTGAGGAGTATGAGTTCAGAGTATCTGCTGAGAATGAATTCGGAGTGGGAGAACCTCTCACCACAGAGGAGGCGATAAAAGCCCGTCTACCCTTCGGTGAGTCGCTGTATGCCTTCACAAATCATTATTTTAAACGCCAAATTAATTGAATTCCTTCTCGTTTTTTGGCTGTGCGGAACGGTGTCATAATATCTTTTTGTGAACCTACTCGTTGCCAGACACTAAGCGATAGTGTTTCTCAGTGACAATAGAGAGGTTGAGATGTGAACGGTATGCCAAAACGGTTTCCTCTAACCGTTGGCCTAACGTAACCGTTATGCATAGAGAGGTCAAGGTACCAAGTACCAGCGTAACGGTCAACGGAACGGAAGATAATGATAATCTGGCGGCTAAAATGATCAAAACGAGGTTGCCGTCTCGTTTTCGCACAGTTACTATAGTTAGTACAGCTTAGAGCCCAGAGAATTCCGGGATAGAGCCCTTTGAAGAAGAAGCTCTTGTTAGAAAACTCGATTTACAGATTGATTTTTAAAATGGGTTTTGGGCCATACGGGACACTGCTATTGTAATGAATAAAGTCAGATAAGTTGCTTAGGGCTTTGAACAAGACGTTGGGTAGGTTTCACCGAATCCACGCCTCCACAGTGAGTAGAACAAAATAACAGTAACGGGACCTGTAACCGTTTAGAGAATCCTACTGGTTTTGCTAACGATTAGGAGTCATTTGGGAAATCCACTTGGTCACATGACATGCATATTTTCATTACGTATAGTCGTATATCACTCGGAAATGTAACCATCGACGGTAAACTTTGCATCTAACCTCTCGATTATGTGATCGTATTGTTTGACAGCTGGTTTGGCTAGATTCCCGGAAACCAAAAGTGTTATAGTCAGAAGCACTAAATTATAAACCCTGTTCTCCTCTAAGCGTTGATCATGGTGATAGAGTTTGAGGGTCTAGATGACAAAGATTTCTTATGGAAGCGATTTTGTTCCAAAGCGTTGAAACAATTATACATCTGCAAAAAATAATTCCAATCCCCCCTGTCTTTATATACCCCCTCTGTCTCCTCCGATCGCCTGATCGAGTATGGTGAACTCATCACTCTACAGGTACTAAGTAAGAGAAATCATATCTATCGATGGTCTGTTTGGTTCTGTCTACGATGTATACGTTTCTTTATCGATAAACCCACCTTTATCATCGCTTCATTTTAGATAAGCCGGGAGCCCCAGGGACTCCAGTGGCTACAGACAGCACTCTGAGCTCCATCTCTCTAAAGTGGAGTGCTCCATCCAGGGATGGAGGCAACCCAATCGTTGGCTATGTGGTAGAGAAAACCATCGTGGGCAAAGATAACTGGGTGAAGTAAGTTACTAAATTACTAACCCGCCCTCGGAGAGCAATCCTGGGGAGAAACCGCGCACTCAGAGCAGTACTGGGGAAAAACCTGCCATCTGGGAGCAGTCCTGGGGAGAAACCCACCCTCTGCGAGCAGTCCTGGGGAGAAACCTGCCATCTGGGAGCAGTCCTGGGGAGAAACCTGCCATCCGGGAGCAGTCCTGGGGAGAAACCTGCCATCCGGGAGCAGTCCTGGGGAGAAACCTGCCATCTGGGAGCAGTCCTGGGGAGAAACCTGCCATCTGGGAGCAGTCCTGGGGAGAAACCCACCCTCTTCGAGCAGTCCTGGCAAAAACCTTATGAACTGAACAGGCTCCACAATGTAGACTCACGGCTCCATCAGCTTAGGTTTTCATCTTGTGTCCACTGTAGCTTGATCAACCCTTTGAACTGTGTATGGCAGATAATCTGTGTTTTGGCCCTTCTAACCGAAGGACTCTGCACTCGCGCAGCACTGTAGTAGAGCCCTTATGAGGGCTGTATAGCTGATTGTATTGTCGTTTATCACTAGTGCGGGCAGCGTGCGTGCCGGCATGCCTCTGCAGAGGCAGGATAGCTTAGCACGTATCACAGCAACGTGAGTAGTCCCCTCTCTGAGTGATCTTCTCTCCTCTTTGTTACCGAACCACCTAGCGTAAAACATATCAACCTGCCAATAAGTCAAGTCACACAGCCTCTCTCTTGACAAGTTACATCTCGGGGCTGGTGATAGTGATACAAGGCTGAATAGCAGTCCGAGTGATACGTCCCACCTCCCCATAGTTAGTGTGTGTCGGTGAGTTGGGTGGTTCACTTACCTGCCCTCTCCCTGCCAGCAGGCAGATTACTTCACCCCTGTTTACCCTATATAAGACGTTGTTGCTTTAAGGCAATATACCGCCGTCGGTTGGAATGCAGGTAGGTGGGCGACAAATACGCTCAACTGTGACTAGGGATGAAACACATAAGCAGCTGACAGGGATGAGATCCATCCAATTCATCTATTCACTTCTCTGGGTTGGCTTCAAGCTGGTGATCTGGTGATATCTGCTATCATATAGGAGTGCCAAGTAACAGAGCGGAATAAATGCTTACATTATCTGACTAAACAATCATAAGCTGGAGTAGGCAGAAGTATCACAATGTGTTTTCACTCATACTTCCCTCGCTGTTTTTCTGCGATCATGATGACTTACCGCTGACTTTATAGGGCTGCTCGTGGTGCTGTCACTGAGAATTCATTCACCGCCCACAACCTGATGCCAAATCAGAAATATGAGTTCAGAGTGGCAGCCGTTAATGAGGCTGGAAATTCTGACTGGAGCGATGCCAGTGACAGTATCGAGGCTAAAAATCCTGACAGTGAGTATATGTAGACAAAGGTAGTGAGAGTATCAAGGCTAAAAACTCTGACAGTGAGACACAGTACGCCCGGTATGAAAGCTGACTCGCTATTGGCTTTTGTTGAATTGCCCTCCTTTCCCATTCTGTGCTGACTTTTATTCACTCTTATTGATTTTTTTACCTTTGCTGACCTCTAGTGACTCTGGCTGACCCGTTGCAGCTGTACCGGTGGTGGATGAGTCTCTGGTGCCTAAGGAGGTAAACGCCGTGGAAGGACTGGATTTCAAGATATCTATCCCCTACACCGGAGGCCCTGTGAACACTGCCAACTTCTCATTGGTAAAACGCAACACGGACTTCCCAGTCAAGCAGCATACAGTCTGATGTGATGGTTGCTGAAAGCAGCCATTCAGCTCTGGTGTTAGATAACAGGGAATTAAAACTACAATCGCTAAGTCTCAGCGTGCAGGCCAGCAATGGAGTAAGGGATCAGCTCAATGGGTAGAGAGCTTGGTCGAGGTCTTTATAATCCTAGTTCAAGCCATGTTTGTGTCGCACTTTTGCTGTATGAGCTCTCAGCTACTGCCACTCCAGAGCAAAGGTTAGGAAGTTAATATGGCGGCTTAGATGCCCTGAAGAACGATGGCAAAGATGGAGACGGCTGCTGTTTGTCTTTACAGAATGGTGTACCAGTTACTAAGGACGAGAGGATCGACATAATTATCACCGAGACTGAGATTATTCTGATAGTGAAGAAAGCCAAGAAATCAGATAAGGGAAATTATTCCGCTATAATCGGTAACAAAAAGGGATCAACGACCACCAACACAAGGGTCAATGTCAGAGGTAAGTCATGTGACCAAGGACAAGGTTGAGTCATGTGACCAAGGACAGGGTGTCATGTGACCAAGGACAAGGTGTCACGTGACCAATGACAATGTTGAGTCGCGTGGCCAGGAACATGGTGTCATGTGACCAAGCACAATGTTGAGTCACGTGACCAGGGACAGGGTGTCATGTGACCAAGAACAAGGAGCCATAGGACCAATGACTGGGGCGAATCATGTGACCAGCTTCAGGGCGACTTTATGCTGATGTAGTCAGAAGCAAATGAAAGGCTTAATAATGGTGCCTGCCTGTTACCTTGGGGAAAAAATAAACATAATTATGGGTCACTACTCTTCAACTGACACAGCTATAGGATTCGGTCAGTCAGTTTATGATTATATCACCCGTGTACTGTTCTGTCTGCAGGTGCTCCCGGTGCTCCCGAGGAACCGCTGAAGGTCACTGAGATCACCGAGGAGTCGTGCGTTCTCACCTGGGAATCACCTCTGGATGACGGTGGAGCCACCGTCAGTCACTACAGCATAGAGAAGAAGGATAAAACTGCCGATGGAGAGTGGGAGGGCGTTAGTAAATTCTGCAGGACTACTAGCCACGAGATTGGCAACCTAATCAACGGTGAGTCACAGACTAGGGTTCACTAAGTGAACTGGTTCTTTGGCTGGTGAACGTTAGAAAGGAGAGTACTCGGAAGCCATTACTATGGTCCAGTTTCGTTTTGATTTGTCACCGAGTTAATTGGTTCATTGCGTATTTCTAGCTACTCATATTTCGTATTTGCAATCCAACCATGTGACTCGGTGTGAATTTCTCTTGCAGGTCATGAGTACATGTTCAGAGTTTTTGCTAATAATGAGTATGGAACTAGTAGCCCACTAACTACTAATAAGGCTACCAAGATTGCTGCACAATACAGTAAGTCATCACCAACACGGAGAATAACTTCTGGGGGGTGGTGTGACACTGGTGCGGGTCATCGGGTAGTTGGGAAGGTTGTCGCGAGTACCAGATTTCAATATCCAGGGACTGCGATTTTTGGCTTCACCCAGCTGCTTTGCCAATAATGGCGATTGAGAACTACATGACCAGTTTGGTGACACCCTACTGCACCATTGCGTATAAAAACTGATACGAGTGCTCATGTCGGTGAAAATTGAAGTTAGATTTAACATCTCTTGGTCACTGTGTTAGTATGCACGGATGGTGATAACTGCCCCAAACGTAACTTTCCCTACCCGACTCATCTTTTATTTGACCTTCAGCGACCTCTGATGTACCCAGCCGAGTTCGAGTGGATGAAGTGACAAAGAACTCAGTGTCTCTCAGTTGGAATCGCCCCTCGTCTGATGGGGGAGATAAAATCCAGGGCTATGTCATCGAATATAAGAAGCTCGGAGAACACTGGACAAAGTACAACGATAAGCCAATCACAGAGCTCTCAGCTAAAGGTAAGCTGTGATCTACTAATCACAGAGCTCTCAGCTAAATGTGTAGGCTGTGATCTACCAATCACAGAGCTCTCAGCTACATTTGTAGGCTGTGATCTACCAATCACAGAGCTCTCAGCTAAATGTAAGCTGTGATCTATCAATCACAGAGCTCTCAGCTAAATGTAAGCTGTGATCTACCAACACAGAGCTCTCAGCTAAATGTATAGGCTGTGATCTACCAATCACAGAGCTTTCAGCTACATCTATAGGCTGTGATCTACCATTCACAGAGCCCTCAGCTAAATGTAAGCTTTGATCTACCAATCACAGAGCTCTCAGCTAAATTTGTAATCTGTGATTCTCAGTCCCACTATGAGTCACGCCTGCACTGTACAGTGACAGTCGCGCAAACGATTTTACCATCTATATACAAGTCAGATATCAGAGGTCAAAATTCGTACTATCAGGAAGTCACTCATGGTCAGCTCATCTTTTTGTCCTTACTTTGCCTGATGATGCCAGAAATTTATGTGTTCCGCAGCCCTTAGACTGCTAGCTTGTTAGTATTGTCTTAGTACTGGGCCGGTAGAATGATTCTAGTGACTAGCATTTAGCCATTAACAAGAGATGCCAACTCTCAATATACCCTGTTCATCGGTTGATTCCTGTTATCTGTAGTGTCATTGACTGATTTCATCGGTAATGGTAGGTATACTGCTATGTATTATAGAGTCCTTAGGGGCTCTGGTGTTCAGCATGTATGAATCCAATGGTGACGACTCTGGCTTCATACCAGAGAACAGCTTTACTGATATATACTACTACTGATATATACTACTACTGATATATACTACTACTGATATATACTACTATTGATATATATTACTACTGATATATACTACTACTGATATATACTACTACTGATTACTAGCGATGTGGGTCTACTACTGATTACTAGCGATGTGGGTCTACTACTGATTACTAGCGATGTGGGTGTAGTACTGATAACTAGCTATGGGGACTAGTGCTGAGTGTGGGGTGGGACGCTGAGTAACGCAACATTCTCAGTCCTCAGATCGAGTGAGTTATTCTCAAACCGTTTGGCAGTATGTAGCAGGTTGTAGCAGGTTGTAGCACAGTTGACTATCGAGCGAATGACAGCTGGGAATAAAACTGTTCTCTTGATCTGCCACTGAGAAATGTTTGAGCGCCAACTCATCTATATGCTTTGAAGCACGTGATCTAATTGGAATGCGCTTACTTTAATAAATTTGTTTGCAGTGAAGAATTTCTATTCCATCAGGAGCATTTCCATGATAAATTCTCACAGCAATTCCGTTCAGTCCAGCCTACTTAGTTTAGGCTGGCCTTCCCACAGGGGGAGAGATTTTCAGTGTTTCATGCATGACCGAATCTGGGAAGGGGGCCTTCATACACCTCTAACAGAGGAGGGCATATGACAATCATCTATCCCACTGATTTATCTGCAGATTACCCTGACTTGGATTATCCTAATCAGTAGTTAGTAGTTTAATCCTCGACTGGTGAGTGCTGCTTATTCTGTGCTACTTCCTAGACGTTTTAATTTTATTTACAATTTATTTGTTATTACTAACTATTTTATTTATTTATATAATTTATAGTTTTTGTTTTGCAGTCAAGGATCTGGAATATGGTGATTATGAATTCCGTGTTCGAGCTCAAAATAAGGCCGGTCTCAGTGAACACAGTAACCCTGTCTCTACCACAGTTAAACCTCTCTTCAGTGAGTAATAATGTGTTTAGCAAGGCTAACCAAATGGCTATAGTTACTGACAAACAGCTGTAAACTTTTCTGCCTGTACTAAGCGATATGCTCACCATGGTAATCAAATTTAGAACGATTCAGCAAATCAGTGAACAGTTTAGGATTTTCTTTGAGACTGAATGTTTAAAAACTCTGAGTAAAACTGATACTGCGTAGTTTATGAAATTCTGAGGTTATGACCTGTGTAGGGCACTCCTACAGCACCTCTTATAGACGGATGTTTCACTGTAGTGTTTATTCCAGCGGCCCCGGGTACTCCTAACGCTCCGGTGATTGATGAGGTCGGAAGGAACTTTGTGAAGATGAGTTGGTCCTCGCCGATGGATGATGGCGGTGCTAAAGTGGCTGGATATAATGTGGATGCTCGCCAAGGAGCCAGCGAATGGGTAATGGGACCATAACTCTGCAGATATGCTGATAGATTGAGTGTCCAGTAAAGACAGTTGCAAACCGGCTTACATGTTGGGTTTCTCAACAAATGAAGGGGTGTGATGGAATGGTGTGGGG
>Ga0224501_10002357_pt1 | contig 14852 bp, 13 predicted proteins | sample SF_Oct11_sed_USG_4_FD_169105 | JGI IMG/M metagenome (GOLD analysis project Ga0224501, IMG submission 169105) | Sediment microbial communities from San Francisco Bay, California, United States - SF_Oct11_sed_USGS_8_1 | ecosystem: Environmental > Aquatic > Marine > Sediment | place: USA...
AACTGAAAAGTCTCCCCAAGTTAGACTTTAAGCAAATAGCGGACACTATACGAAAGGAACTAAAAGTTTAACAAATCAAAATAGGGAGTTTTAGAGGGGCGAAGCCCCTCTCACATAAACAATTCCCCCCTCTCCTTTGATAAGGAGAGGGGGACACAGGGGGTAAGGTAGATAAATGCCACTGGTAGCTGTAGTCATGGGTTCAAAATCAGATGCTGAAGCTGTTCAGCCAACGCTGGATGTGTTGACACAGCTTGGTATTGATTATGAGGTATCAATAATATCAGCCCACCGCAACCCGGAAAAAGCAAGGCAATTCGGGCTGGCTGCCCGGGAACGGGGGATTGAGGTTATAATTGCGGCTGCGGGTGGGGCAGCGCACCTGCCCGGAGTTCTGGCTAGCTGGACTACTTTGCCCGTCATCGGGGTGCCACTAGCCACCAGCGAACTAAAGGGTGTTGATGCTCTTTACTCTGTAGTTCAGATGCCAGCCGGGATACCGGTAGCCAGCGTGGCTATAGGCGAGGCTGGAGCTAAGAACGCTGCCTATCTGGCTGCCGAAATTCTATCCTTGAAGCATGATGACATACGGAAAGCCTACGAAAAATATAGAAGCGAACTACGGGGAGATGGAGGTGTTTAATTAAGGGTAGCTTGAAGGGGCTTCGCCCCTTCAAAAAACTTCCTTCCCCCTCATGCTAAGAATACATCTCCCTATTATGGAGAGGGGGACACAGGGGGTGAGGTAGATAAACAATCCCAAGGAGAAAAACAATGATTGAACGCTATTCTCGACCGCAGATGAAAAGGATATGGTCAGATGAGAATAAGTTTGACAAGTGGCTGAAGGTAGAGATTGCTGTCTGTGAGGCATGGTCTGAACTGGGCGTCATTCCCAGAGAAGCTATACCTAAGATAAAGCTAGCCCGGGTTAACCTTAAACGCATGGAGGAGATTCTAAAGGAAACCCACCATGATATGACTGCCTTCTTGGCTGCTGTGGCAGAAAGCCTGGGGAATGAATCACGCTTTATTCACCTTGGCCTAACTTCCTCTGATGTAATAGATACCGCCCTCAGCTTGCAGTTAATTGAGGCTGCCGACCTAATAGGTCAGGATATGAAGGAACTCATTTTGGTATTGGCACAAAAAGCAATGGCCCATAAATATACAGTTATGATGGGTCGCACCCATGGCGTTCATGCTGAGCCAATTTCCTTCGGTTTTAAGCTGGCGCTATGGATTGAGGAGATGAGGCGAAACGTGCTGCGGCTCAATGAGGCTAAAAAAGCCATCGCTGTGGGTAAGATTTCGGGGGCAGTAGGCACTTATGCTACCCTGTCTCCTGAGGTTGAAGAGAAGGCTTGCGCTAGGTTGGGACTGGAACCAGCTCCAGTTTCAAGCCAGGTTTTGCAACGCGACCGCCATGCTCAGTTCGTTACCACTTTGGCTATAATCTCTAGCTCGTTGGAGAAATTTGCCACCGAGATTAGGGGCTTGCAGCGAACCGAGATTAGAGAGGTAGAGGAGCCCTTTGGGGCAGGTCAGACCGGCTCTTCAGCCATGCCGCATAAGCGCAATCCGGAGCTTTGTGAGCGAATCAGTGGCTTAGCTAGGTTAATGCGAGGCTTTGCCCTAACCTCGATGGAGAATATTGCCCTCTGGCATGAGCGGGACATCAGCCATTCCTCCACCGAGCGCATTATATTGCCCGACTCCTGCCTGTTGGTGGATTACACCCTTGTCCTTTTCAGTTCAGTAATGCGAGGGTTGCAGGTTTATCCTCAGAGGATGAAGCGGAATATAGCGTTGACCAAAGGCTTGATTTTCTCCCAGCGGGTAATGCTAGCCCTTATTGATAAAGGACTGAGTCGGCAAAAAGCATATGAACTAGCACAGCGAAATGCTATGAAGGCGTGGAAGCAAGGCAAAAACTTCCTCAGCCTGTTAAAGGCCGACCCCGAGGTTACTGCCGCCCTGCCCCCTGAGGAGCTTGAGCCACTTTTTGATGAGCAATACTTCCTGCGTTATATAGATGACGTCTTTAAGCGAGTGGGCTTAACCGAGGCGCAATGGAAGGGCAAACCAATAGCTGAGCCCTCGGAGCTAGCACCGAGAACAATATAATGAGTATTAGCCCATCAGTTTTGCTGAATACAGATTTGCCGTTACCATTGTTTTTTCGGGGTAAGGTGCGTGATACCTATGACCTGGGTAACCTGCTGCTCATTGTCGCCACTGACCGAATCTCGGCCTTTGATGTCGTCCTGCCCTGTGGCATCCCCAGCAAGGGTTTGGTGCTTAACCAGCTGTCTGCTTTCTGGTTCAACCAGACCAGGGATTTGGTGCCTAGTCATTTAGTAGAAGCAGTGGATGATGTTCACTGCCTTGATGCCTATCTTCCGGCTGAGAGCCGCTTTGCTTACCCTGCTTACCTTGCTGGGCGGTCTATGGTGGTTAAAAAAGCCAGGCGTATTCCTGTTGAAAGTGTGGTGCGTGGCTATATCTCTGGCTCAGCCTGGGCTGAATACCAGCAATATGGTGCCATTTCCGGGTTCTCTTTGCCTAAAGGCTTGCAGGAAAGCCAGGAATTACCCCAGCCACTATTTACCCCAACCACCAAGGCAGAAACCGGGCACGACCAGCCGCTATCTATGGGTGAGGTGGGGAAGCTGGTGGGTGAGGCTATAGCTGAGGAGATGAAGGAGAAAAGCCTAGCCATATATAGTTATGCCCAGGAGTATGCCAGAGCCAGAGGCGTTGTCATTGCTGATACCAAGATGGAGTTTGGGCTTGATGGTGACAAACTAATCCTCATTGATGAGCTATTGACCCCGGACTCATCTCGTATATGGGATGTTGACCAATATAAAGTTGGGCAGTCCCAGCCCAGCTATGATAAGCAGCCAGTCAGAGACTGGCTTACCCAGTCAGGGTGGAACAAGGAGCCCCCCGCCCCTATGCTACCGTCAGAGGTCATTGAGGCTACTACCAAAAGGTATGAGCAGGCTTACCAGAGGCTAACGGGCAGGGAACTAAGATAGGATTTTGGGGTTAGCCTATTGCCGGAACAAGGAGGAATACGGCGCTAATGGTTAGCCCCAGTAGCATCAGACAGCCCATAACTGTGGCTGCCTTTAGGTATGCCTTGCCAAGCTCACTCTTATCTTGAGAGTGACCGATTATCCCTCCGTAAATAGAGAATATGGCACAAGTAACGGCAATTCCCCATAGGATGACACCCACTATCGAGCCAAGATGCCAAAAATGGGCTACAAATAGTGATATCCCTACCAGGCTTACCGTATATGTTACTATAGTCATCTTCTTCATCTCTACTCTCCTTATAGAATTTGAAACAAGACTGGAGATTCTCTTAATGTATCAGCCCCTAACCCTCTAGCAATTCCTTGGTGCTTGGTAGTTCGCCTGAAATCCGCTCATCAATGGTGGTAGCTATATCCAGGGCTCTACCCAGGGCTTTAAACAGAGCTTCCGCCTTGTGATGGTCATTGGTGCCATAGACGACCTTAGCGTGCAGGTTGAGCCTGGCCTCAATAGCAAACGACTCGAGGAAGTGGCGGATGAGGTCGGTGGGAAATCCTGCCATATCGTTATCAGCGAAGGGTAGCTCCAGCACAGTATATCCCCGGCCACTGATGTCCACTGCCACCGTAGCTAGGGCATCATCCATAGGCACGGTAGCATCGCCCATTCTGACAATGCTCCGCTTTTCCCCCAGTGCTTCAACGAAGGCTCTGCCCAAACAAATGGCAACATCTTCTACCACGTGGTGCTGGTCGTTTCCTGTGGCTGAAATCTTCAGGTCGAACCTTCCGTGCTGGGCCAGCTGAGCCAGCAGATGGTCAAATATTCTAATCCCGGTGCTAATCTCCCATTTGCCGCTGCCATTAATATCGAGCTCCAAGCTGATATTTGTCTCTTTGGTCTTTCGCTTGATAGTAGATATTCTGTTAGCCACCTGTCTCCTCTCCTAGTTGACGTAATGTTTTAATCAGGGCATCAGTATGTTCTGGTTTACCCACGCTAATACGGATAGAATTTCTCAGCAGTGGCTGGTCAAAGTAACGGACCAATATCCCCCTATTTTGCAATTTTTGCTGGATTTCGCGTGCCTTGCCATTCAGAACGTGACAGAAAATGAAGTTGCCCTGAGATGGGAAAGGTCTTAACCACTTCAGCTTGTTTAGCTCGGCAAATAGCCTTTCTCTTTCGGCGACTATAGCCTTTACCGTGTCCAGTAGATAATTAAGGTCCGCTAGCGACTCTCGCACTGCCACCACAGCAGCTACATTTATAGTGAATGGTAGCTTGATTTTCAATAGATATTCAGCGATTTTGGGTGGGAAAATGCCATAGCCAATTCTCAAGCCAGCCAGCCCGGCCCATTTACTGAATGTTCTTAGCACCATCAAATTCTTATATTGGGTAACTAACTGAGTAACTGTTTCACCACTGAATTCGGCGTAAGCCTCATCGGCTAATACTGGCACTCCTGTATCCACTATCTCCAGTATATCACTCTGTGGGATAGGTGTTCCTGTAGGGTTATTAGGATTAGCCAGAACTATTATTTTGGTCTTTTTACTTATCGCTTTCTTTACTGCGCTTACATCGACAATGTAATTTTCATCCCTTGGTACCTCAACCAGCTTGCCATTGCACATTTGAGTACTAAAACGAAATATATCAAAGGTAGGCACGCAATTTATCACTTCATCGCCAGGACCAACAAATAGGTGTAGAACAAGGTCTATAAGCTGGTCACTACCATTGCCAGCTACGATATGCTCGGCACCCACGCCAGTATAGCCTTGTAGCAGTTTCCTGAGCTCTGTTTGCTTGGCGTCAGGATAAATATTAAAGTAAGGATAGCTGCCTAGAGCCTGTTTTACTCTTGGTGAGCAACCATAGGGATTCTCATTGGCATCCAGCTTGATAATGCCCTCTACCGGAACCTCGACCTCCTCTGCCAGTGTCTCCGGCGCCTTACTGGGAGAATAACCACCAAGAGCAACCAGGTCAGACCGTATTAATCTATCTATCCCTGCAGTGGAATCAGAAGAAGCCATTGTTGAGTGTTTATTCTTAGACATTTTATTATTCCTAATAAATAAAATTCCCTCCGCTTGGAGGGTCTATTTTCAAGTTCTTCATCTGTGTTGCCGGTCGATATATTTACATTTTCATATAAACTTCCCCCAAGCGCATCATATGCGCCCTGTAAATATGAAGTCAGCATAATACTTATGGAGGAAAGTATAAATTAACATTGTATATCTAGCTCAGCCTCTTTTCGGTTGACTGTATCACAAAGGGGCGTAATTTGTCAATAGTTTATCTCAACTTGACTTTAGCCGTCTTTCCACAGCTCGGGCGTGAGCATCTAGCCCCTCGGCTCTAGCTATGACGGCTGCTGCTCGTCCTAGTTGCTTTAAACTAGCCTCATCCACATTAACCAGGCTGGTAAACTTAATAAAATCGAGTATACTAAGCGGTGAGCCGAATCGGGCGGTACCCTCGGTGGGTAAAACATGGCTCGGTCCAAGCACATAATCGCCCAAGACCACCGTTGAGTTGTCGCCGATGAATATACAACCGGCATTACGTACCCGGTCGAGGTAGGCATCGGCTCCTTTTACCATCAGGCACAAGTGTTCAGGGGCATAGAGGTTGGCTAATTCTATAGCCTCGTCTATATCAGCGACTACTATTATCATTCCTCTATTTTTTAGGGATTCAGCAGCTATAGCTTGACGTTCCAGGCCTTTTAACTGTTGCTCAACCTCTTTATTAACCTCATCAGCTAGCCCTCTTGAGGTAGTTATCAAGATAGCTGAAGCTAATGGGTCATGCTCAGCCTGGGCTAAAAGGTCAGCAGCACAATACTTGGGGTTAGCCGTTTCATCAGCTATAATTAGCACCTCGCTTGGTCCAGGCAGACCATCAATGCCGACTATTCCATATACCAGCTTCTTAGCCAGAACCACAAAGACATTGCCCGGACCGCAAATCTTGTCCACCTTAGGAACAGACTCAGTGCCAAAGGCAAGGGCGGCGATTGCCTGAGCACCACCAATGGAGAAAACACGGTCAACCTGAGCCATATCGGCGGCAACTAATGTTGGTGGAGGAACCGTCCCGTTGGGTTTTGGTGGTGTGACCAGGATAACTTCCTTAACCCCGGCAACTCTAGCTGGGATAGCTGTCATCAACACTGTTGATGGATAACAAGCGGTACCGCCGGGAGCATAAACGCCGATACGCTCCAGTGGACGCATTAGCTGACCTAGGCCTTGTTTAGCAGCACTGCTCCGGATATTGCGCTTTTGTTTGAGGTGAAAAGAGCGTATCCGCTCTGCTGCCAGTTTGAGAGCTGACACAAGCTCATCATCCACCTCTTGGTGGGCGCTGGCTATCTGCTTTTTACTTACTTCCAGAGAGCTAAGCCGCACCCCGTCAATCTTCCAGGTATAATCAAGAAGGGCAGCGTCCCCTCTACTGCGCACCTCATCAAGTATTTGCCTGACAGCTTGCTCCGGGTTGATTTCGGCGCCGAATATCTTTTTCACTCTTTGCCTTAGCGCTGGTGAGTCCAAGGAAAACTCAATCCCAGGTTGCCGAGATAATACCGATTTTGCTGGCTGAAAGCCTTCAATAATTCTCATTTAGAGTTCCTCCACTGCCCTTCGCAGGGTTTCAATAATAGACTTTATCCTTTCTCTTTTGATAGAACTTGAAATCCTGTTGGAACTACCAATGAGCCAAGCCGTCGATGCAAAAAGGGTGTCAATAATCTTGAGGTTATGTCTGGCTATGGTTCGCCCCGTCTGGGTATTCTCAATTAGCAAATCGGCATCCTCGGGCAAAAAAGCTTCACTGGCTCCCCAGGTAGGAACTACTCGATACAAGCCGAGATGATTATCTCTAGCATATTTATCAGCAATATTTATATACTCTGAGGCTACTCTCAGTGGCACTGCTCGTTCAGCGTTAAGTTGTCTCAAGCCATGGACATCGGCTACAGACAAATCCTTGCTTACCACAGCCACTATCTTAACCTTGCCCAATTTCAGGTCGAGCAGCTCTGTCACCGGGCTGGAGGGGAACTGATAGAGATGCTCCATAAGCCAGTCTCTACCGGTAATAGCCAGGTCAAAATTTCCATTAGCTACCTGCAATGGCATATCCTGGGGTCTAATCACCTTAATCGTGACACCGGATAGGTCGGTAGTTGGTCTGCGATTTCCCGCGGCTGACGGGTAATCATCAATGTGAATGCCAGCTTTACTCAGCAGATGAAGGGTAGGCGATTGCTGATGTCCGTCGGGTAAAGCTAACTGAACTATATCCTCAGCTGGTTCTTCGGAAAGGTATTGAATTTCTGGCATTCTGGGTGCAGTTGTAGAAGAGGGATATTTTTCTTTAGCCAGCTTTCTTGGCACTGACTCCGATATAAGTACATCCTGGAGAGAAGCCATGACTTCACCCATGTCTTTAGATTCCCAGCTATTCCTATTAGCTATTAAGAAGGCGCTAACACTGAGGATTTTGCTTACTGGCGCCAGCCCATACTGGAGAAGCTCCTCTGCTGTGCTGAAGGCCAGCGCCAAATCAGCACTTTCCGGTGGGTAGACCTCAGCTGCCCCCCACAGAGGAAAAATACTAAACCGCCTCAGCCGAAGGTTAAGAGCAAAGGACTCAGCCAGGTTGGGATACTCACTAGCAATGCGTACAATGCCTGGCTTGGCTCGCATCTCCTCTACCGTGGCTGCCCCCTCAGAGCGGCTGGCAGCCATATACAAAGCACCCTCTCCATATCCCAGATTCCCCTCCTTCAGTAAGCCACTACTGGGGTATTTTGCCAAAAGCTCTTCAATCCAATCTGAACCACAAATACCCAGGTCGTAGTTGCCTATTGCCACCTGAATAGGAATATCCTTCTCATGGAATACCTTGGCTGAGAGGTTAGGAAATCTTCTAGATTTAGTGTGGTAAAAGCGTGCCCTCTCATGGTAACCAATGAGCCCCCAGCCTGCTCTTCGGAGCAAGGCGGCTGTCTCACCCAAAAGACGACCTTTAGGCAACGCTACCTTTATCTCCACCCTTTTCCCTCAATACTGCTAAAACCTCTTTAATAGTCTGTGCCTCAAACCTTCTGCGCTTGACCTGGTCAGTCAAAATGAATAGCGGTTGTTTACTTTTAACCGCAAGCGTCCACTCAAAATCAGCCTGTTCTTGAGTGCCTAAATAGAATTCAGCCACATAGCCAGCTTCACGAAGGTAATCGGCAGTGCTGAAGCCCTCTTTTACCGCTGCCGGTTGAGCCCTGACCAGAATTCTTTGAGCCAGAGGTTTAGCCAAAGCCTCTGGCTTTACCAGGCTCATCAGGCGGTCAAGGTAAAGGGCAAAACCGGAGGCAGGAATATCCTTGCCACCCATTAGCGGGATAAGGGCATCATATCTGCCACCACCGCCTATCTTCTCCTCGCCCCTGAAAAGCTGGAAAATCACACCCGTGTAGTATTCAAATCCCCTCCCTGAAGCTATATCAATCTGGTAATCACAGCCCAGGGCCTCAAGGAGTTCAGTGAGGTTTATGAAATCATCAATATGGGGCTGGAGCTCAGGCAAATCCTGACTAAGTTGGGCTTTCAAGTTTCTTAAGAATCCAGGTGATTTCCCTTTCAGGTCAAGCAAAGAGGGCAAGGTTTCCTTTAGCTTTGGTCTCCTGAACTTTACCTTAGCCAGTGCTTCTGTATCCCCATCTAAAATCCGGTCAAATATCGTGGTCTGCTCCTCAGGACTTAACCCCAGCTTTGCCAGTGACGCCCTTATTAATCCGGCATGTGATAGCCTCAGCTCAATACCTTCAAGCTTTAGCCGTTTCAAAATCTCTAAAGCCAGCATTACCAGTTCTACATCGGTTAGGGGAGAGCCTGCTCCTATAAGTTCAGCTCCACACTGCCATCTTTCCCTTGTCTTCTTCCCTGTCGCCTCAAAGATAAAAACATTGGCTACATAAAAGAGCTTAGCCAGTCCTTCCCCTTCCATGCTATCAATATAAAGCCTGGCAACAGGAATTGTTCCATCGGGTCTCAGCACTACCCTTTCCCCGCTCCAGCCATCCCAGTCGAGGAAGGAATATACCTTATCTAGCCTGCCTGGGGTGAGTGTCCCGGTTGAGGTGAATAGGTGGAGATACTCGAGGGTTGGTGTCCTAACCTCCCTATATCCCCATTTAAGGCAACAGTCTCTAAATACCCCCTCAATGAGGCGAAAGCGAGTCATTTCCTCTGGAGATAGGTCTCGAGTTCCTTTACACCTTTGGACTCTCATATCACACCTGTTATGAATAGTTGGTAAATTTTAGCACGCTCCCTCTAGCTATTCAACTAAGCATATTGGAGGTGTAAACAACCTCTTTCTTTACCACCATAATGTCATAATTTTGTAACTTTTTCCTCTTTCATTTTATGACTTAGTTATTGATGGCTTGCTATTATCGTTAAGGAAACCGTTCGGCAATAAATAGTAGTAGAGGAAGGGTTGATAAATAACCTCTCGTGTTGTTTGCAATAAAACTATAATCAATATACAATTCTATTATAATAGACCTTCCTACAGGGCTTAGTTATGCCAAGAATCATACGCCTTCTATTACTGGTCAGCTTACTGGTTGCTGCCTCTATAGTTATTGAAGTTCAGGCAGCTACATCCAGAGTGGATGTGCTCCATGTCAAGGCGACCATCAACCCTGTCCTGGTTGATTATATTAAGCGTGGAATCGACCAGGCTGAAGAGGGAAATGCTGCAGCCTGTATCATCCAATTGGATACTCCCGGTGGTCTGGATACCTCCATGCGTGACATCGTGAAGGACATCGTCAATGCCAGAGTGCCGGTAGTGGTATATGTCTCTCCGTCAGGGGCTCGAGCTGCCTCAGCCGGGGTATTCATTACCATGGCAGCCCACGTAGCTGCCATGGCACCAAATACAGCTATTGGTGCTGCTCACCCGGTGGCAGTAGGCGCTGAGGGCGAAGCCCAGATGTCAGAAGCCATGGAGGAGAAAGTAGTCAATGATGCCGCTGCCTATATTAGAAGTATCGCCGAGGCTCATGGGCGCAACATGGAATGGGCAGAAAAAGCGGTTAGGGAAAGTGTTTCAGCCACTGAACAGGAGGCTCTGGAGCTTAATGTCATTGATATGGTTGCCCCTGACCTTAACAGCCTTACCTCTCAACTGGAGGGCAGGCAGATAACTATGTTGGACGGCAGGGTAGTCACGCTGCACACTGAAGGAGCTGAGATTAATCATGTGGAGATGAACACTATTGAGGATTTCCTCTATACCATTAGCGACCCAAATATTGCCTATATATTATTAAGCCTTGCCATGCTCGGCATATTCTTTGAACTATCAAACCCTGGACTTATTCTCCCTGGCGTCGTCGGCGGCATCTGTCTCCTGATGGCTTTTTATTCATTAGGAATGTTGCCGGTAAACTATGCCGGCGTTTTACTCATAGTTCTGGCTTTCGGCCTGTTTATAGCTGAGGTATTTACCGCCACCTTCGGTCTATTCACTGCCGGGGGCATAACTTCGTTAGTTATCGGCTCCTTAATCTTATTTAAGGGGGTGTCTCCATTGTTTCAGGTAAACCCATGGCTGATTGCTACAGTGGCAATCGGTATCGCTGGCTTTTTTGGTTTTGTCGTTAATCGTGTAATCCGAGTCCACCGTCGTCAGGCATCTACTGGCAGGGAGGAACTGGTGGGGAAGACCGCCGTGGTCAAGGTAGCCCTGGAACCGGAAGGAACAATCCTGTTTAAGGGCGAACGCTGGACGGCTGTATCAGAGAAAGGTCGGGTGAAACCCGGAGAGGAGGTGATTATAACCAAGGTTGATGGCCTGAAACTATGGGTAATTAAGAAAGAATAGGGGGGTCTCCATTGTTTCAAATAGACCCAAGTTGGTTTCAAACAGACCCGTGGCTGATTACCGTAGTGATAATTTGTATTGTTATTTTCTGTGCCATCGCAATTATTTGGGGAATTCGGGCTCACCGACGTCAGGTATCTGCCGGCAGGGAAGACCTGATAGGCAAAACTGCCGAGGTTAAGGCAACCCTGAAACCCAAAGGAATAGTTTTCATTCAGGGCGAACGCTGGACAGCCATATCAGAACAAGGCTGGGTGAAACCCGGGGAGGAGGTGATTGTTACTAAGGTTGATGGCTTAAAACTATGGGTAATCAAGAAAGAATAAAGGAGGTAGATAATGAGCCCAATTGTTATCGGTATAATTGTTTTAGCCTTACTCATATTTATTCCTATGGCGGTTAAGATTGTTAAGGAATACGAGCGGGGGGTTGTTTTCCGCCTGGGGCGGCTGGTCGGAGCTAAGGGTCCCGGACTGTTTTTTATCATCCCCTTCGTTGACAGCATGGTCAGGGTGGACCTCCGAGTAGTAACTATGGATGTCCCGTCACAGGAGGTAATCACTAAGGACAATGTTACGGTAAGGGTGAACGCAGTGGTATACTTCAGGGTGGTTGACCCCGAAGCTTCTGTAGTTAAGGTGTTAGACCACATCAGAGCCACTTCGCAGATATCCCAGACCACGCTGCGAAACGTGTTAGGGCAATCTGAGCTCGATGAACTGTTGACACAAAGAGAAAAGCTTAATCAAATGCTACAGAAGATAATTGACGAACACACCGACCCGTGGGGAGTGAAGGTCAGCACCGTGGAGATTAAGGAGGTTGAACTTGCTGAAGAGATGAGGCGGATGATGGCGGCTCAGGCTGAAGCGGAAAGGGAAAGGCGAGCCAAGATTATCCATGCCGATGGTGAATTTCAAGCCGCAGAGAGACTGGCTCAGGCTGGGACTATTATCGCCAGGGAGCCAACCACGCTACAGCTTCGCTATCTGCAGACGCTGACTGAGATAGCTTCAGAAAGAAATAGCACTCTAATCTTCCCCCTGCCTATTGACCTTATCAGCATGTTTATGAGAAAAGCGGCACCAGCGCACCACTCGGGCGAAGAGACTAGCGAATAGCCAAAGCCAATATGCCATGATGTATAATGCGAGGTAGAACCCGGAGCCTGCCACCTAGAGCAGGCTCTGGGGAAGGGTATTATCTAGGCACACAAGGTAACATCCCCGGCTACAATTTTAATCAGGCTACCATCGGACTGGCGAAGTAAGAGGCTACCATCGCTGGCTACTGATTCAGCCACACCTCTATAGGTAGTTCGGTCTGAAGTTACCTCAACCTTTTTGCCCAGTGTCTCCAGATTATCTCGCCACTCTTGGTAAACAGACTCACCGGCAGGCAAAACCAGGTAAAACCTTTCTATTTCAGCTAACAGGCACCGTATCATATCTAGCCGTGATATATCCCTTCCCAGTTCATCAGCAAGACTGGTAGCAGTGGACGGAATTTCGGGAAAATCAGAGAGCCTAAAGTTAACATTTATCCCTATACCTATAATAGCGTAGTCCAAAATGTTGCCCCTTACACTGCTTTCAATCAAAATCCCACACACCTTTTTACCATTAACGAGAACGTCGTTAGGCCACTTAATCTGCGATTTTAAGCCGGTGATTGCCACAATACAATGGACTACAGCTAGGGAGGCCACCATAATAAGGGAAGATAGGTAAGCCAAGCTGGGGTAGAGAATGATAGACAAAGCAATACTCCCCTTGGGTGATAGCCAGGCTCGCCTTATTCGACCCTTCCCTGCAGTTTGTTCATCGGCAATGACCACAGTTCCTTCTGTTGCTCCCTGTTGAGCCTGGCGCTTAGCTACAACCATAGTTGAGGTCAGTCTAGGAAAGTAAATAACCCTTTGACCGATAAAATGGGTCTCTAGATTATCGGTAATAGCAGTGGGCGATAAACTATTTTCTACCATTTCCAGACCGGTTCTAGGTTGAACTAAAGATAGTAAAGTATTTATGACAATCAAACAATCTTGACATGAAATGACCCCAAGACATAATATATTATAATCAATACCGGCGGGTGTAACTCAGCGGAAGAGTGCTTGCTTCCCAAGCAAGACGTCGAGGGTTCGAATCCCTTCACCCGCTCCACAAAGCTGGGCAACGACTTGCCTAAGTTTAACAGGCAAAGCTAGAGCAAATCAAGAAGCGACGAATGAAGCACTAGACAGATATGCACTTGAGATGTTTAAATTTCCCCCTTTATTTTTAAACACCCTTACTTTTTGTACCAAAGTTCTATATCTCAGCCCCTGAACTATTGACATCGCCTCTTAAGTTGGTTACAATGCACGTGATGCGAAAAAGAAGTCTCTTCCATTTGTGAGTGCTTATTACTTCAAGTGGAAGAGAATTTTTTTTGCCTAGTTTTAGGAGCCAAAGGAGCTGATGGAAGGGATTATACTTGCCATAGCAATCATCTTTCCTTTCCTTGCCGGGTTTATCTGCTTAGGGCTAAAAAATAGTAAGGCGAGAGCCACTCTTATCCTTTTCACCTCTATAGTACTGATTGGATTATCCATCTTATTCCTAAGGCACGGAGCGTTTCACTATACCCCTGCGGCTGAGTGGGACATGGTCATACTGGTGCTTGATTATGTTCTACTAGCCTACTTCCTTTATGTAGGTATTGCCGACTTCACCTCGATAGGGATTAACATCAGGAATGTTTTCACCATTGGCCTGGTCCTTATTCAGGGAATCTTTTTAGCACTCTTTGAGTTTTCCTGGGCTCCTCACCTCCCGGTTGAAGTGGAGCCTATATTCGTTGTTGACCAGCTGTCCATAATCATGTGCCTAATTATTTGCATTATTGGCTCCCTCATTTGTATTTATGGGATAAGATACATGAGGGACCACGAGGGGCATCTCGGGCTTGAAAAGACAAAACAACCGCGGTTTTTCTTCTACATGGTTATGTTCCTTGGCGCCATGAACGGCCTTGTTTTTGCCAATAGTCTGCTCTGGCTCTGCTTCTTCTGGGAGGTAACCACCCTTTGCTGTTACGCACTTATTCGGCATGACGAGACCCCGGAAGCTATTGGCTGTGGCATCCGGGCTCTGTGGATGAACCTAATAGGTGGTGCCGGCTTTGTTTTTGCCATCATCTATGCCTTTAATAGGCTGGGGACACTATCAATTGCGGAAATCATTGAGGCTCCCGGGGGGCCGTTGCTACTCCTGCCATTAGCCTTTCTCTGTCTTGCTGCCTTTACCAAGAGTGCCCAGATGCCCTTTCAGAGCTGGCTTCTTGGAGCTATGGTCGCTCCAGTGCCTGTTTCCGCCTTACTCCATTCCAGCACTATGGTCAATGCTGGGGTTTATCTGGCACTGAGGATTGCCCCAGCCTTTCAGGGAACCGCACTCTCCACTGGGGTAGCGTTGTTCGGCGGTTTTACCTTCATGACCACTGCCATAATAGCCATAAGCCAACCAGAAGCCAAGAGGGTACTGGCTTACTCTACTATTGGTAATCTGGGCTTGATTATACTTTGTGCCGGAATAAATACGCCCTTGGCTATAACCGCAGGCATGACCCTACTAGTATTCCATGCCATATCAAAAGGGCTTCTGTTTCTTTGCGTTGGAATCATTGAGCATAATATCTGGAGCAAGAACATTGAGGACATGCAAGGGTTAGTTAGCAAACTGCCATTTATCACCACTATAACTATTGCTGGGATAATCTCTATGTTACTGGCACCCTTTGGCGTCTTAGTTAGCAAGTGGGCGGCAATTGAAGCTACCGGAGCTTTAGCTTCATACTGGTCTCCGGTAATCCTAGCTCTGCTTGTGGTTGGCAGCGCTGCCACT
>Ga0224501_10002359_pt1 | contig 14848 bp, 9 predicted proteins | sample SF_Oct11_sed_USG_4_FD_169105 | JGI IMG/M metagenome (GOLD analysis project Ga0224501, IMG submission 169105) | Sediment microbial communities from San Francisco Bay, California, United States - SF_Oct11_sed_USGS_8_1 | ecosystem: Environmental > Aquatic > Marine > Sediment | place: USA...
ATCACTTACCTGACTAAATGATCATCAACCTAGTTTTTTGTGACCAGGTCACATACAAATCATTGCAAGATGGGCTCCAAACTAAACTGACATATGTTTGATGCAGATATCTTTGGTTTAGTTTTGACAATACAGTGAGAGATTGGGTTACCCATTATTTATTGTAATTGTGTGAAACAGGAGCCTGTGGATATTAGAAAAGAAGCAGTTGCTGTGAGCAATGAGTCTAATAGCTACAGTGTCAGCGCACTAGGCCTGCGATTGTTAGATTCCAACCCGATTTCTGCTATGGGTGTGAGCTCATCTCATAATTCCTAGCTCCTATCACTCCAGAGCAAACCTCAGGCTAACGCGGTCTGGTGTCACAAACAAAAAGCAAAGAATTTACCATAGGCAGCTGGTTATAGTTTCTGGCCACCCAAATGTCATTATGAGAAAACTGTGAAACTAGGAAAGGTTCTATGAGTCAGTATAGGTTGGGTAGTGAACCCCACCGCAACCAAAGACTGCCACCTGGTACAAGGATGAGCATGATAAAATACCCACTCAAATGTTCGCTGGTCTGGAACATGAAACGACAATTACCAGCTATGAAATTAATGGGGTGTAGACGCCTAAGTGATAAGCCACGGATTTAGATTGGAATCTTCCGGAACTAAAGCCGTAATAAAACTGCGTTCAAATTCTAACAATCGGTGGTGTGGAGCTGGGTAGTGCACCGGGACAGCTGATAGCTGATGAGATACAGACCAGCTACCAAGGTAGAGAAATCATAAAATGGTGTGACAGAATGCCATAACTGTGAAGTTAAACTTAGTGTCCATATGACTGTAATTGCGTCTTTGTCTGCAGTATGCCTGTCTGTGGAGGGTGATAGTGTGTATGTGTCGTGACTATGAGATTATGACTATGTGTTTGTGACAGTGTGTGGGTATAGGCCGGTATCAGTCGTTTTCAACTCAACCGAGATGAAAGTGAATGATCAAAGCGCCACTCGAGACTGAATTTGCGACAGTATGCCTGCGTACAAAATGCCTGCCTCTATCAAACTGTGACTGAGTCGATGTATCTATCTGATGTGACACCTATGGCTCTATCATTGTGACTCCCGATGACAGGACTTGCAGGAATGAAGCTGTATGTGCCATCTTTGGTTATCTAGCTGTATGAGTTAACAGGCAATCATAAAGCTAGGTTACCAAGGCAGGGACCCCCAGCTACAAATCATCATCTCATCACCTTTCAAGAGAATGACAAGGTAATTATCTTCTCATGAGGAGAGTATGCGTGCACCTGATTGGCAGTCTGCGTCAGATTCTAATTCTTGTTTTCTGTTGGAAGAACTTGAGCGGCTAAGTGTGAATGCGATACCTAGCTATGATTGCTATATGACTAGATCACTTATTGTAGTTACGCATTACTGAACGCAGCAAATGTATGTATTTCAGTGCCTTCACTTGTGATATAATGGCATATACAATCATTTCCTTTAAAATAATTCTTAACTCAAACGGTGCTAAATACTGTTGATAACCTTCATTAACAAAGTTTTTCTGAAGGTCTCCAATTAAAGGAAAAATAATTGGTATAAGACAGTTTCTTTTATCACATTAAGATGATGATAATCAAAAGAAATTATAACGTTTTGGGTAAAAACGGGCCAAAAGATGTCGGAACTCTTGCTAAATTCCAGCTCTTCGCAACACTTTGAGTAGGTTCAGAGGCCCTAACCATGCGCAATAAGCGCCTCTAGTAAGAGTGGCTAGAGAACCTGGTTCCCATAAGGGCTATAAATCACATAGATGTGCGAGATTAAAGTGGATGATGGTGCCATATGTCTGCAACTATAGAGTGATAGAATGATGAAATGGGAATAAAGCTAGATTAGTTGGCTGTCAGATTTGAATGAAGCAGTACCCAGTGGAATGTCAGCCCTGCCCTCCTGGTGACATAACCATATACTTCATTTTCTCAGGTAATGTATTTTTATACAAACGCAATAAAAATCACAATCCAATGCTTGGCGATAAATTCACCACTCCCATCTCAGAGAGAAACTGGTGGTCACTTGGTGGCTCCAATAGCTGTACCAGTCCTGGTCAGTGTCGTTGTCGGCAAGCACCTGTTCAGTGCTTTCTATACACTGTATCAGGGAGCACCTGTCGGGCTAGACGCTGGCTCAGACTTGCTCTTGGCATTCAGATTTGGGTAGTACTGTGAGTAGTCATAAAATCGGAACTGGAGCTTTTTATCTTCAATCAGACCTGTCACAATAAAGGACTCATTTCAGAATTCACAGAGAACTATTTACAGTCTGACATTAGGCCGAAAGTTATACGAACAAGCAGGCGAGTGTACAGAATTGAAACAGAAATAGTGGGATAGCTCAATGGCTAGAGTGCTTGGCTCAAGATTTAAAGACCCTGGGTTCAGGTCCTAGTCATACTAACTACCCACTGCGAGAATCAGCTCCTTATATAATTCACAGCTCATACCGCTCCAACAGACAGCAAGCTTAGGAGGTGCTTTAATTAAAACGGCCAATTGTCCGAGTGGAGCAGTGAAAAGAATCCCAGATTGTAACCTTTATTTCATCTAAAGCAGTCTAAAGGGATATGAATATTGGGTGTAGGAGGGGGTGCCGGCAGTGAGCTTCACAGAATAATCAGAATAATGTGATGGTGTTAAGTGGCAGTATGAGGAGTAATGATTCCTTAGATCTCAACTATAATATACGTTCTGATTCTAGATTAACTGTGCCAACCAGCGATTTTGAGTTTTGATTTCCTGGCTCATAGTTGAAAAAACAGTTAGGCACACTTGGATCAAGCGTGAAATGACTAGTTCATTTGTCACGTACCGACATCTTTAGCTTTCTCTATAGCAATCAGTACTTTCTTCATTTGGCTCATACAAATCTCTACAAAACCCAACGGAGATCCATGACAAGGGGAAGCTGATAATGACGTGACCAGCTAACGAGCTACACACACAACTCTCTTTTTTGAGCACACTGACATATGCGGATGTAAATTCAGTCGCCGAGAAATGTGATTTTCATTTTAAACTAAAAGCGATCATTTTTTATCGGGACCTAGTCTTATACATTCCTTTTAATAGCGGTGTGCGCATGAACCATCTTTACATGACTATAAATTAGTTGGTAGGATTTAAACAAATTTATGACCAACTCTCACTAGACAGGAATCAAAACAGTAGGCATTCCGATGCACACGCTTGCAGTTTTAGACGACCTCAGAGTTAAAGAAAAACTCAAATGGAGAAAGGTGTGGAGACTCAACAGTAATTACTGGTATACTAAGTAATTGGATGCGTAAACAGAATGACTCAAATAATGTAACTGTAAAGGGTCTTCTTCCGAGAAGACTGTATAGGGTTAGTGATTGACTGAACTAATGAGGGTTTTACACTACTGAATATGATCCGGGAGTGATTGCCGGTATACGTAGGAATGTGTGAATCTGTGTTTGGCAGTAACACCGGTGTCGAAGTGAATACTCTTGAGATAATAACGGGGTGTAAGGGAGTCACTGTCCGTCGGTTATCCCTGCCACCGCTGTAAGAGCGGGCCTGGAAAACCAGTGGGGGCGGGTGTGGAGTCTGAGGCGCTATTTTTGCTGGCATAGTGAAATAGTTCAGTGGCCGAGGTATTTAGCCCGAAATTGATGGGTCTCAAAGTCAAATTGAAGTTGCGCTGCAAGCGCGGACTCTTCGTATAATTTCTAGCTCCTACCACTATTGAACAAGCCTCAGGCTTAGAAGATTAGCTAAATGCCCCTATAAAACAATAGGTAAGTAATGAGAAAATCCAGATTATCTCGTACTGAGCTGCAATCCAACGCTGTTATTCTTTACCTGGTACTGTGAACGCACTGAATTACACCAGACATCAGGGTCACACTCACAGGTGATAGGCTGAAGGTTCACCGGGCATAAGTACTTACGTGTCCTAGCCGGCTTTATGATGTTGGCTCCATTTGGGCTCAGAAACTGCTTTATGAGGTCCACGTTCTACAGAACAGTCACATAAATAATGCAATAAAATCTTCACACGGAGGAAGCCATGTCTTATACAGCTGTAAATTACAAGGTGACCCGCGTGGTGATGACACACATGGAGCTGCCTGCTAATTAAAGGAGATTATAAACTTCCCGATAGAGGGAGCCACAGCAATGAATGATGGTCACAAGTGCCCTCATTGCTGTGTGTCATAATGCTTACCCAACTCGTTGACCATGGTATTAAGAGGAAATATTCCTTAAAATACCTCATGTAATTAGAAAAAGTAAAGCAATCCATGTCAGGGTCATTAGAAAGGAAATGCATTTCCTCTAGGTTAACCCTGACCTGCAGAGAAGAGGGGGATAACAGCCAAGACAGAAAAGCATTCTAAGAGTACCAGTCCCCTAGATTATCACATGGCTAGTTGGTGGCCCATCAGTCATGAAAAACTCTCACTACAAACCAGCCATGCCAGCATCGCCTATCGCAAGCAACTACCCCGTAAACGAACAGTGAGCACCATTGGCAGTGTATGGCAAGAGAGCACCCCTTCGACGGAAACTACGGTCCAGCACAAACTAACACGCAAAGGGAAACGCTATGAAAACAGTCGGAAATGGCAAACGGCGCACGCGCGGCCTTTGTTTGAGCCCGCGGGCTTTAGCCAATTGGTTCTAGTCCTTCACCTCTAACTCAGACTGTTGTTACCACCGGCTGTCAGTAGCAACGGTGCTGCGTTCCTACAGCTATCAACGAACTCTAGCGGAGAAGGCCGCTGGCTGAATTTGCAAATTCAGCGCTCGCGGAGAATTTTTTATGCGAATATCGCAACAACCACTGACTGGCTCACACCGGTGTTGGACCTACTTCGAGCAAGCGGGCACTAACGGCACACCAACTTGATGCCGCGATGCGTGGGATCTATCCGCTCGCGTGCCGCCCCAAGTGTAGCGCAATCCGTTTTTCTAGCCATTCCGTCTCCGTACATTGGGACACGTGCCGCTGTAGCCAGGTACGTTTTGCGAAAGGCTTAGCAATGGCTGGTATTGGCACCCCTGTTGAACTAGACCCCTTCTCAGAAACTAACTACGTTACGTTTCCTTCGAAGGGGTGACAACAAAGTCCAGGTCTTTTAGAAACATTTAACATCGGATTCAATTTCAACAGTAAAATCGTCTGTTTCAAGAATGCTCAATTCAAGGGCAACATTTTATTCCCACAGTGACCTTGACATTTCGAGGTCAGTGTATAAAGATTAACTTACTCGGTAGTCCACTGTGAGGTATTCATCTCGACATATCGGGCAGGGGTTTCCTGTACTCAGCTTACCATTTCTCTACAGAAAGAAGCAGAGCGGTGAGACAGGAATGAGCAAAGTAATCTCTGTATTCACAATTAGTAGCTGGGCAGTATAATGTCTAAGAGCAGGGGAGATATGGTGATTACACCAGAATTGGCTATTACGTTTGACAGAAGCTGAGATATTTGAGGAACACCAGTGTGATGCTCCCACAAAGCTCCTAACACAAAGTCGCTTGCAAAAAGTTTACCACCAAGTTGCAAAACAATAATTAGAAGTTAGCAATGTCTGGCTTTCTCACAAATACTGAATTTACATGCTGCCATACCAGCTAGCTGCTGCCATACCACCTAGCTTTTGCCGAGATCTTCTGCTATGCCAAGCAGTCTCCAAACCATTGATGACATAGTCAATCCAACCACCTGCATGTACTGTTATCAAAAGACCGGCCCGATTTGACCTTTAACTTTTCTTGCTGCAGTCTGACACAGCCTCTAAGGCAATGTGTTCCTTCTGTGCTTGTTTCCCCGGGTTGTTCTCGGTGTGGCCCATAAAAATACTGTGAATCGAATCCGATGAGGGTGGAAAAACGAGGTTACATTAGGAGTTCAAGCATGGACCTAGGGCCATAGCCCATAAGCCCTCTATATATATATATATATATAACATCCACAAAGCCTTCATTCCCCCGAAGATATTCCTCCCCGGACATGTATAGCACTTACATAGCTCATTTTTCTCCCCGGACATGTATAGCGTTTAAGTAGCACATTTTTCTCCCCGGACATGTATAGCACTTACATAGCACGTTTTCCGTGTTATTCTTCTTGGTCTGGCTTTAGGGTGGTTTGGTCGGTAGTGGAACCAGACGGGATGTTCTCCATAAGTCTGCTTGTATGCATCACTCTTCATATAATGAGCACTAGTTTCCCAGTCTACTATTTTTCGCTCTAATGGGAAGCCTAGAAATAGGTGTTGTGGTCCCTTGGTACCAACGTAACAAACAAGACAACTTCACAAACTCTGCACTAGGAGAATCGAGGCACTTAGGCATGATTGCAATCAGGCTGAAATATAAATGTATGTTGGTAAATCGGCCAGCATTTGTGTTTAAACTTCGTCTCTGTTCAGAGCTACCAGGAGTAGATCGCCATTTCACCTATCCCTCACACTCATTTATTAGAAGCGCCGAGAGCATATAAAGGTGAGCAGACCGCTGGCTGAGGTCGGTACTCCAAAATCCTTTGTCAGCGATGATAAAGAAATTTGTCAAATAGCTACAATAGCCATCTGAGCAGCGGTTCACAGGAGCAGCAGAGGTTGTTCATCACCAAGCTCATTTCTATCATAACTAGAATAGATATCTACTATTGGGGAGGGGTTGGGCCCTATGTTTACAGACATACCGGATTGGTGCAGTTTGCAGTCTCCTCTATCCGTTGCCTCATTTGAAGAAAACCGAGTTTGGTAACTGCTTGTCATCTGTGGTATCCGCGTGGGTGAAATCTGGTATGAAAGAGATGAACAAGCATCATTGGGAGATCGGCAACCAGTGTATTCTACTAACCCAAACATCACCTAATGTTGCCACAAATCACTACTTCATCGACTGTAATTTCAGCTTGAATGTAAGGCGGGTAGATCAATTTCAGAAATAGGTGGCCCTACTTCCTCAACTTGCCTTCCCTCCATCTCCCCCTCTCCCACCATCCCTTAGACATTGGTAAGTTTGATTGGTCAGTTAGCGAACTACTACTGCCTTACTAGCTTTACTTCTACTACCAGCAACCGAATAATGTGCGACAAGCGAACAAAAATGTACTGATTGCCTAATTGTGTAACCGTAAGAATTATAGCTCAGTCTGTCCTCCCCGTGGCCCGGGTTCAATTCCCAGTCACGGCGGAGTATTTCAAGGGATTTTTCCCTGACTGATCGCATTCTGCCAACCCGTCCTGAGCCAGCGTGGCAGAAAATGGCTCAATCTCCCTTCAATGACACCACACAACCTGTAGACAGTGAGGAGGAAGGCCGAAGCCCAACCATGGACAGACGATGGCTGAAAAAAAATGACTTACGAATGAAATGTAACTGAGTTGGTAAGTGTAAAGTTTACATAATAGTAAAGTAATGACTGGCTCTAGTCTAGTCTCAGCGTAAGACCAAGCAACTCCAATGACTAGTAGCTAGTACTCACTACTAGTGGTAATTCGTGATAAAGTTTGTGACTGTAAGTGTAAGTCTGACCAGTGACAGTTTATTTAGTTTATGCCGTTGGTCTGAGTGACTCAGGGCCAGGCGGTCTGTTTTGATGGTAAATCTGATTCTGAGTTAAACTGTCACTCTTACTCTTAGTTTTACACTTACAGTTACACTGTGTTAGTCAGTGTTATTGTTAAAGTTATATTATAGTATACTGTCTATAGTATATATTTATAACTATAAGTATAACTATAAGTATAAAGTATAATAAGTTATAGTCTTATACTTATAGTTATACAGTTGAACTTGAAATAATATATTATTGATAAGTTGAGACTTGAGAAGTCGACAGGACTGGATTAAATTAGTGTCACTGATTCAATGAAGGAATGAATTTCAATCAATTTGTTGACTTCATTTCATGATCATTTCAGATTTCAGTTTTCACCTTGGGCTTCAGTTTTTAATTAAAGTTAAACTGTTTACCATGGCAAATGCTAGTACCTGTTGATTGGTGATTCGGCTGCATGGTGCGGATAGGTGAGAGAACCATACTTTGTTTGTAATACAAACTACCTCCGTTCTGCAGCCAAGGCGTTGGAAAGTGGTGATTGCGCTCCTGATCATTGTGTCCAACAAAATCCCTCAGTAAGTTGAGTAACAAGCGTAACCAAGTGACCAGACTGGGTCTGGACTCTGGGAATACAATACAAACCACACTTCAATCCAGAATCGCGAACTGCGAAGAACAGACTCGCTACAGCTTCACAATATAATTTCGGACAGACAACTCCGCTCAGGTATTGCGCGGATAGCCAGGCTACCTGACTATTGCAGGAGCGCATAGTAAAGTCTTTCGAAGCAGTGACATAAAGAAATGTATGCCCTCATTGTCCTGTCTATGTTCCTTTGTATCGCCGATCGAAAGAAAATGACTCAACATAATGTTCCCCTCAGTCTCAGCAATCAGCAACAGTGACAAACTACTCTGTAGTTATATAAGCAAAAGCCCATCCGTTTGGTCAATAGACTAGTGGCCACTTTGACAATTTGACATAGAATAGATCTATAGCTGGACAGGACACACTTGACATCGCTCATATCAATGTATTCATTTATCTTGCACACTAACTTCATAGCTTATCCACATCTGTCTATCATTCAACGATATAGTGCAGACGAAAGCCAATATATTCATGTACATATATTCACTAAAATAGTGTGTACAGGCATATAGATGCAGGTGTTTAGTTATTCACATTTTCTCAGGCATCTCCATTCACAGATTAGTCCGCCCGCCATTATTCTGCCACCACTTGGAGGGCAAGCGTCTCTACAGTTCTTCCGACATTCCGCAGACACCTGCCGCATTTAAATGGATAGGTTGTGTTATTATTTTATAGTGGCATCATGTTCCGGTACCTACTGTTCGTACACGCAATGCATGCTCATTAATTAGATCCCCATACAATGATCGATATCAACACACACAAAATATCTTACAGAAACTCTGCCCACTGCACTATTTAGTCAGCTACCGTGTCACCCTAGCACCCATGCTCATTAAAGCGAGAAAAGGCCCGAAGTTTTTCAAGAACTACTTACATCAGCTGTGTAATGTGTCGTATTACAAAAGTCAAAAGTTAATTGATCGGGGTGATCTATATGATCGAATATGAATTGGACATTAATTTGGCATTTTTAAAAATAAATCTTTACAGGCGATTTCATCAGTTCCTCATTATAATAGTAGAAATGTAGAAATGTCTTCTCACCGCATCAGTAGCAGGGAAAATGATGAGTAGAAGAGCGCATAAAGTATATAGCAGTTTCATGATGGTATCTAAAGCTGAATGGTGCAGAGTGATGTTTTCATAGCATATGGTGGTTCTCAGAGACTTCTTCATGGTTTACTAGATGTGGATTCACCCTCGCTTTCGTTATCTTTTAGCCATTAGCAGTGTGGGACAGTGGCTCTTAGAAATCCAAAATGTACCAGCAATTGCGTAACTGAGGCGGGTATCACAAGTTTCTCTAACGCATGGCCTTCACCTTTCCTCTAAAAATTCAGTCACAATGTCTATCTAGTTCAGTTCCTACTTGTGTATAGGTATGAGTAATAAACCATGTGTAAACCACTAGCGAACCAGTTTACATGCACGGCTTTATGGTAGGTTTATATTGTGAACTTGCTTACACAATCCTCAATTCACAGTGCTATTATTAATACAACTATCGATGTGAATTTTGCGAGTACAAATGAGTGCGCTCTTCGATTTTGTAGGGAAAAAAATATAACACTCCACCTATGTACACAATTTTGCCATCCTTATTTCAATTCTATGCTAAGAGCAATGCATTTACCACAAACAAGCTAAGAATACATTGAAAACATGCTGCTTTTCACTTGCAGCGAGCTGCTGCTTATCAATGGATTAGTGTCGGTTGGAGAAATGTTGCGACTGTAAAACTGTAGGAATTGACTAAACCAATCATTGCTTGGTATCAGAGCAGAGTCCTCTGCCCTACCCCTAAAGCATACAGCAAGTCCACTAGTATGCTTTGATTTGTTATAATTTCAACTGAAGAAACTATCACAAGTTTTGCTTGTTGCAAACATTGAATATAAAATCATTATAATTTTATCTCTTTCGCTTTTTCTTCTGTTGATGTCGGCTAGCCGAGTATCCTTTGCTAGCCCCTGACTGTTTGATAGGAGCCTCCTGAGTGGGTGCTTCCATCTTAGTGATGTCACTACAACAGCCAATCAATGCCTTACAGCACAGCAACATGCGCAAGTAACTAGCAAGCCCCCGGGAGGAAGTTGTACTACAGATGGTGAGAAAGGATTATATTATATTGAGGCCCATTTGACGTCTGAACCAGTGAATGCATACTTGTGAAGGCGAGGCAGTAATGGGGCGTGATGACAAATTGGTAGACGTTTCAGTTGGAATGATCTCAGTCATTAGACTAAGATCAAGCCAGTTGAAAAGAGTTCCAAGTCAGAGAAAAATATTGATTCCCCTTGTGGTTCCTAAAATTGATGGGCACATAGTCGGCTTGCCTTTGCACAGCTGGGTAGTCGGCTAGTAAATTAAGGCGAAATGGATGAATAGCATCGTGCCAACAGGTCGTTGCGATGGTGGACCTCAAGCGAAGCATATTTTATAAGCTATCCGTGGTGGGGCCAATGGACAAGATTACATATTGTACAGCGGGATTCGAATATGTCAAGGGCTAAAGACCAAAGACATTGCACTAGAAGTTGAAGCGGGAACCTCTTGCCCCAAATGTGATCCGATCATATGAGTGACTTACAGCTCAGACCAACCACTGGCCGTTCCCTGGCTGCCCTTGCTGCCCCTATGTAATTAGTGACTTGCAGCTCAGGCCCACCACTAGGCGATCCCTAGCTGACCTTGCCGACCCTATATAATTAGTGACTTGCAGCTCAGGCCCACCATTAGGCGATCCCTAGCTGACCTTGCCGACCCTATATAATTAGTGACTTGCAGCTCAGGCCCACCACTAGGCGATCCCTAGCTGACCTTGCCGACCCTATATAATTAGTGACTTGCAGCTCAGGCCCACTATTAGGCGATCCCTAGCTGACCTTGCCGACCCTATATAATTAGTGACTTGCAGCTCAGGCCCACTATTAGGCGATCCCTAGCTGACCTTGCCGACCCTATGTAATTAGTGACTTACAGCTCAGGCCCGCCACTAGCCGCTCCCTGGCTGCCCTTGCCAACTGCATTAGCATTTTTCCTTTCTCTACGTCTGCCTTTCCAGGTGGAGCGCTCTCTTTTCGGCAGCCAGCGTTCCGGATCAGGCGCCACCTCAGGGTTATAATTCTTCGGCAGCGGTCCCTTCTTACGCTTTCTTCTCCTCTTCTTCTCAGTTTTCTCCTCAACCCTACAGGTAACGTCAGCATTAAAGGCAGCAAATAACACAGTGTCAACCCTACAGGTAACGTCAACATTGTGGCTGCAAATAACACAGTGTCAACCCTACAGGTAACACCAACATTAAAGGCAGCAAATAACACAGTGTCAACCCTACAGGTAACGTCAGCATTAAAGGCAGCAAATAACACAGTGTCAACCCTACAGGTAACGTCAACATTGTGGCAGCAAATAACACAGTGTCAATCCTACAGGTAACGTCAGCATTAAAGGCAGCAAATAACACAGTGTCAACCCTACAGGTAACGTCAGCATTATAGGCAGCAAATAACACAGTGTCAAAGCTACAGGTAACGTCAGCATTAAAGGCAGCAAATAACACAGTGTCAACCCTACAGGTAACGTCAGCATTATAGGCAGCAAATAACACAGTGTCAATCCTACAGGTAACGTCAGCATTAAAGGCAGCAAATAACACAGTGTCAACCTTACAGGTAACGTCAGCATTAAAGGCAGCAAATAACACAGTGTCAACCCTACAGGTAACGTCAACATTGTGGCCGCAAATAACACAGTGTCAATCCTACAGGTAACATCAACATTAAAGGCAGCAAATGACACAGTGTCAACCCTACAGGTAACGTCAGCATTAAAGGCAGCAAATAACACAGTGTCAACCCTACAGGTAACGTCAACATTGTGGCAGCAAATAACACAGTGTCAATCCTACAGGTAATGTCAGCTTTAAAGGCAGCAAATAACACAGTGTCAACCCTACAGGTAACGTCAGCATTATAGGCAGCAAATAACACAGTGTCAAAGCTAAAGGTAACGAGGCAGAGAGGATACATAAGGTTGATCGAGTTGGGTTAAAGTAAAGCAGTGTAGCATGAACTCCATAGTCTGGCCCCATGAGACTCCCCTTCTAACAATGTAGACAATTCTAAGAAATACAGCTATGCCACATCAATTATACACACGTCAGTCAGCCAGTCTGTCAGTCAGCCAGTCACTCACTCAGTGAATACTCACACATCGGCGGCAGCCACCTTCTCATCTTTCTTGGCTCGGTACTTGCCAGCGAACGAGGCACTCTCCAGTGCGTCTACATCCACAGACTCGGCAAGGCTTTCTATAGATGGCAGCTCAGAGCTCACTTTCTTGGCAGCCTTGGCATCGTACTGAGAGTAAGCAGCAAACAGCATACTGAGAACTCCACGATCGTCAGGACTCAGTCTGCAACATTACAATATATCCCAGGGTTAACACCGCCAACTTCACCAGTTATACCCAGCATTTTTGTGAAGTTTTATTGTGAGAAGTTGGTGGATGCTCCATTAGGGAATCCACTGCTAGCATGAGTAATCCGGAGGAAGTGGAACAGCATAATGAAAGGACGATGTGATATCCTCAGCCGCATTTAGAAAAGGGGTGTGGCTAGAGAACACGTGCCGACTCACTTTCTGAGTTTCTCCAGCTGCACGGCAGCGGCTGCCGGATTGCTGATTTTCATCTGATAGTCAGCACTGGCCTTCAGGATGTTTTGATATGCCTCCTCGTCGCCCTATACCAGACGATTCAGATATACGAGTTATTCAGATATACAGGTTCAGCACGGGTAATGTCAATCACCGCTTACCATATAAAACAATAGAGGCTCTCGATGGCTTATGGGAGATAGCAGCTTTAGGTGAGGGCAAGCATTACGATCATGGTGATACTAATTGAAAAGAAGTCTTTTTCAGTGTTAAAGTGTAGAAGGGTTTGCCTCGGATTCACCTTAAACAGTCGGTAAAAACACGGCGGGCGCGAGTCAAACTCTTTGTACTCTCCAGTCGACAAGTTGTTGACTTGGCGAACTAGCGATGTTTTTTGTACACTTGCAGGCAAGCATTCATGATGCCTGATGGCTAGGGCGATGAGATTCCTGTGGTTACTTGTTACTCAGCTTATTGCTCATACATACCAATGACAGCTTGCACGCAATAGCCCTATCCCTTGCTAACGGTGAACGATTGTTATACCCAGTGCCTTGCCAAGCGGGATCAATCGGCGGCCATGATAATTCCAAATTATTTTTTCATATTTTGTATTTTCATCAAAAATTCGCAAAAGATGGCTTATATCATGAATACATTGTAGATTAAAGGGGTTATGACACGGTCAATGGCAGACACACTTTTGGAGTTGTGTTCCCCATTCTTAAAGGGAGGCAACTCCGCCTTCATTGCAGCGATGGCGAGTGGTCTTTTTCCACAAAAAGAATACCGGTCACTCGAATAACTACGGCCCAAATAGAAATAAAATGGGATCTAATTACTAAAATGTAGCAACCTAATGATCTTCACCCCCTCGTAACATCGATTAAAGCTCAAAATTGAACGTAAGATTGGAGAAAATCTAGGTTATAAGAAGTGCTTTGCCGTTTCCCTAGCCCTAAATAGAGGCCGTTGCGTTCGGGCCTGTATCATTTAGCAATAATGGCACTAAGGCTCACTGACAGAGGTGAAAAACTGCATTCTGAAACCCTATCTCTATACTTTTAGTTGGAACATTTTCTCTATATAGACTTGTGTAACTACAGGTCTAGTGTGCACCTGCAAGAGGATGTTCCAAACATCAGCGTGTAAGCCGAGAAATCAATGCAAACATCAACAGCTCTGCGTTAATTCCCTATCTCGAGGCCACTTCTGTTCCGTCGATGGTCTGAAAAGTACGTCACAGAGGGCTCTAGGTATGCGCATTGGATAGGGCTATATCTAAGCTTCCATTTGAGCTGGGTATTGGCCCCATTTGTTCATGGTAGGCTTCAGAATCTGAAAACAAGTGAAGACACTTTTGCCCATGACATAACTCCTTTAAGTGAATTTTCGAACAAATTGCTAAAACAGCAAGAACAGCTTCATTTTCTGTTTAGATCATATAAGCCTATATAGCGAGTCAGCAGCTTGACTACCAGATCCGTGTTTAGATAAGGATGAACCGACGGGAATCGCTAAGCTCTGCCCATCATAGTATTGTGTCATAGGTTATCAGGCATTTGAGGCAGCAGGTTTTGAGCAAGATCTTTCAAGAAATGGGATCAAGGGTACAGTGTGAGACTATGTTTTTCAGTACACTAACACTTCAAGCACAGGAAAAAATGAGTTAGTGGGGTCTTGTACTAGTAGAAGGCGCATAGGATATAAAAACTGGTCTCAGTTAGGTATAGGATTACAGGATCATGGATTCAACTCATAAATGTAGAATAATTACGGACAAAACTCCCAGAGTGTCTAGACGAGTGGACGTCTATGACAGCTCATCATGGAAATTATAAACTGGAAATGGGGCATTAATGGCCGCTGTTGTGCGGAGACAGAGTGTGGCAGGGGTTGTCTCACCTTATTCTTCTCGTACCAGTGGATGACATCAGT
>Ga0224501_10002360_pt1 | contig 14829 bp, 13 predicted proteins | sample SF_Oct11_sed_USG_4_FD_169105 | JGI IMG/M metagenome (GOLD analysis project Ga0224501, IMG submission 169105) | Sediment microbial communities from San Francisco Bay, California, United States - SF_Oct11_sed_USGS_8_1 | ecosystem: Environmental > Aquatic > Marine > Sediment | place: USA...
ACAATATAGGACGTGCACGTGTACCCCTATTCGTTACCCTCCCTCCATTCATCTGTAAAAGGGTGATGTAAGTTTTATACGATTGCGCGCACGTCCTATATCCTTCTCTATGAGTTATGGGCATGCAAAAGCGACCATAGCAGATGCCCTTGGTTCTCAAAAGAGACAAATAGGTAAACCACCTATACACATTGGGAGGAGAATTGAAAAAGAAGGCCAAGAAACGCACGCCCCCAAGTGCCTACGACACGATGCCATACTACTTTCCAACCGAACAAGTCGACATCGTCAAAAAGAAAATAAAACCCAAACGACGCCTCAGACGAAGAGAAACCAAATAACCATACCCATTTTCGATGCTTGATCGAACGTATCTGCATGCGTGAATAGGGATACTCTTATAATTCAAGAGTTTTCTTTAGAACTGAATACTTCACTAAGCGTATCGTTGTGATGGTTGAGAGGAGGATCAGGTACAATTGCAGAAAGATTCTACAGTCAAAGAAAAAATCAAGAAACTGGAAGAACTCAAAGCGAAGTCCAAACTCGGGGGCGGAAAGGACCGGATAGCGGCTCAACATAAACGAGGCAAGCTAACCGCCCGCGAACGACTCGACATCCTGTTGGACCCAGACAGCTTCGTCGAACTCGACCCCTTCGTAGTTCATCAATGCGTCGATTTTGACATGGAGAAAAAAAAGATACTAGGCGACGGCGTCGTAACCGGCTACGGGACCATCGACGGACGGCTCGTCTACGTATTCTCCCAAGACTTCACCGTATTCGGTGGGTCACTCGGTGAAATGTTCGCCAAGAAAGTATGCAAAGTAATGGATCTTGCCATGAAAACAGGAGCTCCCATAATTGGCCTGAACGACTCAGGAGGCGCACGAATTCAAGAAGGCGTAGTAAGCCTTGGCGGATATGGGGACATCTTCTTCCGAAACGTCATGTCCTCTGGCGTCATTCCACAAATATCTGCAATCATGGGACCCTGCGCTGGCGGAGCTGTGTACTCCCCAGCTATCACTGACTTTATTTTTATGGTGAAAGATACAAGTCACATGTTCATAACCGGCCCCGAAGTAATCAAGACCGTGCTGGGTCAAGAGGTGTCGTTCGAGGAACTCGGCGGCGCTCTAGTTCACAGTCAAACCAGCGGTGTCGCGCACTTCATCGCCAACGGGGAAGAAGACTGTCTCGCAATGATCAGGCAGCTCTTAAGCTATTTGCCATCAAACAACATGGAAGACCCACCCCTCAGTGAGACAGACGATGACCCCAACCGCATCGATGAGCACCTCGAAGCAATCCTACCTGACGATCCCGACAAACCCTATGACATGAAAGACATCATTGCAAACGTAGTTGACAACAACAATTTCCTCGAAGTCCATCCACTGTGGGCACCCAACATCGTCATCGGATTCGCCCGACTAAACGGACGCACAATAGGCATCGTTGCCAATCAACCCAAATTCCTCGCCGGAACCGTCGACATCAAATCCTCCATCAAAGCAGCCCGATTTGTCCGATTCTGCGACGCCTTCAACATCCCCATCATAATGTTCGTCGATGTCCCCGGCTTTCTACCCGGAATCGATCAAGAGCACGGTGGAATAATCGTACACGGCTCCAAACTCCTCTACGCCTACTGTGAAGCCACGGTTCCCAAGATCACAATCATCATTCGAAAAGCATATGGTGGCGCCTATGACGTAATGGGCAGCAAGCATCACGGAGCAGACGTCAACTACGCATGGCCAACCGCCGAAATCGCCGTAATGGGCCCCCAAGGAGCAATCAACATCATCTTCCGAAAAGAGATCGCCAAGGCGAAAGACCCTGACCAAAAACGGAAAGAACTAACAGCCCAGTACCGAGCCAAATTCGCTAATCCCTACGTCGCAGCCGAAAAAGGATACATCGATGACGTGATCAAACCTGCAGAGACCCGCCCAAAACTGATCACCGCACTAGAAATGCTTCTGGACAAACGCGAATCACGCCCACCAAGAAAACATGGAAATATCCCCGTCTAAAGCCTTTTCCATTATAAAGACACGCGACGTGTATCTTATATCGCGTCATTGTCTATCTATTTTATTGGAGTGTTGACTAGTTGAGTAAATCAATTGAAAATTTGAAGAACGCGTTTGCAGGTGAGTCACAAGCAAATCGACGATATCTGGCGTTTGCTCAAAAGGCTCAGGAAGAAGGCTTCACCCAAGTTACAAATCTTTTTCGAGCCGCTGCAGAGGCAGAGACAGTTCATGCTCTCAATCATCTAAAAATCATAGGCAAGATAAAATCAACAACCGAAAACTTGAGCACAGCAATCTCTGGTGAGACTTTCGAGTTCAAGAAAATGTATCCAGAGTACTTGGAAATCGCCAAGCAAGAAGGAAACAAACAAGCAACTTGGAGTTTTGACGTAGCAAACCAAGTCGAAAAGATTCATGCTGACTTGTTTAAGAAAGCTGCCGAAGCGTTGAGAAACAACCATGATCTCGAAAGAGTGACTTACTACGTCTGTAGGGTGTGTGGAAACACTGTAGAAAATATGCCACCAGATAAATGCCCAATCTGTAGTGCGCCAAAGACTAAATTCTTGAAAGTAACGTGACTTTCGCAATACACAATCGCTGGTGGCTCTATGACTCTGAAGATTCTATGGGGAATCACAGGAAGTGGCGACAAAATTGAAGAAACACTGAATGTTATGAGGAATCTTCAGAAAGAATATGATATCAACGTAAGAGTAGTGCTGTCCAAAAATGCGGAACTGGTTATTCATATGTACGGACTCTGGAAGTCTTTAGAAGACAATTTCAAAGTACTCAGAGAGAGAGGACCAAACGATCCTTTCCTAGCAGGACCGCTTCAGATAGGCAGATACGATCTTTTCATAGTATGTCCTGCAACAGCAAACACAACTGCAAAGATAGCTCATGGAATTGCTGACAGTTTGATTTCTAATTGTGTATCACAAGCACTCAAAGCAAGCCATAGGGTGTACATCTATCCAGTAGATCAGAAACCCGGTAAGACAATTACTATTCTACCTGACGGAAAAGAGTTGGCTTTGACAATAAGAGAGGTTGACTTGGAGAACTCGCAGAAACTGAAGAGAATGCGAGGAATGACCGTTATCTCTCAGCTAGCAGACATCGAAGACATAGTACAGACGCATTTAACCAACAAGGAACCTTCATAAGGTCCTGTGCAGCACTGCCTAAACATGCGACAAACTAGACGTCTGGAATCTGTGCTTGAAATGATTTGTTCATTAGACTAATGGAGGTGAGCAAATGACTACAATTGGAGAAGTCTACCTGTGTGAGATCTGCGGAAACAAGGTTAAGATAGTAGAAGCTGGAGCAGGAACCCTTGTTTGTTGCGGTCAACCAATGAGATTTGTCAAGGCTTAGACTCCTTTGTGGGCGAAGGCTAATAAACAAGTTCAAAAAAACCAAAACATTGGGAAAAGTCATGCCCAAAATAATTGTTGTCCATTATAGTCGTACTGGAAACACTGAAAAGATGGCTAAGGCCATAGCCGAAGGAGCTAGATCAGTTCAAGGCGTCGAAGTAGAATTGAAACGTTACGGATCAGCTTGGGGGTTAGCAGATTTTGACGCAATATTAGTTGGTGCTCCAACCTACCATCATAATATGACTAGCAATATCAAGAAATTCTTGGAAGAAATCGCTTTTCATAACATTGACTTAAGGAATAAGATTGGAACAGCGTTTGGATCCTATGGTTGGAGTGGCGAAGCACCAAGAATGGTGCTTGAAATAATGGAACACAAATTCGAAATGAGGGTCTTGAAACCACCGCTCTTGCTGAAGTATACCCCAGATGAAAAAGGTTTAGAGGAATGCCGCAAATTGGGAAAGAACGTTGCTGGACAAGTCTCAAAGTCTTAGTTGGTTTCTGAAGAGGCAAGTCGCGCACGAGACTGTTCTACTGATGAAAACAAATGTCAAAAGCAGTCATTTCTAATTTGTGCGCATGTCTTAATAGCCAGTAGAACGTTTTAAAGTAAGATACTGCAAACCTGTTTGGAGGGGCAAAAATTGGTTCTGCCAGCTAAGGTCTTTGAGATAAAAGAGGAATCTGATCTCGGAGTGATCGTTGGGAAGCTCAAGGGATTCCGTGAAGAGGAGCCGTACCAAACCGAGAAAGGAGACGCCATAAATCTCGTAGCGGAAATTCTAGACCTGAAACTAAATGAAGATTCAGTAGTAGGAGTTTTCAGCAAAGATTTCATACACATACGGTTCTACAAACGCAAACCCGTTGAAACTCCCGTGACCGAGGAAGCTCTCTTTTGGATCAAACGCTTCAACGAAAGAGTGTTTCTAATTGTTTCCGCACCTTCAGTGGCTCGTGGAGTAAAAAAATTATTGACGAACTACGTGGCAAACAAGCTCAGCAAAGTTCTCTTCATCACCTCTCACGCAATCGTCGAGACCAGAATCCCCAACACCTCTCTGAAGGAACTCCACGAGGCAAACCCAGAAGCGACAAAACTCATCTGGTTCAACGAAGTTGACATCCCCGGCGTCGAAAAACTGTGTCTGGCTGGATCAGACCTGGCTGACACCACTGTGTATCACAATTATCTTGAGCATGGAATGATCTGGTACGTGGTCTTTGAAGTGCAGAAGCGTGGGATTGTGGTCGGAATTACGAGAAATTGCGTGGTGACCCTCTTCAGCAAAGGTACGCCCCAAGATTTCATCAATTACATCTCCGAAGATCTCCTAAAGCTCATCGAGTAATGAGACGTTGTGCGCACAGATTGGTTTTGCATCCTACAACCTTCTTTCAACATTGGATCTAATTCTTTAGGGTTCAGAATTCAAATATAGAGTGCGCGCACCTGAAAAGAATCCTGTGACCTTTCTCCTCACTTTCTTCGTTGCCGTGTGAATATTCGGTCTGTTGATTACCCTTCGCTACACTTACCATTTGATTAACAAATCGGGATAGGGCTCCTATGTCAGTTGGCAAGCCAATCTGTCTGTACAATCATGTTTCTAAAGGGTTAAATATCTGAATCTTATGTTATTTATGCAGTGGAGAGAGTAGAGGAATGAATCGAACCGCATTTTTTAGAACAACTTTGACACTGTTTCTCATAAGCATGTTGACATTGACATTTGACATTCAACCAATTGAAGCATCTAATCAAGAATCAGGTACAATTGGTGTCAAACCAAGTGATTATGCAGTATATCAAATGACTTTTAACTACACGAGCAACGATCCTAACCCCCCTGGGGTTTTGCCGAATCAGAGCCTATGTGCCGAGATTGAAAGGTTGGGTATAACTGTCGAGTCAGTGGTAGACAAAAAAATTACGTTCTTGGAGTGGGTCATTTTCAGGAACGAGACAGCGATGGTAGAGTCCAAGTCGATGAACCTTACTGAATGTTCTCAGACAGCGATGTGGTTCATCCTTGCCAACCTTGAGCCTGGAAACTCCACGTCTCTGTGTCCTGCTTCACCAGTTGTAAATGCGACATCAACCAGAAGATACGCTGGGGCTTTCAGAGAAGTAAACTATGTCTATGATCAACATGTATCTTCGTACGCGCCGAATCATATAGTCAACCAAACGCATCATCTCTATTATGACAAAACAACAGGGATTCTAGATGAAGTAAACACCATCATTGACTGCATCGAACTGACTGAAGGCTATGAAACCTACATATCCGTTAGGGTACTAATCAAGAATACCAACACTTGGCAGCCCGACAAAATTACTATCAAGGCTGATGGTTCAGTTGACCCGCCAACAGCACCTATAACTACCTTGGATAATGTTACTTACAGATTGACTGACGATGTTCTCGCTCTCATCGTTGTTGAAAGGAGCAACATAACAATTGATGGCCAAGAGTATACTGCACTAGGTAATAATGTCGGCTGTGGTTTCAACGTGACCAACGTAAGCAACGCGACAATTCAACATACACATATCAGACAATTTGAATGCGGCATCTACCTATCTAGTTCTACACATATCATCATCAAAAACAACACGATGGCAAACAACATCCAAGGTATCCTTCTGGAATATTCTTCAGACAACAGCATATCTGGAAACAATGTAACGGACAACAGCGATGGCATCTCACTCGACGAATCCGCTAATAACGTGCTCAGAAATAACATTTTAAATGGCAATAAATACGACTTCTTTGTATTGACTTCCATTTTTCCGAACGCGCGCAAATTAAGTTATTTCTACCAAGATATAGATGAATCGAACACTGTGAACGGCAAGCCAATGTACTACTGGATAAACGAGCATGATAGAGCTGTTCCCTCTAATGCTGGGTACATAGCACTCGTGAATTGCTCCAACATAATGGTTGAGGGGTTCACACTGACGAGCAAGGGAAAAGGGGTTTTGCTAGCAAATACAAACAATTCGAAGGTAACAAACAATAACCTGACAAACACTTCATACAGCATATGGCTCTATTCTTCTTCCAACAATGATATCTCTGGGAATAGTATGGTAAACGTTCTATCTGGTGTCTCGTTACTCCAATCTCACAATAACATTATCCTTAGAAACAGCATGGTGGATTACAGGAACGGCATCAATCTTTGTGAATCCAATGACAACAATATTTTCGAGAACAGCATCGCGAACGGCGAACGTGGAAAGGGAATCTCTCTTAGTGATTCCCAAGACAATAATGTGAGCGAAAATGACATATCGAACAATCGCTTTGGCATCGTAGTGTCTACTTCCTCTAACAACACGTTTTCTGGGAACGACATAGCCAATATCACGGATTCTGGCTTTTGGCTAACAATGTCTCTCAGCAATATTCTTTCTGGAAACCGTGTGATGAACAGTGACTGCGGGATAGATCTATATAGGTCTTCAAAAAATCTACTAGCAGGAAACACCCTAGCAAACAACAGACTCAGCATGAGGGCTTGGTCTTCAAACAACAGAATCTACCACAACAATTTCATAGATACTTTTTGGAATATTATCATCGACTCAGGCAACATCTGGGATAACGGATATCCTTCTGGAGGAAACTACTGGAGCGACTACTACGGAACGGACTTACACTGGGGCCCACATCAGAATCTGACTGGAAGTGATGGCATCGGCGATGAATCGCACCCAATAGGTAGTGGCGATCAAGATAACTATCCCTTGATGAACCCATGGATGATAGTTGACACGATACCGCCGACAACAGGCATTATCTTACCTGAAAACATTACATACCACCCTCCTGTCCCACTGAACTTTACTGTATGCGACCCCGTCCACATGTCTCCGATTTCTTGGATAGGATACAGCCTAGACAGTGAAGCAAACGTAACGATAACAGGAAACACAACCCTAATTGACCTGTCTTTCGGCTCTCACACCATAACCGTTCATGCAAACGATTCCTCTGGGAACACCGGCTCGTCTGAAACAGTCTATTTCACCGTCACCTTCCCCACAGATCTGAACTTAGATGGCAAAGTGCGAATAGACGACCTCTTACTAGGCGCACAAGCCTTCGGAACTGATCCGGATCATCCACGATGGAACCCAGCCGCTGACATAAACAAAGACGCACGAATACGAGTTGATGACATATTGGCTATAGCCCTGAACTTTGGACAAGAATAGAGATCGTCTGTAATCTATCCTCGAATTGTTAAAACTTTACGTGTGTGGAATAAAATTTTTGTTCCTTCCTTCATACACGCCAATTTCTACAGTCTCATTAGAACACTAGATTAAACGTCGTTGAAGGGCCTGCAACATTATCCTTTCTCGGGTGCCCCAATTCCAAAAACTCCATTGATTAATCCCCTATAGTCGCGTTTCCCATGATACATTCTCACGCTTTTCGGGTGATCTACAAACGCGTATTCTCTAAGAAGGTTGACACTTCTCTTGTTTCCTCCTGGAACCCCAACCCAAATTCTGGCCCCTTTTGCGTTGTTCAAAATAGCTCTCAACAATTCTTCCGCGATTTCTGTATGTTTTGGATCACAGATCCAGGGCCCAATGTTGATTTGGCCGAGTCCTCTCTTTGCCATGATGTACCCTACAAGCTTTTCGTCAATAACGGAAACAAAACACCAATCTTGAAAGTCCTTGTGCGTTCTTCTTAAAGCTCGCCCACGGTTAGCACCAAAAAAACGTGTATCTAAATGGACGACATTGTCCAAATCTTCATCTTTCATTTTGCTTACTTTTTGGCACATCATCGTTCGTCCAGTGCCGATAAGCCTGAGCGAGTCATATTCAGCGTTGAACCCTAGTCGCTGGTATAATGGGATTACTTCTGGAACTGCATCTAGCCTAATAGTCTCGACGCCTCGTGCTTTGAGATAGTTCATGGCATGGTTCATTAATTCGAGTCCAATACCCTGACGACGATAGTGTTCTAGTACAATTAGGCAACCAACCCACGCAAGTTTTCCGTAGGTTGTGGTAGTGACCGTTCCAACTGGTTCACCATTCTGTTCCGCTACAAAACAGCCTTCCGGCTCATAATACAACAGTCGTTCAAAATCACTTATACTGTTGTTCCATCCCACTGTTTCGGTTAGGTATTGAGCAAATCCCAAATCTTTTGAAAGCATCGTTCTGAGATTTAACATTGAGTTCAGTCTCGCTCCAATATTCACTTCGGTGAACGGTGCTGAAAATTCGGCTTTGTGATTAGGGGAATGATCTGTCAAGTGCTTCGTAAGGCCTGTCCCGGTAGTTCTCCGGTATGTTCTCCATTGTCTATTACAACTTTTCCATTTACTAGTACGAATTCGATTCCTTTCGGATATTGATGGGGCTCAGAGTAAGTAGCCGTATCTCTTACCATTTTAGGGTCAAAAATGGTGACGTCTGCCCACATCCCTTCCCTAACTAAACCTCTGTCTCGTAGTTTGAGTTTCTGTGCAGGCAACGAAGTCATCTTCCTAATGGCCTTTTCAAGGGTCAAGACTCCTTCGTCTCGCACATACGTTCCCAAAACTCTGGGAAACGTTCCGTAACTCCTTGGGTGCGGCTTACCTTTCCCTAACACTCCGTAAGGTGCCCGTGCAGAACTGTCACTTCCTATCATGGAGACCCAATGCTTCAAGACTGTACGCATATCTTCTTCGCACATTAAGAACCGCACTACAGAGACAGATGCGTTCTCTTCTATTAACAAATCAAAGACAAACTCAAACGGGTCTACACCCTTCGGTTGAATAATCTCCAAAATCATCTTTCCCTCAAACTCAGGATGCCCTTCGCAATAGGCTATCATAGTTGCATCCCAACCGCCAGCTCTCAACGGACTTGACCAGCCCTCTATCCCCTCCGTCATTTCACGCCTTAGCCGTTGACGAGTCTCTTCATCCTCCAATCTCTCAACTAGTTTCTCTACACCCCCTTCGTAGGCATGAGGCGGGAGCATAGCATCCAAGCCAAAGCTTCCCGCCAAGTAAGGATAAACATCGCATGTAATCTCGATGCCTCTTCCCCTCGCTGTTTCAATCATCCTGAGAGTTCGCTTGACCCTTCCCCAACTTGCCTTTCCCGCTGCCTTATGATGGGAGATTTCCACGGGTACTCCTGCCTTCTCGCCAATTTCGATGGCCTCTTTCACGGAGTCAATGAGCCTTTCTTCCTCACCCCGTATATGAGACGAATATAATCGATCATACTGCGCCACAATTTTGCAGAGTTCTATCAACTCCGCGGTATTGGCATAACAGCCAGGAGGATAAATCAATCCAGACGACAAGCCGAAGGCACCTTCTTCCAAAGCTCTTGCTAAAACCTTTCGCATTTCGTCAAGTTCATTTTTTGTTGGCGGTCGGACATCGTACTTCATAACCATTGCTCTTACATTGCCGTGACCAACCAAGGAAACAACATTTACTGCTGTCTTCTTTTCATCTAATCGACACAAATATTCACTCATAGCGGACCAGTCTAGTTTCAATCCAGCTTCTTCCAAAATTGGCGTTGTTTTCCTGATTTCCTCTTTCAAGAAGTCATTTAGCGGTGCAGCAGATATTCCACAATTTCCAACAACTTCGGTTGTTACACCCTGTCTAATTTTGCTTTCCACACAGGGATTGATCAATGGTGAAAGGTCAGAGTGGGAATGCATATCAATGAAGCCAGGAGCCACTACAAGCCCTTTAGCATCAATAATTCTCTCAGCTTCTCTGGTGCCCAAATTTCCTACCTCCACTATTCGTCCGTCTGCTATACTCACATCTCCCCGAAACCAAGGATTTCCAGTTCCATCAACAATACGCCCATTCTTTACCACTAAATCCAACATTGTCTGCCCTCAAACAACGCAATCCTTAACATTGGGTTATGCTCCCGGTTCCTCTATAATAGCCTTTTTTAACTCTTCTAGGTTCCGCATTTTTTCTATGCACTCAAGCACCTTACTGATAACCACGACGGAAACCAGCGTTCTCCGAAAGCTTTATACACAATATTCTCTTTTTGGAGAATTTCCATAACGTTCCAAGAGGACGATTTCCATGCAAAAAACAGAGTGCACACGAGTTTTGGAAACTGCAAACACATATAAGGTATTAGCTAAAGAGGATTTGGCTCCTCAAATCAAGCTGATGACGGTTCACGCACCTGATATTGCGGAGAAAGCCCAGCCCGGTCAGTTTGTGATAATAAGAGTAGACGAAAAAGGCGAGAGAATCCCACTTACCCTAGTAGACTGGGAAAAAGAGAAAGGAACAATAACTCTCATTTTTCAAGAAGTTGGAGTGTCAACGAGAAAACTCAGTACAGTAGCAGTTGAGGATGCAATACTGAACATTGTCGGCCCATTAGGAAATCCAAGCGACATACGACACTATGGCACCGTCGCTGTGGCATGCGGAGGCGTTGCAACAGCCGCGGCCTATCCGATAGCCAAGGCATTAAAACAGTCTGGCAACAAAGTAATCTCAATAGTTGGAGCCAGAACCGCAAACTTGTTAATTTTAGAAAAAGAAATGAAAGCGGTTTCAGACGAACTTCACATTTCTACCGACGATGGTTCAAAGGGATACAAAGGTTTCGTCAGAGACGTGCTAAGAACACTGATCGAAGAAGGTCAATCCTTCGATATAGTTTATGCCATAGGTCCTCCCATAATGATGAAAACAGTGTGCGAAGTAACACGTCCTCATGGCATCAAGACAATAGTTAGCCTAAATCCTGTAATGGTTGACGGAATGGGTATGTGTGGCGCTTGTAGAGTGTCTGTGGACGGCAAAACCCAATTTGCCTGCGTCGATGGACCAGAATTTGATGGACACCTCGTGGATTTCAACCTCCTCATCAAACGTCTAAAAATCTACTTCCCTGACGAAAGGAAAGCAGATGAGCTATACCAAAATACGGAGAAAAACAGACATGAGTAAATCCAAAGAAAAACTTAAACACAGTATCCCGATGCCGAAACAGAAACCAGAAGATCGAATTCACAACTTCAATGAAGTCGCATCAGGCTACACCAAAGAGCAGGCCATTGCCGAAGCTGAGAGATGTATACAATGCCCCGAACCCCAATGTATAAAGGGGTGCCCCGTAGAACTTGACGTACCCGCATTCATCAAATTGATTAAAGAGAGAAAATTCGACGAAGCCATCCAAAAAGTGAAAGAAGCAAACAGCCTACCGGCCATCTGCGGGAGAGTTTGCCCCCAAGAAGAACAATGCCAAAAATTCTGCACTTTAGGTAAAAAATGGGACCCCATCGCAATAGGTAGACTAGAACGATTTGTTGCTGACCTGGAACTACAGAAGGGAATACAACTTCCACCACTGTCGAAGCGAACCGGCAACAAAGTGGCGGTTATTGGTGCTGGACCTGCCGGTCTCACAGCAGCCGCGGATTTAGCTAAGCTCGGGCACGAGGTGGTCATATTTGAGGCCCTCCATGCGGCAGGTGGTGTTTTGATGTATGGCATCCCAGAGTTCAGGCTGCCTAAAAAAGTAGTCGAAGCCGAGGTCGCATACGTCGAAAAACTGGGTGCCAAAGTACGTACCGATGCCTTGATAGGCCGGTCATTTACCATAGATGAGCTTTTCAAGAGAGGGTTTGACGCCGTTTTCATTGCAACTGGCGCCGGTTTGCCTCGGTTCTTGCGCCTACCCGGCGAAAACTTGGGTGGAATCTATTCAGCTAACGAATTTTTGATTCGCATGAACTTGATGAAGGCCTACCGGTTTCCAGAATTTGACACACCTATCAAAGTCGGCAAGCGGGTTGCAGTAATTGGCAGCGGCAACACTGCTATGGATGCGGCACGGTCAGCGCTTAGACTAGGTGCAGATGAAGTTTGGATAGTATACCGTCGGTCAAGGAACGAGATGCCTGCTCGAGAAGAGGAAATTGAAAACGCTGAAGAAGAAGGGATCCAATTCAAGTTCCTAACGACTCCTGTTAGATTCATCGGCAACGAGCAAGATTGGGTCAAAGGCATGGAATGCATAGAAATGAAACTCGGCGAACCTGACGAGTCAGGAAGGAGAAGGCCCATTCCTATCGAAGGTTCAGAATTTATCATGGACGTCGATACTGTAGTAATTGCTATTGGACGCACTCCCAACCCAATCATCCAGCGAACCACAAAAGGACTTGAAACCACAAAATGGGGCACCATAATCATTAACGAAGAGACTGGACAAACCACCTTGGAAGGAGTCTACGCTGGGGGCGACATCGCAACCGGTGAAGCAACCGTCATCAGCGCCATGGGTGCGGGGAAGAGAGCCGCAAAAAGTATCCATGAATATCTAATGAAAAAACGGAAATCAACACGTAAGTAAGCATTACTTGCACGCACGCCTTTCTTCTAAAGGTTTCTGGTTTAGGTACAAGTCCTTTATTTGTAGTAGTAGGGTCGTTTGATGTATCCAAAGACTTCTACTGCAGCTATGATCGCTTGTCCAACGGCTGTTCCGATCTGTTTAACAGGCGCTATAGTTACGTCGCCTGCAGCGTAGACTCCTTCAATGTTTGTTCTTTGGCGTTCGTCAACGATAATGTAGCCCTCTTCATCCACATCGACCCCCGCTTCTTTAGCAACTTGGCTATTTGGATCCTCGCCAGCTTGAACAAATACTCCATCAACATCAATTTCCGTAGTTCCACCCGTTTTATTGTTAAATAAAACCGCACTTTTCACCGTGGCATCACCTTGAATTTCTTTCAGTTCAGTATTCCACAGAATTTCCACCCTATGCATATCAAAATCCTTTATTAGAGCTTCTTCGGCCCTTAGCTGGTTCCTTCTGTGAGCCAACTTTACGCTGGATGCAAGGTTTGCAAGGAATATGGCAGACACAACAGCCGAATTTCCGCCGCCTACAACCAGAACTTTTCTTCCTCTGAAAAAAGGGCCATCACAGGTTGTACAATAGCTAACTCCCCTGCCAGCAAATTCTTTTTCACCGGGAACTCCCAGCTGTCGATAATCACAACCAGAGGCAACAATTATTGCCGACGCCGTGTATTTTGCTCTATCCGTTTCGACAAGTTTTTCCTTATTTTTGAGACTGAGTCTGCTGACACTCTCTATTTCATTAATGGTAGCACCGACTTTTCGGCAGTGAGCTGCCATTTTTAGGGCTAAATCTTGCCCACTTATGCCTTCGGCGAAGCCTGGATAATTCTCTATGAGCGGCGTTACAGCAGCAGCGCCCCCAGCGGTTTTCCTTTCAATGACCAAGGTTCTGAGCCCACTACGGGCGCCATATATACCTGCTGTGAACCCTGCGGGTCCAGCACCTATTATGATTACATCCCAATGTTCCACCATTCACCCACCATCTGGCGCTTCATAGTGAATGTCTTACCCTAAAGAATTGGACTAATAAAGTGTTTAGTGGTGACAAGGTCATGGAAAAAGTTTCAGATGTATATTTCGCTAGCTTACGAAAAAAATATCATTAGCAAATCAACTATTTGACCATAGTGTGACTGCGGTGCCTTTAACGAAACGGTTTGAGTTCTTAGAGCATACAGCCGACGTTTACGTGGTGGCTCATGGCAAAACCTTAGAAGAAGCCTTCGAAAATGCCGCTTTAGCAACATTTGAGATCATGACTGACACCGCGAAAGTTGAGCCAAAAGTCGAAGACGAAATAGAAGTTGAAGGCTACGATGAACAAGCGTTACTTTACAATTGGTTAGAAATGCTCATCGTGAAATTCGAAATCACCGAAAATCTGTATTCTCGCTTTAAGATTTTTCCCATTAAAAAAAATCTCGAAGGTTTGAACCTGAAAGCAAAAATTTGGGGAGAAACCTTCAATCCCAACAAACACACCCAAAAGGCAGGAGTAAAAGCGATAACTTACCATCAGATGGAAATTTTGAAGAAGCCAAAAGATGTGACGGTAAAATTTATTCTTGATATCTGATCACGCGTGTCATCTGTGGTTCTCAGTTGTGGAAGGGTCATTGGGACAGAAGGTTTGCGTCTCGAACAATTCAAGGGGTCAAACTATCGAATCAGAAGCGTAATTTCTTCAATGAGCGTTTCTGGAACAACGTTTCGTTTGCCCATCTTTTTGAAGACAATGAACCCCAACTCGCTGAGTGACTGAAGGTCTTGATAGACGTTCTTTACATCTCTTCGGGTTTTTCGTGCTAAATCATTTATCGATTCTATCCTTTGCCCACCGAGACTGTACAGCAGTTCCAGTCGTTTTGGAGTTAAGAGCGCCAATTTTTCTGGGGTCAACTCACGTATTTCTTCTACACTATAATCGAGTTCACCTTCTTCCATGTAGCCTCTATATGCATGGTAAA
>Ga0224501_10002361_pt1 | contig 14829 bp, 16 predicted proteins | sample SF_Oct11_sed_USG_4_FD_169105 | JGI IMG/M metagenome (GOLD analysis project Ga0224501, IMG submission 169105) | Sediment microbial communities from San Francisco Bay, California, United States - SF_Oct11_sed_USGS_8_1 | ecosystem: Environmental > Aquatic > Marine > Sediment | place: USA...
TTTCCAACTTTTCCGACTATACCCAGTATTACATATCTTTCATTTGCTCTCCGCTTTTGTATACTGTATAATACACATGGTGTATAGTCTCGGCTATACGTCACACAGAGAGATGAAGTCTCTAAACTTCCAATTATAATAAGTATTATTGCTATGGTATTGTGGGCTGTACTCGCCTCGAAAAACAAAGGATGGTGAAATCACTTATCTACTAATATTCACTCGTTAAAGTATTGAAAATAACCAACAGACATGATGGAGCGATTGACAATCCCAGTTTTAAAATAGTTTTATTATGACTTTATTTTTATACAAAATAAATAATTATAATGAAGTGGGGTTGAGTAGATTGTAGTCTGTATTTAGCTAGGAATGAATCCGCTGACAAAATCCTCTTCTCTGATTTCATCATCTTCTACAAAAGGAGATCAGGTGTCCACCTGTGATAAATTATAGAGCAACGCTTGTCGCAACAGTGGACGTCAACCTAAAAATACACCAGGATACTGCCCATCTTGAAAGAGAATTTTTTGCTTTAATAATGTTATCAATGTAAAATCAAATGCACAGTATAATTAGGGGAAGCAGTAACTAGTATGCTCTGTAACTAGGGTTGTGGGGATTTGTAAAAGTGGTATCCAGCATCAGTTCATATACTAATATAGCATAGTTCACTATACATACCTGCAGCAGCCCGATCCCGTTGCGATATTGATTCTAGGAACATGTCAAAGTCATCCTCTCCTCCCGCACTTTAATGACAGGAAAGGACATCATGTATATAGAAGCCAAATAGGTGGTAAAATTGATGTAATTCAACGCCCAAGCCCTGGAATCCCCTTGGGTCAAGCGTTCTAGCCACTGAGCTATCCTAAATTATTCCCCTCTCTCAGATTCATAAAGATCCAGCACTTTACCAGATGCCACCCAGAACTGACATAAGCAGGGACTCACGTGTTCCATTCCTGATCACCCTCAGCAGGGAATTCTGGTGTCACTCGAGGTATAGTTGGAGTTTTGGCAGTCATTTGGTTGCGATTTCGTTTCGCTTTTATAAGCTCCTCCTCTTCCCGTCGTAAACGTTCTTCCTGTTCTGCCAGCTGGAAGCGCAATAAAAAGGGGTATACAAATTTTATGGTAAACCAGTGTCTTATACAGCCTCAAAACCTAGGAGTGGTGATTCGGTTTAAACCAAAATGTCATTCAGAGTCACCATGAAAATGTACATTTAGAATTTCGTGGACATTTAGTTCTAAAAAGGAAGGTCATGTCAGCTGGGTGGATTGTACAAAGAAGAACTCCATATGCTTCCCATGAACAAACATGCCGTTCAGGTAAAAATTTATAATGAACACGGACAAAGTCAGTGGAATTTTGTTTTTACTATGGGATAACTTTATGAAGTGATTCTGAATGCCCTACACGTTGAGAATAGTGATAACAACCTCATACAAACCTGTTTATCAATCTGTTCATCATAGGCCTTCTGTGAGTTGATGATCGCTGCATAGTTTTTTGATTTAAGCAATAATTTTTCATCCTCTGTTACGGCGCGTATGGAACTGCAAACGGCAGAACTAAATATGATAGATTTGAAATTCAGCTAATGACTAACTGCCTTCATAATGGATTAATTTCATCGATTTCGGAGTTTAGATGGGCCCTGATGATTTCCTATTGTGATATAATCGCAAAGATTATATCAAGATAAACTTGACTGTTATTCAAAAACACCGTTGTACTCCTTTCCTCCGTTGGGTAGACTAGCCTGGCTCTAACTAGAGGGGTCAGCACAGACACTTGACAGTTTAATGTGCCTAGAAGTAACCAGATCAGACGGATTTGCAGCTGCTTTTGTAGAAATGAAAGAATTAGGCTCGCTTTTTGCAAAGTGATGCAGTCTGCTGCTAGAGACATAAAACGATGCTCAAGCGTAGCAGCAATATAGTATTACTGAGTCCGGGGCTCTAGTCGCTGATTGGCTGAGTGTCATCCAATAGTACTATTTCATGGGCGAATGAGTACAGCGACAGGCACACCAGGCCCCTCACCTCACCCGTTTCCATTGGTTTAAATAGGAAATCGCTGTCTTGGCATGATCTTTGATTCTGCATTCGGTGCACAATTACTCTCAATGGAGAATATCTAGATTTTGACTATGTTCGCAGATGGTAACAGGGATACTGGCAGATTCAGAGACACAAGAATGTGCTAATTAAATGACTTCTGGTTGAACAAAACACATTTCCTAATATTAAAGATTATGCTGGTCTCTATTGTTGAGAGAAACGAGAATGGATACCTGCTGCCACCTGATGTTGTTGTCATCAACCCATCCTGTAAACAGGTTTAACATTAAATTAAAAAAGAATAAAAAGGCAATATCATACCTGGGGTATCACTTCTACATGCAACGCAATGCAACAATTCAGCCAAACCATAAGCATATATATCGACAACTCAACAACTTCAAATCGAGCTGACTACACGAGCTTATCGGGCTGACAAATAATTATTAAGAGTTCATAAACTTTCAGTTTCATCATGAATTAAAATCTATTGCAGAAAACCTAAAAACTCATTTTAGAAGCAAGTGTTGTGAACCCCTCAGCATCAGTAGAGAATGGACCAAGTTTCCCAAGCGAAGATGATTCCTGATAAATGCGAGGAAACTCAGATTCCTGGCAGGGGGTACCTGGATACAGACGAGCTTTTGATTCCGAACTTCCAAACCGAAAAATGACAGACCCATTTATTAGCGCCTTTCAGAGACCCTTGACTTGAACGGGTGTCAATAGGTGAAAGAATACTAAATGCAATTAAGTGCATTTAGTGTGATTAGTATTTAATACAAGCTAAAGACGATATTTCAGGCCACATATTCGAGTCTGGGAGCGTTAGTTTGAACTGAAGGATCAGCAGAACACTTAAGATAGATATTCAGAGGTTTAGTGTATACATTCCTCAGACTGGGCTCACAACAGAGGGTATCTTACTGACCTCATCATCTTCAAATAGGCCAGCATTCTACAAAGATATATTCAAACTTCATTACCAAAAGGCTTTTTACATGCGATCTTTTGCCGCTCTGCTGGGATAGCATGATAGACAAATGGCTAGAGTGCTTGGCTCAAGGTTGAAAAACCTTGATTTCAAGCCCTAATCATGCTGAGCACCCATTGTGAGAATATTTTATCAGCCATCATCTGTCCGTGGTTGGACTTCGGCCTTCCTCTTTTCGCTGTCCACAGGTTGTGTGGCGTCATTGAGGGGAGAATGAGCTCCTCACATATTTCTGAACTCCTACCGCCCCAGTAAGCCTCGGGCTTAGGAAATTCTATAAATAGGATGGCCAAATGCCAAGAAAAAAAATTGGGAAACTTTCCCACAAGACTGGGGGATCTGTGATTAATTGATCAGGGACTTGGGGAATGGATCCAAAGATATGCTGAAGAGGGACAGAGAAAGGGGTGGAAGAGCCACGATCTGAAACACTTACATCATCATGACCGGCTCTACTGTCCAGAGAAGTGTATTGTTTCAGCACCCTCCTAAAATATGAATGGGAAGCTTGTTATCATATATCCGCAATCAATTAGATATTTATTTAAGCTAGTTTCTTTTCCTCCATAGTCTGATGCTTATTGGAGTGCAAGAACTATGGATAATGTGAAGGCTGAAGAGCTCAGTCTCACAGTGGGCACTCAGCATGACTAGGACTTGAACCCAGGATCTTTTGATCGTGAACTAAGCGCTCTAGCTAGCCGTTGCGCTATCTTGCTACCCCTATTGGAATTTGACTATAGTGCGGCTCTAGGTATTTGACCCGGCTGAAAATGCACAAAGTCCTTTTCTATAGCAAAGATTTAGGACGAAAAAATTAGGTACTAAAGATTTAAATTCAGTGCATGTTTGGCTGAATTGCTGCTTACGTCAATCACAGCACATTCCCTAAAGGAGATGCGCTCTCAACTGAGAGTTTTTTGTATGATTGAGAAGACTGTACTGATTCTCTGTCAATAATATGCATATGTACTAAGGTAAGGGGTTTAACTGACACCAGATTACCAGTGGCAGCATTCTATTATTTAAATTGTGAAACGTTTTCGAATCGATCCTAAACAGTGAACAAAAATGCGGACATTTGTCTAGCTCACCTTTTGTACACCAGTCCTAGACAGCTTCTGCAGATGTTTCCCATTACCGGTTGCTGTATCAGTGCATTATCTGTCAAAATATGAATATAAGCATATTACACACTGGAAGTTAATCAGTAGTAACTTGTGACTGTACTCGTGCTGTGAGTGTAAAAACATGATACACTACAGCTACAAGAACAGTTACACTGCACACCTTCTCAGAGCCAAACAAACATTTCGAATTGAAATTCTGAGAGGACCCAGTGGTGACTCGGAGCTATGCTACTAACTAACTGTAGCCGTAGGACCGTTTTCAGTAGACTATCTCAGAATCTGTTCTGTGTACAATGTACAGTCAGTGGGTGTGACTGTGACTGTGAGTGTATCAGCCACTAGTACTACCGCTGTAGCGGTCAAAGTCTAATCACTAATCTCAATCCGTAAATGTAATCATCGTTCAATCATAGCGTGTGGACTAATCCAATGGCAACACCACAGTCACTCACGTCACTGTGGTGTTGCCGTTGGATTTAGTCACCTCACTCATTCACTGACTAGTGACTGAGCCAGTTAATCACTGATTAACATTAACTAAGTTAATCATTTAATTAATGAGTTATTCACTTATTGGATCGGGATCAAGTTGGAAGATGCGCCCATCGCCGGCTTATTTCCTACTCACTTGTAAATCTAGACACAAGCTAAGAGTAGGAGACGTCAACAATGTTCGAATCACGGTTATATATGTCACCGTTCACAAGACCTTCCTTTAGGCTTTACCAATTACTGTACTGTGTACATATTATTATGAATCCGACGTAAACGAAAGCAATATCGTTTCCCCCCTTCAAGACAAAATATTTTGTTACGGAGTTGTGTGTATTCTCGTATCCTTATTCCCTTCATACATCAGATATATGAAGATTGCGATAACTTTTCTGATTTCTATCACAAAAACTGCAAAATATACTTAGAACGGGGTGTGAACAATAATGTCATTGAATACGAACAGTTAGTCATTAGATCCAATTATCGTTCGAGTTTGCGTTCATTTATGCTGACTGTTTTACCAGATGCCATTATTTGCGAAGAAGTTTGAGGTTTTCTGCTCGCGAAAAGTTGCTGTTTCTAACAAATATCAGCAATTAAGTACCTCAAGGACTGTTGCAATTACTTAGGATGTTTTGCTAGTGTTTAAAAACTGGGCGTTGAATTATGTCCAACAACGGTAAGCCGGCGTAGTTAGCGGTTTCGGTTTCACTTTTTGAGTTTCCTTTTGGTTTTTGCAGTCAGTCAGTGTCACCTGGCTTAGGTCAGGACTCTGAGTTTGAGCAATCAGCATCGCGCTAACAGATTTATGACTAGTAGCGAACAAACCGAGTAGCTCTTGGTCACATCTAAGTGAAAGCTTGCTGGGCAAAGTTCAAAACCACGATATTATGAGTAGTGTTTCAGTTTAGACTTTTTAGTGTTTCAACATTCACTGATTCAGATTCACACTCACAGTCACAGTGACTGTGAGTGTCTGTTGAGTGATTCAGTCAGGGCTCAGGCTACTCTACGCTACACGGCCTGCTACCGGTACCACCGACCAGTACCCGCAACCCACCCCATTCTGTTGCTGTTATGCTGTTATTGCTGTTATTGGTATTGGCAGGTGTGTTACTAGTATGATTGCCTGAAAGTGAAATATATACTCATTTTACTGGTCAAGTTAGAAAGTGTAAGCTGTTGGCACCTATGAGTATGACCTAGCTCTTCAGAATAATATTTCATTGATTAGAAACCCTCGCTGTTCATCTCCGCGTTTGATGAAAAAAAGTAGGCAAAATGACTAAATTTCTAATTTAGGAGCTGTGCCCCAGAAAGGGCCTGACAAAGGGTCCCACAATTATAAATTGTTAGTTGATCCCGCACTGAAAAAAGGGCAGCAGAAACTGTACAGAGTTGATGGTGTTATTCCTGGTGATCCAACAAGTCGAGTGGTGGTCACTGATCCTCGATCGCGTGTGGCTCGCCTCTACATGAAAAACAAGCAAGCCGAGCTGATTATACCACAATTCAAGGTAGGAAGTACTGTACATACCCTTCCATTGAATCAGTTATTAAAGCATGGCACTGACAGTTTGATGTTAACACCATCTCCGTGATCGTTAACTGCATAATTTGTAATGTTTTGCAGGTTGATGAATACTATGTTGGCATACCACCACCGCGGGAGGTTACTTTTGTTAATCTGAATGACAACATTAATTCCGAGTTTCTGCGATCTATGATATCTCCATTGGGTAAAATAGATGAGTGTTCAGTGTGTTATCATCCACAGACTAATAAACATCTTGGCATCGCTAAGGTTGGTGTTAGCTATAACTACTCATTGTAACATTCCTATTTATTACCTGTAACAATGTTGCCATTTTATGACTGGGTCATATGATTATACTCTATGAAGGAGAAGATATACAACTGATACAACTGAAGAAACATTAAAAGTTTATAACCTTGAGATCATTTCATCAACTCTTCCGCTTTGCCAGTAGTTGAAGGCATCTAAATAAAGCTGTGTTTTACTAATAGGTTGTGTTTGAGACAACTCGAGCGGCGAAACTGTGTGTAGAGAAATACAATCAAACCAGTAAGATGGGAATGACGATGACTGTCTTCACTGACCCGCTTGGTAAGGAAAGACAAGGCTACATAGATGAGAATGTATACGGCATACCTCGGCGGCAGACGGATTATATACATAATGACTATCCATTGGAGGTGAATGCTCAGCCTACCATTATTCCAATAGATGACCCGTCTACACAACACACACCTCATATACCAATGAACCCAGAGGGTTTTGATGAATCCAACGGCAGTGAGTCAGCCACATTCCACAGAGCTCACCCAGAGGAGCATAAACAGTTCGGCAACGATGGCCATTATTCCGACCAATCACCTTCCCAGTATAATGGCGAATGGGAGCGTAGAGAAAGCCGAGACATGCGGAATTCGGGTGACCATATACGGGACAGGGGGCGCTACGATAAGCGCACACGACCGGCATATGATGACTACCGTAAGCGGGACCATAGTCGAGAGAGACGCCGGGACTGGGGCCGGGAAGATCGCTACTGGGACGATTCTCGTGATGACAGACGATCGGATATGAGGCGGGATACAGATAGGGACAGGGATAGTTATCACGATAGAGGGCGTTCTCATCATGACGATCGTGGCAGAGGTCGGCGGCGCGATGATCGCGGCTGGGGTGATCGAGGACGCGATCGACGGGACTCTGACTACAGTCATGATAGCCGTGATCGCGGACGTCGCAATAGCGAATACAGTAGAGACTTGGATAAATCTAATCGGGAGAGATCCCGGAAGGAGAGAGAGAGGCGGAAGGACCCTGACTATGACAGGAGTGTGTCCGACGCAGAGATACGGCCTGAGGAAGGGACTGAGGAGGGAGCAGCGGATGCCGGGGCACTGGATCTTGACTCGCGTATTCAGATGATGCTGAACCAGAGCAAGGCCCTGGTGGGATTTGGGTCGCCTGAGCATGTGCCCTCAGTACCACCACCACCCCACCCACCTGCAGCAGCTCCTATGGAGCCAGTCCCCGGTTATCTTCCTGAAGGTACGTACGCGCAACCTATATCACATTCTGCATCAGTGAAAAATGACTTCAGTGGTTAAATCCGGGTTACAATAAATCAATTTGTCAACTTTTATCACTGAACGATCCCATATAGACAACTGGTATTGGTACATAACCTTAACATAAAGGGTGATTGTACTTAATAGTTTTGCTTTGTTGTAGGGTTCGCGCCGCCGCATGTTGACGCTGCGTATCCTCCTCCCATGATGCCACCATACTCGATGCCTCCGCCTGGTGTGCCGCTTCCCGGCGTGCCCCCTCCTACCATCCCTCCTCCCGGTATTCCGCCCCCTGGTCTGCCCCCACCCATGATGGTGCCTGGTCCGGACGGTCATGTTATACCTGTGCCACCTCCCGCCATGCCGCCTCCCGGCTGGCAATATCCGTACGATGAGGTCTTTCACAACTACCTCAATGATCCAAACTATCAGGAATACCCATCACCGGTATGTATTCATCCATAGGGTCACATCTTGGACATATATGTCCATGGCTTTCAGATGTTGATCAGTGTAGATATGTACACTATCGCTGGCTTGCAAAGATTCAAAACCCAGTTTACCATCCATGACCCTACCCGTTGGCTCCACCTACAAAAAGAGCAAAGATCATTCCTTTGGAGACTAGCCACTTCAAATCTGTCTCAAGGCATCTGTTCCGAGCTTATTTAAACAGATGGCGTAAAAACAGATAGGTGTGGCTGGCTGTGTAAAATAGATGAGAGATAGCGGGATAGCTCGGTGGTAGAGCGCTAGGCTCTTAATCTAAAGAAGGTGGGTTTGAGTCCCAATCACAATGGACCACCATTGTGAGTATGAGCTTCTCCTATTAAATTCCCACTAGCTGAAATGATAGGCGACTTTCTGTAATAGGAGGAAGAACCAGTGGACTATGACAAAGCATTTGAGGATTCGGTTGATGAATTGGTGGACGATCTAAAGTCAGTAATGAGTAAAGACCTGTGTAAGAAAATGTTTACTCAATCTGCATTCAAATTTCTCGACAACTGGTGGAACGAGGAGCAGAACTGGCAAAAGGTTTGTTGAGCTAATGTTGGAATAGTTCCTTTATAGTATTGGCAACACTGATATGTTAAGTACACCTAGGTGTGATCAATACCTGATGATACAGGGAGCAGACAGTCTTGGGTGAAACTTCCGGTGGGAGGGTCACTGAGGAAGTTGAGTCTGATCACCACCTTATATGCTTTAGCCTATACTCTGAATAACCATTCACCCCTTGGTTCACACCCTCACCCTCATCTAACAGTAGCTCTATGGAAAAGAGCTCTGTCTGCGAGTCGATCAGGCCTATCTGCTACGAAAAGCCAGAGGCTGTTGTGTTTTGTCATAATGATGCACTGATTTTACCAACCTTTAATGTTCTGACCTGACAGACTCGCCAATTTTATCTTTGTGTTTGTTTTTCATCCTCTATGGCCCTTCTCTCATGATAGGGATGACAGCACAGTGTGGATCGAAACTAGCTTACCAAAGAGTTAGTAGTAATACAAATGTAGGAGAAAATTAACTCTCCATTGTTGTGTGTTTTTGCAGGTGGTGGACACCCCTAACTACACGCCCGTAGATCCTGACAAAGAAAGCTCAAACAGTCAGCTGGTCAATGCCCCACCCACATCCAAACCGATCGCTCCCGCTATCACCTCGTTTAGCTCCATGTTTGACAACGCTTCTGGCAACATATTTGGCACCGGTTCATTCCTTGGAATGAAAGCTGGCCTTCCAAAGATGCCATCATTCAGGGTGAGTATAGCAATGAGTGACCAGGCAGATACTCATTTTCAATGAAAAATATCGTACACTGTCTATGAATTAGCTTACGCAGGATGTGTTTCCCTATAGAGAGGTTTGCGCTATGGTATATCATTATTTATCACCACAATCTGAAACCGGCTCAAGTAACAGAATATGTCCTATAATGTGATAGCTAACTTTGTTAGTCACTCGTTTAATAGAACAACGTTTTTATAGGTTTGTATACTGAGATACACATGGAATCAAGCGGTTTTGTCCCTTTTTTTTCATATGTACTCAAGAGACCGATAACCCAGGGTGTATTTTTATGACTGGTCTGTTTTCATTGATACTGATGACATGCACTGATCCTCACTGTCTCAGGGGTTGATGGCTACTGAAAGGCACTTAATTTCTTTTCATTTGTAGAAAAAAGTATCTCCTACCCGAGAGTTAGAGCTGAAACGACAGAAAGAGGCGAGAGAACGCGCTAGGCAGAGAGACGGTAACTATTCCCTGTATGGTGTGCCGCTTACACTGGGCAGTGATTTAGGGAACCTTGTAGATAATTACGCCCGAGTGAACCTGTGATATACGTGATCAATCTCAATAACGAACGTCTCACATTGTCATAGATTGTGTAGGTGCTAGGTGAGGGTCCCGATGTCCAAATCTTCAGATCACACATTCGTTCAGTTTGCCAACGTCACACAGTCTTTTTGTCACACGTTGGTGAAATTGGCATACCTGGCCCGGGTTAGACAGAAATTTCAAGAGACACTGTCATGTATTTGTGGTGTCAGAGTGATGGTGTTACATTGTAATGGCATGTTATGTGTTTAGATGAGGAAGAGGAGGGAGAGATTGTGGAGAAGAAGAAGTCTGTGAAAAGACCGGTGCGTCGCGGTTCTGTCAGCACACAGTCATCATCTTCCTCCAGCGAATCATCATCCAGTGACAATGAGGCCGCCTCAGAAGATGAAGAATACCAACCCAAAGGTGAGAATGTAATTATTTCTAGTGAGGAGATAGGAGCCAGGAACGTTGCAGGTAGCATCCCCTTCATTTAGATATCTTTACTTTATGGACTGACACCCCATCTGTCTACATGATATACTATTTCTCCTGCTTATGGATTCACTGGTTTTGCCTTTCTGTTTGCACACCTGGAAATCTTCTCTAGTTGACTTCTTGTTTTCTAGGCGTACATGTCTCACTCCGTCTCTACACAATTGGCGGTTTCCGCTCGTGCTCGGGATCCCGAAGGCTTCAGCCATATTTTTCATCCACCATTCCATAGTTGGCCATTATCAGTATACCCGAGCTAATGATTGAGGCTGATCTTGTAGGCTCTGGCTCCGGTAGTAGTGACTCGTCTGGCTCCAGTGGCTCCAGTTCAAGCTCCAGCAGTGACTCGGGGTCATCCAGTGAGGAGTCTGCAAGTGAAGAGGAAACAAAGGCCAGGTACATTGGTGTTCTCCCTTGATGACTCATTCGAGTCAGCGGCTGTTGTTGCAGGGGTAGCAGCTTGTGTTCTGGTGTGAGAAACATTGTGGTGATTTTTACATAGAGTTGGGTTTAAAATACATGGTATGAACGTCCTATCGGACTATTTATAGCAGCCTGCAGAATTGCTTATCCATATCTATGGTGGGCTTGATTGGCTTTTATTGAAGAATATGCTTGAGGCGTATGTCAATGACCATAATCTTGTCACAATTACTAAATGGTTGCTGTGTATTATAAGACCCTCGTCCTTGATTCATATAGCTCTTCCAAAAAGACAGTATTGACTAAGAAGGCGGAGGTCTCCTCGTCCAGTGAGAGCGAACCAGAGGTGGAAGAGACAAAGCGCAAAGTGAAGCTACCCAAGTGGAAGAAGAAGGGGCAGCTGCCTATAATTCCAGTTGTTGATAAGGTATGATGGGCCGCATTTGAGCTGCTGCTGAACCGTAATTATTTGTTTACAACCTAGTTATGGTTTGTTGGACATTAACCTTAAAGATAATTTCAGACTAAGGCACAAGTGGTCGGTAAGAAAACACCTGAAAAAGAAAAGGTTAAAGCGACCGGCGCATCGACAGCAGAGGATGAAGGTATGAACACGGAGTCGTCACCTGAGACAGCAGTGGAGACAGCGACAGAGACGGCACAAGAGACGGCAGCTGAGACCGCTGATGAGACGGCTGCAGAGGAGGAACGGGAGGAGGTGGAGATTGAGATGGAGAAAGAGGGTGTGCCAGTGAGTGATAACAGACCTTTGAGGATATTTATATCTCCCTGTTATAATAATTATAATAATGACACCCCCCCTCCCGACCATGGTACACCTTTGGGTGAAACTGTATGATCTGAACATGCGTTTACATAGCAGAAGTTGACTATGTCCAAAGTCAACTGTACTCTACCATGCTGCTGGCTGAATCAGCATGAGGCATTACGCTTCAACTTCAAGGCAGTTTGGGAGGTCTTTGGAGGTTGTGATCAGTCAATCTTCCTTACGCCTAATGTACCGATTTGTTACTGTGGTAGATTGACTGGCTAGTAACTACTAGTCTGGTACTACCTTTCAGAATGATAAGTCAGCTTATGTCCATGTATCATTTCTAGTGGTTAAATAAACGCCCAGGTAGTCAGGACTTTGTGTTATAGAAACTTTATTTTGATAACAGGATATGCATGTGTACATTGAGCATAACTACTGTCGACCGGCCAGCGAAGCACCGGAGCCCAAACCCAAGGCGAAGAGAACATACAACACTAAGAAGAAACAACTGCAAGAGATCACCAATAAAATCCCCACTGAAAAAGGTCGGGAAATTCATTCAATGCTATACCGTGTAAAGTTTGAGATTTGGTATTCATTTTTGTGATCTTGAGGGAAATTTTGATCTGCTGCAGCAACAAAAAAACCTGGCGTGGAGTGCATTTCCATGACTTTAGTGTCATCTGCCACGATAGCTCAATTGGTTAAACCATGTAGTTACAATCTATGGATTTCAGGTTCAAGTCTCACTGCAAGTGGGGTTGTTCTCTTGGTATGGGTCTTTAGCAAGCGTCTCACTCCAAATTGCTAGCATGCCTTCACAACACCACAGTAAAAAAAAGGAGGTCCTAACCACTGGATAAAGATCAAGATCACCCACACTTGGCTAATGCCTGCTTCAAACAGGCAAATGTGTAGGTGCACCCTTCAGCGCGGCGTGCTGAACTACAAAAATGTGTCCAACAGACGAAGCTTGTGCTTTGATGAACCACTACATCGACCCGACAAGGGAGGACAAAAGCACAGACTTTATACGGAGTTGTCCTCCCTTTTATAAATTGTTGGTCGATTCCAATAAAACACCATTCCTAGCGCGAGCCAACGAATAGCATGGCACCCTGAATGTGCTATTTGTCCTGGCTCGCACTTGGCACACCCTTTGAAGTTCAGCCCGGCGTGCTGGAAGGTGCACTTTCATATTCGACCGTTTGAAGCAGGCATAAGAGCCACCTCTCCCTTCTCGTTAGTAGTCAGATTTTCGGTGGGGACGTGTAAAAAATGAATGGCTAACTGACCCCCAACCTACCATTCGTTCAGTCTTATAGCTCGTGCCTTACACTGGACCAGTGGAAGAGTGAAGTTGGTCTTGGGTAAAGCCAGCTTCTATTCAGCCAACCCTGCCCAGCCAGCAACTTCGTTGTTTTGATATAGTTGGAATAAATGATGGCAGGTCTCTGCTTTTACTTAACTGTCATCTACTAATGTGTGCACCAACTTGCTCATTTGACCAGTTTAATTTACTCTCATTTGATGGCTCAACACAGCATTATATTCTGTACTCTACCTTACCTACAGGCGCTCGTGAGCTGGATAACTTGCTTAAAGCATTCCCCGATGACCAGCCAGTTAAAGCGAAATCGGCGCAGGCCAAATTTGCCAGGCGAGATCCTACGGCCGAGAGGGCTTTTGTCTATGACTTCTTTAAGACCGGACTGGACGCAGAGGACCTGAAATACACTCGCATCTGCTATGAGAAAATGCTCAATGAGGAAGATACGGTGAGACCGTTTCTGATGTTCCTTTGGGGATTTATTTTTTGGGGTGTAGTGTTAGTAGTTTGAACTCTGTTTAGGGTGATATCCCCGAGTGTAGAGTTGCATTTCTCATGCGGAGTTTAGCACCACTCTGTTACAGCTATACGACTGGTGTAATGACACTCATTGGGTGGAGCACTCGATAACAAATATACCAGATCCGGATTCGGGTCCAGCTAATAAAAAGAGAAAGAAAGATACCAGCGGATCTTCTCACAAATCCGGCTCTGCCAGAACTGAAGGTGAGCTCATCCATAAAGGAAACGGTCTCCTGGTAATAAGCCTTGGGTTCATACATGGTCCTTTATCAATTAAATTCCACTTCGCCGGGTTACATACGGGGTGGATAATCAAGCATATTTCCATTCAAATGTCTCACTTGTTCTATGAATTGTACCCCCTCAACGTTGCTACTCATTGACTATATGCAAAAGAACCACCTGGGATAACAGCTGCTGTGTTGGACATATTTTGACCGAAGGATTATTGTGAGATTATGGGTTATCAATGAAGTGTTTAGTCCACCTAGGACTACCCATAAACCTAGTGTTGGAGACCTTTGGCATTTGGTTGAAAGTGCGCAGTTTACAGCCCTCCTATTAACTCATGTTACAGGTTACTACAAGCTAAGTAACTTAGAGAAATCTAAGTTTGCTACTAATGCTCGACAGTTTGCTCAAAAGGTCATGGAAACCAAACCCGTACAGGTACGTGTACATCCATTGGGCCGATAGTGGTATTTTATTCACAATGAAGCTAGAACGTTTTTTTCAACCCTGCTTGATAAAATTCGGCTCTAGGCCCGGTGACCCAGTGACCTCGGTGACCCGGTGACCTTGGTAACCCAGGTTCAATTCAAAGTTTTTGCTTTAATTTTTGATTTCTTACTCTACTGATTTGAAACAAAACGCTAAATGAAGAGGCCCGTCCCACCCATTGAGTACCAACTCCATGGGACAGGCAATTGACCATTCTTGGTGATGCTATCCATGTAAAGCAAGATGATATTATCTTACCCGATGCTCTGCATTTTTCCATCCCAATCCCAAATATGGTCAATTACCTCAATCGAATTTCTCACCAAAACAACACCCAATTGTTACAGGATCCCAAGAAGGTATCCGTTCAGAATCTGCTCAGGGAAGCTCGTTCCAATCAGAGACGTTTAGCCACAGCGTTTGGCGACCTTGATACCGGAGAGCTA
>Ga0224501_10002362_pt1 | contig 14828 bp, 10 predicted proteins | sample SF_Oct11_sed_USG_4_FD_169105 | JGI IMG/M metagenome (GOLD analysis project Ga0224501, IMG submission 169105) | Sediment microbial communities from San Francisco Bay, California, United States - SF_Oct11_sed_USGS_8_1 | ecosystem: Environmental > Aquatic > Marine > Sediment | place: USA...
AACTGTTCTCTTCGTCCCGAGACAGCGGGAGAGCATTCGTGGGCAAGCGTGGGCATGGCGACTCACTCATATCATGGGGCACTGATATATAGTCGCGGGGGTCGCGGGCTACAACCGGTCACGGGCCCACCACCTCCAGGCTACCGCATCGCGCGCCGATCGGCTTTCGCGCTTTCCGCTGACGTTGTAGCGGTTCCTGACGGCCGCAGCTGCAAGCAGGGTCCGCACGCACCCGCATACAACCTCATCGTTTCCAGAATCGGCAGGGTATTGGCGCCACGCGGGTGTCCCGAAGGGCCGCGCCCCGAACGGGGGCGCGAGCAGAGACCGTCGTTGCGATTCCGCGGAGCACGATGGCAGCAGACGCCTGGAAACCCGAAGGGAACCCCGAGGAGCATGCGCCGTCTTCGGGCAGTGCTGGAAATGCTCCAGGATGACGCTTCCCGTCGGATCCGGTCGCTCATCAGTGCTCTCCATCGTGCGCCAGAACATCCTGGCGGGCCCCTCGATTCCGTCCCGAATCACGCGGTTGAGGTGAGACCCCTGTAGACGGGGATTCGTTCTCGGACCGGAGTGGCGACTATATTGAAGACCACCCCTCCTGGCCCCTGGGCCCGTCCGACTCGAAGTGCGGATCCTCCTTTCCGATCATTCGCATCTCTTCCCCTCGACCGAAGTTCTGAGGTCTTAGCTGCGATGCCGACGGAAGACCACCGAGATCTCCCAGCAGGCCGGTCATCCGTGGAGAAGACCGGCAGACTCCTCCTTATCGGGGGCAATGAGGACAAGACCGGGGGGATGGAGATCCTCAGGGCCGTTTCCGCAGAAGGAGGCGGAGCAGCCGGACGAATCGAAGTCATCACCACGGCTTCCTCGGAGCCCGAAAAGGTGTGGGGAGCGTACGAAAGGGCCTTCCGGGAGATCGGGGTCGGTTACGCCGCGCCGATGCACATCAGGACACGGGCGGAGGCGGAGGCGCCGGAGTTCCTCGAGCGAATCGCGGAATCCACCGCCGTGTTCTTTACCGGGGGGGACCAACTCCGCATCACCTCGATTCTGGGCGCGACACCGGTTCTGGAAGCTCTTCGCCACCATTACTTCGTGGAGAAGAGGTTGGTCGCCGGGACCTCAGCGGGCGCGGCCGCCCTGACCAGTACCATCATCTACGACGGAGAGTCACCGGAGGCCCTGCGAAAGGGCGCCGTGATGATGACCGGTGGACTCGCCCTGGTCTCGAACACCGTGGTGGATACCCACTTCATGACGCGAGGCCGGATGGGCCGTCTGATCCAGGTGGTGGCCAGCAACCCGAGTCTGGTTGGCATCGGCCTCGGTGAAGACACGGGCGCTCTGTTCACATCAGGCGGACGGTTCAGGGTGATCGGGAACGGTCTGGTGATCGTGGCAGACGGGTCGAGCATCGGTTTCACGAACGTATTCGATGTCGAGCATATGGAAACGTTCTCCGTGGAGGACGTGAGAGTGCACGTCCTCAGTTCCGGTGCCGGCTACGACCTCGAAACCCGCACCTTCCATCCGCCCCCCCCTCGGGAGCCCGCGGTTCGAACATCAGACGAAATCCCCAGCGAGACCCAATGAAGATCCTGGAGCAGCGCGCCCTTCGCGGGCCCAACAAGTGGTCCCGGTTTCCGACCGCATACATGAGGATCGATCTGGAGGGCTTCGCCGACCGTCCGACGAACAGCCTTCCGGGATTCACCGACCTCCTGATGAGACTTCTGCCCTCACTCCACGAACATCGATGCGGGGTCGGACGGACGGGCGGGTTCGAGAGCCGCATGATCGAGGGAACCTGGCTGGGGCACGTCATCGAGCACGTGGCCATCGAGCTCCAATGCCTGGCAGGGATGGAGGTCGGGTTCGGAAAGACGAGGGAAACCTCCGTGCCCGGTGTCTACCATGTCGTATACCGCTATCGGGACGAGCGGGCGGGCATGGAGGCCGGCAAGGAGGCGTTTCGTATCGTCGAGGCCGCGACGCGGGGAGAATCCCTCGACATCGAGTCCATCCTCCAGGGGCTCCGCGAGATTCGCGAAGAGAGCATTCTGGGACCGTCCACGGCGTCCATCGTGGAGGAGGCCACGGGGCGGGATATCCCGTTCCTTCGCCTCAACGACGCATCACTGGTTCAGCTGGGATGGGGGGTGAATCAGAGGCGAATCCAGGCGACGATGACGGGACGCACGTCGGCTCTCGGTGTCGAGATCGCCGACGACAAGTACCTGACCAAGACCACGTTGGCCGGTGCGGGCATCCCGGTCCCGCAGGGATCGGTCGTCGATACTCCTCTGGAGGCCGTCAAGGTAGCCAACGAGATCGGATTTCCAGTGACGGTGAAGCCTCTCGTGGGGAACCATGGGCGCGGGATCTCGGTACGCGTCGCGGGTGAGGAAGACCTGGGGCTCGCGTTTCAGATCGCCAGGGACATCAGCCCGCGGGTCGTCGTGGAGAAGTTCCTCGAAGGGCTCGACTTTCGCATCCTGGTGATCGGGCACCGGATGGTGGCTGCGTCCCTGCGCACCCCGGCACACGTCGTAGGCGATGGGAAGCACAGCATTCGGGATCTCATCGAGGCGGTGAACCGGAACGAGTTGAGGGGATTCGGCCACGAGAAGGTGCTGACCTACATCACACCGGACTCGATCACCCTGAGACTCCTGCGAGAGTCGGGCCTCGATCTCGACTCCATCCCGGAGCAGGGCCGGATCGTCCGTCTGAAGTCCACCGCGAATCTGTCGGCGGGCGGGACGGCCGAAGACGTCACGGACACCGTGCATTCGGCGAACCGTTTCATGGCGGAACGGATCAGCCGCTTCATCGATCTCGACATCATCGGAATCGACATCATCGCCCCGTCTCTCGAGACTCCGATCAACGAGAACGGCGGCGGAGTCGTCGAGGTGAACGCGGCTCCTGGTTTTCGCATGCATCTCGCTCCCGTGAAGGGGAAGCCCAGGCAGGTCGCCGTTCCCGTCATCGACATGCTCTTCCCCGGCGGTGAACAAGGCAGGATCCCCCTCGTGGCCGTCACCGGCACCAACGGAAAGACGACCACGGTGCGGTTGATCTCCCATCTTCTCCGAACGGTGGGCCGCAGCGTCGGCTCGACCACGACCGATGAGATCAAGATCGCCACCCACACCGTCATGCGTGGCGATTTCGCGGGACCGGAGGGTGCCGGAGTCGTCCTTCGCGACCCCACCGTCGATGCCGCGGTGCTGGAGGTCGCGCGGGGAGGAATCGTCCGCCGAGGCCTCGGTTACGACCGGGCGGACGTGGCGGTGGTACTCAACGTCGCCGAAGACCATCTGGGCCTCGACGACGTCGAGGATGTCGACGACCTCGCCGTGGTCAAGCGGGTCGTGGCCGATGCGGTGCATGCGGAGAAGAGCCGGATCATCCTCAACGCGGATGATCCCCGGGTCCTGGCCATGAAGGAGGACGCTCGGGCTCCAGTGGTCCTCTTTTCCCTCCACCCTGATTCGGAGGCAGTGCAGAGGCATCTATCCGAAGGTGGAACGGTCTTCACCATCGAAGGCGCCACCCTCGTGCTACGCGAGGGGACCTTGCCGAGCGCGGCGATCGTGAAGGTGTTCGAGGTTCCGATCACCCTGGGGGGTAAAGCCCTGTACAACGTGTCCAACGCCCTGGCCGCGGCCGCGGCCGCCCATGCCCTGCTCGGTCTCCATATCGAAGATCTGCGGACGGGCCTCTCGACCTTCAACCCCTCCATCGGGCAGTCCCCGGGACGCCTGAACCTCTTCGAGGTAGCCGGCGTGGACTACCTGATCGACTACGCCCACAACGTCCCCGCATTCATGGCCCTCAACCAGGTGGTGGCCTCTCTGTCCGGAAAACGTCTCCAGGAACACCGTCGGATCGGTGTGGTTTCGGGCACGGGCAACCGCATGGACGAGGATATCGTTCGTCTCGCCGAAGCCGCGACAGCTATCTATACCGATCTGATCATCAAGGACTCCGATCCCCGTGGCCGGCCCCTGGGGGAGACGGCCGAGATCATGAGAACCGCGGCGCTCGCGGCCGGGCTGCCGGAGGAAAGACTCCGGGTGATTCCAAACGAACGAGAAGCGATCGAGGCCGCATTCGGCATGGCCGTCCCGGGTGACCTCGTCGTGATCCAACCCGACGACATCCCTGGAACGATCCGCATGTTGCTCGAGCACAAAGAGAAGACGGAAGGCCTCGACCTCGTCCCGTAGCCGCCCCGGCATTGCTCGAAATCCCAGGAAGAGCAGGGTTCTGTTGACGCTGTAGCGGCTTCCGAACCGGCGTCTGTCCTCATACCCAGGCTCACGCCTGGTCCGAGCTTTCTCGCCTACCTCCCAGCGCACCATGGCCGTGCCGGTTGGGTCGGAGGGCGCCGTAAGGTACCCGGAGCCGGAGACCCAGCTGGTTGGAAGAAGTGGGCTCCCCGCCGGGAGGGCAGACGACGGGCCGATCGGTCGCTTCGCCAACCGGCTTGGTGCATACCTCTTGATCATGATGACGTTTCGCATGCCCACACACCTACGCCACGAGCTCATCCGTATGGCCATAGGAATACGACGGCATCCAGACAGTATGCTTGTGGGCACACGCCTTATGTGATATCGTGTGGCTGTAAGCATACGATAACTTTGCCCCCGAGTACTTTTAGGCACACTCCATGGACTTCCCCAGTCTGCGCCGGCGGCAGTTGGATGACCAGCTGTCGACGCTACGCGACAAGCAGCTCCCCATCAGACCTGACCAAGGCTGGATCCGCACGATCCGCGAAGCACTCGGAATGTCTCTTCGTCAGCTGGGCGACAGGGCCGGCATCACCAAAGCCTCCGTGGCTCAGATGGAGCGGAGAGAAGCCGAAGGCACCATTACACTCAGGTCGATGCAGAAGCTCGCTGCGGCGATGGAGGCCGACGTCCACTACTTCGTGGTCCCACGTCGGGGACTCGAGGAGATGGTGAAGAACCGAGCCGAATTCCTGGCAAGACAGCTGGCGAAGGAAGTCTCTGACTCGATGGCGCTCGAAGATCAGGCCACTTCGGAAGATCGACTCCGTGAGCTCATCGCCTACCATGCCGGCAGGTTCCTCGAAGATGCGGCGACCCTCTGGGACGATGTTTGAGTACCCGCCGGGCGCCACGCCAATCGATGCCGATGAGGCCGAAGGGCTGCTCCCCGGTCATCTCACGACCCAGACTGACCTGAACGAATGGGAGCAGGCCAACATCGCGACCGCGGCTGCATGGATCCGCACCACCCGCCTCGATCCCTTCGACTTCCTCGCGGTGAAGAAGCTGCACGAGCGCATGTTCGATCGAATGTGGTCATGGGCAGGCCATTTCAGAACGACGGAAAAATCGATCGGTGTTGCGCCCGAGGAGATCTCGGTCCGCCTGCGGGACCTGCTGGACGACGGACGGTATCGGCTGCAGAACGGGACTTTTCCTGTTAGGGAATGCGCACTGCGCCTCCACCACCGGCTCGTGTTCGTCCACCTGTTTCCAAACGGCAATGGCAGGCACGCCCGGCTCTGGGCCAACTGGATCCTGCTCAGGGCGGGCGAGCCCGTGGTCGATTGGGGAGGTAACCTCGGCAACGCTGGCGCTCTCCGCGTTCAATACATCGCATCACTGAGGGCCGCCGACGGTGGCGACTACTCACCGCTCCTCGAACTGTTCGGTGCGAGCGGTACCTAGACTCCGGTGCTCTCGCCCCGCCCTTCGACCCAGGCCCACGCCTGGTCCGAGCTTACTCGCCTGTATCCCAGCGCACCCATCGCGATCAACGGTTCCCCTGTGCGATCATCCAATAGGGAAGCCGGTGATCCCGCCGACAACAGTCCAGAACGCCCAAAATACGACGCTCCGCGTTAGGGCCTGGTGACCCACATCGGTTGGTCCCGTGAAGAACACGAGAGCCATCAAGGCATCGAGACTAACCGCTCCCGCGACGACCCACGCGATCACCTCCATCCGTCCAGCCGCAGTCCACGACGTTAGCACCGCGTAGGCGAAGCACCCCAGGAATAGGGCACCTGTAGCCACCATGAACGGGACGAGGCCCAGGCCCGCTCCGTCGTAGAGTACCATCCCACGAACGAGCATCGCTCCCAGGAGAATGGGAGCGATGGCCAGGAACGCCCGGCGAGTCCGAGCGATGACCGTTCGGAGGCCTCCAGGCCGTGGAGTCGCATCATCGGGGAGTCGCATCATCGGACGACACCAAAGCAGGACGTGCAACTCCCGTCATCGGCGCGGTCCCCAACCATTCGCTCATTCATCTACTTGCCCTCGCCCTATCTGACGGCTTTCAATTCAGCTGCGCGGGCTACCAGCTTACACCCGGCGCGAAGCGCAGGCCACTAGGCACTTCCGTGTCGGCTGCAATGGGCTGCCAGGTGGGCGGCGACCAGCGATCGAACATGGTGCCCCCGTGGTCCGACCACTCATGGGTCGCGTGAGGAGGGTCCGGAGTCCAGCCCCAACAGCTGGTCCACATCCAGGAGTTGGCCGTTCAGGATCACCTCTTCGGCCGTCCGCACGTTGCGAATATCGGCCAGCGGGTCCGCACCCAGGATGACCAGATCCGCGACCATTCCGTCATCGATGGTGCCGAGCGAGTCGATGGCGGACGCGAAGCGAGCGGGCACGATGGTGGCGGCCCGCAGGGCGGCCGCAGGCGTGAGCCCCGCATTGACGAGAAGCTCCAGTTCCTCGAGGACACTGCCTCCGGGATACAGGAAGGGATTCGAGAAGTCCGTCCCGGTCATGATGGGCACACCCGCCTCCGAGAGAAGCTCCACCAGCATCACGTGGGCTTCGTAGATTCCCCGATTGGCCGCCCAATCCGCCTCACTCCACCCTGCCCGATCCTCGCGCGCCTCCTCCCACGCCGCCCGGTCCCCGGCCGGCATCCCGGCCACCCACGGCTCCTCGAACCGTGCGTCCAGCTGTGCGGGTGACAGCTGCCTCATCCAGTCGTTCACCAAGGTCGGAACCTGAACCGTTCCAGTCTCCGCAAGAACGTCGATCACGGCCTGGCAACGCCCCTCATCGTAGGTGTCCAGAGCCAGCTGGAGATGCTCCATCGACCAGTCGTCCCATGAGACCGCACGCAGCTCCTCCGTCCTCGTGGAACACGTCGTCTCGATGAGTTCATTCAGGTGCTCGTGGCTCGCCATCCCGGCACGCGCCGCCGCCTCGACATCGACCGCGATGGGGACGTGGCCGGCCACCGGAATCCCCTGACGCTCCGCCTCGCGGACGAGCACCGCAAAGGCGCCGGGAGACAGCATGGAGTAGGCCTTCACGAAATCCGTGCCGGAATCGATGATCTCACGAACCGCCGCGACCGCTTCCGCGCTATCCCTCACGACTACGGCGTTCGAAAACGCCGGTGGATCCCCATCCACCATGGTTCCGGCCAGAGCGATCCGCGGCATGACCGTTCCCCCCGCGAACGCTGCGCGCCACGAGCGAACCTGATCCATGTCCTCTGGCTTGGTCCACATCTCACGCACCGCCGTCACCCCGTGCGCCACCGTGACCGGGAAAGCCCACTCGCTCGGGCTTCGCCCCGACACCTGATTGAACGCATGGAAGTGCATGTCCCACATTCCCGGCATCAAGAATCGGCCGCGACCGTCGACGAGCCGTGCCCCGTCCGGAGCCGCCAAATCCCCCGTCGGTCGCACCGCCCGGATTCGGTTCCCCTCGACCCAAACGTCCATGGCCGGACGCACCACGCCGTCCTGTACATCGACCACGGAAATGGACTCGACGAAGACATGACTCTGCGCCGTAGGCTCGGCCGAGCCGCAGGCGCTCAGGGCCGCCGCGAAACCGATACACCCGATTCGGATGGATTGCATGGACATGACTCCGTGAGAGTGGTGACCCGGGCCTGGATCGTTGGGCGAGCCAAGATACCGCCCATCCACGTAGGACGCAGCCTGGACGCCCAACCTGGGAGGCCCGCCACCGAGTCGTCGAACACGGCCGGTGGCGCTTGGCGAACGCCTCGCTGGCCTTCGGATCCTACCTCGACGTCCCTCGCATGCGCGGCCGATCATCTGCGTTCGCAACGCGCAGACCGAGGAGCAGGTAGAGTTGCGCCATTTGATGGGGACCTGACCAGTCCCACTCCTCGTCAGGCACGTCGCCGGGCTGGTGGATCCGCTGGCTGGAGTAGCGTTGCAGTCGCGTGAGCGCCAATGCCGGATCGCCGCCAAGCCCCACGAGTTGGATCGCAGGGATGCCGGATCGGAGAAAATCGTAGAAGTCGGAGGAGCCAAAGTCGGGAGCATCGTTCGGAAGGAGCGGAACGCCCATGGCGGCACTCAACTCGGCAGCCATATCGCCAAGCGTCGTGTAACGCGTAACGTCGATCACAGCGTGGAGCGGCCCCCATGCCTCAGCATCACCGCCATCCATGTTGATGTTCGCCACAACGCGGTCGAGCGGCCAGGTCGGCTGTCGCATCCAGTGTAGCGTGCCCAGCATCCCTCGCTCCTCGGCCCCGACGGCGAGGAAGACGATGGAGCGCCGCGGCTGTACGCCTGAATCACGAATGGCTTCGGCGATCTCGACCATCTCCGCAACACCCAGCGCGTTGTCTGCAGCACCAGGGTAAAGGGAACCTTCGTGCGGGCCCAAGGCATCGTAGTGCGCGGTGTAGACGACGGCCTCATCGCGGAGATCGGGGTCCGTCCCACGGATGACGCCCGCGACATTGTAGGTGGGGGCCGCCGTCGTCTCCTCGATCTCGTAGGAGAACGCCACGTGCTTGCCGGTGGGCTGGACGATGTCTTCGCCCGATGCGAGCGTGCCCATGAAGGCGACGAGATCCGCACCATCGCCAAAGAGTGCGCCGAAAGCCGGTGCCCCGAGGAGGACCAGCGGACGGGCCGGACGGGGGCCGTAGAGATCGTCTGCCAACGTCGTGATGCCGCTGAAGAGCGGCGAACGGAGCAGCGACTCAGGGAAGGGGCCTGAAAAAACGGCGATGATGGCTGCGGCGCCGCTCCGATGGAGCGCCTCGTAGGTCCGCATGAGGTCGCTCTTCGATCCATCGGCGGCGGGGGCCTCTACAAGCCACGCCACGACTTTCCCTTCCACGTCGAGCTTCGGTAGGGGCTCATCAGAGCGGGCAGCCCCGAGGGACTGTCCGAACAAGACGAGCTCGCCCGCCGTGTCGAGACGCATCGCGGGACGGGTTCGGATGAGCAGGCTCGCAATCGAAAAGTCGGTGCCGACGTAGAACGTGGTATCGCCGACCGTGAGCGAAGAAGACGGCATGGCGCGACCCGCGAGAAACGGAATCGTCTGGAGGAACCCATCGGTGCCGAGAGGTTCGAGTCCAGCCTCGCGGAACCAGTCGACGATCATGTGAGCGGCCCGTACCCCGCCGGGGTGTCCCGCACTTCGCCCCTCCATCTCGGGTGCGACGAGCGCGTGCGTCCTCTGCTCGATGGCGTCCACGTCCATGGCATCCGCGGCCTGCGTTTCCTTTGCCGAAAGGGCCGGGGCCGAAGGGGGTGTCGCCGGTGGACGCACGAGCGACAGGCGAAGGAGTCCGGGGACGAGTTCGCCGGAATGGCTGAGTGCCAGTTCAGAGGGACGTGCCGGCGGTGTGCCCTGATCGGGATCGTAGGGTGGCTCGCTAACGGGGAAGGCTACGGAAAGGGTGTCTCCGGACAGCCGCGAGCGGACAGGGATCAGCCATTCCCGAGGCTCGGCGATCGGGAGGTGAAAGTCCAGCGAGTCCGGCGCACCTTCGCCGTAGGCAGTGTATCGGAAGATCTGCGGGTAGGCTGGGATCGTCCACTGCGCTTCGGTCCCGTCGAACGTCACACGTAGCAGGGGGAGCGACGCCTCGGGGATAGCCTCGCCATAGACCTCGCCCTTTGCAGCCACCCACTGACCCTGGAGCGCCTCCATCTGCGCCGCCGCCGGAGGTGGAGCAACCGTCAAGAGGAGCAGAATAAGAATGACGCTCGAGCCTTTGTGGTTCATGGCCAATTCCTTTGAGAGTGGCGAGGGGGTTGTAAAGGCTGAAGGATGGGTCGCGTAGCGTTCAGAGTTGCCGGCGCGGCTCATGTCAGCGAGCCGTGATGGTCGTGGTGAGCGTAGTGAACGAAGCCGGCAATTGATTGTTGGAAGACGTGCGGTCCGCCGCGGTAGAGAGAAAGCTGTCTCAACGCCCCGCAATTATGTGGCGCAACGCCGAAAGGCCCTCGGCAACCGGATATGCGAGTGTGTCCGAATGAGCGTTTGCCCATCGAAGCCTCGACTCCAGGGCCGCCGATGGATCCCTTTGAACGGACTCAACTGTCGGTAGTGCCGTGAAGAAATCCAGGAACTCCGAAGCGGTGAGGATCGCTCTGCTGTCGGCCCGGGATCCCCGACGATGTGCGTGTGGGAATGGCCACTCCACCGTTCGCACGAGCACGATGGGGCGCCCATCCGGCGCGGTCTCTACCGAGGCCAAGTCGAATGCGAAGGCAGCGGAATCCCCGGGAGGAACCCACTCTCGCCTGTCAATCGGCCACAGCGCACACCCCCAATCGTGCTCCAGTGGGGCGACCCATATCAGATCTCCCTCTCTGAGGCCGTCCATCGGCATCGCTTCTACCGATTCTAGAACGAAGCCCTGGGCGAGGTACGGCCGACTCCTTCGAAGCGCCTCCGCGGGCGACCCCTCTGTCCCCCGTGAGGGCCGGGTCGAGGCAATCAGACTCTGCCGTGACGTGTCCGACGGCTCCGTCTCTGGCTCCGGGGAGGCAGTGTCTGGAAGCACGGGGCCTCGCTCAGCAAAGGGCGACTCGGATCGAGACAGAGAGAGCCACGCGTCGCTAGCCACGGCCACGACTGCTTGCTCTCCTGGTAGCCGGGAAGCAAAGACCCGAACCGCCGGAGTGCAGGAATGTCCGCGCGGCCGCTCCATCCCAAGAAGAACGGTCGACCCGATGACTACGAAGAGTACGGCGCGTCCCACTGACCATTTCATGCGGAGTGCTCCATCCATTGAAGTTGGCCTCCGAGAGCATGTACTCTCTCGGATATGCGGTGCCCGAACCGGATATCAGAGTCTGCTTTCCTTCGAGCCTGCACAACAGTTTCCTGCGCACCATGGTCGTACCGGTTGGGTCGGGGGGCGCCGTAGGGTGCCCGGAGCCGGAAGCCAAAAGACTTGCGACCCTTCGGTACCGCATCGCGTCTGATGCACTACCTACGAGTCAGGGGTTCATTTCGTCTTCGACCCAAGCCCTGATGTAACGAACGACGTTGTGCCGTTCATTCGGGGTCAGATTGGACATTTGCCGCGATCCCACCTGGCCCATTACTCCGATGTCTCGATCGCCAATCGCCCTGCCGGTTTCAAGCAATTCCAAGAACGCCTTGTCATCGTAGGCACCCGCGACAGTCATCGGCGGTGCGAACGGGGGTAGCCCACGCAAATCGCCGCCGTGGCATTCTGTGCAGGTGGCCTCAACAATGTATCGGCCAAGGCTCAATTCTTCGCCGTAGCTCGGCAATGGTGAAGCATTGTGCCGCTCGATCTTCTCGCGTGTCATCAGCAGGTTGCCGAGCCCCATTCTTTCAAGCAAATACTCTGTCGGTTCCGGGTGAGGTGTTGACTCGCCTCCGGGCTTGATCGTGCGCAAGAATCCAATGAGCGCTTCCATGTCAGGCTTGCTCAAATGCTGAAATGAACTTGACGGCATGAACCAGAGCTCGCGGTCGTCAGGGTGATCACCAAATCGAATCAGTGCCTCAAGGTCAGAGTTGTCCATGTCAGGCACAGTGAGCGAAATGTTGCTGGCCCATATGCCGCTCGGCTCGGGCCAGCCTGAAGGAAATGGTCTCCCCTGAAGGTCTGGCCCGTGGCAGCCTTGGCAGTTCAGGATGGCGCTTAGGCGCCGGCCATGCTCGACAACGTCGGTTCCCTCTGCCCCCACACCTTCGAAGGATGTGTCCGAGTCGGCCGGATTCGAGGCCGCATTGCCAGAAGGAGCAGAACAAGCTGACAGCAGTAGACAGGCCACGCCGAATGAATGCGTGATACGAACCATGGAAACTGTCCCGACCGGAGGTGGAGGTCCCTAGAGGGACGAAAGAAGGTGGTGGCTCCAGGGGCGCACTGTCCGATAGGATCGGGCGTCTTCAACAACCCGGAGGGAGCCACCACCGACGAAGAACACATCCAGGCGATTCCTGAAACGGCGTCAGTTCTCGGACGTGCGCTCGGTTGCCAAAGTATTACGCCTATGACGTTCGGGAAACGGGAGAGAGATGATCAATGCGAGCCGTCCGCGCCGAGTTCACGTGCAAACCCCTGAACCCATATTGGCCTGTCCGGGTCTTCATCAACTCGGATCATCAGGAACCGTGTCCCGTCTCCCGCGACATCGTACGCACGGTGGTTCTGCTCCCTTCGGTACCGCGAGTCATCGAAGAGCGTGTCTTGGGCCGCGACGGCGAAGGATGAGTCTACACGCACCTGAGCTGCCACGAGGTGGCGATCCCCAGTGCGAAAGAAGATCTCGCTTCCCTCAAGGGACCACAGTGGCTCCACCGCCCCTGGCTCGGAGACCAACCACACCTCTCTTCCGTCGGGAAATGAACGAACTGCGATCCGGTCATCCAAGTTGTAGGCGAGCCAGCGGCCGTCAGGAGACAGCGTAGGCGCCCGTCCGTTGCGATCCGACGCGGCGGTGGAGTCGAGCAGGATGTTTGGGGGGACCAGAAGATTGGCGGTGAACAGGTCTCTTGTGCCCCCGGAGAAGCCCCCTCCTCGACGGACCACCACTCGCTGCTGGCTGGGCGACCATTCCACTTCCTCTATTCCGTCTACATGCGCCGCCGAGCGCCTTACCGGCCCGCAGCGTCGCTTCTGATCGGCAGCCCCATACGATCCCGTATCGCCTGGAAGCGGGGATGCGTGCCCATTTCCTCCCGCCCCACCGGCGAGCTGATCGTATACGGCGTCGCGGGGTCCCCGATTTCCTCGCCACGTTCGATCCAATCCAGCGCTCGTTCGACGTCGCCGGCCCACAGGTGAGCCATCGCGATCCGGGTCGGCGCCACGTACATGAACTCGGCGCGCGCCTCCAGGATCGCGGCCGCGCGGGCCGACGCCTCGCGGGGACCGCCCTCATCGAGTCCGTTCAGCAACGCGTTCGCGAGGGCGGTATCGCCCAAGGCGGTGAAGAGCCCGGCGTCGGAGCGGACGGCCTCCTCCGCACGTCCCAGGCCCCGGAGAGACATGGTCATCACATCATGGGCCACGGGCTGGCTCGGATCCAGGCGGAGCGCTTCCCGCGACGCCTCGACGGCGACCTGGTAGTCGCCTGCATGGGCCAACGCGCCGAACGCCAAGCCCAGAATGAGTCCGCTGAACGGATCTCCCTCCCGCGCCACCGCCGATTCCGCTCGGGCTTCGTCCAGTCGCCCCATGAAGGTCAGGAAGTGGGAGTAGTAGGCGCGCGCCTCCCAGTTGTTGGAATTGAGATCGATGGCCCGCTCGAACTCCTGCCCCGCGGCCTCCCAGTCCCACTCGACCCACGTCAGCACAATGGCATTCAACGCAACGAGGCTCGGATCGTTCGGGGCGATCTCCAATGCTCGTCGCATGTATTCGCGGAGCAACGGCCGTGCTTCCGCGGGACTCACCAGACCGAACTGGAGACGCCCGGCCCAGACCTTGGCGAGCCCGCCGAGCGCCAGGGCGTTGTGCTCATCGAGGTCCAGGGCGCTTTCGTAGAGCCCCTGAGCGATTTCGAGGTCCTGGGGCGTCAGCCGGGCCCAGTGATGGTTTCCCCGCAGCGTCAGCTCGTACGACTGGGGGTCCACGACGCTCGTCGCGGCCCAACGCGCGGCCACCTCCGCGGAGATATCGAGCTCCACGGCCTCCGCAATCCCGCGGGTCGCCTCGCGGTAGAGGGTCATCACGTCGCGCGGCGCCACCGCGTAGCGCCCACTCCACACCACATCCTCGGAACGCCCCTCGATCAATCTCAAGCTGATCCATACGGAATCCTGCCCGAAATCCGCCTCCCCTTCGAGCACGGCATCGACACGCTGTTGGCGTACGATCTCCGCAGTGGGCGTGGCGTCTCCCAGGTAGTTCCTCACGGACCGCCGTCCTCTTACCTCCAATCCGGCTTGCTGGACTTCGCCGATGAGGGCCCCATGCATGCCGGCGAAGATCGCCGCCCGCTCCGGATCCGTCTGTTCGTTCTCGAAGGGGAGGATGGCGATGGCCTGGATCGTCGGGCCCGACAGGGCGCCGGGTACCCACCAGGCCGCGATTCCCAGGAGAGCGACGATCACTGCGGCCCCCGCGCCCCGAACCGCGCTGCGACGCCGACGCCGCAGGCCGGCGGCCTCGACCTCCCTGGCCGACAGAGCGGTCTGGAGCTCGGTCATGAACTGCCGGGCGTCGTCCGGTCTGTCGTCGGGATCCGGCGCGAGCGCCCGCGCCAACACCGGCGGCAGCGTCTCCGGCAGCTCGTTCGAGCAAGTGAGTTCGGGCGGCCCTCCGGTAAGCTTGCTCACCAGCACCGCCTGGGGCGTCTGCCCGGCGAACGGTCGCTGCCCCTCGAGCATCTCGAAGAGGATGCAGCCCAGAGCGTAGATGTCGGTGCGACCGTCGACGTCCTGATCCCCCACGGCCTGTTCCGGACTCATGTAGGCGACGGTCCCGATGGCCATGCCCGTTCCGGTCAGGCGGGTGTTCGTGCTGTCCCCCGTTCCCAGAGCGATACCGAAGTCGGCGACCGCCGCGTGGCCCGCCTGGAAGAG
>Ga0224501_10002364_pt1 | contig 14820 bp, 12 predicted proteins | sample SF_Oct11_sed_USG_4_FD_169105 | JGI IMG/M metagenome (GOLD analysis project Ga0224501, IMG submission 169105) | Sediment microbial communities from San Francisco Bay, California, United States - SF_Oct11_sed_USGS_8_1 | ecosystem: Environmental > Aquatic > Marine > Sediment | place: USA...
ATCCGGATTCCATGGTCGGGCATTATACAAATGAATGGATCAGTAAGAATGGATCGCGTCATCTGATTGAATGGGTAAACACCCTGCTTCTTGATGAATCAGGACAGATGGAATTTATGGTAGCTCTTGGAAATGATATAACCAAGCGCAACGAAGCAGAAAAATACATTCAGGAACAGGCCCGCCTGCTTGACATCATTTTTCAATATTCTCTGGACAGTCTGGTAATTCTGGATAAAGACTACAACTTCATTCGCGTAACAGAAACCTATGCAAAGGCATGCCAGCGAGATTCCTCATCTTTTCCCGGCCTGAATCATTTTGAACTTTACCCCTCTGATTTCGAACAGGAGCATGCCGAATACAAAAAAAATAAAATAATTTATTCAAAAAACGCAAGGCCCTTTATATTTCCGGACCATCCAGAATGGGGAACCACATACTGGGATCTTGCCATGGTTCCCATTCTTGACGCTACAGGTGAAATCGAAATGTTTGTGTTCACATTAAAAAATGTAACAGAAGAAAAAAATAATGCACTGAATCTGGAAAAATCTCTGCAGGAAAAAGAAATTTTGCTGAAAGAAGTGCACCACAGGGTAAAAAATAATCTTCAGATTATCTCAAGTCTTCTTTTTCTTCAGTCACAGAAAATCACTGACCCGGATCACCTTGAACTTTTCCGGGAAAGCCAGAATCGTGTAAGCACAATGGCTCTTATACATGAGCAGCTGTACCAGACAAACAACTTTGCAGAAGTCAATTTCGACAGATATACAAAGAACCTGATTGAATCTCTTTTTCAGACGTACGGAATTGATAAATCACTTATTTCCCATTCCATCCAGACAAGCAATATTCTTCTGGACATAAATCTCGCGATTACTTGTGGTCTGGTTCTGAATGAAATTGTTTCGAATTCTTTAAAGTATGCTTTCGCCGAAAGAAAATCGGGAAAAATTCAAATCCATCTGACAAAAGATAATAGAATTCTTCATCTCCAAGTCAGCGATAATGGAATCGGCTTTCCGGAAGGATTTCAGAAAGAAAACTCAACTTCCCTGGGACTTAAATTAATAGACAGAATGGTTAATCAGCTCCAGGGAAAATTAAACCAGAACAGCTCCAAAGAAGGAGTGGAATATTCAATTCAATTTCCCGAGTCGGGATATGAATCTATTGTAAATACTTCTCAAAATGCCGGATTCATTGGAAGATGAAATTCATAATAAAAAAATATGATTCCGCTTTTAATAAATATTGTTATATCAATTATGAACAGGGAACTATGAAAAAAAAAATTCTTATAGTTGAGGATGAAGTCATTATCGCCATGGAGCTGGAAATGCGCTTAATACAGATGGGTTACGCAGTTCCTGCAATTTTACAAAGGGGAGATACGGCCATTCAGAAGATTCCAGAGCTGCATCCTGATCTCATCCTGATGGACATTAACATCCTCGGTCCCCTGAACGGAATTGAAACAGCGGCATCCATAAAAGAAAAATTCAGCATACCGGTCATCTATCTCACGGCCAACAATGATTCTGAAACCGTTCGAAGAGCAATGGATACAGATCCTTTCGGCATTTTGGTAAAACCCTTCAATGAAAGTGAATTAAAAAAAATGATTGAATCTGCTTTTCACGGATCAGCCGTCTCAGATAAGTCCACTCAATCGATTGAAAATGGAATTTCATCAGAAAATTAAGATCTTGTACATCCGATAGCATACTTTTTCGTCCCACGTTAATAGATTTTTGATTTTTGATTTGTGATTTTGCACTGAAGTTTAAATAATTATTTACATCATTCTTCCCTACCTCCAGCGAAAGCTTCCGCAGATGAAATCTTGTTTAATTTGATACAAACAATTTTTTTCAATAGAATATCAGAAGATTTTAATTCACATACTCTGAATCATTATTTTCTTTATTTATACTTGACTGTTCTTTGATTCCGAAGTGTAAAGAAATATGGATATATTGACGCAAGAAGAAATTGATATGCTGCTCCGCCCCATCGAAATTCACACAAGTCCTGATAAAATCAATTCTATTAACGATTTAAGCAATGCATTGATAAAAACAATTAAGGAAAAATCCTTCGAATTCAGAGAAAGCTTTTTTCAGGGGCCGCATATAACGATTTCTAAAATTGACCTGGATCAGATCTACAATAAATTGACTCTGGAAGAACCTGAGGCCATTGTAAAAATTGGAAATGCAGAATTAATACCTGTCCATGTCTGCCCCCATTGCAAACATTATCATTCAGATGGCGAAATTGTACAAAGTTACTCTCAGGCATTGCCTGATCGAAATTTTGTAATTCAGCATAACAAGCTGGGGAAATCTAAAATCATCCGCAAATGGCGTACAGAAAGACAGACTGTCATCTGTTTAAAATGCGGAAAGCCTTTTCAGCCTGTAATTGTTTTTTCTCAAAATTCAGATTGTTATACCCCCTATTTATGCAAGCTGCAGCTGATCAATGATCTGGATGAATGGTTTGCAGGGACGTTTCATAATGCGCATGAAAGCTGCCGTTTATTCAGTTCACAGACAAATACGGTCAAAGTGGAAAAATCTGGTAAAACCTCTCTTTACTGGGATATATTTTTAAATGAATCAGTAAACGGTATGAAAAGCGCTCCCGCACATTTACTTACAAATATTCTCCGGTATACGCCCGTAGAAGAAATCGAAAGTATGATTGAAGGAAAAAAACATATTTCTGTTTTTTCAGATTTTGATTTCAGGGAATATTATCATCCTCTGCATTACTTTAACAGACAGATTTCACATACTGTTTAATGAATTTATAAATCCATTCAGCTTTTCTTTTTCCTCCTTCCGAAGGGTGAAATAAAAAAATAATTTTACTATCAAAAAAAATAAAATTCCAATTAAAAAATATTCCAAAATCCGTGCAACGTTTTCAATAATTTTTACACAGTAGTATTGAACTGAATCATATGGAGGCAATATGTTTGAAATGACAGGAATTATCAAAAGAACCGAACGCGGCAGATGCTATTTAATTGTATATGAAAACGGCACAAGAAAAATTTATTCGATTTCAAGAAGGCTTCCCGTACAGAGCGGAGGAACGGTAAAAATTCGCGGAAGAAAGCACAATAATATTCTGGATCCTGAATCTGTGGAAATTATTCTTTATCCTTATAAAATAAAAAATTTTCCGGACATTGAAAAAAAAGGCGCTTAGAATTTCTTCGCTTAGAATCTTTTAAATTGAAGAAAACAAAGCTTAAAAGCCGTCAAAAATCGGCTTGAAAGGAAATAAATTTATTTTTTATGCTTCTGATTTTTATGGGTTAAAATCCCTTTATACATCAGATAAACAAATGTAATTAAAGTAAGCGGAATTACAAAAAGAAGCATAATCCAGTTAAAGGCAGTCAAATACTGATGCTCTTTCGCAGAAATGATTAAATAAGCTACATAAAAAATAAAATAACCGAAAAACAGTCCTCCTCTGAAGCGGGTAATCGTATGATCCGCCATAAAAACGGGAAGACAGGCAATGGCAACAGCAATCATTACAGGAATATCCACCGATAACGCTCCGGGATCCACGTCAATTCCGCCGGGTGTAAAAATGGCGGCGGCGCCCATAACCGACAGCAGATTAAAAATATTGCTTCCAACGGCATTTCCTACAGCAATATCGTTTTCACCACGAAGACCTGCAACAACGGATGTCGCCGCTTCAGGAAGAGAGGTACCGAGTGCAATGATCAGAATACTGATAATAAACTCGGATACTTCAAAATATCGGGCAATATTAACGGCACCCTCTACCAGATATTCAGAACCTTTTACCAGAAGTATAAAACCGATGACAACCAGAACAGAACTGATTAAAACAGATGTTTTTGTTAATTCGCTTTTTTTACCGAATTCTTCTTCGTATTCTGCAATGATTTTCTTTTTTTCTTTTCTGCTTTTAACAAGAGTATAAATTATATAAAGGATAATGCCTGAAAAAAGAACAATGCCTTCGTTTCTGCTGATCACGTCATTCAATGACATGAAATACACAATAAAAGACGAAGCGATCATAATCGGAACTTCAATCTGCACCAGTCTCTGATCCACTTTAAGAGGATGGATCAAGGCAGAAAGCCCGAGAATTAAAAGAATATTCATAATATTGGAGCCGATTACATTTCCAAGGGCAATGCCTTCTTTTCCTTCAAGACCTGACTGGATACTGACTGCAAGTTCTGGAGCGCTTGTTCCCATCGCAACAATTGTAAGACCGATCACAAGAGGCGAAATCCCCAGATAAAGTGCAATTTTCGCAGAGCCCTTTACAATAAATTCTGCTCCTGCAATCAGAGCAATCAGTCCGCCTATAAAAAATACGATTTCCATAATTTTATTCTTTTAATTTATTTTCCTTCTTGTGTATGTCTTTTAATGCATCCGGAACAGTATGCATAATGTTTTTTCGGCTGATTGAAGAAACTTGCGGCGTTCCGCAAAGATTCATGGCCTTCCTCAATTCAGATTCATATCTGGACAGAAGATATTTAACGGCAGGAATTCCGCCTCCAACAGCGGCAATAGCCATCGGCCGCCCCGTTAAAACGGCATCTGCTCCCAGAGCATGCATCTTGAAAGCATCCATTCCGGAACGGATTCCTCCGTCTACAAAAACAGGAATTTTACGGTTGATAAAATCCGAAATTTCGGGCAGCACCCTTGCGCTGCCGGGCATATCATCCAGAATTCTTCCGCCATGATTGGATACTATGACGGCATCCACCCCTGCTTTTAAGGCAAGATCTGCATCTTCAGGCGTCAGGATGCCTTTCAATATAAAAGGAAGCGACGTTGCATCTCTCAGTCTGCGCAAATCATCATAGGTTTTAGAAGATCCGGATATACTTTTCATTTCAAGAGTTTTGAGAGATATTGCATCGATATCCATTCCCACTGCAAGAACAGATCTTTCTTCAGCTTTTTTAAAACGTTTGATAATCTGAGAATGATCTTCTCTCGGCTTGCAGACGAATATACCGAAACCTTCCGCCTCTTCAAGGGCTTCCAAAATGATTTTGTACCGATCCGGCGAGGCTCCATCGCCGACAAAAGCAATACTTCCCGCCTCTCGTGCTCCCAGGAGAAGGATTTGCGCAAGTTCTTTTTCTGAAAGAGCTTCGTTCATATTTGTTGCAGCTCCAGTCATGGGAGCGATCATAATCGAATGCTCAAATTTGCGGCCCAGAAATTCAAAAGTGGAATCCGGCTTCACAGGTTCGCGAATGTACCGCGGAAGAATTTTGATTTCTGAAAGAGCCCTGGAATTATCCCGGAAAGTATTCATACTGCCGACGCCGCCCATTCCGGGGATGCCGCTTGCGCAATTTTCTCCGTCGCAGATTTTGCAGACATAACAGACCGTATTTCCAAAGCGGTTCCTGGCTTTTTCTTCAACTTTCTTCCAGTCAACGCTGAAGGTATCATCGACTGTCAGTTCAAAATAGCTTTCCGCTTCCAGAAAAGATTTTTCCGCTTCTTTTAAAGTCGGCGCTGTGATGATTACATGTCCGCATTTATCGATATTGCTTGTAGGCTCAAGAATGACATCGCCGGGTTTTCTTGTAATAAAAACATCATTTACAAAATTCACAGCCTTCATTTTTTCCTGTCCGCCGATGCTTAAAATTTTTCCCGGCGAACCAATCAGACTGCGTTCGATGGAGACAAGATTTTTTACAGGTTCCAGTCCATCCGGAGTTTCTCCAATTGAGATTTGAATTGCGGCTCGAAGCAGATTGACGCCGCTGGAAAGCGGATAGGTATGCGAAGACATAAATCCCCCGGAAAGCCTTGCCGCAATTTCGCCGACCTTTACGCCGTCTTTGGTAATTTTTAAATCGCCTTTTCCCGCGCCTGTATGAATGCCGAGCGCTTTCATTCCGGCTTTCATGACTTCTTCCGCTTCTTTTAATATTTCAGAATCAAGAGCAGAAGGCATATTGTGCCCCCGTTCAATAAAATACGGCTCTCTTTCAATGATACGGTCTGCAATGCCTGTCATGACAATTTGCCCGTTAAAAGCAAGCGCATCCACGGAAAGCTCGGGTCCATCCATGAACTCTTCGAGAATCATTTCGCCTGTAGGCGAATATTTTTTAGAATGACGGAAGGCCGCATTCATTTCTTCTCTGTTCCTGATTTTAATTACTCCTCTTGCGCCCATGTTGTCTGCGGGCTTCAGAACAAGCGGAAAATTCAGTCTGTCCATGGCATCGCGGGCTTCTTTTAAAGACCAGACGGAATAAAAGTTCGGACCGGGAACATTGGCGGATGAAAGCCTTTTTCTCATAAGAACTTTATTGGAAGCCGCTTCTGCATCGGCATAACGGATGCCGGGAAGTTCCAGAGCTCCGGCTATAGCGGCAACAGCCCTGCTTGCATCGGTTCCGGCAGTGACAACACCGTGAAAGGGCCGGATTTCATGAATTCGTTTGGCTTCTCGGACGCATCCGTCAATGTCCCTTGTGCTCATGAGGACGGTCTCATGGGCAATTTTCATGCCGGGAGCATCCTTTGACATATCAAAGACAGTTACATGGAGGTCCATGGAACAGGCTGCTTCAATGATGGGTACCTGTAAAAATCCGCCGCCGATAACAATGATTCTTTTTTTCATGGTGACTCTGTTGTATTTTCGTAAAAAAATACATTTAGATTAAGGGATGTTTTTAACCAGAATGAAATTTACAAGCTTAATTTATGAAAAATCAAAGGCTCAAAATCGAGCCTTCATCCTGCTGCTTAATCCGTAGACAATTCAGCCAATAAATTCCGCTATCTGCCCCGCCATCCATTTTCTGAATTCATCTGTGGTAGGAGGACTGTGTTTGGAATTTTTAAGAAGCTCGGTTTTTACAAGATTCGGAAATATTTTTTTTGATTTTTCTATCAGCTTTTGTCCTGGAAAACTGATATCTTCGCCGGCGGCCAGAACATAAGCTGGCGACTGAAAATGAATCAATTCTTTTTTCGTTGCAAGCTTCGGTACCGTCATATCCATTTTATAGTTTAAAAATGCATCGCCGATATAGGAAACCCAGTCATCATCCAGTGTTGTCAGCAGATTTTTTGTAAAATTGTGCAGCCGCTCGGGCGTCGGTTTTTTTTGATACAAATACATTGGAAATGCAAGTTTTGCCATGCCGGAAAAAGGATTCCCGTTTACAAGTCCGGCCGGAACCAGAAGAACCAATTTTTCAATCAGTTCAGGAAAGGTCACGGCAGTTCTAATTCCGACAAAACCTCCCCAGCTCACGCCGATTAAATTTACTTTTTTTAAATTTAAATTTTCAAAAACTTCTTTCAGCCAGATTCCGTAATCATTATTTTTTACGGAAATTCTTCTGTCTTCGCTTTTTACAGATTGGCCGATGATATCGACTGCATATACTCTGTAATTCTCAAGCAATCCCTGCAGTTCGTAAAGCAGATGCGCCGATGATGCCATGGCTCCGTGAAGAATCACAACGGGCACTCCGTCTGCCGGTCCTCCGGTCAGCAGATGCGTTTTTCCGAAAGAAGTTTGAATTTCCATGCTTTCCAGAGGATATTTAATTTTATTTTTGAATTTATCATACCATTCCAGTATTTTTTCTTTTTTTTCAGGACTTTTAAATATTGTTTCCATAAGATACTCCTATTGAATTAATTTTATGTATTCTTCCGTCAGACGATTTACAAGGTGAACGGGAGTTTCGTATGCTCCCTGAACCCAGGCGATCAGATTAAAATAAAAAAAAGAAAGATACGAAACTGCAAAAATACTGCAGTCAATATCTTTTCGCACAGATCCATTCCTTTTTGCTTTTTCGCAGATCTGAACAATTGCCTGATGCACTTTGCCAGTCTGACCGGCAAATTTTAAAGACCAGGGCGGCTCTGCGAATAAAGATTCTTTTAATAAAATCCGGGACAGATTGGGTTTTTTCTGATAATATTGAAACACTGCTTTTGTAAGAGCATTCAGATCGTTTTTAAGCGAACCCTTGCCAAATTTGCTTAACGTATTTTCCAGAACTGTTTCCAGATCATCATATAAAGCGGAGTGAAGAAGGCTTTGTTTATCTCCAAAATGATGCATAACGCTGCCGGGAGCAACACCGGCTTTTTTTGCAATTTTTCTGATATTGGCTTTCTCATATCCTTCTTTTTCAAAGATCTCTTTAGCCGCTTCGAGGATCTTTACAGCTGTGGCTTCTTTCTGAGCCTTCCGGAATCCACCATCTATACTTTCATTAAACATGTTCATTGAACATGTTTAATCTTAGGAAATTTTGTCAATCATTTTAAAACAGCAATCCGACAGATGAATCAGAGATAGGTGCAGCCCTATCAGCCTGCTAATCTGCGCAGACTGAAAAGCAGAATGTATGATCATCGCATGAACAACATGCAATCTGGGTCCGGTTATGCATCGGCATAACGGATGCCCGTTAATTCAAGCGCTCCCGCAATAGCGGCCACAGCCCTGCTGGAACACGGAAACGAAAAATTTCTTCAGCTCACTTGAATCCTGATAAAATTCTAAATTCAATTAATCAGATGACTATTTAAAATATATTTCCTGATTCAGATTCTATAGATAAAGATAAAAAGTATTTGCATTCATAATTAAATATAGAAAATTGATGTGTTATTGTATTATGATTGAGTATACTCTAAAAAACACTCAGGAACAGTTTCGTAAAGATTCAATCCCAAAACTCATATTAGCGATCCGTACAACGATTCTATTCATTGCAATTCTATTCACAATATTCATAATTGAAGATTATTTTTCGTATCCGGATCAGTTTTATGAACTGTTATCGGCAAAACTAATGACAATTGTTTACCTGATCTTATTATTATACCTTTTTCATACAAAGTATTTGGAAAGATATGCTGAATATATTTATTTATTGAATTATTTTATTTTAATGCTGAGTACATTGTTTCAGGGATATATTACGAAAGATCCATTTTTAATGCAGCTGTTTCCGGTAGTGGGCACTTTTATCACAGCGGCTTTAGTCCCTCTATCCATTCGATACATCGTTATAGTTATAATCATATCTATATCAGGGGCCATGATAAACTTATTTTTGATAAAAGGGGAACCCCATCTTCCTCTAAACAGAGCAGAAGTGGCAAGCTTTGTTTTATCGGGAGCTTCCATTTTTCTCGCTTTTTATAATTATAAACAACGCTTCAAACTCTGGCAGGCACAGACAACGCTCAGTGAAAGTGAAGAACAATTCAGACAACTTGCTGAATTCAGTAAAGATATTGTCTGGATCTGGTCTCCGGACCGCAAAATACAGTATATCAGTCCAGCCTATGAATATTATACAGGATTTTCGCCGGACTTTCTATATAAAAAACCTTACAGAGTCTTAAAAACAGTTCATCCTGATGATAAAAAGAAATTTGGCACCGCTCTTGAACGTATATTAAGCGGAAATTTCGCTAAATTGGATTTACGAGTGATTCATACAAACGGACAGCTTTTTTATCTTGAAGGCTGGGGGAATCCCATTAAAAATTCTTCAGGTAAAATCATACGTTATATTGGAGTTTGGCGCGACGTGACTGAAAAAATCAAATTAATGCATTCATGGGAAAAAAAGGCGTCAACAGATCCTCTGACAAAAATCTATAATATGCGTTTTTTCTATGAGATAGCAGACAGGCATCTGGAAAATATAAAGCGTTTTCAAATCCCTCTGTCTCTGATAATATTTGATATTGATTATTTTAAAAATATCAATGATACCTACGGGCACCAAAGCGGCGATAACGTCATCAATGAAATCGTATCAATCTGTCAGGAAATCATAAGAGATGAAGATATTCTTGCCCGTTATGGAGGCGAAGAATTTGTAATTCTCCTTCCGAATACGGATATTGAAAATGCAAAAAAAACCGCCGAACGAATTCGAAAAAAAATTGAATCATCGAAATTCAATCTTAAAGAAAAAGTAACTGAGGTTACAATCAGTCTGGGTTTAACAACCTATGATCAAAACCAGCCGGTTAACATAAAAGAGCTGATTCAGCAGGCCGATGAAGCTCTCTATGAATCTAAAAATAACGGCCGGAACAGAACAACATTATGGGGTTCATAAATAAAATATTAGGCGGGTCCGTATTAAAGATAGAATATAACCAGGGAAAAGAAAATTTTTCATCGATAAATAAATACATGGGTAACGATTACCTTCATCGATCTGGCCTGCAAATTTCTGCGACCAGCACTTCTCTGTAAAAAAAGATTTTTTCAACAGCATCTTTGTGTGATTTTTAGTTATTCTGAAAATACTGAAAAACAGGTTTCGCCTTATAAAATGGTTACAAATTTCTTTGAATTGATTTGTTGAAAAAATCTCTGCATCCAACAAATCCTCGAGGCCTGAGGCATAATTGAAAATATGTATTGTTGGCCTTGAATTCTTCTAACTTTTTAACAGTGTGCTTGATTGCATATTTTCCAGCAAGTTCATGGTACGTCATTCCCCCGCCATTCGGCACCCACTGCATACCGCGAAGCTTTGTATTTGCATTTTTATTGAGGCAGGCGTGAGTGGCACCTTCAAAATGCTCTCCCCATTGCTCCTCAGGTATGATGAAACAGTACACAGTAGCATAGGGATCGGGGAGATAAAAATTGGGATAATACCCCGACTGGAGCCAGTGGGGTGGAGGAATATCTTTGAAGTTTTCCAGCGGAGCGATTATCATCGAAATCTGTAACTTTTCAACCCAATTACTATGAGCATAAAAATCGTGAATAATATGAAGCGCCATTCCCATTTTAATAAAGGCTTCTGTGGAGACAATCTCTTTGGCCGCTTTTCCTTCTAATTGGTCCAGTCGATAAGAACACCCGGCGATGTTGTTATTGTTGCAATGATAGGTTGGGTCTTGAAAAGCAGCGTTATCATTGACGATCGTTCCCTGGATCAAAATCTGAGAACATTCAAAACCAAGTTCCCATCCCGTTTTTTTGGCAAATTCATCAAGAGCAATTCTGGTAATCCGATCGTGATTATAGGGCCCATCGCCACTAAAACTGCTTACTGGCTTATTGTTGGTGATCACCAAAAGAAGAATCATCGGTAACCATGCTATACTGAATTTTTCAGTAATTTTAACTATCATCATGCCAAATTACGCAGACTTTTAAAAACAAGCTAAACTCTGATTATATATTGTCAATAACAATAAAAGACATTGAAGCAAATTGCAATTAAAATACAACAACAGGCTTCTTGAAGATCAGGAATTTCCTCTAAAGTTGAAAAGGCAATTCAGACACTGAAATCACTCCAGCATTTAAAAACATGTGAATTTATACAATAAAAAGGAATAAGAGGAAATTTAGTAAAATTAAACCTTATATTATGAGAAAAATCATATTAAAATGTTTTTTCTACTTTCCTCAACCGATGTTTTATAATTTACATATTCTATTTTAATTCCTATTATTTAAGCATGGGAAACAGATTCGACTACATGTTTTATCTGTATGACGAAAGTTGATTTTAAAAAAATTATGATTTCCAAACACTATAGATCAATCTCAGCTATATTCCTTGCAGGTTTTGGAATGTGGGTTACTGCCGGACTCTGGCACAATTTGATTCTACCGATTTTTTTCCCGGCAAATCATGCATCGCATGAAGGGATTTTGATCGGGCTGCTTGCCTATATGCTTTTAGCAGGAGTTATGGTCTATCTGTACCCGTTTTATGCTAAGAATGAAAATAATATCTTAAAAGGTTTTGTCTTCGGCATGATTATCGGTTTTTTATGGGTTTTTCCTCATGGACTTGCTCTTGCCGGAACCCATGACACATCCATTCTTTACGAAGTTAAAAACGGGATTTACCATCTTTTTGAGCAGGGAATCGGCGGCATGGTTGTTTCGTTGGTTCTAAATAAAACTCTTAAAAATTGAATTATTAATTCAAATTCAAGTAGTATAAAAATGAAAATCCTAATCCTTGAGTCGACAAACCAAATTGCCATTTCCTTCAAAATATTATGAGCGTATCTTACATATATCAGTATTTTTCTGTAATATATATCATAAATGGTATGATTCAGTTAATCGCTTTTATATCTACACGAAAATTATTTAGTTTTTGGACATCGGCCCTGCTTTTTGTCGATGGGTACGCTATATTTTATAGATATTTATTTTTCAGTCATGTGTTGAGTCAATATTCATATCTGGCCGGTACAGGTCTGAATTTCCAGTTCCTGAGCTTTTCCATTTATTTTATGGTAATTTTCATTTATTATCCCATTGTAAAACCATCCCTTGTATATTTTCTCCCTGCACTGCCTGGAATTGCAGGTGAGATACGGCTGCTCATTTTGCAGATGAATCCTGAGTTTCAAAAGAAATTGATCCTGGATTCCTATCACAACAATTCACCGGAATATACACCGGACAATCTGGTGAATTGGTTATATCTGCTCCATGTTTCTATTATAATTCTTTCGATCACGATTTTTCTGGTAAGGATGCTGAATTCGCATGAAATTTCTTTGCTGCCCAAAAACAAAAGCCGTCAGTTTAGACAGGCCACCTGGCTTATTTTATTTTTAACGTACTTCAATGTAGCATGCTATCTCCCCACCATTCCTGTGATTTCAGTTTATCTGCCTGAAGCAATGATGAAATATATTGATCTGATTATTATCAGTGAAACATTTTTGTATATACTCAGTTTACAGTTTGTACAACTGTTTTTTGTTGTCAGCGGAGGCTATCCGAGCCAGAAAAGGTTCTACTTTCGCAATTCTCTTGAAAGTATCGACTTAAATGATCTTGAAGAAAAGTTTAATGAATTACTGGATAACGAGAAAGTCTATCTTGAAGAGAATCTGAATATCACAACATTTTCAAAAAAATGCGGTTACAGCTACAAGGTGATTTCGCAGTATCTCAATCGAGAAAAAGGGATTCGCTTTGATGAATGGATTGCACAATATCGCATTCAGGAAGCCATTCACTTAATGAAAACCAGACCGGAGATGAATTCCACACATATTGGACTTGAGTCAGGATTTAACTCTACTTCATCGTTTTATCGTGTGTTCAAAAAAAAGCTGGGAGAAAGTCCGGACTCATATAGAAAGCATATGGGTGAGATGGAATCTTAGATGCAGCTCGGTTCAGATCTGACCATTCAAATGGTTTAACAATAAATTTCTAAATTTCTATAAAAAAACATTCCCAATTCCGGTAATGGGAAGACGTGAACAAATATTTGTGTCATTATGAAACCGAAACAGACCCCCGCTTCTCGCGTATGGCGACACGATGTCGACAGCAGCGAAGGCGGAATATAGGCCCATTGCTTCCAATGGGTCGCAATGGGGTATTCTGATTAAGGAGAAAAGAATATGAGAAAAAGAATGAAAACAGAAATTAAGGTCGCTGCAGCAATTGCATTTGCGCTGAATACGGGATGCAATATGATCAGCGACCAGATGAATGGAGACCTAAAAGCTGAATTAGAAGATTTGAAAATGACCAATTATGCTATAGTAGGTTTGCTGATTCCACCTCCACCTTCACCTTCACCCGCATCTGCACCGTTGCCGAACATTGTGGATAACCGAGACGGAACGGTGTATGTAGCATCCCAGAATCTGACCTGGGCCAAATGCAGCCAGTCAGATGCACTTGGAGCAAATATGTACAATTCAGGGGCTAACGATTGCAGTGGCGCAGCAAAGCTTACTATGTACTATTGTTTACCGGCTGATAACAGCTGCAATGTTATTAGTGATCCCTGGATTTTGAATGGAAAGGGGACAAGTCAGGCTTACAATTCTTGTCACGGGTTAAATAATGTGTTGTCAGGGCATAATTGGCGCGTACCTACAATTTCAGAACTACGTGAATTTACCAATAACGTATATTTAATGAATAGTTCTATTTTTCCTGCAACTGGTGGTATCTATTTGTCGTCGTCTGCATCTCCTAGCGATTCAACTAGGGCATGGGGTGTTTTCAGACAAAATGGTGTAGTTGCATCTATATTCAAAGCAGATAATCTTTCTGTCCGTTGTGTCTCTACGGGGCCGTGATCCATCCTGCCTGTATGCATGGAGAATCTCCGGGCTATATTCCTTTTAAATATGAAGAGCACAAATCCATTTCAACAAAATACAATTGAAAAGGATTGACAGACCTCCATTTACATCTACAATGTTTTAAATATAAAAGTGTCCCGCCCTAAACAGATCAATTATTAGAACATTAGCGATTTCTTAACAGAAATCAAGGAGTCATTATGTTTGAAAATTTTGAAAATTTTGCAAAAAACTACCCAAAGGGTAAATTCATTTCTATAATAGTAATTAGCTTTATAGCATTTATGTTTTTCAATGTCTATTTAGGGATTCTCTATGAAAACACAGGTTATCCCGTTCCGTTGATCGAAGGTCAAACCAGATTTGATGCACACTTATTAAAATCCGATTTCCAGGTTCTGATTCAAAATAATACACTTGGTGATTACATATTGATTCAGTATTTAGATGCTGGAATTATGATCTCCACCGCCATTTTCTTTACAATGTTAGCTTTTTTCATTTTCAGATATTTAAAGTCACCCAGCTGGAGAATGAAAGGATTTATATTTTCTATGCTTTTCCCACTCTCTTCAGTTTTGGATTTGGTTGAAAATATATTTCTATTAACCATGGTCTATAATCCGATAGAATTTCCAAATTGGTTAGCTTATGCTTA
>Ga0224501_10002365_pt1 | contig 14815 bp, 15 predicted proteins | sample SF_Oct11_sed_USG_4_FD_169105 | JGI IMG/M metagenome (GOLD analysis project Ga0224501, IMG submission 169105) | Sediment microbial communities from San Francisco Bay, California, United States - SF_Oct11_sed_USGS_8_1 | ecosystem: Environmental > Aquatic > Marine > Sediment | place: USA...
TAGGCAGGTGGACATGGTGGCGGTGGACGTTAATGAGGCAATCACCGAGCGAACCAGTAAGAGAGGGCGGAAAGAGCAACCACGCGATAAATCAGACCAAGGTAACGGAGAGATGGTTTTATGTTTTATGTAGAGTATTTTTCTCTGGTATCGAGGTAGCTGAAGACTTATCACAGGAGGACACACGGTTGGGGAATGGGGCCCATGGCTCATTCCCTTGGTCATCTAGGAATGATGCGCTAAGGTCAGCGCCATAAAGGTAATTTTAGGTTACTGGCGTGGGAGGACAACTTTATGGATACCCTCCTGCTGATTATCGTTGGGACTCTATATAGTTTACAGTACGGAGCTGTGGTCTTCGGAATTTATCAGTAGCAGGCACGTGCAAGTCTACAACCAACACATAAGAATAATTTAACCAGCTACTAGACAGACACGCTGGAACTCGATACTTCGAAAACTTGGATAGGATGCACTAATTTCATGTTTCCGTTTCAGGTCTGGTGCCGAATTCGGCGTGCGTATATATGGTTAGTTTCTCATTCATTACGCTTACACTAACAATTGAAGATCTTCGCGATGAACAGTTGCTTTTGGAACTATAAGCCGTTGCATTGATTTCTAAAGTACCAGCTAAATCGGTTACCCAACGGCTATTCAATCGCCATAGTCTATTCACTGTTATCAACTAATCAAGTGTTATGACTGTCCGGCATTATTAATTTATTTACTAAACACAAACACAACAGTGAAACGTCTAACTCGGTAACTGAGTAACTCTAGTCTAGTCTAAGTTAGACTGTTACTACTTACTTGTTAGAGTCTAAGTGAGTCTAAAGTCTAACGGCAACACGACTCGGCTCCGACTCAGTCATACTCATACCATAGTCACACTGACACTGGCACTACACTAGACTAGTCTACACTCACTGGGTGACTTGGTCAGTTAGTGAGTTACTCAGTAGTCAGTAGATCGCTGAGTCACCCTCGCCTCGGAGTGAGACACAGACAGATCACTCACAGTCACTGACTCAGACTCTGAGTCGGACTCTGACTCCGTCAAGTTATGATGAACTCGGAATGAATGACTGACACTGACTGAGTAAAATGAGCAACTAGTGAAGTAAAAATAGCGTAGGAGTAGGACTAACTAACTTAGTATTACTAGTCTGCTCTAACTAATTACTATCAACTATAAAGCGAAATTACTACACTCTAGACAACAGACTACACTACACTCTATAGCTCAAAACTATGTAATATGTTGACTACAGCTGCTCTACTAGCTAGTCTATGTGGCGTTTGAGTGCGAACCTCAGTCACTGTACCTGTACACTAGACTGAGCCAGTAATCATGTAATAGATAGTATCTTATTCTTAGCGATGCTACTGCTATAAGCTTAGACTTAAGAGTGCTAGTTAATAAAGTAATTACTTAGCAGTACCTACTAGTAACACTAACCTAGCACTCGAAGTACTTCTTGTAATAAGTATAACCTAGTATATAAATCATTGAAGGATATATGTCACGGTCGAATGTAGACGCACTTTCATAGTTGTCTTCCCCATTATTATAGGGAGGCAATTCGGCATTCGTTGCGATGATAGCGAGTGATATTTTTTCCAAAAAAAATGAATATCTGTCATTCGAATAACTACAACCCGAATGGTCCAAAAAGAAAGGAAATGGGATCTAATTACTAAAACCTAGTAACCTAATGATATTTACTCCCTCATAACATCGGGTAGAACTCAAAACTGGATGTAATATTGGAGAAAACTGAAGTGATAATAAGTGCTTTGCTGGTTTTCTCTAGCCGTAAGTAGAGGCCGTTACATTCGGGCCTCGATCATTTCACAATAATGACAGAGGTGACAAACTGCACTCTGAAACCCTATTCCTATATTTTTTGTTGGAATGTTTTCTCTATTCAGACTTGCGTAACTACAGGTCTAGTATACACCCGCTAGAGGATTTTCCAAACATCAGCACGTAAGCCGAGAAATCAATGCAAACGCCAACAGCTCTGTGTTAATTTCTTATCTCGAGGCCAAATCTGTTGCGTCGACAGTCTGAAGAGTGCGTCGCCATGGGCTCTAAGTGTGCTCATTGGATAAAGCTACATCTAAGCTTCCATTTGAGCTGGGTATTGGGTCCAATTGTTCATGGTAGGTCTCAGAATCTGAAAACAAGTGAAGACACTTTGACCATGACATAACCCCTTCAAGTGACTAACCTAGGTGACACTAACTGGGTTCACATGATGATGGCACTGCGAACACAACTAGTGAACAAAAGCAAGAATTGGTAACAATACGGATTATTTCTGACTTTTACCCCCTTTTTGTAGGCCTAGTAATAAAAAAAACTCTTGGATCCTGCCTTCATCTGAAACATAGCGTCTGCTACGGGAATTCCAACCAAAGAGTAGTATTTAAAAGTGACTTATAACTTCTTAGCACCGTTTCATTGAGAACAGAGTCATCTGTTACCCAGAAGACAATTACACAACTATCCTGCCACAATGGCAACTAAAAAGAGAAAAGCAAGTAAGTCATCAACTGGTCAACGCTTAATACGTATCTTCATCGGCTATAAAATCTATATTGCATTGTTACATGTACCTTCACCTAGCCTGTCTATATTTCTCCGCCTGTGCGTTCTGTCCATGACTTCTTGGATGACTAATAAACTATAGCCTGCGATGGCTACTCTCGGGGCACACTTTGTCTTGTATAATCAGCTAGGCTGTATACTTCCCATTAGGTAATGATGAGAAAAGAAGTCTGGACACGCTGGCTTCAGCGAGTATGGACACTAGAGAGATTTCTGCAATGGTATGTCTTCACTTCAGATGGCGCGTTGGTCTAGTTGTCGTTGGTGACCTTAGAACTGCGTAGTTTAAAAGACAGATGGCGCTGAACAGTTCATTCCACTCCCCCTGCTCCTGGAAATGTCAGTTTGGTGGCACCAACACTGTAACCATATGTGACTAGATATTTTTGGGTCTTGAAAGTTAAAACTTTATCTAGATTGAGATTCTGACTATTAAAGCCGTGCTCTCAATAGTCGCATGGTTCGTAACATTCTTCGGTTTTATTTCAGTTGCTACAGATGAATAAACTCGTGCCAACTGCCGTTAGACACATGATCAACAGACATACCAAAAAGATAAAACTACTTAGAGGCAAGAGGTAAAATCAACTTTCTCATTGCCAATGGTTGCTTCAAACCTATCCCTCCAATGTCAACCTCAACACCAGGTCGCTATTTGGTGAGACAGCAACCGGGTTTGTGTCAAGTACCCAACTGCAATAAACCTGGACCAGAACCTATCCATAATCTTACTGACTGTACGCAAATTGACAGATATGCAAAGCATCTCCTGCTGCGAGAATTTGCCATATTATCTGTCCGGATGTTCTTGATTCTGTACTCCAACTGAAGAAAAATGAAACATACAGTTCTATAGTTTCTGTATTGCCGAGTACTATTTCATTGGTTAATTCCTAGGAACTTTCAGGAGTGCCCGAGTCTACAGGGGAAAGTGGATAGGTTCCTGGAGGAAATTACCACGGCCAAATCACTGGACGCTACCCGAGTCTCCAAATTCGCTCTTGCCAATGAGGAAACGCTGGACCAGGTCTCCAAACAGGTACCAACAGCGAAAGTGTGCCTTTTCAGCTCATCATCTTCAAAAACATTCATCAAATGTGGACATTTTAATTACTAAAGCAAATCTGTGTGTTTCAGTTTCATTCATCGCTTTTTAGTTTTTTGTTCTTTTCTCCAAGGACCTATGCACTAAAGGGCCTACCACACGATGGGGAATTTGTGAATAAAAATTGTGGCAATTTTGCGAATAACATTACTCAAAAAAACCCTTTGTGAATTTGCGAAAAGTGTTTCATGCGAAACCGACAGTTCTAGCATGTTCAGTATCGCGCGCTTACAAGGTACCCGCTGATTGGCTCCATCACTTCTGAGGCTGAGGCTACAAAGTAGAAAGTCAGAATGGCCAACTACTTGTTTGAGCCAGTTTGGGAGCAGTCATCATCACAAAACAAGAAACAATAGCAACACTTGAAAACCAGTGTATCAGAGGTGATTGTAATATGAAATCCCCACGCAGTTTTACCGGAAATAGAACCTCGGTACGGCAACTACGCAGTCTTATTGGTTGCGATCACGTGACCGCAGGAAATCTTTAGTAGTTCGCGCATAGCGACCACATATCATTTACCGCATGTTTCCGATTACCTGTTTCTTAAGCTCGTGTAGTTAGGGACGGCCTGTAGACTGGTCATCTTAATTTGTAGTCAAATCGCAGTACTCATATTATGGTGTTGACACGCCTTGCTGAAGAGAGAGTTCTCAAAGACTTTGTCGTAAAATGGCGGAAGGAACACACTGACTGGAAGATCCTTGCCAACTTCATCTTGTATAAAAACACTAGTCGCCACTTTAAGCGCAGTGACAGCAAACGAAAACTGACGCAGGCTAATCTGCTGGCCGAGCATCAGCTGCTCTGTAAACGGCTCAAGGATAAGCAGGTGGACATGGCGGCGGTGGACGTTAATGAGCCGATCATCGAGCGAACCAGTAAGAGAGGGCGGAAAGAGCAACCACGCGATAAATCAGACCAAGGTAACGGAGAGATGGCCTTACGTTTTATGTAGAGTTTTGTTCACAAAATGGTAATATAAGATAAATAATGTATATTTGGTAAATTCACGGGGCAGAAAAGCTTTGTCACCAACATCTAAGAGATGCAACTGCCGATGGTTATTTGGGCGTTAACAGTGCTGAACGTTTTGGCATACATTTTGAGAACGGGTCGCAGTTCAAAGTTCCTGGATTACAAGTTCTTTCTTCTGTTGCAATGTGACATTGTATATTGACAAACCCCATGGTGAATGCTCAATGTGTCCTCGACATGTCTACCATTCACCTGACTAGCTCCGGAACATTCCACGGACCAGATATCTAATAAAGGATGATTCGTTTTGATATGAAACTCTACAGTGAATGCTCCAGGCTGTACATGTACTTCTTACTCTCCTGGTGTTTGTTTACTTCTTTTACTACCGCTGCAGATGATGAAGAGGATGCTGGGTTTGGCTCTGTAGAGCCTTACTCTGCTAAGATAGAGCCCCAGAAAGAGGTATCTCCTCAGTGCGACCAATCTGAAAGCGGGTCGGACAGTGATGATGATCTATACACATTTAATATCGTGGAAGAGGATATAGAATTCCTGAAGGCTAAAGTGAGTTTGAGGCAGGCTACACTAATTCCTCCTACCCACCCTAAACAGGGTGGGCAGGGTTACCATTGTCGGTCTCTGCTGTTAGTCGTAAATCGTGTATTTCGGTCACATTGAACTCCCATGATAATTTATTAAACGGCAAGCTGGGTGCCTGGGACCGACTACCTATACTGTAGCTTGGATAATCCGACCGTTGGATATTTCAGGACGCACCAATTGAGAAATCAACCAAGAAACTGGACAATAAAACAAAAGTCTTTGCCAATAAGCTCTTTTCTGCTACAGAAGTATCATCCAAGCAGAACGACCAATCAGGTAACTGGACCACTGTGTCCTCAGACGCACTGAACTCCATCCACCATATGTTACGTAGATGCATTGACATCAGGAAGTGCTGCCAAAAATAGTCTTCTGCCCGGTTCACACGCCATTAATTCACAACAAATATACGACCAATGAAAAATGTCTGATTCCATAAGCATATTTCCTTGATCGGAATGTGCATTGCCATTCTAGATTTTAGATCCTAGATATATATGATTTCCATTATTCGAAATCACTCCAAATATTCTCAGCGAATCACCTTGCTAACTACACTAACGCTCGCTAGTTTGCATGTTTACATAATGTTTTCCTCTTGGTCCAGCTTTTATTTACTGATATTAACGTGATAACACACGCGTATAAAGCTAACCATGTATGTATGTAACCTCCATGAGTTCTGGTATTCTACATTGCAGACCACAGTGGGGTGAAGGCCAATGCTACTAAAACTCAAAGAAAGTCTCAAGTCAAAACGGAGAGCAAGTTTGATAAGAAGTCTCAGACTAAATCCAAAAATAAAACTCAAACTTTGTCTAAAACAGAAGCCATGGACTCTTTTGAAAACGAGGTTGAAAGCCCCAATGAAACCGTGGTCGAGAATCCATCTAAAACCAAAGTAGAGAGTGACAGTGAAAGCGACGTTGAGAGTGAGGATAGTAATTCGGACGACGCCGAGATTGTGCTCAGTCACTCTAAACCCAGTGAAGAGACCCTCGCCCACAGAGCTGCTATCGCTGACTCACTTGCTAAACTGGCAAGCAAGGTACGTCACACTCAGAACTGGCCGGTAAGTCACTCCCAGTACCGGGTGGTGAGTCACACCCAGTACCGGTCGTTAAGTCACACCCAGTACCGGTCGTTAAGTCACACCCAGTACCGGTCGGTAAGTCACACTCAGTACCGGTCGGTAAGCCACACCCAGTATTGACCGGTAAGTCACACCCTGTACCAACCGGTAAGTCACTCCCAGTATCGTTCGGTGAATCACACTCAGTACCGGCCGGTAAGTCACACCCAGTACCAGCTGGTAAGTCACACCCAGTACCGGCCGGTGAGTCACACTCAGTACCGGCTGGTAAGTCAAGCTCGGTACCAGCCGGCAAATCACTCCCAATACCGGCCGGTAAGTCACACCTTGTACCGACTGGTAAGTCACTCCCAGTACCGTCCGGTAAGTCACACTCAGTACCGGCCGGTAAGTCACACTCAGTACCGGTTGGTATGTAACTTAGTACCGGCCGGTAAGTCACACTCAGTACCGGCCGGTAAGTCACACCCAGTACCGGCCGATAAGTCACACCCAGTACCGGCCGGTAAGTCACACCTTGTACCGACTGGTAAGTCACTCCCAGTACCGTCCGGTAAGTCACTCAGCACCAACCGGTAAGTCACACCCAGTACCGGCTGATAATGCACATCACCTTGTGCCATTCATACGCAAAACTCTGTCCCTATTATTCCTTGCACGCATGAGCGCTTCTCTCTCCTGATGTGATCTTTACAGGAAAAATGCGCTGGTCATGCTGCGCTCATGAGTGGTTAGCTAGATGAGCTGAGAAAAACCCAATCTGATAACCATGGAACTCTAGTCTAAATCCTGTGACGTAAAAGATTGATCCACCTTTGAAACCTTTTTGTTGAGTATTCGGGCTTTTCCATGCCCACAACACAAGTGCGGGAGTTGTCACCTCCTGTTGTGTTTGAATATCCCGTTCCCCATAGTAAGTTTACCTCACCGTTTACAGAACACTGAGCCCGCAAAGCCCGTCAGTACTAAGGTAGAGGCATGTGGTGAGATGGTGAAGGGAGTATTGAACCTGGATGAGCTGGCTGAGGCCAACAAAGCAGAACTGGAGACGGAACAACTTATCAGTGATATCAGCCAGCAGGTGAGGCAGTTACCCAGCCATATATCGTGAGAGTCAGTGAGTAGCTGGGTATCCTGAAGTTATGAGTGTATGATAGGGAGAATAACTCTATAGTGGGTATAGATACTGCCAGCCAAGTTCCCATAAGTCACCCAGCAGGAGTGCCAGTCGGGTGGTGAGTCTCCCAGCAGGAGTGCCAGTCGGGTGGTGAGTCACCCAGCAGGAGTGCCAGTCGGGTGGTGAGTCACCCAGCAGGAGTGCCAGTCGGGTGGTGAGTTGCTAACATGTTCTGGCTAGGGAATGAGAAGATATCTGATGGTAGTCAGCCATCCGGAGAGCAATAATCGGCCATAAAGTTAGAAGGAAAGATCTCTTAGACCTGAGGTCTCTTCAATGACAAAGAATATAAGATTTCATCTACAGTTTGTTACAATGACAAAACTGAATTTCTATTCTGACAATTCAGACCTGCTATACAGTTTGATGGTAAGCCGTGTGTTCATATTTGTACATGTTGCTGGTTGGCTGACCGCCTGAACGTATGACTAAACTAACTCTCTGATGTGTGGTTTGTAGCCAGTGTACAGAAAGAAGAAGAGTGCCTTCTTCCTCGGTGAAGAGGATGAGATAGACGAGAGCGTGGGTACGAGTCGAACTGAACAGTGGAAGGCTAGCAGAAATCAGAGCGCCGGAGGACGATATAAAGGAGTCAAGAAAATGCACAAGGTCAATGTCCGCCGCACCTCGCTGCACCCATCGCCCTGCCGCACCTCGCTGCACCCATCGCTCTGCCGCACCTCGCTGCACCCATCGCCCTGCCGCACCTCGCTGCACCCATTGCTCTGTGTGTCCCATCTGTCTGCCCGTCCCATCTGTCTGTATGGCCCATCTGTCCGTATGGCCCATCTGTCTGTATGTCCTATTAGCCTGTATGTCTGTCTGTATGTCTGCTGTCTCTATATATGACTGTATGTTTGGTTGTCTCCTGTAGAGTTGGATGGAATCAGCATTCACAGAATCTCTCAGTGCCGATCACTACGCTAAAGTCGATGCCAAAAACGCGGCAAAGGCGAAGGCCAATGAAATTAGCTTTGGAACCTTCGATAAATACAACAAGAAAAAGTAAGTTTAATTCAATACGTGTCCGGGTCACTGAATCATATTGACAATGTTAGGTCTATATAGTCCTGAGGAAGCAACAGTTTGTTTTGATTTTGTAACATGAGTACATTATGCTTTACATTTGCACTTTATAAATGGGATGATTTTAAAACTGATGGAAGTCATGTTGTGAACTGTGTGAGCATCATAATGACGCGCGATGTACGCAATTTCGCGCACCTGACCCCGTAGGGGTCCTGCATTCACGAAATTAGCCTTATCATCAGTGGAAGTTCGAACTCCTCTTTCCAATTCACAGAAACAAGGAAACCACGACTGGGAAAAAGCCTCAGCCGAGTACTAAAGGACCTAATAAGATGCAGGTCAATCAGAATGACTCTAAAAAGCCTGCTAATACTAATGGTACAGTGAAGTCGGCGGGTGGTAAGCCCGCAGTGAATAGAAATAACAAGAAGGGAGGTGCTGTGGAGACGGCAGACCGCCTACATCCATCATGGCAGGCGAGCAAACGGCGACAGGAACAGCAGGCGCTCATCAAAACTGGACCTTCCAATAAAAAAATAAAGTTCGATGACAGTGACTGACCGAATGAGAAATAAATGGTGTAAAGTCTTACACGTTATACTCCCCTGCAAGGTGTATTTTGTATTGAGAAGAGTTTTATTGCATAACCATTGAGGTGATAAATAGAGTTAGGCAGTAGTGTAGATTTGCATCAAAATCCGAATCCGATGACTGGGAAGCAGAGTAAGTAATGTGACATCACGTCCTCAGGCATGGCTTTATCAAATCGGCTGTGAATCGCTGCTGCCATGTCATGATCAAATCTGTAAAATTGTGCGACTTACTAATAGTAGATGAGACTGCAGAGAACCTCTGCCTTTCAGTTTGCTAGATGGATGGTGAAATATGCAAATCCAAATCGTTTGGCAAAAGACTTTTTCAGACATGGGAATGTTGCTGCGCCAGAATTTGATGTGGAATGTATCATGATAACCAAATCCGCACATGGCAGCTTTCTGCTCGCTCAAAAGCATTTCTGGGATTCAACTCAAGGCAGATTGCTTATTTTGCTTTTGTGTAGGCGATTCAAATTATTGTTAAATCTTCTAGACCGTTTTAATCGGATAACCCAATACGCAATTGTCGGATTTGCGCCTTTTTGAGAACGCCTAGTGTCTCGGGGTCTACCATCCTTTCGTTACAGTAAAAAGTATGTTACAAAACATCACCTGTTGCTTGAAGAAAATCACTTATCACTTTGAGATTGCTCTGTACTTACCGTTCACACGCAAACCCATCGGGACATGGTTCATCATGACAAGGTTTCATGATAGGCAGCTCAGTCTCTGTGGTGGTTAGAATCAGACAATGAGTCATGACAAGCAGAGCAAACCAAATCATGCTGCGATCCGTTGTCGCATTGATGGTCTGTCTGACTTATATAACTCTCACCATAACGAGAGTATACAGGTGGCCATATTCACAGAGATGGTTATATCATCAGTGTCACGGGGATTGTATGAAGTTGTATTCCCCGAACTGCTCAGCACCGCAGGTTCACTCTAAGGCGGTGATTAAGTTATATTGTAATTTGGCTCTAAAAAACTGCTGCAAAACAGTGTAATAACTCAGCGATGCAGGTAATGGCTGAAGAGTTAATGCTTCACCCATGTAAGGCAGTTATTCTCATACGCGAGCCTCACCTTTCAATGTAATCGTACATTAAATGGAACCTGGAACTATTGCATGCAAGTTATGGTCAGTACAGCGAAAATTCATCATGCATTATGTAGTTTAGTTATTACACGGAAAGCAGTAATGTAAATATATCAAAGAAAGTATTTTCAAATCGTAAAAAAAACTTGGTTTGAAGTTGGAGGACCATTTTTTGGGTGATTGAATACCTCTTATGAATATAATACGATACAGAAAAGCCTCAATTAAAATGCCTGATCGAATAAAATGAAATAGCCTAATAAAGACTAATCAGTATGATAATAAATATAGTTGTATTCCCCGCTTGAAGAGGTGTTGGTCGGCTCTGAGTGGACAGCATGCTGACCTCAGCATCACAGTAAATCATTGCGGTACCGTGGTTGGATTGCGCTGGTTTCCATAATCACACCGTATCTTCCATCATTTCACAGAAGAAGTAAAACAATGGACCCAGTTCATCCGTACCAGCTGATGATTCAAGGGATATCATCTCAATATTACTCTCCTGAAATGATAATAACAGATTTAACAGTCATATAGCAGAGCTCCCAACCTGTGACTCCGGGGCCACATGTGGCCTCAGCACTAACTTAGAGTGGCCCCAGTCATTTGAAAATATCGCGAAACAATGTGAAACCTTGCTACATGTGCCAGACCATACATCCAAAGTGTGGATAAATGGCAAATTAAATAAGGATTTCAACTTTTTTCACAGATTTGGTAATACACTGTGTGTGTATGAACACTCAAACAAGTCATAGATTGTTGTAGTACCTTTAGGAACTGACTCTGCCGAGAAACGGTTCATATGTGGCCCCAGCTATTAGCCCATAATCTTTTTTTTTAAGTTGAATCCTTGGGTAGCCCTGGTGAGTACCATATAATAGACTGCCTCGTCACTTGTGGTCCCAGTTACAATCATGTATATGTAGTGTTCTGTTGGTTTACTGTCTGACTCTGATCAGACTTACAAAACCTTACCTCTGTCTGTGTCCTCATTGCTCCCAGCACTTCCCTCTATAACCGGGAAAGATGGATAATTTTCTAGGCTACAAAAGAAATTGGGTGGTAGAACTAGCCTCTCATGCAGCGAACCAGCGAACCCCAGCACAAGCCCCTAGCTTAAGAGATCCGCTTACGAATCAATAGCTCCTTGCAGACCGAATGCACATACCTGTAACACTGAACGAGAATGATGATGAGGACGATGCCAGATGGAACCAGAATAAACACCCCAATTACCACCCAAACAGTAATAGGTCTGTTAAGGTACACTCCAGCCATCATATTATTACCCTCATGCAGACTCTGCTGTGCTATTCTTCAGCATCTGCAGAACATCTGGTGGAGTTGGGTTGCCTTCACCGACACCTGGCGAAGGAGGAGTCAAGCAGTTACAATGCACTGACTTACCTCAGGGTCACACTGTGGTCCAAATGCAGTTTACATGCAATATATTTAAGTCACCCACATAACTCCGTCCTCAGTTACATGGTATTACAGTCAGTGACTGAAATTGATCCAAGGAAAAGTTCCAGGGATCTACTTGATATACAATTTATGTCATGAGGAAAAAGTGCTAACTTGATGGATATAAAAATGAATCGTTATGGTATGTGGCGAAATGAAGTGCCCAAAATATTTAAGGCCAGGACTGTACACATTGCGACTGACTGCATGAATGCTGTGCATCACCTGAGGTTGTGATACCTGATGCTGGTGTATTCGGAAGTGAGTCAGTTTCCGATTCCTGCTCAGGGGTAGTCAGTTCAGTGCTAGTATTGGCTGGAGTACTCGAAGTCACTGAAATTATAAAGTAATATGAGGCGGCTATGCGAACACGCTTTCAACTGTTTCAACTGTCTGAAGGATTTTCATACGTAGGTATTTAAGCTATAGGACAGAAAGCGGGTTATAGGTGTAGTCATATTTACCTATTTCATATTTACCTAAGATATTCAAGCTATGGGCTATAGCCTATAGGTATGCATGCATGTGTGGTGATTCTAGCCAGCAGTAGTAAGCACACTCCTAGCTGGAGAACTTCAGTTACATGACCTAAGAGTTCTTGTACTGCTTTGTCCTGCAGTGAAAGATTGCAGATATATAAATTAGTAGCTGTTGTTCAGCCAACCCTCAGTATGACCACGTTCATGTTTTGTTTTGCAGCAAGTTACGAGTGGTACCATTGAGTTATTCTGCAATTAATTCATGGATGGGATCAATCCGTCTTTGGCGATAGTGGTGCTCTTTCTAATAAAGCTACAAGGCCCAAGGCTAAGCGAGATATAGTCAAGCTCTCACAAAAAATGAACAAATAACTCCCCAGACCCCATACTCTTTATAGATACATGCAGGAATTTATGCCATCATAGAGCTCAGAGATACTCATGCATGTCGTGGGTATTTTATTTGTGCTGCTATGGTATTCATGGTAAGGCTGTTTATGTGTTGGAATTGTGCGTATTTTTTCCTTGTGCCCTGATTGGTGGGTTCATGCGAACTGAGAATATTGTCAACATACTTCTTTTAAACTGAAACATTTGGCAACAAATAAAAGCAATAAAAAAGAGCGAAAATGCTAAAAGTACCTTGAGGTCACAGTGGTGACAATTATTGATATTATATACACTATAGCAGTTTGGCACCTGTGCCATACACCAAACAATATACAGCAGTCAAAAGTTAGCCATAAACTGAACACATCATTAAGTGAATATTTCATTAAAGATTTTGAGCCATCTTAAGTTTATGACATCTTATAAAACTAGCCTATCCGTAGAGATCATTCTCTATCAACTCTACTTTCTGTGTTTTATTTTTAGCAAGGATGTCTGCATAATTTTGGTCATCAGCATAAACTCTACAAAATATAAAGAGAGAGCAGTTTTATTCCCAATTCATACACGCCCATCCCAGCCTCATTCGCATATTGGATCTAGTGGAATCTCAATTAAACAGTCAGTGATGGTATCTGGTATTGTTTATGTTTTTATGGGGTTTGTTTTTCAATCAGACCACCTATTCAAATGTTATGATCAAAAATCCAAATGCTTCATCTATGTCTACCATTGGATGAAGCCATGAGGTTTTGTGTGAAAATCTTAGCAGCTTCAGACACTGAATCCGATTTCGCAATACACTGCACTTGGGTGTTGTCACTCCACCTGCATGTACAGGTTGGAACAGTGCATTTATAGCAGGTTTCCAGAAAGAGATCTATATATAAGGGCATGTTAGAAACTTAAGTGGCACTTTAAGGATGAACTGCATAATCTGAAGGTGACTGACGTGAAGTCAGTATGAAGCTGTGGAACTTTGTCAGAGTTGTCTTACCCTGACTGAATTAAACTGGCTTTCCCCTTCATGTAAAGAACATAACACTCCCATGCCATAGCCAGCTTAGACATTGCCCTATTTTCGGTGAGCAGAGAGTGTGGCAATGCACAAAGTTCCGAGTATGTGAAATACCACTATCCAGTCCGTGAAAAAATTAATGGCATTTTCCCAGGGATCCCGCAGACTTTAATATAACTTTAGAAGCTGGGTTTATATGAAGACATTTGCTGGCGGAAACCTGATGAATGAAAATGATGCGGCTCCATATGGTGCCGGATACAGATTGACAAAAGATATTCGTTTGATGTTTGTCTCAAATTATCTTGTTGTCAGGCAAGAAATAACCGTGTTAATATCCGGTGGCTGTTTCGAGACTTCTCAGACACCCGAGAGGTCTCCTCGAGTTTTTGAGTCGTGTCGATTGACTATCATTCGCCATGGCTCTATACAGAGTTTTCTCGTTGACGAACTTGATCATCGACAAATGATTTGTCAAAGAACTTCCTCGCATAAACCCAGCAGAACTATATGATTATGTGACTGCTAGACTTGTTATCATAAAGCTTACCGCGAGTTATTCTCATATAGTGCATCATCTATTGTACAGTATGTGGAGTAAATAGGGCCCATTCCTGGGTGTCCGAGGGCTATATTCTCATTGTTATTCTCCACTAAAATATACCGGAATGCACATATAGAGGCAGCAACCGGGCTGTATACAAGCCATATGAGTGATATGAGGCATTTATAGATTAAAGATTGAGAGGCCAGCATAGCTCAGTTAGTAAAAATCCGAGACTTGCAATCTATAGATCGCAGGTTCGAGCCTCACTGCCGGCGGGGTGTTTATTTGGTGTGGGCCTTTAGCAACCTATTCACTTCAAATTGCTAATGTGGCTTCAAAGCACCAGGGTAAACCAATGGGAGTTCCAACTAGTGGATAACAGGGTGAAGATCATTAAAGATTCACCTCTCCCTGCTCTATAAGAGCACCGAATTTCTGCGAGTGACCCGAAAACAAATGACTTAGGTTGATTGACCCCCAACCTCTCAGGACCATCCATTCAGTCTTGTAGCACAGGGTTTACACTGGATTAGTGGGTGCCCTGGTAGAGTGCGAGTTGGCCCGGGCAAGCCAACATTATGAACCCCACACGCCCCCCCCCCCCACCCGCC
>Ga0224501_10002366_pt1 | contig 14814 bp, 10 predicted proteins | sample SF_Oct11_sed_USG_4_FD_169105 | JGI IMG/M metagenome (GOLD analysis project Ga0224501, IMG submission 169105) | Sediment microbial communities from San Francisco Bay, California, United States - SF_Oct11_sed_USGS_8_1 | ecosystem: Environmental > Aquatic > Marine > Sediment | place: USA...
CACGAAGATGGCAGTTGAATTGATCACGCCGATTGCAATGGAAGAAGGACTTAGGTTTGCGATTCGCGAAGGCGGCCGTACGGTCGGCGCCGGCGTCGTAACCAAGATCCACGAGTAAACGATGCCTAGAGATAAAGTCATTCTAGAGTGCACCGAGTGTAAGGAGCGCAACTACTTCACGACGAAGAACCGCCGCAAACATCCTGGGCGGGTCGAGTGGAAGAAGTACTGTTCCAGGTGCGATCAGCATCGTCTCCACAAGGAGACGAAGTAACCGTGAGTGCGGTCGCTATGGCCGGTCGGGTCGTCGGCTATCTCCGCGCAGTGCGCGTGGAGATGGGAAAAATTACGTGGCTTCCCTGGAGCCAGCTTCGTTCTGAGACGATCAAGGTGATCGTGATCGTTTCTATTATCGGAGTGATTATCGGCATTATGGATTGGATATTTTCCATCGTGCTGATCCAGTTCCTCGGCAACGTGGCCGGATGATTGGAGTCGGGATGGAACTACGGTGGTATGCGATTCAGACCACTGCCGGACATGAGAACAAGGTCCGAGGTCTGATCCAAAGGCGAATTCAAGAAGATCCGCGCTCGGAAGAAGAGCGGACTATTCGCCAAGCTTTGGTTCCGACGCAGCAGCTGGTTGAGATCAAGGATGGCAAGAAGGTAAACGTCGAGCGGAAAGTATTCCCGGGGTACGTGTTGGTTGAAATGGTGCTTAATCAGGACACCATGCATGTGATCAACAGTATTCAGGGAGTCATCAAGTTCGTCGGACAAGGCTGGACTCCTCAGCCGCTCAGAGACGAAGAGGTAAACCGTCTGTTGGGAATTGAGGATGAAACCAAATCGTCCGAGCCCGAAGAAGAAATTCCGTTCTTGGTCGGGCAGGTCGTTGAGATTATGGAGGGACCCTTTTCCGACTTCAGCGGTACGGTGGAAAAGGTCATGCCCGATAAGGGTAAGGTCGCCGTCAGCGTCAGCTTGTTCGGTCGGCCGACTACAGTGGAGTTGGATTATTTGCAGTTAAAGGCGCACTAGTCGCGTCGCCCCTACCACAGGGAAATGTGGGAGCTCGGGGATGAACCCCAGCGAAAGAAGGAGAATTATGCCACCAAAGAAAGCTCTCGCTTTCGTGAAGTTGCAGGTACCGGCTGGTCAGGCCAATCCGGCACCTCCCGTGGGAACCGCACTGGGACCCCATGGCGTCAACATCATGGATTTTTGCAAGCAGTTCAACGCCCAGACGCAGAGCCAGGCCGGACTTATAATTCCGATCGAACTCACCGTTTGGCAAGATCGGAGCTTCAGTTTCATTCTGAAGACTCCGCCGGCCGCAGTTCTTATTAAGAAGGAACTCGGATTGGACAAGGGTTCGCCCGTGTCAAACCGGGACAAGGTCGGCAAGATCACCAGGGCGCAGTTACAGAAGATTGCCGAACTCAAGAAGCCCGATCTCAACGCGGCCGATATCGATGCAGCGATCAAGATTATCGCAGGCACGGCTCGGTCCATGGGAGTAGAGGTGGTGGGCTAATGGGACGCGGCAGACGTTTTGAACAGGCGAGTGCCACGATCGACAGGGCCAAGATGTACGATCCGGCCGAGGCACTGGACGCTGTTAAAGCAGCATCGTTCGCAAAGTTCGATGAGACGGTGGACGTTGCGGTGAATTTGGGCGTCGATCCGAGGCACGCCGATCAGATCGTGCGTGGTACGGTCGTGTTGCCTCACGGAACCGGAAAATCGGTCAAGGTGCTCGTAATCGCGCAGGGCGACAAGGCGAAAGAAGCCGAAGCCGCCGGAGCCGATTTTGTCGGGCCGGAGTTCGTCGAGAAAATCAAAGGCGGATGGCTCGAATGTGACGTGATCGTTTCGACTCCGGATATGATGGGACAGGTAGGCCAGTTGGGCCGGGTTCTAGGACCTCGGGGCATGATGCCGAATCCCAAGTCCGGTACCGTTACGGTGGACGTTGCCGCTGCGGTCAAGGAGATCAAGGCCGGCAAGATCGAGTTTCGAGTCGATAAAACCGGAAACCTCCATGCACCGATCGGAAAGGTTTCGTTTACCGGACAACAGTTGGCTGACAACCTAGCAACTTTTATGGATTCAGTCGTCCGGGCAAAGCCCTCGGCTGCTAAGGGTACTTACATCCGGCAGGTCTCGGTATCGAGTTCGATGGGCCCCGGGGTGAAAGTGGAAACGGCGGGTTACCGATGAACCAGGCTGAAAAGAAAGAAGTCGTAGGCGGGCTGAAAGAGCGCCTGGCTGCTTCTCCGAATATTTACTTCGCGGATTTCACAGGCCTTACGGTCAAACAGGTCACGACGCTTAGGCGCCGTTTCCGGGCTGAGGGAGTGGAATTCATGGTTGCGAAGAACACTCTGGCGCTTCGTGCGTTGCACGAGGCGTCGATCGACACGGTGGACGACGTTTTGGTCGGACCGACCGGTCTTGTTTTTGCCGGAGCCGAACCGGTTGGTGCGGCGAAGGTGTTGGCAGACTTTCAGAAGGAAGCCGAAGACAAGCCAGCTATTAAGGCTGGACTGGTTGACGGCAAGCGGGTAACGCCCGATGAAGTCCGCCGGTTGGCGTCCTTGCCCTCGAGAGATGAACTCTTGGGTCAGTTTGCCGGCACCGTTCAAGGTCCGTTGCAGGGTTTTGTCGGATCATTGAGCGGGTTGTTGAATCAATTCGTTGGCGCCCTAGAGGCGCTTCGCGCAGAACGTGCGGATGCCTCATAAGACGGGCCCCGCTTTAACCACGGTGTAGAGAGAGACGACGAATGGCCACGAAAACGCTTAGCCAAGAGGAACTGCTCGAAGCAGTTGGTAACATGACTGTCATCGAGTTGGCCGAATTCATTGAGGCCTTCAAGGAGAAGTTCAACGTCACGATTGCGGCAGCTCCGGTAGCTGCTGCTCCGGCTGCAGGCGGAGATGCCGGCGGCGGCGCTGAAGAGAAGACAGAGTTCACGGTAGTACTGAAGGAAGCCGGCGGCAAGAAGATCCAGGTGATCAAGGCCGTCCGTGAGCTCACTTCCCTCGGTCTCAAAGAGGCGAAGGAATTGGTCGACGGCGCTCCGAAGAACGTCAAAGAAGGCGTTTCCAAGGATGAGGCCGAAGCGATCAAGGCGAAACTTGAAGAACAGGGTGCGACCGTCGAGTTGACCTAGGTGGGATTTCGGGCCGCCGGCTGCGATGGCCGGCGGTCGCTTGGGCCACCTTTTTCAACTTCGAAGGTATGAATCGAAAACGCGATTCGAACAATACTGCTCGCCATGCGAGCCCCGAAAAAGCCACCTTTTCCGAATGGATAGGGGCAAACGGGGCCGTTTGTGTTGCGCGGAGTCTGTAAATGGATAAGACACTACCGATAATTTCGTTTGGAAAACTGGAAACGGGCATGCCGATGCCCCACTTGTTGGATATTCAGACCAAGTCCTTCGAGCTCCTTCTCAATAGAGATGGGAACGCCGAGACTGCGGATTTGGGACTGGAACGGGTGTTCCAAGAAGTGTTCCCAATTGCCGATGTCAACGGAAACTACTCGCTGGAGTATGTAAAGTTTTCGTTGGGGGAGCCGAAATATTCCGTTGAAGAGTGCATAGAACGGGATATGACGTATTCGGCGTCACTCAAATCGACCCTACGGCTCATTATCAATGAAACCTTGGAAAGCGGAGAAAAGCGTCCCAAGGATATCATCGAAAAAGAGGTCTACCTCGGCGAACTGCCGATTCTTTCGCCGCTCGGAACGTTCGTCATCAATGGCGCCGAGCGTGTGGTAGTGTCGCAGCTACACCGTTCTCCTGGTGTGGTTTTCGAAGAGTCCACGCACCCCAACGGCCAGCGGCTCATCAGCGCCCGTATTATTCCGTTCCGGGGGTCGTGGGTGGAATTCACGGTCGATATTCATGACGTGGTTTACGTCCATATCGACAAGAAAAAGAAATTCCCGGCGACGGCTCTTTTGAGGGCGTTCGGGTACGGTACCAATCTCGATATACTCAAACTTTTCTACGCGATTCGCGTTCTTGACCTGACGAAGGACATGGACGAAAGGGCCTTACGGAGAGAGGTTCACGGCGCACTGTTGGCCGAGACTATTCCAAATTCCGAACCCGCAGAAGACGGTGAGGCCGAGCCGCTCGGCAAGGAAGGCGACGAACTCACTCCAGAGCTCTATACGTCCCTGCGCACGGCCGGAGTCAAGAAAGTGCAAGTGTTCGCCCGGTACGCTCAGGTCGACTTGCGTGACGATGAACGCCCAACTTCCATGCGCGAACGGGATGAAAATTATGTTCTCGCGTTTGACGTTCCCGATCCCGCGACTGGCGAAGTGCTTGCACCTGCCGGCAAGGAAATAACGGAGACGCTCAAGAAGAAGTTGATTAAGGCGGAGGCTCACAAGGTCGATGTGTTGTCGCCCTCGGCGAGGGGTGAAACTGCGATCATTAAGAATACGTTGATCAAAGACCCGACATCTTCGGAAGCGGAAGCGCTGCAGCAGATATACGGGCTGCTTAGGCCGGGAGACGCTCCGAATCTGGAGACAGCGCGTGCTGCGTTGGAGCGCCTGTTCTTCAATCCGAAACGTTACGATTTGGGAAGAGTCGGTCGATACAAGATCAATCAGCGGCTAAAGGTGAATGTGCCTCCGGATCATACGGTTCTCACCGAAGACGATTTTGTGGCGATCGTGAGATATCTGTTGGACCTTTCGGAGGGCCGCGGTTTCACCGACGACATCGATCACCTCGGCAACCGCCGAATTCGTACGGTCGGTGAATTGATCGCCAACCAGTTTTCGGTTGGTTTGTCCAGGATGGCCAGGCTCATCAAAGAGAGGATGAGCATCAACAACGACCCTGAAAAAATCACGCTCGACGACCTTGTCAATGCGAGGACCGTCAGTGCAGTCATTCAGGCGTTTTTCGGAAGCTCGCAACTTTCGCAGTTCATGGATCAGACGAATCCGCTCGCGGAGCTTACTCATAAGAGGCGCCTCTCAGCGCTTGGCCCAGGTGGACTAACGAGAGAGCGAGCCGGCTTCGAAGTACGGGACGTACACTATTCTCAATACGGCCGGATGTGCCCGATCGAGACTCCTGAAGGTCCGAACATCGGACTTATTACGAGCCTCTCGACTTATGCCAGAGTGAACAGTCTCGGGTTTATCGAAACGCCGTATCGTCAGGTCAAGAAGGGCCACGTTACCGAAGACATCACATGGCTTTCCGCATCCGAAGAAGAAGAGTTCGCGGTAGCTCAGGCCAATGCGCCGCTCGATGAAAAGGGACGTTTCGAGAGAGAGTTGGCACTCTGCCGAAAACGGGATGACTATCCTCTGCTTTCGCCGGACCGCATCGACTTCATGGATGTGGCTCCGGAGCAATTGGTCTCCATCGCCGCGGCGCTGATTCCTTTCTTGGAGCACGATGATGCAAACCGTGCCCTTATGGGAAGCAACATGCAACGGCAATCGGTGCCTCTTCTCTTCCCGGATGCACCCCTGGTAGGTACGGGATTGGAAGAAAAGGTGGCACGCGACTCAAGAGCCGTGGTCGTCGCAAGACGCGGCGGTACGGTGAGCCGCGTAACGGCCGACGAGGTCATTGTCGACACGGGCAAGAGCGGAGCACGCGGGGCTGATGCGCCGCTTGCAAGGCTCATGCAACACGATCGGTACAAGCTTAGAAAGTTCTGGCGTACGAATCAGGACACGGCCATCAATCAGCGCCCGTTGGTTTCGGTGGGAGAGAAGGTAAAGGAAGGTCAAATCATTGCCGACGGGCCGGCTACCAACGGAGGTGAACTCGCACTGGGGCAAAACGTAATGGTAGCGTTCATGCCGTGGTACGGTCACAACTTCGAGGACGCCATAGTTCTTTCGGAGCGTTTGGTAAAAGATGACGTGTACAGTTCGATCCACATCCAGGAACTCGAATTGCACGTGCGTGACACGAAGAGAGGTCAAGAAGAGATCACGCGGGAGATTCCGAACGTATCGGAAGAAGCGCTGGTCGATCTCGACGACCGCGGCATCGTGCGCATCGGAGCCCACGTGGGCCCCGGCGATATCTTGGTAGGAAAGATTACTCCCAAAGGTGAAACGGAGCTTTCGCCTGAAGAGAAGTTGTTGACGGCGATATTCGGCGAAAAAGCGAAAGACGTGAAAGATTCGTCTCTCAAAGTTTCCCCCGGAATGTCGGGCACGGTGATCGACGTTAAGATCTTCTCGAGAGTGGAAGACCAAGTGGTCGAGAATGATCGGGGTGAGAGAATCGGTGAGGTGCGCCGACTAGAGCAAGACGAAAAGGCGAGGGTCACCGCCGCTCTGTTCGAAGAAGTTCGCGACATCCTGGTAAACCAGGAGGTCGGCTTGATGTTAAAGAACGGAACGGTTGAGGAACTCTTTCCGGCGAAGACCAAACTGACCAAGGCCGTTGTGGACGAACTGGACCTTGCCGACGTCGATCTGAAGACGATCAGGGTTTCTGCTGCAAAGGCTAACGACCGCCTCCGTTCCGTCATCGACGCAGCCAGTGAAGAGCGGGCGAGATTCGAAGAGAAGGCTGAAGATCAGATCGATAAGATCTTGCAGCCCGACGAATTGCCGCCCGGCGTTATTCAGTTGGTGAAGGTCTATCTGGCGCAAAAGCGCAAGATCTCGGTTGGCGACAAGATGGCCGGACGCCACGGTAACAAGGGTATCATCGCTCGAATCGTGCCCGAAGAGGATATGCCGTTCTTGCCCGATGGAACTCCGGTGGACATCGTGCTGAACCCGCTCGGTGTACCGAGTCGTATGAACGTGGGGCAGATCCTGGAAACACACCTGGGTTGGTGCGCGAAGCTCCTGGGCTTCGAGGCGAAAACTCCCGTTTTCCAGGGTGCAAACGAAACCGAGATCGGTTTCTTGTTGCGCCTCTCCGGTATCAAGTGGGCCGGCCACGTATTGCGTACGGAAGCACAGCCGCCTGAATTGGGACCGGACGAGCTAAAGCTGCTCATCGATGATCTGCGTAATATTCCGTCGGAAAATGGCGGACCCCCTGATTTGACCACGGTCAAATTGGATGCGTTGGGTAGTCGGGTGGTGTCTCAAGAGACCCGCGACGTATTCCATGCCATCAGGGAGTTTTTGGTGGGCGCAGCGAAAGAGTTGGCTGATCGTGAAGTCTGGGAACAGGAAGCTCAGATTAAGCACCATGAGGCCAGAATCGTGGAAGAAGAAGATCCACCTTCTACGGAAGAGATTGCTGACCTCAAGGCAGCGATCAAGCAGGCGGAAAAGACAGCCAAGCTAAGTCCCGAGAAACTCTTGGCAGCGGTCGAATTGCCCGCTCTCGCGAAGTGTCTCGGACCCAAGGGAGAGATCGACGTCGAAGCGGCGGCGCAGGAAGTTATGAAGCTGGCAGGGATCTCTGCGGCAGGTAAGGCTCGTCTGCGTGACGGACGTACGGGTGAACTGTTCGACTCTGAAATTACCGTCGGACCGCTCTACGTCTTGAAGTTGTCCCACCTCGTGGACGACAAGATTCACGCACGGTCGATCGGCCCGTACAGTCTCGTCACTCAGCAGCCGCTCGCCGGTAAGGCCCAGTTCGGCGGACAGCGCTTCGGTGAGATGGAAGTATGGGCGCTCGAAGCCTACGGGGCGTCTCACGTACTTCAAGAGATGTTGACGGTGAAATCGGACGACGTAAATGGGCGAAGCCGGGTTTACGAGGCAATCGTGAAGGGCCAGAACTTGCCCGAACCAGGCATACCGGAGTCGTTCAACGTTTTGGTTAAAGAATTACAAGCCTTGGGCCTCAAGGTCACTTTGGGCTCCAGCGGCGATGGCGAGGAATAAAGATGATTGATTTTCGAAACACTCGCGAACAACGAGGCACGAACTTCGATTTCATCCAGATTCGCATTGCGAGTCCGGAGGAGATGCGTGGCCCAAGAGATCCGAAAGAACGGGAACGCATGGAGCTGCAAGGCCAGCGTTCCTGGTGGTCGTGGGGTGAAGTAGTAAAACCCGAGACGATCAATTACAGGTCGTTCAAACCGGAGAAAGACGGTCTCTTCTGCGAACGGATTTTCGGACCTGTTAAGGATTGGGAGTGCCACTGCGGGAAATACAAGCGAATTCGCTACAGGGGCGTCATCTGCGACCGCTGCGGCGTGGAAGTAACGCTAAGTAAGGTCAGGCGTGAACGGATGGGCCACATCGAGTTGGCCGTTCCGGTTGCTCACATCTGGTTCTTTAAAACTCTGCCGAGTCCGATGGGGAATCTTCTAGATCTCACGCTTCGGGATCTGGAACGTGTCATCTATTACACCAACTACGTTGTAATTGATGCAGGCGAGCAAGAAGTCGAAGTCAATGAGCTTCTTGAAGAGGAGAAGTATCTCGAACTTCGTGCGAAGGCGAAGGAAGAGGGCGATACCGCGTTCCATGCGGACATCGGAGCTCCTGCTGTTCGCGAACTACTGGGCAAGCTTGATATCGATAAGGTATCGGAAGAGCTTCGTGCGCAGGTGCTGGTGGAGACTAGCCAGCATCGCAAGAAGCAGATGCTTAAGCGGTTGAAGATCATCGATGCGTTCCGCAATTCGGGTGAGAAGCCTGAAGATCGCAATAATCCGGCGTGGATGATTTTGGACGTCGTACCGGTAATACCGCCGGACATCCGGCCTCTGGTACCGTTGGACGGTGGCAGATTTGCTACGAGCGACTTGAACGATCTGTACCGACGCGTGATCAACCGTAATAATCGGTTGAAAAAGCTCATGCAACACCGCGCACCTGAGGTCATTCTCAGGAACGAAAAGCGGATGTTGCAGGAGGCGGTAGACGCGTTGTTCGACAACGGCCGTCGCGCGAAAGCGATTCGTGGACGTGGAAAGCGTCCACTCAAATCCCTTTCGGACATGCTCAAAGGCAAACAGGGACGTTTCCGCCAGAACCTGCTCGGCAAAAGGGTGGACTATTCGGGCCGTTCGGTAATCGTTGTTGGTCCGGAGCTGAATCTCCACCAATGCGGCTTGCCCAAGACGATGGCGGTGGAACTCTTCAAGCCGTTCATTATCCATAAGCTCGTCGAGAACGGGATCGCTGAGACGGTCAAGCGTGCAAAGAAGATCGTTGAACGCGAGAGCGAGGACGTTTACGAGATCCTGGAAGAGATTATTCAGGATCATCCGGTCCTTCTGAACCGTGCGCCTACGCTCCACCGTTTGGGCATTCAAGCTTTTGAGCCTGTGCTGGTAGAAGGCAAGGCCATTAGGGTTCACCCGCTGGTTTGCGCAGCGTTCAACGCGGACTTCGACGGCGACCAGATGGCCGTACACCTCCCGCTTTCCTATGAGAGTCAGTTGGAGGCGCGGGTCTTGATGGTGTCGAGCAACAATGTGCTCAAGCCTTCCGATGGACGGCCGGTTGCCGAGCCGTCGCAGGATATGGTGCTCGGTTGTTACGTGGTTACCAAGGAGCCGGCCGATTTTGCAGAGACGGTGGGAGATGCTCCGCACTACGGAAGTTTAGCCGAAATCGAAAAAGCCATAGCGATGCGGCGGTTGAAGTTTCAAAGCCCGATCCAGTTCTGGTATGAACCCCCGGAAGGTGCGGAAGGTCAGAATCCGGGGTGGATAGGAACAACCGCGGGCAGGGTGTTGTTCAACGACATTCTCCCGAAAGAGTATCTCGCTGTCATGGGCTTTCAGAACATGGTGATGAGGAAGCGCACGCTTTCGAATTTGGTGTTCGAGTCTTACAGGAGCGCCGGCCTTTCCAAAACGGTTACGTTCCTGGACAAGCTGAAGAATTTCGGATTCAGTCATGCCACTATGGGCGGTGTTTCCATCGGAGTGGAAGATTTAGAAATTCCGCACGACAAATCTGAAATTCTGGAAGCAGCGAATCAGAGAGTGGAGCGGTTCCAAAAGGCCTACGCGACCGGACAGATTACGTTCGGCGAGCGTTATAACAAAGTGATTGACGCGTGGACTCACGCTAATAACGATATTGCAGAGGCAATGGTAAGCAATTTGTCCAAGACCCGCGGCGGGTTTAATCCGGTTTGGCTGATGTACGACTCTGGTAGTCGTGGCAGCCGGGACCAGATTCGTCAGCTTGCCGGTATGCGCGGTCTCATGGCGAAGCCGCAGAAGAAACTCACCGGTGGTATCGGTGAAGTTATCGAGAGTCCGATCAAGTCCAACTTCCGTGAAGGACTTACGGTGTTGGAATACTTCATCTCGACTCACGGAGCGCGGAAAGGCCTGGCCGATACGGCGTTGAAAACGGCGGATGCGGGTTACCTTACCCGGCGCTTGGTGGACGTTGCACAGGATGTAACCATCGCCGATGAGGACTGCGGAACCATACTTGGTCTCGATATTTCGGCTTTGAAAGAGGGTGAGGATGTCATCGAGCCCTTGGCAGAGCGTATCGCCGGCAACGTAGCAGCAGAGGATGTGGTGGACCCGCACGAATTGGATGAAGCGGGAGAACCGAAACTGTTGTGTGCGGCCGGAAATCTCATAGACGAAGATTTGGCCACCGGCATCGAAGATGTCGGCATAGAAACGGTTCGTATCCGTTCCGTGCTAACCTGCGAATCCCGTAGGGGTGTTTGTAGGATGTGCTACGGTAGAAACCTTGCCACGATGAGCATGGTGGACCTCGGTGAAGCAGTCGGTATTTTGGCTGCACAATCGATCGGTGAGCCCGGCACTCAGCTTACGCTTCGAACGTTCCACATCGGTGGTACGGCAGCGCGTATTGCGGAGCAGACGTTCCGTAAAACGAAGATTGCCGGTCGAATCGAGTTCGGCGACCGCCTGCAATTCGTGGAAACTGCCAAAGGCGATCGGATCGTTACCGGTTATGAAGGCGAACTCGTCTTGTACGATGACGACGATCAGGTTCGTTCGCGTTTCCAAGTGCCGTTGGGCGCCACGTTGAGCGTCGAAAGCGGAGCGAAGCTTCAGCGAGGCGACTTGTTGTTCGCCTGGGATCCGTACACCAACCCGATCATATCTGATGTGGCTGGTACGGTTCGCTTCGAGGATATCGTGGACGACGAAACCGTTCGCGAGGAGTTGGATGAAATTACGGGCTTGAGACAGCGCGTAATTATTGAGGATCGTGAGAAGAAACTGCATCCGCACATTGAAATCGTGCAGACGATCAAGGGCGGGAAGCAGCGCCGTATCCGAAACTATGTCGTGCCGGAAGGTGCTCAGTTGATGGTCGAAGACGGCCATGAAGTTCAGGCCGGCGATAGTTTGGCTAAAATTTCGCGGGAAGCATACAAGACGCGGGATATCACCGGTGGTCTGCCGCGCGTGGCCGAGCTATTTGAAGCCAGGCGTCCGAAAGACCCCGCGACAATTTCCGAAATTGACGGCCTCGTTCGTTTTGGCGGAATTAAACGCGGTAAGCGGGAAATCTTCGTTACACCTGACCAGGGCGACGAACAGCAATACGATGTGCCTGCAGGCAAGCACTTGCGTGTCCACGAAGGTGATAAGGTGCGCGCAGGTGACCGACTCACCGAAGGCCCGGTCAATCCGCACGATATCCTGCGAATCAAAGGACCTCGCGCAGTGCAGGAATATTTGTTGAACGAAGTCCAAGAGGTCTATCGTCTCCAGGGCGTGAAGATCAACGACAAGCACATTGGCGTGATCGTGCGCCAGATGCTGCAGAAGGTAAAAGTCGTAGATCCCGGAGATACGGATTTTCTCGAGGACGAAAGCGTCGACAAGGTGACGTTCCGAGATGCCAACCAAGCGATGATGGATTCGGGTATGCGGCCTGCTACGAGTGAACCCTTGCTCTTGGGTATCACCAAAGCGTCGTTGACTACGCAATCCTTCATCTCGGCGGCATCCTTCCAAGAGACTACCCGGGTGCTGACCGATGCCGCCATCAGGGGAGCAAGGGACGACTTGCTCGGTCTCAAGGAGAACATCATCATCGGACACCTTATTCCGGCCGGTACCGGTACATACAGGTACGCGGACGTGGAGATCGAACCGCCGAAAGGTTTCGAGCCGCCGCCACCGCCGGAAGAAGACGAAGGTGATGCACCGATGCCGTTTGTGGCGCCTCATGTCGCTGAAGGAGCGCTCAAAACTCCATAAGGACGGCTTGAGGAAGAATCGAGAAAAAGCGCCTGGAGCAATCCAGGCGCTTTTTCTTTGTACCCTAAGAATGCAGGTTGGGAAACACCTGCAGGCTATTTCAGCGTCTCGACATCGACATATGTTGCCCCATAGCCTTTTCGATGGTTTTAAGCTCCGTCATCATTTCGGCGAATGCGTCGAACGTCATGCTTTGCCTTCCGTCGCTTACCGCTTGATCCGGTTCAGGGTGAATTTCGACGATCAATCCGTCTGCTCCGACAGCCACCGCCGCTCGTGCAAGAGCAGGCACCAACTCGCGACGGCCGGCGGCGTGGCTTGGATCGACGATTATCGGCAAGTGGCTCTTTTCTCTGAGGACGGGAATAGCACAAATATCCAAAGTGTTTCGCGTTGCCTGTTCGAAGGTGCGAATGCCCCGTTCGCAAAGAATTATTCTGGGATTGCCCGCCGCCGCGATGTATTCAGCCGCCAGGAGTAATTCTTCGACGGTAGCCATCATTCCACGCTTGAGGAGGACCGGTCGGGGTTGCTCTCCCACGGCAGACAGCAATCTGAAGTTTTGCATGTTCCGCGCCCCGATTTGTAGTACATCAGCGTAACGAGAAACCACCTCAACGTCGTCCGGAGCCACCACCTCTGTCACGATTTTCAGGCCTGTTTCCGCTCGAGCTTCGGCAAGGAGCTTGAGTCCTTCCTCGGCTAGCCCTTGAAAAGAATATGGAGACGAGCGAGGCTTGAACGCTCCACCTCTCAAAAGTTGGCCCCCAGCCTTTAATACTGCGCCGGCTGACGCCAAGATCTGATCCTTCGTTTCCACTGCACATGGTCCCGCGATAACGACGATGTTGTCTCCACCAATCGTGACGTCGTCTATCTTTACCCTGGTCGCCTCTGGGTGTCTTTCGCGGGAAACGAGAGGATAGGGGGCCGCAACCGGTTTGACGGACTCTACGCCAGGTAAATCCCGAAGAGCATCCGTCAAAGGTGTAGGGTCGTTTCCGAAAACTCCGATGAGGCTCTTGCCGTTTGTTTCGGAAACCTGCACCCTAAGTCCGTGAGATTCTATTAAACGAACGACGTCGGCTTTTCGTTTGAGAGAGCAATTCTGTTCGAGAACTACAATCACTGTGCCTCCAAGTCGCCGGCATCGCGGCGGAGATTCGTGAGAAATTTGCCCGGATCTTCGCCGCGTTCCAGTGCCTCGATAACCGCGCTGCCGACGATGACTCCATCGGCCGGCGGGCAAACTGCGGTCACGTCCCGTGGGGTGCGTATTCCGAAACCTGCAAGAACCGGAACGGCTGCGGCCTGTTTCACGTTTTCCAGGTAACTCTTCACTTCCTTTTGATCCGGACTGCTTCCGCCTGTCGTTCCCATCGTCGCGACGGCGTACACAAAACCTCTGCTAGCGTTGCAAACCGTTTCCAAACGATCTTGAGGAGTGTTGGGCGCAACTAGTTGCGTCAAGGCCAATCCGTGCTCTGCCATTGCTTGTTGGATTGGGATGGATTCCTCAAACGGGAGATCTGGAATAATCATTCCTGAAACACCGGCATCGCGTGCATGTGCGGCCACACGGTGAAACCCCCGGGCTATCAAGGGGTTCAGGTAACTCATCAACAGGATAGGCGTGGTAAGCTCCAGGCTTCCGATCGTATCCAATATCCAGGGTAGCGTCGTACCGTTGGCCAAGGCTTCATGGCTGGCTCGTTGGATCGTTATTCCGTCTGCCATCGGATCGGTGAAGGGGATTCCGATTTCAATCACATCGGCGGCATCGGCGATGCGCTCTAGAGCATCGCCGAAATTTTCCCGATCAGGAAACCCGCCTGTAATAAAAGCCGCCAACGCCGGCGTGCCTTTTTGGGTCGCCTCGAAGATTCTGCTTTCGATCTTGCTCCCACCCACCAGCAGCTCAGTCATTTGAGTTGCCGCCTTCCAGGTCCAAAAGTATCCCCAGGTCTTTGTCTCCCCGTCCGGAAAGTCCGACGAGAATCGTCGTATCCGGTTTCAATGACGCATATTTCTTGGCTCCGGCCAAGGCATGCGCTGATTCCAGGGCGGGTAGGATTCCTTCAAAAGAAGCGCATTCCTTAAATGCGTCCAATGCTTCCCGGTCAGTAGCAACGTCGTACACGACTCTTCCAACGGAACTCAAAAATGCGTGCTCCGGCCCGATGCCCGGGTAATCCAATCCCGCGGAGATCGAATGAGTATCCTGGATTTGTCCGCCGTCGTCATGCAACAAAAAGGAGAGCGAACCGTGGAGCACGCCGGGGGATCCGCGTCGCATCGTCGCCGCGTGCTCTCCCGTCCTGTCCCCTGAGCCGCCGGCTTCGATCCCCAACAGCTTCACCTCGTTATCCGCCAAAAAGGAATGGAATAAACCGATGGCGTTTGATCCACCGCCCACGCAGGCTATAGCGACGTCGGGCAACTTCCCCGCCAGGCTCAGCATCTGTTCGCGGGCCTCCCTGCCTATTATGGATTGAAGCCGCCGTACTAGGAGTGGGTATGGATGAGGGCCTACGGCAGATCCGATTATGTAGTATGTCGACTCAGGATCGGCCACCCATGCACGTATCGCTTCGTCGATCGCCGCTCGGAGAGTTCTGTCGCCGGTGGTGACCTTTATTATCTCTGCGCCGAGCTGCTGTATC
>Ga0224501_10002368_pt1 | contig 14804 bp, 5 predicted proteins | sample SF_Oct11_sed_USG_4_FD_169105 | JGI IMG/M metagenome (GOLD analysis project Ga0224501, IMG submission 169105) | Sediment microbial communities from San Francisco Bay, California, United States - SF_Oct11_sed_USGS_8_1 | ecosystem: Environmental > Aquatic > Marine > Sediment | place: USA...
AGACTATTATGGCTGGTTGTTGCACTGTTTGTGATTATGCCCATAATCATGAACTTGATGCCATCATACCTCATGCGTTCAGCTCCTGATGGAAGTGTGTAGCGGATATGAAGTCCAAGGAACTATCTAGCTTGAGGAATGTCATTAGATGGGAGAAAGTGGCTGTTACGAAATGCGTTGAATGGGAGTGATGCCACTGGCTGCTGTCAAATGTCTTGGAAGGGATATCAAAAAAGTCAAGCGCGATTGAAAATGGCCGTCATGTTTTGAACCAAGAGAAAGGTGCACCCAGGGACCATATAGCTATTCGGCGCATTTTCTCTCGTTAGTAAGCCTTATATAGAATTGTACTTACTCTATGACCCGCAGATGTCCCTGTTGTATCTACTGGGCTGTTAAAATTATCCAGTACTACATTTAATTACAACCTGGAATTTGAATGAGAGGGGTTATGCACATAGTATGTGTAGCGTCATATTACTAATGGGACCCCCAAGGTGTGTGCTGAACATGTCGATTGAATAGACCAGCGCACAAGTATCATGGCCCTGTTTTTGTGACATGTTTGTAGCGGGGTATTTAGTGTTCTCTGCTCGTTCTCAATTAGATTAGAGATTTTTAACTTGATACTGCCAACACTGACAGTATTGGGATGAAACCCAAGTAATGATAACCTGTCAAACTAGCGTAAAGCTGAGTTAACAGCTTCATTCATAGTATATATCCTAAGTATATTTATTAAAAATACACAGAAAAATTAGAAATTTTAAGTTGTCACCGGAATTAGTAAACAATATCAGGTGTTTTTAACTAAACTTTCAAAGCCTAGCTTTGTTTCGTATACTAAAGTAAAGTTGGAGCGGATTTCAAACATATTATTGTAACATAACATGCCAAGCTGGTTCTGTCTTACACCTCAACTCCAAATTACAAACCTGTTTACTCAGTCAACCAAGCAAAAGGTACCAAGCAATTTCACTACCTACCAGACAGTTAGAGACAAACTACTAATGTGGTGACAGTCATTTCCACACAAAAGTGTTACAGAACATACATTCCCAAGATTGAAGTAGCTTTATTAAAAATTGACAAATACTGGAATCCTCATATAAGGCTTAAACTGCGTTGATACGCACATTCTCTGTGTTATACCCGAGACAGGACCCAGTTGAAGTGAGAGTCAAAGGCAATTGTGTGACAGCTAGATATGTACAAGGATTCTTGACTTTTTTTATAGACACAGCTCCTGTTTAGAGACACGGTTCTTCTTTATAGACACAGTTCCACAGCCCACGGAACTTTTAACTCTATCACCTGGTATTTACAAGAGTAAGAAAACATCACGCTAAGTTAATCTGTTTAAAATCCTTTATTGGCATTTTCAAGTGACTCTCAAGCTTTACTGTGATGTCTCAAGTTGGAACATCAGTAATAGCTGTGATGACTTTATGGGAACTGGTGAAGCTTGCTGACTCATCCATGGCTTCGTTGGCTTCACCATACCACGGAGGGGGGGGGGGCTAGGAATGGTGATAGGGGTGGTGTGTAGGAACCATGGGGGTATTTTCTATAGATCTATGATAGGAGCCAAGAAATGACTTATGTTATCACCTGATGAGATTATCGGACTAAAATTCATTTAGAATTTGACAGTTCTAAAGTATGTGGGAACCTTGGATATCTTCTGCGAGAGAGATAACTCCAAGTGGTTGACAAAGTCATATAGTTAACACTGTGACTCCTTGGGTCATGGTATTGCTGGTGGTGACAGGTAGCTCGGCATAGAAGTAGGCTCAGTGCCATTCCTTGTGGTTTTAGAAAATTTGTTCATGTTGACAAACTGTAACTTCCTTGTGGTTATATGGCTTGGGTATGTTTGATTCTCCTCCAAACATGATTAACAAAATTAGTGCATGCAGGCTCTGTTCTGCACCGGTAACTATTTCTTGAATCATTTAGACTGATTTTTATCTGGCATTATATTGAATTCCACTAGTCTAAGATTGATGACAAGGGGCTATTGTGCTCGTATCATTATACAATATAGGAGTAATTGAAGTTATTTTCTAATTTCCGATTAGAGTCCTCATTATAACTGAACTCACTGCAATTTTGCAGTTGTTACCCCCTCCTCCCTCCATTTCTAAAGGCACTTTGCCCAAAGGAATTCTCCATTGACAGGAAAAAACCAACCCGTTTCTGATAAGTAAAACATGCGCTCATTTCGATTCCACAGTAAAATTTTAAGGTTTGAGATGACAATCTCTGTTCTTGAATCGAGGGGTTATATCTGCTAAGTAATGTTTGTCCTTTGGGGTCATTGAAGGCCAGGTACTTCACGACGAAGCCTGACTTGTGTGTGAATTGGTTTAAAATGAGGGAGAGTTGCACAAGCATCAGCCTCACTAGGTTACCATAGATGTCCTTGAATCGACTGTCATAATCTGTTTGAGCACAATGAAGAAATACATGTAATAGTGAGGGGAAAAAGAAACTTGCCTTGTTATTATCAAGTCAAGTCTTTATTTCTCTAAGTATTCTATTCAGGATAATAAAGGGTGGTCATTTGGGTGAATTGTTTGAAATCTTTGGACTGACCCAATTGCAGTTGACTTGGATTCTTTATCAGGGCGTATGACAGTCCACTTGAGCAGTCCTTGTCATGGGATTAAGAATTCTGCAGTCTATTGTCATACCTAATTATCCTGTCCTGATTCCTCGGCGATTGAGTCAACGAGTTGACAAAAGCCATGAATAGAATAATGTCAAAATGGCATTTGTGAATTTAGTTCGTTCAAAATGTAGATGAATATATGAGTAATTGTTACTCAGTGGTTACAACACCAGATTTGCTCGAAATGAGTCATGGGTTGATTTCAGAAAGGTGAGGGAGATAGGGTGTCCAGTCTTAATTCACTCTTGAGCTCTAACAAAGACTCTATATCAACCAGGGAGAAAATTCCACAACCCTATCAAGGAATGATACTTACTGTGGAGTGTAAACAAAGCAAAAAATAGTAGCTAGAAGTGAGCATATCACCTTATTTTCTTTCCCATTATGATTCACAAAATTTCCTGAAAGCAAGGAAGTTAAAACCAGGATAGTGGTCGGTCTCAGGCATGCATTTGTAAACCTTCACATACATCCACCTAATGTGGCATTGCTGTCTCAAGACAACCAGTGTTACTGCAAGAGCTGTAGAATGGTTCTGTGCCATGTCCTTTTTGGCCTTCTAGCTGCTCTGAAAATCCGAAGTGCAGACCTGCATTACATAGCCAAGGTTTTTTCGGCTCGTCAGACATGAAGAATAGGAAGATCATCTTACATGAATATAGCATCACTAAGCCAATGGGGTGGTTTGCCCCATGGAGTTGGCACTCTATGGTATAACAAAGAATCTTCTCCGTTCTTTTAGCTCATCAGCAAGTCTGACCAACATGGCCTCTTCCACTCCCTCCAGCTGTAAAAAGAAGAGACGACAAGGCAGTATCAGTGAACACACAGTGACTCATTTCTCATCAGTCCTCAAGACTGGTCTGCCGCCGTGCCCGCCTCACACCTCCTCCGCTGCCGATAACTCCGGCAGTAGTCAGCTTAGCAAGGTATGTTAGACACACTGTCGGGCAGCAACGGGAGGATATTGACCGAGTTACTTCGCGGTATTGTTTCTGCATTAGACAATACACACAGATCTGGTGATTGACATATAGGGTTGCCATGCATCCATCATAAAAAAGGGCTCTGTCACTGAGATAATGCCAACAGCTGTGGTCAGTCTGGGGGCGAAGCTATAAGCAGACAGGGAATAGATTTGATTTTTGATTTGATGATATTCTATTGCACCAAAGAAAATTGATACAAATTGACAAAAATGATGGACAGAGAAGAACAAAAAGGCAACCTGATAACCTAAGTGGTAACTGCCCATCTAATATCAAGTCTCTATGCAAGCAAAATCAAAGGTCCTTAAATTTACAATTTGGAGTAGTTCTTGCTAGTAGCGGAGTTGTTATGTAGGACTAGGGCCTGCGCCCCGCTGACTTGTACTCCTTTTCCAATACTGCTAGGATACGGAAACACCACCCAACTTAATTAATTTGCCTCGAGAAGTCTAGCTGCATGTTGAGACCATATGTTCAATATTGACAGAGATATCGGTATAAGAATTAGTTTTTTGGTTGATTAGATTCAACCGAGATTAGCTATGAGCCTCATTAGATTATGATGATACCACTACATCTAGAAAACCAGGCAATCAGATGAAAGCCATTAGCTAATGTGTCAAGCCATGGGAATTTTATGAATCAGTGCATCCCCATATAGCTAATTTTAGCACCCTCACTTATTCAATTCCTTCGTCTGGTGTGTAAAATATGAGATGATTGGTGTCGGTTTCATAATGGACCGGGTGTGCCCAACCTTTTTGAAAAATAAGGCAGAGGTTTGAGGAAGCTGTCGTTTTGAGCCAAAAATTATTCCTTTAAAGTCCGCATGATATATTAACAAGAAATAAAACTATTCGATCAGTCAAAAATATGAAAGCAAACACGCCCAGCAAAGTTGAAAATACTTTCGGTTCCAGCAGAAAAATTACCAATTAGGTGAGTTTATCAGCTGTCTGAGCCCGCAGATAGCAAGTGAGTAGATCATTGAGCGCACTAAAAATGTGGAGCCACGGAGCCTTATGTTGCCCCTGAGCCGCATTTTGGGCACACATGATTTAGACAATTGGCAGTTAGTATACCTGGTGGCAAAAGACTCCATTCCTGTTTGATCTGAGTACACTTAAACTGATCAATCGTTTGACTTCCAAATGACAAAAGGGGTTCTATTGAACAAATCATTTCATATCAAAACATTATCACAAACCATGAATACATAGATTCATTAGCTGACAATCAACATTTAGCTCCATAATTCAACGCTTGTATTCACTTCCTTCCTCAATCATGATAGAAAACAAAAGAGCTCCTATAGGCGGATTTGTTTAGATCTTGAACTAGTTTACCTAGATCATGCTGATGTTGGATGTCTGACTCAGAAAGTAACCCACTTCTCAAACAAATGGAAGCCGCATCAGTCAATCCCTGCCTAATACTACTGTACTCAAAGCCTACTTTATACATTAGATACAATAATGGTTGTTACATAACACATCACCTACTCTCAGTTACTCAGTTACTTATCCAGGGAATGTAGGGGCTATCTCCCTTGCCTTTGACAGATTCCCTCACTGTCCCATGCAAAGCAGCCCTTAGAAAAGGAATTCCAAATTTGTCACTTGGACCAGAGGATAGATGTGTTACTCACTTTACAGAACGTAAGATCAAATTACGTTCATCGCACTGGTTAGCTTTTTGTTCTTGTGGTGCAGAAATCAGTGGTTAGCTGAGTTAAGCCTGAGTAAGGTCACTATGTGGGTATGGCGAGTTATATAGAGTTATCTTCCTTGTAGGTCTGCGTAGCCGTCAAATTGAAGCAGACTGGAGATGGCTCCTCAGCTTCATATCTCGCCGTTGATAGAGAGAAGCGAGGACAACTAATACTCCGCGGACCGCCGAGCAATGAATCCAATATGGCGCCTAGCTTTAGACGCCAACTCGCTCAAATCCCAAAGATTTTCTCATTCGACAATGTCTTTCGACATGATGCTCAACAGGTTGGTATTGAAGCTCTTAAAATATCACTTTAGACATCAAGCTGCGAATAAGCCAATCGTTGAGCACTGGGGTAGCAATTGTGAGAATCTGGTTTCGATCCTGGTTTTGGGGTGCTTCCCACTGTGAGTATAGGCTCATCATTTTATTGTTGGCTTAAAGTAAAAACAAGCTTTATTATGAGGGGGAGTGTTGATACTGACTCGCTTGTGGAGCTCCATGCTAAGCCGTAACTGATGAAAAAACAAGAATCTCACCCCCAGCTTCACCATAACAGTGAAGACATAATACCAAGGGAAACAATTAAGTCCTTGTGTATAAGGAATAGGCCCTGATTTGGAGCAAAAGTATTAAATGCTTGTCATAGGTTTGATTATCAAATCAGACTGATGTTAGTGCAATCTCGAATTCGCAAAATCATGGAGGTTGAGCTTATGTACATGTAGATATGTAGTTGTGACCATTTCCATTTCTTTCAGCTTGAAGTATGTCAGCAGTCCATGTGGGACATTGTACAGTCAGTAATTCAAGGTTCAGATGGATGCGTTATCAGCTTTGGTCATACGAAAACAGGTGAGCGGGTATGAAGACACCAACAAGCAGGTGCTCCACATGTGTCTCATGATTGTTAATGTTTTCGAAACTCTATACGGGGCCTACGGTATGGGGTTATAGGAGATAGCAATGCTGATCATTGTGTCATCAATTTACTAGATTACAAGCTGGTTAGGTGACTTTATCGGTGGCACGAGCTAACATTTAGGCTACATATCTAATTGCCTCAAGTGAGCCTAATTCAATTATCCCAATCCTTATTAGCTGTAAGCAACTGTAGCCAATACACAGCTCATAGTCTTAAGTTGTGCACTATTGGTCAAAAAATTGATTTGGTATTAAATGATTGGCTAATTTGGAGACTAGCCCTAGTAAGTCTACACTACTACCCAGCCTGGCCCTGTGCTAATTGATGGCAGGGGTTGTATCATTTTGTTAGTGTCAATTTAAATGTTTGCTGGGCTTAATCTGACATACTAAAACTGGAGGTAACAACAGGTACTGCTATTTTAAAAGCCCTGGTTTTTTATACTGACACATCAAACTTTATCGAAGGGAAATGATTAAAAGCTACTTACCCATAATTCCATTGCAGATGATTCAGCCATTATCAGAATGGTATGCATGGGTTTGAAATAAAACATGACGTCAGAATTTCCCTTGGCTAAAAACCATCAGGCGATCTCACTCTCACATGTGCCAGGTTATTTTAGAGCAGACATATTACATAAACTATATTACATGTATTAGTCACTGACATTGACAACTGATGCGCTGGTTGATGATTTCTTAATTGCACTACTTTTTGCAATTCACATACTGTATTTCTAATTTTGGAGTATACAGAACACTGTAGGGAACTCCGCAATATCGTGTGAATTCTAGAAAGTCGGTTTAACATAGCTAATATAAGATAAGATCATCGCGTTTTACATGGGGGGCATCACTAAGCCAAGGACTTGTTTCAGGATGGTCCATGGTTTGCTCCATAGAGTTAGTACTCTATGGGTGGGCCTCCGTTATTTAATGTTGTAATCCAATTCTGACGAGGGAGAAAACACAAAGTGATGCATAAACTTGGAATTGAGTTTGGGTTACCTCATCGAAAACCAGTTGCATTACCCACAATGCCACTGCTTCTCCACTTATGAATACATTTTGGATATGGATAGATAGATAGATAGATATGGATACATTCTCTCTGTAGGTAAAACCCACAGTCTAATTGGTAGCGACCACTCAAGCGCAGAATTTGGAATCATCCCCACATGTATATCCTGGCTATACCAACTGATAGAGGGCCAACGCTCCAAAACAGGAGCCAGATTCTCTGTGAGAGTATCAGCTCTGGAAATAAGAGGAAAAGATGAACAGCTGTTTGATCTCCTGGCTGATATTGCTCCGGGTAAGTTTCCATACACCTTACATGGAAGTGTCTGCTGGCCGTTATCTGGCCAAAATGTGACCAAGAAATGGTGTCCTAACAGGTTTGGATGCTACAAACTATCTTTCTCGCTGACGTCATTGAAGGAGTTCCGGGGGCGACACAAGATTTTTCGTATCTGAGTTCGATGGCTCCATATACAGTCAACAGGATTGTTTAATGTTAATTGTGTAGAAAAACTGCAGAAAACCGTGACCACCTAGAGGAACTGGTTACAAAGTGCCTCTGCGTTAATGCAACACATCTATAGTCCTAGTGTAATAATACCAAATATTGATACATGTAATATCGTAAACATAAGTAAAGCCTTAGCTGATAACCCTAAAATTCATTCATGCAAGATTCACATGGTCCAGTAGGTTATGCTCTACCCAAATATGTGTTATGGTTTGATTGGTTTATTAATGTCCCCACTGGGGCTTTAATTGACACATGAATAGTGAGTTAAGTGAATCCTCTGGTACCAATGACTACATGTAGTAATAGGACATAATCCTGAAAACCTACTACCCGAATTATAAAATCAATCAAAGCTTTACTCTAATACCAAAACAACTGTTAATGATAATACATGTACTACAAATACCTGAAAATAGTGACAGTTTTTCAATACTTTTTGCACCTTCTAACTTCGGGCTCTTACGAATATGCCTTTGTAATTGTCAATTTCTATGATGAATAAAGCCTTGATGGCTATGAAGGGAAAATTCAATGGCTTAAGCATTTGGTTCAAGATCAACAGAGTGCCCGCTATGAGAATGGTTCTTCATATAATTTTCAGCCCTTACCGTTCGAACAAGCCTGAGGCTTAGGAGATCCAATGAATAGGATGTTCAAGCAGCTACCTGCTGCAGATCTTTATCAATCAAAGAGGACGTATACGGGATTTCGTTAATCTAATGGGCATAGCGAGAAGAAAGACATATTATAATAGTTAATCAAATTCTTGTTGCGAATCCTCTTAACTGGCAGACTTGTTTGACTGGCAGACTTGTGTAACTGGCAGCGTTGTTGCGTGTTTGCTGCTATTCGGAAAAAAAGCAGAGCTAACTTCTGCCATGTTTCGATTTCCTTTTTGTTATAGGATGACAGTCAGTAACGCACTATAATCCAAACAGACACAGTACCATAGCAGCAATAAATCACTGGAAATAAGACAGTTTTACAGCAGTGTTCATTTAACCTGTTACCTCTGCAATATCTCTCACTCCAACTGTCGGTTATACTTGATTTTAGATTTGATAATACTATTATGGGTATAATGAGCCGAGGCTCCTGGACAGTTTGTGTAACTGTCTGACTGTTGATTCCATAAATAATCATTGCTTATGTCAGCTGTCCATCATTGTGAATTGGCAGTAGACAGTCTGTCCCGTGGCAGATTAACCTTTTTCACTTTGTTTGCACCGAAAAACCCTAAGTACCACCTTCATTGTTCTGAAGGGAATAAATGCTACTGATGATGGCCCGTATCAGATTCCTGAATGACTCTCCCGTCAGAACTTGTCGGTTTGATTGACTAATACTGGTAGCGAGTTGAGCCTCTAGCTATGGTCACATCATTTCTTGTTATGGGTTTTAACATCATAAACTACTATTATATTGACTACAGTGCTATAATGAGACTGTTGTTATCAGGGACTCCACAGACATCAGATCACAATCAATCTTTTACGCTGAAATATTTTAGAGAAGGTACCCGATGTTTGCCCTTAAACATCATACTATAAAATATATAATATATGAGTAAGTACAGCTATGTCTTAATTTGCGTGATTTTACACGATGATAATTTACATGTTTGTCTTTCAGGTCAAGATGGTGCTGCCACTGCGCCTCTTTGTCTCAAGGAGACGCAGATCTATGGAGCTCAACTTGAAAATCTCAATGAGCTTCGAGCCCCTGATGCTGAGCGTGCGGGGCTTTATCTTGATGCTGCCCTCACATCGTCGCAGAAAATCAGAGGTGAGTGACGTTACCACATGGTCAAGATCAGTCAAAGAGAGGAGATGAACTTATGCTCCTCGGCTAAAAGCTAGTACACACTAGATTCCCTTAGTTTATATGCAGCTGGGGGTGTTATAAAGGGCCCGAACACCATATGCTTTCCTGCGCCTAGTTTCACAGCTATATCGAACCTAAAGAATTTTTCAATTAGAATTGTCTCCTGATTGCATTCGCTAACAGTTTTCACATTATACGTACAGAGTCATCAGACAATAAAGGAGCGCACCTGCTACTTACGTTAGACATCTACCAACATCACCTAGAGAAACCTACACCCGGAGGAGCATTAGTAGCCGGAGGTCGAAGTCGTCTCCACCTGATAGACATCGGGCCGTGCGTGAAGTCCAGTAGCGAAGGTTCCGCGTTATCACTAGCTGCTTTGGGAAGCACAATCATCGCCTTACTCAATGGCCAGCGACAGTTTCCTCACAAGTTAGTACATGTTCTAGAATAATTACATGATTTGTGTTTATCTGCTACAGACAGGGTGACTCACTATGAGTCGGTGCTTCTGGAGAAGAAAAAATGGCGACTGATTGACCAGACAAAATTAAATTTAACTTGATTTGTGACTGCAACTCAAGTCAGCTGCTTCTTCAACAATCCTCTCCCCAATGACATAATCTCACTGGCCTCCCAATTTCCCGCCATAAACCGAAAAGCTAGCCGATTTGACCAAACTTGCCTTTCTATTGTCACCTTATAAGTGTTCTGTAAGAGTTGCCTCCTCGCTGATATATCAGACTTTCCTCTTTGTTGTTGTAGCCGTTTTATAGGAGCTGCTTGCTCACTGTTATAGCATTAAATCTATTTATTTAGGGACAGCAAGCTAGCAACCCTACTCAAAGAATCCGTGGGGAATGCCAGCTGCAGGACATGTATTCTGGTCCATGTCGCCTCTCAGCCTTCTCAATACGCTGAAACACTACAGATACTGCAGCTTGCAGCTCGTATTCACAATATGAAAGTTCGGCGACGAAACAAGGTTAGTGTGATGTTCGAAAATTTTAACTCAATAACTTTTCAATCTTACAAAGTTGATGGTACAAAGCCAACAAGTGTAGCTAGTTCTCCAAAGCCTATCAGACACCCAAAATGCCCTTTTCTTAGCTCACGACGTTGTTTCCTTATCGCAAATTTGTGGGACATCTATGCTTTAAAATGAAGCTGTAGTTGGTCCTTTCTGCAGTTTTGTTGAACATCAGTAGGCCACTAGACGAATAAGTGACACAGTTGATAATCTATGCTCTGGGTTTCAGTTTTCCAGTCACAGTTCTGATGGAAGTGACTCTACACGATCTGGTATGCGGAGACGAGGCATTCGTATGGGTACCTCAGCTAGTTATAGTGACCCGGATGTCAGCAGTAGTGAGCACTCAGTGGATACCGTCATCCATATCAAGAGCCGTCTACCAACACAGGCCGAGCTGATTTATAGAGAAAACTACCATCATGAGAGATCACCTGGCCATGCCATACCGGTACAGGCAATGAGTGAGTTTACTTTACTGACCACATGCATGACCGCACATGATGGCGAGACCAGTGGGAGACAATTCTGATGATGAGTGAACTACATTAATTAAAGTCATCATTCATTCATTTCGAGGAACTAAGCAGCAAGATAGCTCAATGGCTAAAGCGCTTGGGTCAAAATCGAAAGATCCCGGGTTTCGGTTCTAGTTAAGCTTGAGCGGCTACTTCCTGCGTAATTCCTAGCTCCTACCTCATCAATAAGCCACACTGTCACAGGCTTGGAAAGTTCATTGAATAGGATTATCTAGTGCTTGAATAAAGAAAACAAAGTCAAACTGCACGTATTCCAAAAGATGAAAATTTCAATCTACTAATTTAGATGTCATTTACGCAAAAAAATTCAAAGGCAATCGAGGCCAAGAGCTGACCTAGAATATCAACATCCCAATGTGACCTTTGGAGTTTGAGGTTATTATTGGTTGATGGTTATTGCAATAGTGTTATCCATTTTCAGACCAGTCTAGAGGAAAATCTCCATTGAATCACCAACATTCAGAATCCTCTGTTGCTTCGCCGTACAAACATCCAGGTTCAATAAAGAAAGGCAGATCGGATGATGAGACGAGCAGTGAAGGGCGCAGACGAATGCCACGCACAAACGCTAGAGCATGGCCACGAGTGAATCACAACGACTCCTTACCCAGTAAGGAACAGTGGGTAGATAGACACATGCCACCACGAGATCAGTGGCATATAGCAGGCACCGCTAATCCAACACACGCCGAGTACGCTACCCCAGGCTATCATAACACTGTAGGACACACTCAGTCTCAATTAGGCATTCCCCCTCCATGGATGACTCTCGCTCAGTATAGTCAAGTGCAAAACGAAGGACTGCCTATCTATGCCATCCCTGGTGGGCCTCCAGAACAGGCAGGAGCCACGATTTATCCTGAGACACACAAACAGGAGTTATGGGTGGATGGACCTACTGCCTTTACCAAGACTATAGAAGGATTGACAAAGAGTCTACAGCAGGATAAACAGCTTTCACCTACCAAACGCCACAGGTAGATGATTTGTTAACTCATCTAAACTTCAATGCTAAGAAGTCGAGGTAGAAATCCTCTGATATTCAGTTATCGTGACCTTTTAAAAACTAGTTGAGGTCTAAAATTGATTTCTCAGCAACAAAGGTCTCTTTAGGTCTAACATGTAAAAGCTTGTGCTTACCAGTGGCATAAAGTGCGCGTCACTGCGCCTACATAGCGCAATGATTGAGTAATTGACAGTCAGATTTAAAGCCCTATCCTTCTATAAAGCCAGTAGGCACTACAGTCCCATAGTGACGGTAGTTGAGTTGTAGCAACTATATATTGCTGCAGTGGCTTCTCGGCCTAAACATGACAGAAAATTTCAGGCATCATCATCACCACTGCAGTGGCGATGAGAGACGAAAAGGAAGGAAGCATCGTGAGTCACCCCGTCACCACAAACACTGCCATCAGTGTGGAGCTGACATTCGTAAAGAGGGAGCTACAGATAGAACACAGGTTTGTATTTTGGCAACGTGCATTCAGTTTTTGATAACTACTGGGAGCTTCCCCATCCTACAAAATATCTGGCCCGGAGTTAAAGCCTTTAATAGTGCAAGCTAAACTTTGTCATTCGCAACATGATCGCCTGTCTTGAATCACGGCGTTAAATAAAATACGGGGGGTCGACCCAAAGCGTTCTACATGGGCATAATGTGAAATGCTGAGTGGAATAGAATCAATAGGCCAATCTCTGTTCTGTCTTGGAGACACAAAGTTACTAACTTATTATTATAGGAATGAGACATGAGAGAGCTGCATGCTCAATTGCTGTATCTGTGTTTTGCAGAAGCATGACGGCAAAAGCGCAATAGGTGATCTCCAAGCACTTCCTGTGAAGCCATTTGTGAAGGATTGGGTTATCAAGCATAGCAAGGCTAAACAAAATGGTGACAAACATTCGAATGAATCTCAGGTACGAACCTTCATTTTAGTTTTTATTTCTGCTATCTGGTGCTGTGAGGAGTTCAGATCAAAGCGCTGTCAAATAAGCAGGATTTGTCAGCACTTGGATGCTTTTTAGGAGGAAGATGATGAGGAGGCAACTCCCAAACATGTGAATCCGCGAGAAGAAGTGAGACGCAAAGACAGGATTGATCAAGAGATTGCTCAGCAGGAACAACTCGAGCTTACTGTTGATCTTCGAGTTGATGGTGAGTCAACTGTCAAGCCAGACACAAAAGTGTCAAGTGTGATATGACAACAATTTGGGATTGTACACTGCAATGATAGACTATAGAGCTAGGAGTTCTGGTTAGCCATTACTACGAGAAGATAACGTTTTTGTCAATCATTTATTGTAGTGTATGATCATTATTCCCCTAAAGCACTTTATGCGATGATCATAGGCTATGACCATCGGAAATTGGAGTGACCCCAACAGTTTTTTTACTCACCTTTGTAAATGCGCAATTGACACATTGATGGTGACTACCAGTACCGAGTGACTACGCTGAACTAATTTCGCTCAGCCCTCTGTCTAACCTCCAACTCCGGTTACCTAATAGCAAAATAGCTCAATGACTAGAAGTCTAGAACGTTTGGCTCAAGATCGGGAGATGTTGGGTTCAACTTCAAGTCTTAGGAATGGTGAGAGGAGTGAGAGACCACTGTGAGAATGAGGTCCGCATATAGTCCTTAGCTCCAACCAGACTCTGGCTTAAAAAGGTGTGGTGAACCAGGTGGCCAAGTATCAGAGAAGAAAATAATAATTTTTCTGAACTTATTCTATTTTGATAGATGCTGACATAGCTGCTGTTGGCGATGAAAATGAGTGTTGTGAAGATTTGCTAGGTGTTTCTGAGTACCAGAGAGAATCTATCACTATGGATGATTCTGTCAGCAATGTCACTGCTGATGAAAGGGTCGGCTACGAGAGCAAAGATGGTATGTCCTATGCTTACTGAATACTTAGGTCACACAGAATGCAACAGCCTAGATAGAAGACAACAACTGCCAATATAACAAGTTCATAACCAATACGTGTAAAATGACGTTACTAAGGTTTTACTACTTACTACCTAGAGTGGTAGAAATTTAGTTTTAGGGTTTTTCATCTCAAAACGAGAAAGATTTAAATTATGCGATGTCCTTGAAATGCTAGAGGAATTTTTGGAGTAATGCCTTCTGGTGTTCCAGGTTCCTCCTTTGATGAAACCTCACTAGGCGATGAGACAATAGAGGTGTGTGATGCGGCTTGCCAAACCGAGTTTACTGACTCCGAAACGCAATCAAACCATAACGATTTGACTACGTCAGGTGACATTGTTAAATCACAAGATAGTATGGATTCGGATATGAGGTCAAACACATTAAGCCGCTCTGTACAGAACCAGTCAGTTGACCGAGTCGGTAGCTCAACAATTGGCAATAATCTCCTTCGAAGACCCGATGGCGCTTCTGACCCAAACCTTCACAAAGAGCTCATTTCGCCGACTGAGATCACAAAACCAAGACTCACTTCTAGTCGAAGTAGTACTCTACCAAGAAAAACACAGCTCCAGTCAGTTGCAGTTTGTGAAACTATCAACGATAATAATATACTAGGCACTCCAGTTAAACTTCAACCG
>Ga0224501_10002369_pt1 | contig 14804 bp, 9 predicted proteins | sample SF_Oct11_sed_USG_4_FD_169105 | JGI IMG/M metagenome (GOLD analysis project Ga0224501, IMG submission 169105) | Sediment microbial communities from San Francisco Bay, California, United States - SF_Oct11_sed_USGS_8_1 | ecosystem: Environmental > Aquatic > Marine > Sediment | place: USA...
AGCCCGTCGTAACCTACTCGTTCCGGATTTAAAAACTCTATAACATTTCCCTTTTTTACTATTTTTGTCACCACAGAATTGAGATTCTTAGACTCGTAAATATTTAGGCCCATTAAACCCGTGTCATCAGTAGAGGGCTTATCTTCCGCCACCACACACACATAACGCCTATCCTCCCGTTTCTTGATTTTTCTTTTCGATCCGGCTTTATAAACGCCGTACCCGCTTTTTCCTTGGTATTCTATTTCATACCAAATTACATTGCGGCGTTTTGCCCAAGATTCTTTTGCCCAGTCCGTAGGTGGTTTACTATCAGTTTTGACCACGGCCACCGCTCCCTTGGGAAGCACAAATTCGACTTTTGCAAAATCCGTTTTTGAGCGCACATTTAAACCTGCACCATCGGGCGCAACGGCAATGCGATAACTCCACTGACTCAAAAAAGCCGGTCGAAAAGCCTGCGCTTTTAAGGACTCGAAGTCGAGCAAGTGCATGTACAAACTGTAAAACTCAATGGTATTTGTTAACGGTGTTTCAATTTTGTGTTTTACCAAAGCAAAGCCTGAGGAATATATTTTTTCTGCGATGCTTCCATCCCGCTGAGTGAATTGTGCAGTGTGAGGCTTTTGGTTAATCCGATACGCCACGACTTCACCATCAGCAACACATCGAATGGGCTTTTGTGCATCAATTGACAAATGCAGTCCTCCGTGCCAAAAACCATTTTTCCCAATTGGGAAATTGCCACCTTGGCGTTGATCATGCAAAGTCGGTAAGTCTTTGACTTCAGTATCGAGCAATAAGGAGGAGACTGAAAGCGGTTTTAAAAACTCTCCCTCGACCAAGGTATAAATTGCATACTCGCTACCTTCCTCCGCAGCTGGTGGCTCCAATTGATTTTCCATTCGCCCAATCAGCTTGGGATCCTTTTCTAGCATGCGTATAAAACGTTTGTATTCGTGCCACTTCCCGATAACCTGACAGCCTTCAGAGTAACCTCCGGGTCCGGTTTCTTTGGCGCCACCATAATGAATATTTAAACTTTCACTGAATGATAATTTTTCACCAGCGCCTAACTTTAAGTCACCATTAGTATCCACGATTTGATTTAAATGACTGGGATGTTTCGCCGGTTCCTGGCCCGGTGCAATTCTCATTGCGCGATAAGATTTTCTCGTTGACTCAACACTCAAATGTCCAAGCGCACTCTCCTGAATCACCTCCGGATTTGAATAACTATTCGAATTCATATCCAACAAGGGTTTCGGTTCTATGGCGGTGGGAACTTCACCACGATCTGCAACACTAACGGCATCGGTGGGTTCAGTATAAACCTTCATCTCCGGCCATTTGTGAAAATGCAAACGATAGCGATACATGCCCGGCATCATTAATGACATGCCACGTCCAGGTTTATGTTCTGTTGAAATGCGGAACGACTCAACTGTTTTCTTACCGTGTTCATCTTTTCTAACCACAAACAAAGTATCATCCCATACGTCGTTGCGGTTACGCTTAACTGGTGTTTTGCTGGCTTTATAGAATCCTCTAACCGATATTAAATTTACTTCAAGATTTCCTTCACGGAACTTGTAGTCATTATCTGCGTCAAGACCATAGTGTTTCTTTGCACGCAAAAAAACATCTTTTAAATAGTCATATAACTGATCCGTATTGTAGGATCGTAAATTAAATGGAAATTCGTTACTCATTTCGCCGCAAACTCATCTAACATACAATCACTTGATCTAAAGTGAAAACATGTAATCACTAAACATTATCTCCAAATGGTGGGTTTTCCCGCTACACAATTTGTCTAGCACGTTGCCATCCACAAGATTCTTTATTAAACATTGTTCATATTCTGGCACTTTTAAGAAAAAACGGCCTGGTGCGATTTCGTCAATTTTTATATAACCTTTTGCGTCAGTAGTTTTGTTCACGGTATTACCGTCCGCTGCAGTTATTTCACATTTTGCATCTTGAATCGGGTTATTATCTTGATCCACCAGAAAAAGTGCAACGTAGTCTTTAAATTCAAGTAGACCAGATTCGTCTTGATCTCCATACTTTCTATTCGACACTTCTACAACGAAAAAATATTCAGGATTCTGATAGTGCTTACCATAGTTTTGTATTTCATCTTCAATTGGAATATCATCGATATCAGCAAAATATTGAAACATCCAAATTTTTTCCAATTTATTATTCTCAACTACCGCTGGCAGTTTGCACACCAAGTCGTGCATTCCGCCCTGATCAAATTCATATATTCTTATTTCTACTTTTTGACCATCTTGTAATCCATCAGCGTCCGCAGATAATGTTAGTTCATCTCCTTGTTGTGCAGTTTTCTGACTCCATTTCATATTCTTAATATTAATCACAGGCCGCACAGTCAACAAATTCGACCCGCCTTCCACGCCATGATCCGGCAACTTTGCGGTAAATTTAATTTCGCCGACAGCTTTATCTGACAAAGTTTGCTCACCGCGATAAATACCGCCAAACACTGTACCCGTTAGTGTGTCGACTTTCTTACCTTTAGCGGTTTCTACTTTGACTTCGATTTTCGAACCGCTGGCTACAAAATTGGTTTCCACCACTATTCCAACCGTATCGCCAACCGCAGCCATTTTTCGATCCCAGTAGGCGACATTAATCGAAGACTCAAGCTCGACCTCATGGGCTTCGTTAGTCGCTTTTTGATATTCAGTTACGCTCATTCTGGTGAATCAATCCCGGTCATATCAATTTTGTCTTTACGCATTATCGCTTCGTACCGACTTAAAATGGTCGCTACAATGGGATAGTCATAATCCGGCTGAACATCTTTGCGATACAAATGTGGCGTTCCACGTATCACAGACAACAACTCTTGCTTATTATTATTTACGAAAATGAATTTAGACACTTCATCCGTATCCATATAATAAAACACACCGGCCGATACCACTGATTTTGGCGCAAGAGCCAACTTTTCGGTTTGAATTTCGCATTCACCGGTCTCCAGATTATTGTAACTTTCGACCAGTTTATATTCCGCTTGTGCGATATCAAATGCTACAAAGCCAAACACCACCAAACCCATTGGATTGACATGAACGCCAACGCGTTGAGGGACCAGTGGGAATAAGCCTTCCACTTTCTTACAGGAAAACAGTTTTAGCGATTCTTGATGGATCAAAGCAACCGAAGCAATACTTCCTTTTAAGTCCGCTTCAGCCCAAGCTACCACGCTTAAATCTTCATTCTCTGCGGGCACCGGCGCACTCACGCTTACCAACGGTTGAGTCTTCGCCGAGGTAAGCTCTGTCACTCTAACCTCGCCCTTTTGTCCAAGCACACCGGAAAACATCGCACTTGATAATTTCCATGTATTGTTCGTTTCCTGCCAAAACAATTGCTGAAACTTTTTGCTTGGTAAAGCGATGGGTGGATAAACCAACTCTGCAGCCGGATCAAGTTTTAACTCAATTGCCTTTTCTTGAAAAATAGACATCGCCGAATAACGATCCTGCTCACGCCACGCGGCCCAGAAACTATTTAATTGATTACGCGGTTTGCCTGCCGCGGCAATGATTAATTCGGCATTCTCTGGCATCATCACATCCCAAGGCACCGTCTTAAGTTTTTTAATCTCGCCAAGATCGGGGCGGTCTTCATAAAACTCAATCGTTTCCAAATGACCATTACTGGGTTTGCGATTGGCTATAAAAATCTCAACAAACGCCCCATCGGAATAGGTGGCGACATTTTTATAGGAAAGCTGTGCCGAGCTTTTTATCATTGAATTCTCCTTTGCTTTACATGCTGAAAATGAAATCATACTGATCAGCAGTAAAAACCCAATCGTCTTGTATTTCTTTTTAGCTAACCGTTCCATCTTTATTCACTTTCAAATAATCCCAACCAGCCAGTTTTAACTGACAAATGCCGCAAAGATTGGTTGGGTTCGATCCATGATAGGACATGACACAAAATTCCAATTCGTCGTGTGCATTGGGTTGATAACCGGCGGGTTGCGAACCAGCATTGAAATGCCCCGGCCCATGCGCCAAAAACAAATGATGTCCAACCTCGTGAATAAACGTGTCGGATGATGCATTTTGTTGAAACACGAAAAAAACCGCTTTACGTCGTCCCGAATATCCCGGAATATAAGGCGCAATTCCGGCAGTGTAAGAACGTCGCCATTGATTGTGCGAGCCGTTTGCTCCAAACTTAAAAAAAGTTAGACCTCCATCATCCAACGGAAAACGTTTGGCAACTTGCGTGTAAATTGGATAAGAATATTTATCACATTCGGCGCGGTAGTCATCCTCATCACCCGCGCCAAACATGCGTAAAATTCGATGCCACAACTGCCCAAAAACATTACGCTGTGACTGCACACTGTTCCAATAGTCCTGAAAAGATTTATACCGTACCGGGTATAAGAGAGGGTCATCCTCGATAGCATGTTTAATAAAATCATCTGTAAGTTTAAGCGGATTAATCACGGCTTGATAATTGGCTCGCCATTGTGCCTGAATTTCTTGCACACCTGGCGCGCCGGGTTTTGTTTGAATTGTCATACCGCCTTTTTTATATTCATTGTCAAGCACCGGCACTGAAAGCGCGGCTGTCGCAGCACCGATTTTATAATTTTTATTCACCCACACCTTACGCATATTGGTAAGTTCTAATACATTGGATTTTTGTTCCGCTGCAACGGCGGTCAGTTTAGCTTCATCTGCTGTATCTAAAGATTCGCCTTGTTCAACGAAAGCTTGAATCTTATGGCAATCCGCAGCAATGCGCCCACCCCGAAACAAAATTCCACTATCAACATTATCGGCAATAATTGGATCACATTCGGAATACGCGCACCATTTTCGCGTACCCGGCTCACTGAATGGCCAATTATTTTTCGACTCCCGCCACTGCTTTTGATCCGCATTTCGATTTGCCTGAGTGTTACGCACACCACCAAAATGGGTATGTGCCGTTCGTCCATGCGGTTCACTGCTGCCTTTTTGATAAGCTGATACTTTGCGGATAAAATTTCTCGCCTTGTGATGAACGGTTCTCGCCACCATGGCTGAATCGAATTGAGCATCATTGAGCAAACTAAGATTCCACAAGACTTTCGCGCCCTTCAAAGATTTATCGTAATAATACTGACTACCGTCTTTTTTCTTGAGCCAGATCTTCGCAACAATGGGAATATCCGGACCTTCGGCCCAGGCCGTTTTATAAATCTGAAATGAACTATCATCATTCATTTCACTAGACTGTTTTTTGAAATAAGGACTTAATAGTGAGATCCGACCTTTGCCTGTATTCGCCAACGTTTCCGTGCGTAAAATATTAACCAAGGCTTTATGCTGATTAGCGATATTCGCTTTATTGTAATCTTCGATTTGAATGTCGACTTTTTTAACATGCAACTCAACTGGTTTTTTATCACTGGTGCAGCTTGCACCCTCTGTATTTTCCAGCTTCAGCTTTATTTCATACGGAGCGTCTTTTAATGTTAAATAGCCCGGATAAGCACCGTCTGTAACATCGCCTTTCCACTTGATTTGGTTTTCAGTGCGATAAGGTGCAGGAAGATCTTTAGAAAATATTTCTTTATTTGAATCACTTTTCGGAGTAACTATTAAACTTACTTTTTTGACTTTACTCAAGGCTCCTTCGATTTCATAGTCGATAATGAGTTCTTCGATTTCTGGAACAAAGTGTAGCGAGTCTATGCTTGTGATTGTTACTTTGTGCGGTGGTATTATAATCGGCACTGGCTGGCAATCAATGGGGTTAAATTTATAAAGTGTTTCATCATATAAATGACATTTTTCTGGCTCGCAATACCCAGGCTTCGAATGGCAATTTAGTGCTGGCTTTTCCGTTTTGTCGAAAAAAATCACTTCGACACGACGATTTTTTTGACTACGATAATTATCTTTACCTTTTGCTTCAAGTGGAAAGTACTCACCACATCCCACTGCAGCCCGACTCAAGCTTGTAAACTTTAGCTTCTTTTGATAACGTACGTACCCGCTGTCGTCTGTATCGAGCATCTTAATCAAGGTATCGATATAAACATCAAAAATTGCCCCCCAGGTGTCGGTATTGACGATACCGTTTTCTGCAATAGTACCTTCAAAACGATTGTTATAGGTTATCTGAAACTCTTTGGTCGCGGCTTTGGTTTTCGGCCCCAGTACGTTGTCTTTTTTTCCCGGATCGCATGGCCAACCATGCACATTAAACAACCATTTAAATATTTGCTGATAATCTTCGACTTTTGATTTAAGCAATGCAATGTCGACCCAATCGTCGCGGCGATCGGTTAGCAAATAATAAACATTGTTTGCGCGTAAGTTGCTGAGTTCAACGTTATACAGTTTTTCTCCAGATGTATCCGTATGACCGGTTATGAATGCCTGTTTTTCAGGGTTCTCACTTGCAAAAAGAAAAACTGTTTTCAAAACCGCAAGACCAGTTATCTTATCCGATTGACTTGCACCACTTTGATCACTTGAATCGTCATAGTCCGGCAACATCACCGCACTATCATGATGAAAATGCGCGTCTTCTACTTCAAGCAAATCACCCGTAATGGTTTTAATTTCCAACTCATTGCAAACCCCGGTGCTGACCGGAATTTCGTCGGGATTACTGTTGAGTTCATCACCCATTTTGAATTCCTAAGTCGACTTATTTCATAGCTAGAAACGGTACGAAACTACGCATGATTTTGTCTATTTCTGCGCCAATCATTTTCCAGCTTTTTTTAGAGAACGTGGTCAGTAATTTATACGCAGTACGTTCAGTCATAATAAAAAACATTTTTTGATAAATAACCGTATGCGGTACCGGCTCCCATTTGTATACATATTCGTATGCCGGCAAACCTGAATCTGTTAAAGACTCAGCGCTTTTTAATTCCTGAAATCCGCTTAAATTATTTTTCAGACTTTCAATTTGGAATTGCGCAAACGCTTTGAGCTCATTAATCTCGGGGTTCTGCTCAATATTAATATTGATCGAATGTTCAATTCCATCACATTCAGGCCCACGAAACGCATAGTGTGACTCATCAACCCAATCAGAACCGAGACTCATTGAAAAACAATTATTACTAACTGTATAATTTTCGTCGCTCGATTTTTTAGAGTCTTGCTTTGAATCTTGTGTGCGGCCGAACATCACTTACCTCAATTTTTTTTACGAACTAATTTCTTGTTCGGAAACTCTATTTCACAACCGGCCGGTGGTACCCCTTCTTCTTTTTTATAACCATTACCATCAAGCTTACCCTTTCGAATCTCACCGTTTGACAAGCGCAAAATATAATCTTCATTGGCGATGGGATTCCCCTCATTATCCACCAAACTTATTTCAACAAAATCTTGCAGATTCAGGGTATTTGAACGAATTTTTTCATCTTCAACAAAAACATTAAAATAAAATTCGGGTGAGGAATATTGCTTATCGCTGCTTGCTTTGTTAGCGTCGGCTTGATACGTCCAGTTTGCTTCAATTTTGCCACCCGACACATCGGATTCGAGCTCCTCAATTAAAACATCAGGACCGCTTATATCTTTTTTCATAATATGAACTAGTGCTTTAGTGCCATCGGCATAGCCTTCGGTCTGCGCATTAAGGGTGACTTCATCGCCAACATTTGCTGAATTTGTTGACCACGTTGCGTTGAAGAGTTTAAATAAAACGAGATTACAATCACCTTCATCAGGAATATTACCGCGTTTAACCACGCCGTTTGCAGTTAATACGCCCTTTGCCTGTTGTGTTGCAACATCTGTGAAATTGAATCGAACACCACTAATGGGTTTTCCAGCTTTATCCTTGAGACTGTACTCAATCCAATGAGGCCCTTCTTTAACCTCACCCGGTTTCGCTTTTAGAGAATTCATAGCAGAGTCGCTTGCTGACTGTGCCGCACCACCACCTCCACCACCGGAACCACCGCCTCCTGTGCCAATCAATACGGTAGGACAACCCGGAGGAATAATCACATCAGGCGGACCAACACATACAGCCATGTCGCCAACCGTAGCCGCCGGCAAACCACCAATTAGAACCGTCGGTACACCTGGTGGTAACACGGGCCCACCAACATGAGGTACGACTCCTGTGACCATGGGGCATACATGCATAGCCGTAATGGTTGCAGCAGGCATACCTCCAATTAAAACGGTCGGTACACCTGGCGGCATAATAACGCCTCCGTGTGCTGTCATGTCACCAATACGCGCAGCGGGACCTGGCATAGTTTATTCCTCTAATTGATCTTAACCAAACCACCTATGACATCAGTCATCGCACTTCCTTCAAGCTTAGCCATGGTTCCAGAAACCTTAGCTTCGAGTCCGCCTTCCATAGACGCATTCATACCACCTGACATTTTTAAATCCATATCTGCCGCAATTTCAACTTCCATCGCCGCCAAAGAAATTTTCCCACTGGCTGCACTAACATCAATATCACCGCTCGCACATTCAATCGTGATCTTACTACCATTACCATCCAACTTAACCAAATTGCCGCCGCTGTCTTCCATTGACATGACACCGGCACTATCGTCGAGAATAAATGTGTGACCGCCCGTGGAGGTCATGGTAATGTTTTCATCATTGTCACTCATTACAACGCTGTGACCGTTTGTAGTTGTTATGCTAACGAGTTTGTTCTCATCATCAATTAGAAAAACATGGCCATCGACACTTTGCATTTTTAAGGTTTTCGCTAGATCATCAATTTCGATTAAATGCCCATTGGTACTGGTAATCGAAATTTTACCTTCACCATTATTTTCGCTATCTTCTATCTTAGGTGTGTGACCATTGGTGGTGTTAAAGGAACTGAGTTTATTTTTATCATCCATCACTAACTTATGTTGATCGCGGGTTTCTAAGGTGAAAACTTGTTCTTTCTCATCTTGTGTTAATTTATGCCCATAAGCATTCGATAAAACAACTTGAGTTTCATCGGCTTTATCTTCCATTAACAACTCATTAGCTGAGCCACCGCCTAAGGAAGTATTCGACCTAATTGTGCTTTTGGTTTTTTCATCGGGTAAAGTATAGGGCGGTTTATTAGTACCATGATAAACCCGCCCCGTTATTATGGGTCGATCCGGATCACCATTGACAAACTCGACTATCACTTCTTGCCCGATACGCGGAATAAACATTGCCCCCCAACCAGCACCGGCCCACAATTGACTCACACGCACCCAACATGAACTATTTTCATCTTTTTGACCTAGCTCATCCCAGTGGAATTGAACTTTAACCCGACCAAATTCATCGGTATATATTTCTTCTCCAGCAGGCCCCACAACAATCGCAGTTTGCACACCCGTTATTTGGGGTTTTCTAGTTTTTCGAATAGGTCGATAGACTACATCAGACGGAATTGCTTCAAACGTGTTTTGATAACTACTGCCTTGACCACTCGATAGCGCCTCTAACACTTGTGGTTGCTGGCCGCGATGCCGCACCCGAGTAATGACATACTCAATATTAAATTCACTAACGTTGTGATCTTCTAAAGTGAACAAATAACCAGGGCAAAGATTATTTCGATCACTTCGTCCGCTCGCCAGTTTCTCTGCTAGCAATTTTTCTTGTAAACGAATCGCCGATACATCGTCTGGCGTACTTTCCTCCTGAAAAACAGCAGGATATTCATATACACTTAACGCTAAATCATTGCTTGCTTCCGCCATGGATGAAAAATCGAGAGCGGGCTTTTTGAAATTAAAGTCGCGCAAACTCACGCCTTTTGTTATGACTTGCTCACGATAGGAAAAATTTTGAATGTGATTGCTATTCGAGGCTAAACCAGATTCCACTTGGTAATCTATAATGGCGCCTTCGATTTCTGCCAACACGGCACTTTGGTCCGTGATAATCATGACATGTTCGCCATTATTATGTTCGAAATAGTAAAAAATACCTTCTTCTTCCATTAAACGAGATATGAAAGCAAAATCAGTTTCGCCAAACTGAACACAATAATGTCGTAAAGCATGTTGTTCATTGAGATTGAATGAGTACATATCACTCGGAATATTCGCGGTCTCAAAAACTTTTGTAATAATATCTTCTACCGATAATTCCTGAAAAATACGGTTATCACCACGATATTTTAATAGCTCGCAAATGGGAACAATTTCAATTTTATATAAAACGCTATAGCCCACTTCTTTACTAAAATCAATTCGACTGATGATTCCATTCAATTCCCTTACGGAATCACAATTATCAGGTTGAAACGATAACTGAACAGATTTTGCCAAAAGATCGGGCATGCTTAAGTTATCTTCACTAACAATGGTTACGTTAAACTGATACAGTTCAGAAATGGATTCGTTGCCACTGAATTCCAGTACAGCAAATGACTGCCCGCCTTCAATTTCTAGTGTAAACCATACGGTATTGGCATCTGTAGGTCGTAGCGCCATGTATTCCTCATATTATTCTTTTATAACCAAATTGGGTGGTACTAGTACTTATCATGTTCACCTTCTAAGAAAACCATATAATGTAGTATCTGGCAACAAAGAAGATGTGAACATTCTAATTTATATTACCAATTATTTAAAATAAATACATTATACAAAAGTAGTAGCATTACAATAATCAGATATCTTTACCTAAATACTTGGTTTCAGTTTGCTACTGCAGGGATTATAATATGAGCTTTAGTTAAACGTTTGGATCGTAACTTAAAGCCATTAGCTGACGCGAGTATACGATTGCTGTAAAACAACTGATTGATCGTCCTTGTCTTGGCAGGCACCCGACTAACCCATGACACAGGCTTTCCTTAAAGTTTATTGCTGATAAGAATATGCCCAGCATATACTATTACATAAATTCTCTTTTGCGCATTAATTTTTAACTCGATTCAATTTTCGAAATTATTTTTATTTTTTCAATATTTTTAATTACAATACGCTTATGTTCATAGCTAATTAGTCCTTCATTCCTCATTTCAGTCATTAACCTAATGATGGTTTCGTCTGCTACCATTAACAAATTGGCAATATCCTTTTTGGTAATTTCAGATTTCAAGATTGTTTGTGTTTGATTATATACGTCAGAATAATCATTACTGAGATTATAAAGCAAATACGCCAGACGACTTCGCACATTACGTTCTTTAACCGATATTACTTGGTCTTCGGCACGAGTTAATTCGTTGGAAATTTTAACTATCAAATTTTTTGCAAGTGATGCATTGTTTGATAAAAGAAAAAGAATATCCACTTTTGAAATGAAACATGCTTTGAGTGTTTCCGAAACAACGACAGCTGTTCCCTTATAGCTATTTTCAATGAAAAGACTACGATGACCCGATGTATCACCCGGCAAGACTAAACGAGTAAAACGAATGTTATTGCTACTATCTTTTTGAACCACTTTTGCCAATCCGTCTAGATGACAAAAAATACCTTGAACCGTTTCGTTTTGATGAAAAAGCTCCTGCTTTTTTTCAAGACGCAGGAGTTGTTTTCTTTCTGCAAGCCAGTCGATTAAGTCTTGCTTGAGGTCTTTAAACAAGCTGCTTGCAAAAACAGGACATTCGCTGCAATTTTTGGGAAATTCTATCTTCATTATTGGTTAATGCATCTTTTGGTTTTGCCTGACCATTCCAGCCCGTTCTCAGCCCCGAGAAACCTGATCTAGATCAGGTTGTCAATGACTGATATGCGCCATAGACTTATCTATTGTCAACAGAAAAAGACGAGGGTTGGCTGGTCAAATTTGAATGGGTTAATCGTAACAGAAATCGTGGGGATTTCAATTCACCCATTCCTCCCTGAACAAAGGTTTAATAATGAAACTAACAAAGATTTTTATTCTACTGATAAGCGTGATCTGGCTCATTAATGCACATAGCCAGGAATTACTAGAAGTCCCTATCGGTATTGCACCTACGATGAGCTCGGTTGGTGTATTCATTGCGAAAGAAAAAGGCTATTTTGCTGAGCAAGGTATTAAACCCATCATCAACCCTTTCAAAGCATCGGGAGCTAAAATGGTTCCGTTTCTTGCAACAGGTCAATTGTATGTTGCTGGCGGCAATATCAATGCCGGCATGTATAACGCTGTTTCTCAAGACATTCCAATTAAAATTGTCGCCGACAAAGGGACTGTCTCACCTAAGCATGGATATCTTGCCTTAATTGTTAGAAAAGATCATATCGACAGCGGTCGCTACCGATCCTATAAGGACCTTAAGGGGATGACCATGGCCGTTACCGCCAAAGGCGTGTCTCAAGAAATCGTTACAGAAATGTATTTACAAAAAGTCGGCTTGAGTTTGAGTGACATTAGATTGGTCACACTGGGATATTCTGATATCAATATTGCCTTAGCCAACAAATCCATTGATGCCAGTATACAGATCGAGCCTTTTGTCGCAGCTGCGGTTAAAAACGATTTTGCAGTTCGTGTCGCGGGTGATGATGAGATTTATCCCAATCAACAAAGTGCTGTTATATTCATGTCACCTGAGTTTATAGAAAAACACCCGAAAGAGGCACAAGGTTGGGTAACGGCTTACGTGAAAGGTCTACGTGATTACAACGACGCTTATGAAAAAGGCAAAAATAAAGACGAGATTATTAATATACTAACCAAATACACTCGAATTAAAGATGCCAGCATATACGAAAAAGCTTTTCCTGTGGGTCTTCATCCTGAAGGCGATCTTAATGTTGCGAGTTTGAAGAGTGATGCGCAATGGTTTTATAAAAAAGGCTATGTTAAAAAATTGCCCGATATTGATAAAATCGTAGATTTAAGTTTTGTACAAACAGCGCGGAAAATTCTTGGACCTTATAAGTAAAAGACGAGATAACATTATAGGCAATCTGATTCGTTGTTGTCGACATCATCATCTATCCGGGCATTTGTTCGGATAGATGTTTTTATTAAGCACACCTCTGGTTAGATGCGGTTCTAGTTAGTCATTTTTTGTTTAACAACTTCTGAAAAATGTTTTGCAATAGCTTTTCCATGAGCAGCAAAAAGTTTTTCGTGATCCTTTGTGCTAATCACACTTTTTTCTATTTTTACTTTTTCCTCAGTACCGTTGAATGTTCCATTGTGTGCTAATAGGGTTTTGCCAGTACGATCGACAAATGCAATTTTATATGAGGAACGCGTTGACCCAACACCATTTGCACCACCACCAGGCAGCAACACACAAGCATCGCAATTGAAGGACATACCTGAATCGACCACGACAATGGCGCCATCAACCTGCAATAACGCAATTGCCCTTCGTATATAATCCAATTCAAACGAAGATCCACTCAAGGCAGAATCCCGATAACCATAACCGAAGGCAACTAGATTTGCAGGCGCTGCACCATGATTAATATTTAGCTTAGGATTTTGTGAAGACATATTTAGTGAATCGTCTCCGATACTGGAAATCTTAACGCTGGAAACTGATTGTGAATATTTAACAAACGCCTGCTGGGTGAGCATGGAATCTACAGACAAAACTTCAAAACTCAGATCTTGATGATTGAGCTCGCTAATAAATGCTTTGTGGGCGATTATAGCCGCTTTTACGCCGTCACTTTCACCTGCAACTGTTAGTATTTGATTTTCTGAATCTTCGTCATTTATCTCAGAAGGTGTTTTTTCATAGACGATGCGATGAGGAACGGTGAACGTTAAAACGACTACCTTATTGATAGTCGCTTCTCGGGAGCTGTTACCCGGTTGTTTTAATTGAGCAGCGCAACCGACAATACCGGTCAGTACAAACAAAAACACTAGCAATCTCAAAATTGGCATTATCAATCCATTGGTTATAAAATTATGCTCGCATTTGCATATTTTCAGTCAGTTGCCTGAATATTCTATTTCAAATATCCTAAACTTTCGAGCTTCAGCAATACCATTTGTGCAGCTTCGTCTGGACTACATTCATCTGTATTGATAGAAAGCTCTGCATTTTCCGGTTCTTCATATGGATCACTAATCCCGGTAAATTCCTTTATCAACCCTGCTCGTGCTTTTGCATACAAACCTTTTCGATCCCGGTTTTCACAAACGGTTAATGGTGTTGAAACAAACACCTCAATGAACCCACCATAAGTCTGAATAACATTACGAATTTTTCGTCGGGTTTCACGATAAGGTGCAATAGGCGCACAAATAGCAATACCACCATGTTTGGTAATCTCAGATGCAACATACCCGATGCGTTCGATGTTTATATTTCTGTGTTCTTTTGAAAAACCAAGCTCACTCGACAAATTTTTTCTTACTACATCGCCATCAAGCAAGGTTACCGAGCGAGTTCCCATTTCTTTTAATTTTATCAGCAAGGCATTTGCAACAGTAGATTTACCGGCACCCGATAGTCCGGTAAAAAAGATCGTAAAACCGAGCTTGTGAGCAGGCGGATAAAATCTTTTTAACTCCTGAATAACTTCAGGAAATGAATACCAATTTGGAATCGAAGTATCTCGACGAAACCGTTCCAACATTTCTTGCTCACTCAGTGTCTCCAAATTGTTTTTGTTGCTTTCAGTTACAACATCAAAACTATCGGCTTTAGAATTATAGGCAACAGGCTTGCTTTGCAACAATTTAATACCAATTATATCTTCATATTTTGACAAATTCTCCACAGGGAAAACTTTATCTCGCGCGGAAATTGCTGATACATTGTCGATAATCATGTGTGAGCAGCCATAATTTTTTTGAATTATCGCATCCAATAGAACCGATCGAATCCCCATTTTCCGCTCAGTATATGGA
>Ga0224501_10002370_pt1 | contig 14802 bp, 7 predicted proteins | sample SF_Oct11_sed_USG_4_FD_169105 | JGI IMG/M metagenome (GOLD analysis project Ga0224501, IMG submission 169105) | Sediment microbial communities from San Francisco Bay, California, United States - SF_Oct11_sed_USGS_8_1 | ecosystem: Environmental > Aquatic > Marine > Sediment | place: USA...
AACTGCATAATGATGGTAGCAAAAATCATCTGTCAGACTGAACCTTGTTGAGACAAAAGAAAACATTTGCTAGAATCATACACACTCACCTGCCTAGCACTTGCTGAAGCTCATAAATATCATCAAATAACACTTCCTGGTCATCCACCATAATGGCAACCTTCTACCTGGAAGAAAAGATTTGTTAATGCAAGCTATTAGAAGCCAGGATATCACGGCGTGAACAGTTTTAATTACTTAATCTAAATGGAAAACACTGCTAGCTCTTCCCAAGGCCTGGTCGACGCGTAAACGAATATCGCAGAAGATCAATGAATTCACAGTCAGTCAGCTGGGCAGATGCTTTGAGCAGGCTTCCTCTTTTTTCTACATTTATTTGCTTTCAAAAGTCAATTTCTCAGTTAGTGTCCTCACCATCGATCCGGGCATCGAGAGTTGTGTGCTGACCACCTATTAATCTGACACATGGTTTAATTTGGGCGAGCGCCGGCTACTCTCAACGAATCAATACGACTCGGACAGATCACAAACCTGTCCTCACTGCTCATATATTGATGACAGGCTAAGCTGCCACTAATCTACACACTTACTACTCAGTCGATATAGAAATCCATGACCGCACTTCATCTGCATCTTGATCCTACTTAGCGAGGAGATCATTTGACCAAGCAGAAAAAGCAGCTGACTCGTACGTACGAGTTTATGTTCTAAATGTTCTAAAGTCAGACTGATTTGCAAAACAACCAAAGAAGCCATGCTGTGTGACAAGCTTACTATCCACAACCAATTATAGGAAATTATACCAATTTGCCCATGTGCAGCACAAAATTAAATGAAGGTTGTTCATTTTCTGCTGACCCGCTCATCGAAAAAGATTCACTGTCGACAGCAGACTGTCACATACAATTTAACAACAAACTGGAGACAGCACATACGAGCATGGCGATTGTCATCTAGTTTATAAACTCATATACTAGGGACCGATTCATTCTGTTATCATTGCCTGGTAGCCTACCCAGTCGCTGCCTAAGTTTTTCAATACAGCAATGCATGCATACATCTATAGTGGTGGCGAATATGTATTTGTACAATACCCGAGTGCGATCTTGGCAACATGTGCGAAAGAATGAAAGTTAGATAAGTAATTACGAGTAATCGACACTGGCCTTGTAATGACACACTTGAGCAAAAACCTCTTGAAACATTGACAAACTAACAGCTGGCGTATTGGCATAAAAGTGGTATCCCACCCGGTAAGTTATGTACACTGAGTAAGTGGGTAAAACCATTTGGTAGTACTAGTCGGCTAGTAAATGGGTATAACTATAAGAGATGCTGACCCCTTGTTATTGACTCCCAGAGTGAACTAGTTTGGTCACTTTGGTGCCCATTTCATCACGTAAATGTCAATGCAGACAAAAATACGTGTATAGTGTCCCACTACCACGCTGCTGGTCATACAAGTTTGACAAGAACCTGTTTGTTAGTGTAAATTGAGTACTTGCAATGTTGTATAAAGCTTATTACAACTCACTGCATCTGTCAATGCATTTCAAGTCAATGACGGGGTGAGCGACTGAAGAAAATTACTATCGTAAGATGATAGATATAATCGCCTGACAGTATGAGTATCAGGTTCGGCGAGTCATGCTGGTGACGGTTGATCGTGACTCAGTCACTTACCTACACTACTCTACACCGCTACAGGATTGCGCGCTCACAAAATGACAAATCACACTCACCCACTCACACCACTGAACTAACTAGTAATTAACCTACAGTTACAACGCCATGACCATTGATTGATGACCAAGATTGACCCTCTCATCTTATTAAGAGTTAAGTCATTCAGTATTCACTCATTGACTGACTCACTTCACTGAGTCGATTCAATCAATCATTCAGTCAATGATTGAGATTGACTCAAGTGACAAGTCTCAACCCTCATCATCTCATACTCACAGTTACATTGACTTAAGCTAATTCAGAAATTAGTAATCATTTGCATTTGGTCCAAATTTGTTTGACTCAAACTCCGAGATAGACCTCGAACTCGGAGACCGACTCTAGTCTAAACTCTAATATTAATAGTAATATAATAACTTCGAATCAATCTCAAAGTCCAACTACCTCCCGGCTCGGTCTCGAGAAGAAGCAAATTCAAAATCGGGATCACGCTTGAAAAGATTAGATAACAAACCTGCACAGATATTACAACATTCCGTTTATTCTGAACAGAAGTTAATCGTAACTTCACAACAGCTGCCAAAATTCAGGTCATAAACGATTACTAAAATTATAAGGAACAAATGCAGCAACCTCCGTAATCATCCAGGCGAAGTACGGCTACGAGCGAAAGTTTGATTGTTACAGCCCTCGGCTCTATCAGCAAAAGGGCGTAACCAATAATTGAATCGCTGTGCACGAACACAATAACGAGATGCATACAACCCCGATATTTGGGTTTACCTAGGAGATTTGGCTCTTCGGTATGTGGCGGGTGATTGAGGTAAAGGATCTGGCTATATTGATTCCTGGCTGTTACTTAAGTTCAAAGCTCAGAGGAAGGCAACTGCATAATTCCTGATAGCTAGATCATCTGGGTTGCATGCAGATATTTAGTGAAGGAATTCAGACTTTCGCTGCTGTTGCCCAGTCTTTTGATAACATATTTTTAGTTAGTGACATATGTCACTGAATGTGTTTTCTTATTCAAAATAAAACCAGCACCTAATATTGTTTGTACAAATGTGTTAATAGATGCATAAAACTATCAAAAACAGATAGTGACCGATGACCAGTTGCATCACATAAAATTATACTTATCTTCTCCATACGTGCATGCTGAATTGTGCAAAATTCCAGTTTTGAAATGTATATGTAGACCATTTAATGTGATCGTCAAATGTGATACTGGCGGGCGGGCAGGCGGGCGGGCAGGGTATTTTGAGCCCCATCCCCGTAAAAACCCTTGCCCGCGCCGCTTACCAAAAAACCGGGCACCTGGCTATTTTTCTTTCCAGATTCATCTATTTTTAATAGAATGTCACCATCAAGTATAGAGTTATCCTCCCTATAACACTATACCGTCCAGTTCCAAAATGATATGGAAACAAACCGACAGTGTAAAACAACTCTTCATTACTAGGACGATGGTGAGACAATTTCAATTATACAGGTACACATAACTACCTCAATATCATATTTTTAGCCGAAGTGAAAGGAGTAACTATAACAGAGGTGCAGCAAAGTTTTGGTCTTCTAGATGATCAGACTACTGAGTGAGGTCTCTGCTCAGTCAGTCACCCAGTCACTTAATTGTAGAGAAAGTGAATCAGTTTTCAGCTGTATTTCAATGGGAGGTCGCCTACGTTTTACACCTAATGAGTGGCCGCTCCAAAACTTTGTTGAGTTAAAACCCTAAATAAGTTGTGGCAATAGGCATAAAAATTTGTATTAGGTATGAACTGATTTTTCTTCCTTTCTTCTGAAGAGAGTGGAATAGTCTACTTATCACAATAAAACCTATATAACCCACCAGGGTCTCCATGTGGGGCTCATTGCATCACTTCCTGTCTACCCTTCCTTTATTCTGTACCTTTGAAGGGCACTGAAACCAAGCAAAATGTACTGACATTGTACAATTGTTACAATTGCTGCTTAGTTTTTCTCCTAAGAATTTAAAAAGTTTATGAAAAGTCAATACATGATTGAGTCAAATGGCTCATGCAATCGATGACCATGGCTGAAGAAAAGGTCTTTAGTATAATACGTGCCACCTGGTCACTATAGCCATAAAGTTCGTGGTACAGTATGGGGTTATCATGGTTATAGAGTTATCTTCTCCTAACTCTATTGTTATGGTAGCGTCACACTGGTATTAATGGAAGGGAATCTCTGTGCACTGGCTGATAGATCCATTCCAGTGGTGCCAAACGGACAACAAGCATAGTTACTGCCATAACAGTCGTTGTCATTGATGCATTCCGGATTGTAAGGTTCGTAAGGTCATGGTCAGGGACACATGTGATTTCTGTAAAATAAAAACAAATTGTAGCCGATAAAATTATTATTATGCCATGCCGATGGTTGGCACATTTCCGGAGTTGTGCTCCCCTTTCCACCTCAGTCATAAAACTCTGCATCTCGCTGTCGTTTCCGTGTCCCTGGTTCAATTTCCGGCCGTGGGGGAGTGATTCAAGGGATTATCCCTGGCTAATCATACACGGTCTGGACCAAAGCTGAAACAGTGGTTTAGAATGGGGTGGCGCCCCTAGAAAATTCTTTTAATCTCATGATGATCATGATATGGCTGTGGATAAGCCTGATCTACAGCGAACAAAGAGAAGTTCCCTGTTTCACCACTCCGCATTTATTGTAGGGCTAGCGAGTATGAATTTTTAAAGGAATGTATATCATGCAGTGACTCGAATAACTACGGTCCATATTGAAATAAAGTGAGATTGAACTAATAAAACTTAGTACCCTAGTGACCTCTCATCCATTGGAATACAAAGTAGAGCTCGAAACTGAATGTGATAAAAAAAAATGAAATAATAAACAAAGCCCCGAGGGTCCCTCCCTGATTGAGAGGAGAGTATATGGATCAGAGTAACTAGGCATACTAGGCCTTGGACCAAGGTCTGTGCTTGGTTCGATTTCCAGTTCAGGAAAAAAGTTTCTCACTCGCTTCACCCACGGTGTTAGATGAAGGAGGCACTTCCATAGGCACTTCTCTATGGGGCTCGGAGGTGCAAGCAAATGGTCTCCTAACGATACACCCATGAAACCGCTAAGTCAAAGAGTCCGAAGCTCAATTTCTGCAAACCCCCGACAGCTGATTTGTTAAGGAGACAAGAAGTGCAGAAATCTTTGTGTAGAGCATTTTCATCAGCCTTATATTCTCACATTGGGGAGGGGGCGAGATAGCTCAATCAGTAATAACTCGAATTTGCGTTCTTAAGATTGAGAGTTCACTTCCCACTACAGACGGAGTTTTCCTTGCTTCCTGCTCTATTTTTCCCATTGGAACACCGCAGAATAACCAACGGAGGTTCCAAATAATGGATGTGATCACTACACCCATTTCCTTCTCGCCAAGAGTAGCAAAGTTTTGACAGGTGATAAGCTAAATCATAACCTGAGGCATGCAAGGCTAATTACTATGCTAAACTCATCATTCCTATAATTAAACTGCAACCTGAATAGAAGCTGGTCTCTGGAGCGCAACGATTTACGGTAAAGAATAAGCTAGTACTGTAGCACTATCAAAACTGGAATAAATTTCAAATTAAATTAAAATTTGGCCCCGAGTGTCTTTTGCGGATTGAGAGGGTATTTTCCTAATAAGTGTTTTATTTTTCCAATTGGACACTTGGCAATTTCTGTTACAGCAACCTCCCTGAGCCTGTACTTTTTTTCTGAAGTGGTAGGGACTGGAAATTATGTGAGGAGCTCATTCTCACAATGGGAGCCTACCATGGCCTGGTCTTGAACCCAGGGTCTTCCAGTCTCTCAAGCCATGCACTTGGGTATTCCGCTACGCCACTATCTCTTAGATTGGGAGAGTATCGTTCCTATTTAACTTCACTCACTCGGTGGCATTGACTCACCCACTCTGTTCCCCATGCCGGGTTCAGTATTCCCTCAATGCAAATCTTTCCATAGAAGCGAACCTTACAGCAAACCATTCCACCACCACCACATTCCTTGTGGCGGACACAATCTATGTCTGGTGAAGGTGTCGCCAGGCGGTTACGCAGGATCCCCTCATCCTCGATAACTCCAAAGCATGTCCACTTCTACAAAGAGTATCAATTTAATTTTGTGAACAAGCTTCAATATCCCATTGTTAGCTCACTGATGTAGAAAAAGTGTCTTTGAAGATAAATATTTAAACAATCGTGATAAGCGCATTAGGTTTTGGTAACAAAATGTGACGGAAGTTCTCAATAGAGAGTCCTCATGGCCCTCCACTTTGGTGTTACCTTCGGACCTTTGACTTCTGAATTGTTACCTTGTTTAGGCTATCTATGGTGATGGTGCATCAGTCAGTCTGGGTATCAGGGTATCAGCATATATAACATTAGTATGAAGTGGTTTATTATGTACTATTATGTACTATTAGAAACTTAGTCTTTATTAGTAACTCAGCAAACAAGCTACAGTGAAACTTGGATAACTCGAACTGCAATGGATCACCAAAAAGTTTGAGTTATGAAAAATTTGAATTACGAGTTATGTTCTCCCTTTACTTTAGTCATGTGGCCATCGTAGTGCGCCCATTTCGCTCTAGTGTATTCCATTTCCTGGCTAAACTTCCAAAAATTTGCAAAATTTCGACATTTTCTTCTTATGTGAAAAGAAAACAATGAAATTAATCTTGTTGCACAAGAATGTAAACACACCCAGTCACAAAAATGGTACTTGATGGCCCTAACAGCAGTTTATCAGTTTCAGTTATGACTAAAAGTTTGAGATATGCCCAGCAAATTATCATTACCCAGGCAGGGACCATGAAACTTGGTTTGAGTTAAGCAAGTTTTCGAGTTATCAGAATTCGACTTAACAGAGTTTCACTGTATACTGAATCATGAAGTCAAACCAAGCTCATTCTCTACAGTGAATAAATAGTAGAGAATTTCGGCATGCAGTAGATTATGCTGTAACCTGATTTCACTGATGGTGGCTCGTTGCTTCTGCAGGAGGATATTGAGCAGACTGTGACACTCTGTTCACATGCCAGGGTCATCATACAGACTAGTGATGCATAGAAGAAAACCAACAGCTACAACACTCTCCCAACATCGTTCTATTAGGGTTCTTGCTGCTTGCAGGTAGTGCCGAAGTAAACAAGACTGGTTGTGGGTTTGTTAGAGCCTGCGGGTTTCAAATCACTTTAAGCAATATTGAGCCTTTTATTTGAACATACATTATCAAGTTGTTACAAGCTAGGCTAATTCATGCATACCATTAGTCTGAGGATCTATAGAAGTATGTACAACAACTGAGCCCTAGGTCAGTCAATCATACCCACTTTAGTGTAGCACAGTTACTCATTGCTGCTGTACAAGTACTTGGTAGTTATTTTAGTCGGACTTACTCAACAACAGTGTTTGATTTCAAGTTTTAGATTTGTTGTTGCTGTACTATATGTAATACTCACTAGTTGAACTCAACCAATGCGAATTAGTCAAAGTGGTGTACTCTGATTTGGGCACGACTATACTGAACTGGGTTAGGGGGTAGTACACGTATAGGAAGCAAATTGCAAAACAATGTTTCATTTTCAGTGAAATGCATTTCAGACTACTGATCGTAGTGGTGCGAGTAGTCAGCACGAGTAATTTCGGTGCTGACTTCCGCGAGTAGAGTTTTCTCTTTATGGATATCACCAAAAGGAGCAGGTGCTTAATCTAACAGAAAGATAGCTTTGATGCAGTTACTGAGTAACTCGGCAGATCAGCAATGAAGCTTCTCTTACAGATCGCGATGGTCTCACAATATTACAGGATATTTTACATTACCAGAACCTTACAGCCCCGATTCATCAGCTGAGAAACCACTTCTATAACCAAATGCACGAGACTTCGCATTCTTACATCTTTAGTGATGTGATGCTACCATAACATACGTTGACATAATACATCCAATTTTTCTCCACCTTCATTACAGCTTTTGGTAATAAAATCAGAAAGGTTCTCCAATTCCTTTCTGTAGGGCTGGCATTACTCCACCGTCCGTGCTGCTTGTAAAGCTCACGCAGTCTCTCGATAGAACAACCATAGAGGCAATTGTCAGTTATACAGTTCCTTACCATGCACACACTGGCCACATGATATAGGGGATCTATATAATACAGACTCGAATGTAGATAGCACCAGGAAAGGACATCACTTTGGAGAAAAGGGAGACAAAATCGTCCTACACCTAGGCTAATGTAGATTTCTATCCTAGCCACAATTTTTTTTAAAGAGTTTAGCTCAACAGCATCTTGGAGTGGTCATTCATCGGTGTGAAATGTAGCGGATCCCCCCAGTACAGTTGAAAACTGATTCACTCCTCCACAAGTGACTGGGTGACTGACTGAGCAGAGACTTCACTCAGTTAGTCTGATCATCTAGAAGACCAAAGCTTTGCTGCACCTCTGTTACAGTTACTCCTTTCAGTTCGGCTAAAAAAGATGACACTGAGGTAGGTATGTGTACCTATATTATTGAATTTGTCATACCATTATCCCAGTAATGGAGAGTTGTCATACCCTACCATTCCCATTTCCGTTCCTGTTTTTACTTGAGCTGGTATCTTGACCATAGGTTCATGTATACTAGGCACCATCACATTCTGGTGAAATCAGAGGGTTACCAGGTTATAGACCTGCTGCTGAACCGGAATAATTACAGTGAAAGCAGTACCCATCATAGCATAAGCAGTGAGCCAGGGCACATGTTGGATGCAAATTGAAGTTCTATGTTAGGTTTTAGCATCAATAAATGCTTACAAACTGTGACAGACGTATTCAGATTAAGCCAAATGAAGGAGAACTTATCAGCTATCATTAAATGGAATCGGAAGGAAATGACAACTTATCTGCTCTTGCACACCAATGATGTTGTTTGGGGGTCATTTTCTATGGCCACAAAGAAAGTCAAACTTTTTGTTGCTACTGCTTAGTCTGCGATAAAATAAATTATTTAATTTAAAGGAAGGACAAAGACCCAATGGAACCATGACATGGAAACTGAGCATGGAAAGGGATGGACTGCTGTCTCACGTGATCAGCAACAGCGGTCCAATCAGAAGGAGGCCTTTACCCAGCACTAGGGGGATAAGGAAGTTACAAGACAGTCAAGAATACAGAGATTGCGGAGATGCGTTTCTGTACCCGTAAAGATTCCGTACGATGATACCTAACACGTTTTCCTTGTTTTAGTTTAATCAAATAAGTCTGACACAGTTTGTGGGCAATCACTGATGTTATGAAGTAATATACTAGACATTATCATACATGCACCCAGATAGCGCACTGAACCAATAGTAATACCAATCCAAAGTTACATGTTAGTGGGTGGGATCGCTAAAATTCCGATTTCGTAGCAGGATACGCAATCTCTCCAATGTCACAGCGATTCAAATTGAGGGATGTGGATGTTGATGGAGAATATCTCACCTAGTTTTCCCATTATCAGTTCAGCAGCATCCTTCACCTCATTATATTTATGCAGAGCCGCTATATATCTGGGAAGATCTGCCTCATCGTTCCCACTAAAAGAGATACAACTTGACACAATAAAAAGTAAAAACAAGACCGATGTGATGTTAAATTTATACTACAAAAAAGAAAATGTTGGTATTTGGTGCACCGCGAATATCTTGCTCGAAGGTATGTAATAGTTTTAGTTTATCCACCTTTTTGCGATGATGATCCCTTTTGATTAGACGATGTTGAACCCACAAGCACTACCACTCACCAGTGCGGCATGCGTGGTAGTCCAGTCACCACTCAGTCGTTCGATTTGGTATCGCTGATAAACGCATGCTTAGCTAATAATCAATCATTATTAATGATTAATCATTTAGCAGCCATCAATTCATGGAATACCAGCAGAGCGAAGGCCACTAACTAATCACTTCGACCCTCTAACTTAGAGTAGAGTTAAACTAAGTCTAATGAGTAATGTAATTATGTCTAACTTTAAGTTAAAGTTAGACATAATTACATTACTCATAAACTTTAAGTTTAACACTAACACTAACAGACTCTAAGTCTAAGTGACTGACTGACTATGACTGTGGTGGGTGGGTTGCAAACTTACTACATTGTACATACTTAGTTAGTCAGTGTCTCCTTTAGTGACTTAGTCTCTCTGGCAATCCCAAGACCCACAGTCACTCAGTGACTGAGTGAGTCACTCAAGTCAAAGTCAAACTCAAACAAGAAACATAAGCCAAATGAAATTATCAATGTTAAACCCAAGTGACATTGTCAGTGCCAAGCTCAAATCAAACTTGTGTCAAACTCAAAGGCAAATTCAACAGCAAACTTAGGTAGTTCAAAATTAAACTCAAGCTCAGTGATGAGTGAATCGAACTCAAAGTGAGTCAAACTACTAGTTCAACTTCAAACACAAGACAAAGTCAAACTCAAAGTTCAACTTGAAGGGTAAACCTCAGTCAAACCCAAAATAATAAGTAACGCTTGCCCGGGCGAAAAAGAACTCACCATTTTTTCAAGCTGTCAATCTCCATGAGAATCTCATTCTGTGGGGAACTAGAAGTAGACATAGCGGAATTGCGAACGATCAAATTCAGGGCAGACCGTAGAGACGCGTTTGCAGAAATAGTAGGAACATTCTGTTAAAGCCCTTTAGAGGCATACAGGGCCGAATCTAGGCTACTCTCCGGTTCTAAATGGGTACTGTCTAAAGTTCCTCTTTCACGATTGGTCAGAAGTTAGGTGAAAACTGGACAGTCGCCGCGCCGCCTTTGCTCCGATCGATGTTCCGTCAAACGGGGTCGACTGAGCGCAACAGGTGGGCCAGATCGAGAACAGATACATTGACTGAGAGCTGAGTACTGAAAAGTGAGTACTGACTCTAGTTCTAGTAGTTCACATCACCAGTCCCCACCGGTTAGCCAGTACAACAACTGGGGCACACAATTTCGGACTTCAAGGAAAATGCTTGACAAGGCAATCAGATTGTGAAGCTCATCCAGTGGCATTAAGTTGGGAAATTGTGCAGATTGAGTTGAGACTTCACTTAGAAGTTAGTCACTTACAAGTTACTACTTCAGTACTTGGGTTAGACTTAGAGTTAGAAGTTAGAGTGAGCGACACGCACTGACTCTTGACTGTGACTCAGTTACTGATCAGTGATCACTGACAGACAGTCGCAGTGACTGAATGAGTCCGAGTGACTGCCAGTCAGTGAGATACTAGTCAGCAGCTGGGAGGGTCAGACTGATAGGAGGCCAGACAACTGACACATTCCCATCTATTAATGCGGAGGAGGAAACTATTGAAGTATTGAACTGTCTATTGGAACTGGAAGTCTGACCCTGACAAGTGACCACTTTATCGGGTAAGTTACCAACTACGTATCAATGGCGCACCGCCAATAACCATGGCTAGAACTACTTAGTTAGTAGCTAACTATCTAGGGCAGTACCTTTCTGGGAGATCACCTCATTTTGGCCGCGCAATCCTGAAATACTTTCACAATCAGTACCGGGTCCCACTGTGTCTTGTCTAAGCATGTCTAAAATTGGAGTTCTATGACTCTTGCCCTGGTTACTTATTTCATGATTTAATCGTAAAGTCAATAACTTCCTTGGTTCAAAGTTATTAGGACTTGAAAAATCTCGAGCTGGCCACTTTGGCGACTGAGCTATCCCTCTTGACAACAACTTATAATGTACATCTTTCCTTCGCTCAGAATATAATGTCTTTATATGGCATGTGGTGTGTAAATCTTACAGGAAATGCTACCTACCTTATGGTTACTTCTTTTCCTCTCCACTGATGCGATTCACGTCGAGGAATGTACTCCAGAGAATGGACACATACTACCAGTGTTCATCGAACCACAAGTGATTGATATGCGATTCACAGACATGTATGCACCTTACTCCACTTGTGACTGGCTACTCAACAGTGAGTAAAATCTGCAGATATAACCATGGATAAATAAGAGTTCTATGGTAATATCTGCATGCATATGGGCAGTAAATTCATGTGTAGTGGATGGATCAAGTTATACGCTAAGGTATAGTAATAGCAGTGTGGTACTTTTACAGACAGTTTTCCAGTTTAATAGTCAAGAGCAGTTTCTGCAAAGATGGCCTTGAGCCAACTGGTTCCTGCAGAAATAATTTTCAACCGATGGCAGGAGGGTTCTATAGGATTAGAAAGCTTTTATCTGATCATAACGGGAGATGTGGGCAAAGATTTGAAAGCGTAAACAGTTTTTGAGCACTGAGAGGACCAACGACAGACAAAACGAATAAATTGGGCAATTAATCCCCATGAAATCATTTTGATTTGGGAGGCGTTAACGTTTTAAGTGACAGTCCATATTGACTGTTTAACTACAATGCCGTGTCCGAACTCTGGTCAGGCTGACTTTTGAAGTGAAGAATCACTGTAAGAATCGCACCACATTCCATAATTGGTCTAATTTCAGGTACTATGCCGGATAAGGCGATTAAAATTGAGTTACTCTCTTTGGACACAGAGTGTGGATGGGATAAACTGTATTTATTTGATGGCAAGTCCTACAGAGATAAGATGATTGGTGAATACAGCGGTCTGTACCAGCCACGAGAGGTTTACGCCTACTCTGGTAATGTAAGTTAACTCACGGTTCACAGATCTGATACTGGCTTCATTTCCTCTGTCTAGTTATCACTAATTGTAGTTTCGCAGTCATTGTGTGTGACATAATTCTGGATCTGTTTGTTTGCATGTTTATGTGGAATTGAATTTCAGTTGGATTCTCATCCCAATGTTGTCACAGATTATGCTAGGCACAGACATTCAGGCATCCTCACACTTTACTTGTTGACGCAGCCTCAGACAGACGAGTGGATAAAGGGCAAGGTCATCCCTTGTTATTAAAGTTCTACACCTCTCTTCTTGTATGAGAGTATCTGAGTTCGTGAAAAACGGCTGACCAAAAGTCGCAAAACTAAAGCTCAACCTTGTACTGCAACTTTTGGCACTAAATCATCAGATCATAGACACCATGCCCCAGGTCAATCATGCTGTGACCTTGTAGCTCATAAAAAAGCGGTGCATGTACTATTGTGATCCAATGTGGGCAAATTCCATGCATGTGTTATGATGAGTAGCTAAATTCCTGGTAACTCTTCTCCTGGGCACAAAAAGTTATCCACCGAAATGGGATGGGAAGTATATTATACTATACTATACTACGCTAAACTACACTACACTATAGACACATACTCATTATCATTAATGTGATGCATATGGTGCATGTATACATGTTTATGTATTGTCATATGTACATGTATATGGTACATGTAGATTGTATTATGGTATGGTATGATATGTATGGTGCATCAATATGGATATTATAATGTGTGTTTGTGTATAGTAAGTTTGAGCCCATATTTCATTTGTTGGTAGGTTGCTGTGTATTTCTTTTCTGACGTGGATGGAGTGGCACCGGGTTTTCAATTGCAATACTCTTTAGTTAACATCAGGTAGGCGTCAATGTGATTTTTAAAATTATTTCTGTATGTTGGCAGCATAACTTCCCAAAGCCAGAATACCAGTTCCCATGTTTGCCATTAAACAGTTCTAAGTATCCCAGGCTTAAATCCGATGAAAGATGATTGATGTGGCAATTAAGTCACATAATGACCAGCTCATGTAAATTCCTCCGTTCAGCCAGCCCAGGGTGGACAGATATATGTATCCAGCGGGTCTCTGTGGGATAATAATTTGTGGGCCAAATGTCACATTTCAATCACCACATTTTACTCTCGAGATATTAAAACTGCATTCAATGATTTTCCTGGTCTGCGTAGACTTCCATGCAAGTTCAACCTTCCATAGTATTTGGTTTTTGTTTAGTATAATGTAATGGTGAAGCAACCGAGTTATATAGTTATTTTTCACTGACATGGAGCAGAGCGCCTAGAGTGGGTCAGAAAATGCTCATCGAATCTTCCAGCCTCAGTTTGAGGAACTACACTTACTAGGACAAATAACTGCGTTTCTATTCCACTGAAGGATTAAAATTTTTATAATCCAATGCTATAGGTGTCACCCACAATGCAAGGAACATATAGGTTCTTGCTAAGCATTGTCTCTTTTATTTTTTGGATACATTGTGATTTGGCACTTTGTTGCCTCGTCAGGACTCTTTGATAGACGTTCTCAGCCTAAGGGTTGTTACCTTTTTCTGCCTTTGTTGTAGAGACCTTTGTTCACCCAAGAGTCTACTGGTAAAAATAACCTTCTAAATATACCCCCACTCTCCGCCATTTGTCATGTATTTAATGTTGTGCTGTTGTAGCGATCCTGATCAGTGTCCAGTATCCTGTGTCGTGGATGGCCCTAGCTCTGTGACCCACTGTATCAAAGACTCGGCAAGTAAGTACCATGGCCTCAGAAGATCCACTTCTCGCTTCTCGTGCAGGTTACATGTAAAAACAATGACTGATACATGTCAAAACAATGACTGTTCCCCATCCTTGTTCTATCCACTAGGTTTTGTCACGCATGTTTCACACTAAAATCAGTGGGAACTCCGGTAGAGCGTGAGTGGGCCCTGGGAAAATCAACTTACTCTATAAACTCCCCGTGTAATGTACACCCCATACTCGGTAATGAGACGGTTCCTTTTTTACCGTGACCCTTAATTCACCCGGAGTGTTAAATTCAATTACATACGACTATGACTATTAGAAGACCGCATACCTCACGACCTATTTAAGTGACCTCGTTGATTTTGATCTCATCATAGGCAATCTAGAGAATTCTGGCTGTATGAGACCAATGGAGTTGCCAATAACACCAATCAAATCTATGCGTAAAATGCCTGTTATTGGAAAATTGCCAGTCATTTACATGGCCTACAACAGTGACATTATTAATTTTCTTCTCATTGGCATCGACAACTCGCTCTCTATTTCCATGTCCAAGTGGAAGACGCTGGAAGCTGTTTCTTTTGCGTAATTTACCCGTTCCACCAAGCTCTCTGGTATACCGGTAATGCGCATAGTGAGAAAATGTCTGATGCGCGATCATCATTTATATTCTCAAACCAAATGCTT